>Ga0307991_1000016_pt1 | contig 163120 bp, 124 predicted proteins | sample EllFjometagen131_FD_203146 | JGI IMG/M metagenome (GOLD analysis project Ga0307991, IMG submission 203146) | Marine microbial communities from Ellis Fjord, Antarctic Ocean - #131 | ecosystem: Environmental > Aquatic > Marine > Unclassified | place: Southern Ocean | collected 2014-10-08
TAATTGAACACGATTCGGAAACGACTGATGCTCAGACGGTAATAATTAATACCTGTGGATTTATTAACGATGCGAAAGAGGAATCAATAGAAACAATTCTGCGGTATGCCCGTGCCAGGAAAAAAGGCGAAATTCAAAACCTATATGTTATTGGCTGTTTATCAGAGAGATATAAAGAGGACTTGAGAAACGAAATTCCAGAGGTTGATAGGTTTTTTGGTGTTAATAATCTGAAACAAATAGTAAGATCGCTTGGAGTTGAATACCGGAGAGAACTTTTAGGGGAAAGGAATCTGGTTACACCCAGTCATTATGCCTACCTTAAAATAGCAGAGGGCTGCGACCGGAAATGTGCTTTTTGTGCTATTCCTTTAATCAGGGGTAAGCATAGGTCACGTACAATTGAGTCGCTTGTAAATGAAGCTGCTTACCTTGCGGGAAAGGGAGTTAAGGAATTGATTCTCATATCGCAGGATCTCTCATATTATGGATTGGATATTTATCATGTACAACGACTCAAAGATCTGATTGATAGGCTTTCTGAAATCACCGGTATTGAGTGGATAAGGTTACATTATCTTTTTCCTGCAAATTTTCCGGCAGATATTCTATCTGCAGTTCAAAACAAAGAAAACATTTGTAGCTATCTTGATATTCCATTCCAGCATATTGCTGATCCTGTACTTAAAGCAATGCGACGGGGTATTACAGGCAAAGAAACCTATAAACTGATAAACAGGATAAGGAATGAAGTTCCGGGAATCGCTTTGCGAACAACCCTGCTAACAGGATATCCTGGTGAGAGTGAGAAGGATTTTGCAGAATTGAAGGAATTTGTTACTAATGTCAGGTTTGACAGGCTGGGTATTTTTACTTATTCACATGAAGAAGATACTTACAGCTTCAATAACTATAAAGATGATATTCCTAAAGAGGTTAAAATGCAAAGGGCAGAGGAGATTATGACTATTCAGGAAGGTATATCGAACAAACTGAATATGGAAAAAATCGGAAATGAATATAAAGTGATAATTGACAGACAGGAGGGAGATTATTTTGTAGGGAGGACTGAATTCGATTCACCTGAGGTTGACCAGGAGGTTTTAATAAAATCCGCGAAAGGATTGATGACAGGGGAATTCCGGGATATATTGATAACCGGGTATGATAATTTTGATTTATATGGAAAAGTTTAGCCTGAGAGGGTCCGGCACTCTGCAACACTGCACTATTATTCTAAACTTAATGTAATTATTTGGTACTTCAGCATTTTTTTTGTATATTTAAGGAATTCACATTTTTTATTGGTTTCAGTATTTACAAATGCAAAATATTGCCAGATGATGGATGTGTGATAAATATATTTTATTTATTTTAAAAAGGAGGAAAGAAAAATGAAATTTCTATTTAGTAAAAAGTTTAATAGTCTGTTATTATTATTGACAGTAGCAATGTTTTTTTCAGGTTGTTCATCAGACAACACAAAACAAGAGGCAGAAAAGATACTTGACAAACAGGCACAGTATCAGGAACAAGCCAGGGAAGGGATTGAAACTGTTGTAAGTGTTATGGAGAAAACTGAGGAATCCCTGATAAATACCGGAGAAGAACTTGAGGGAAAGAATAAAGAACTTGAAAATAAAATAACAGAGCTTAAAGGTGAAAAAGAGAAGATTGATAAGGAGATCCAGGATGTTGACAGAAAAGAAAATGTCCTGAATGAAAAAGCTAAGGCTTTGTCTGAGAGACAAAAAGAGGTGAAACGTGATTCACTGCGAAGGATTAAGAATGACTTGAATGCAGAAATTGAGAATGCTAAAGAATTAAGCGAATTGAACCAGGCAAAAATTGCAGAACTTACACGGAAAAAAGATTCTTTAGCAAATCAGCAAAAATACTTTGCAGAGAAAGAAGAAGAGATACAAGATTCGTTAAGTACAGGTATCGGCTTTATCGATCAACGTCTTAATAATCTGGATCATAATCTGTTACTGGAAAAGAGAAAAATTAATCTTAACGAGAAAAAAATCTCACTTGCTAACGAGAAAATATTGACCTTCAAGAAAGAAATAAACCTGCTTGAGGAAGAGAAAAGCGATCTGATCAGGGATAATGCTTCGAAAGGGGAAATTGAACAATTCAATAACCAGATAAGCAATGTGTCAAGATTCATAGACAGGGAGAAAAAGAAAATCACAATGGCAAACGATGCTATTAGTAAGTCGCAGGAATGGATTGCAAGCACGGATGATCTGAAGCGAAATCTTGGTTCTTCAATCCGTGATGAGTATGATAAAGGTAAAACTCTTGCTGAATTCATTGAAAATGAAAAGAAAAGGCTTAGTAAGAAAGAATCTGAAATGATCGGTTTAAGTGAAAGAATAAAAAGTAATAATGCAGACCTTCAGGAAGAAATCGAGGAGTTAAATAATAAGCTTTCGAAGATTGACAATAAAATAGAACTTGTTAAAGGTGAGGATATTTCAAGTATTCTTGCTCTTCAGGCTGCTCTCGAGGAACAGGAAGCTGAACTTGCCAACGAGGAGGCTGATCTCTATTTGGAAGAAAGTAAGCAGGATATTACGGGGGTGACTATTGAAGGAACTGATTCCTTAAATGAAGGGATCAAGGAGATTGATATGCTCAATAATAAGTTTTCGGAATTAAAATCTTCCCTGGCAAAACAGCAGTCAGAAATTGCAAAAGCACGGCAGTCACTCGCGAAGAAAAAGGCAGAAGTAGCCAGGAAAAGGGCAAAAAGTGTTAAAACAATATCCAGAACAGCTATTGTTGTAATTGTGGTTGCTTTCCTGATCCTGGCAGGTTTTTATTTCCTCGGAAAGAAAAAGAAGAAGTTGAACAAATAAGTAATGTAATACAAATGTCCGGGACTGCATGTCCCGGCATTTTTGAATTGTTTTATTAAATCATTTTAATTATTGAAATAAGGAGAATAAAAATGACTGAAAAAAAGAATACTACAGGAGAAAACAATATGCAGAAAAAAACTGCTCCAAAAACAAAAAACACCACGGGCAAAATTAAAAGAACCCGGAAAAAAACAAAAAGCACAAATACAAAGGCTGCGACTACTACTAAGAAGAAAGCGGTATCCGTTAAAGAAACACCTGTACAAAAAACTACTGAACAGGAAAAAACACGTTTCTGGAAAGAAGCTATTAAAAATATTGCAACAGGAGCAGATGTTGTAGTTGATCATGCCTCTGAAGTTGGAGGACAGGCTTCGGAAGTAATGGGTAAAGTCTGGGATCAGATGAAAGATATTTCTTCTAAAGCTTTTAATCAAAGTGCCCAATTTGTTGACGAAGTGGCCGTATTGGCTTATGGCTATGCTAAAAAGTATCAGGGTAACATTGAGATTAAGTCTCTGAACAAAGAAAAAGCTAAAATCGGAATTAAACTAGGACTGATGCTTCATCTTGAGTCAAAAAACAAAAAAGACCTGGATCCCGAATTTTTGAAACGAAAAGATATTGATGAACTTTTGAAGGAACTTGATATAATCGATAAAAAAATTGTTACTTTGGGAAGAAAATATGATAAAAGTTGAATTAACTCTTAACATTTAACTTAATCTTTAAATTTAAAAAATTATAATATGAAAAAATATGTTTGGCTTTATCCCGTGGTTTATCTGTTAATATTTTTATATTTTGCTATTTTTAACTGGGATGTCTTTATCGTCACTATCAACACAAACCTGGGATTTACAGTTGTAAAAACCCCGCCTTTCCTGTTATTGTTTATAGTAGGGCTGTTTGTTACCGCACTTCAAAGTAATTTCACCTATATCCGTGAAACCAGACATGAAGTAAGTTATCTTTATAAAAGCATTGAACTTGAAAAACTGAAGAAAGACAATGAAATTAATGATTTCAAGGCATCTGTACTTGATGGTCAGACCAAGACTACCGAACGGAATATTCAGAAACTGGGCGAAATCCAGGATGTATTGGTGAGAATAACAGAGGAACTTGATACAGAGAAGAAAAAGGTAAAAGAGAAAGATGCAGGTAAAGATAAAGATGAAAAAACAGAACCTGGAAAAGAAACATCCACAGGTGAAAAAAAATAGCCCGGTCTTCAGATTGCCGACTTAAAAAAAGTTAAGTATAATGAGATTAGCCATTTTTTATACTGAGCGTTTTGTCGAAGAAGGCATTCCAGACTAAAGGCACTGAATAATTACGTTTTATTTTTCTTCTTCCTGACATTAAGAGTTATTTCTTCTTTTTTCTTATTAAAGCCGACAGCAATAGTATCACCTTCTTTAAGGGAGAATTTTATAATAACTTCTGCCATAGGGTCTTCAAGATACTTCTGAATAGCCCGCTTCAACGGTCTGGCACCAAACTGGACATCATATCCTTTTTCTGAAATAAAGTCTTTTGCAGTATCAGACATAGATATTTTATATCCCAGTAAATTAACTCTGTCATACAACCCTTTAAGCTCAATATCAATGATTTCATGTATATTTTCCCGTGTAAGTGAATTGAAAATAACCACATCATCAACACGGTTAAGAAATTCAGGAGCAAATGTTTTTTGCAGTGCTTTCTGAATAATACCTTTGTTATAAGTATCTGTATCTGTGCGTTTTGCCTGTGTTTCGAAACCTACACCATGTCCGAAATCTTTCAGTTGGCGTGTTCCGATATTGGAGGTCATAATAATAATAGTGTTTTTAAAATCAACTCTTCTTCCAAGACTGTCAGTAAGCTGCCCTTCATCCATAACCTGAAGCAGGATATGGAAGACATCACTATGTGCTTTTTCAATTTCATCAAGAAGGACAACAGCGTATGGTTTACGCCGGACTTTCTCGGTAAGTTGACCTCCTTCTTCGTAGCCTATATATCCTGGAGGAGCTCCAACAAGCCGTGATACTGAAAACTTCTCCATATACTCGCTCATATCAACTCGAATCAGGTTATCCATTGAATCAAACAGATATTGTGCAAGTATTTTTGCAAGCTGAGTTTTTCCAACTCCTGTAGGACCGAGGAAAATAAAGGAGCCAATTGGCTTATTTGGATCTTTCAGCCCTGCGCGGTTTCGCTGTATCGACTTGACAATTTTTGCAATTGCCTCATCCTGTCCAACAACCTTATTGCTAATTTCATCATGCATTTTAATTAAACGTGCACCCTCTGCCTGGGCAATACGCTGTACCGGTACACCTGTCATCATTGCAACTACTTCAGCAACCTTTTCATCATCAACAGTTTCCCGGTTTTGACTAAGTACTTTTTCCCATTTACTCTTTTCTTCCTCAAGAGCCTCAATCATATTTTTTTCTCTGTCGCGAAAACTTGCAGCTTTTTCAAAATTCTGGTTCTTAACAGCTTTAATCTTTTCAATCTTTGTACTTTCCAGTTGGTTTTCAATATCAAGCATACGCTGCGGAACTACAATATTTGTTATATGGACACGGGAACCGGCTTCATCCATAGCATCAATAGCCTTATCAGGTAAATGCCGGTCGGAGATATATCTTGCAGTAAGCTTTACGCAAGCTTCAATTGCCTCGTCCGTATAAACTACATTGTGGTGTTCTTCATACCTGTCTTTAATATTATCAAGAATATCCAGTGTTTCATCTACGCTTGTCGGGTTAACCATAACTTTTTGGAACCTTCGTTCAAGAGCGCCATCCTTTTCAATATGCTGACGGTATTCATCCAGGGTAGTTGATCCGATACATTGAATCTCACCCCTTGCCAGTGAAGGTTTTAGCATGTTTGCAGCATCCAGAGAACCGGTAGCACCACCTGCTCCAACAATTGTATGGATCTCGTCGATAAACAATATAATATCAGGAGTTTTCGCCAACTCATTCAGTATGGCTTTCATTCTTTCCTCAAATTGTCCCCTGTATTTTGTGCCTGCTACAATTGAAGCCAGGTCGAGCGTTACTACACGTTTTCCAAAAAGCACCCTTGATACTTTTCTCTGAATAATACGCATAGCCAGTCCTTCAGCAATAGCAGATTTTCCCACACCCGGTTCACCAATCAGGATAGGATTGTTTTTTTTTCTGCGGCTTAGTATCTGAGCCAGGCGTTCAATTTCTCTCTCTCTGCCAATTATGGGATCCAGACGATTCTCCTCAGCCGCTTTAGTCAGATCAGTCCCGAAATTATCAAGTACAGGTGTATCAGAAGAAGTTTTTGAACCAGTTTGTTGTGAACTTCCTTTACTGCCTCCGAAACCACGGTTTTCTTCTTCTTCTTCCTCACTTGGAAAATCTGCCGTTGCCCGTGGGCTGTTTCCTTCAAGTTCGGTTTTAACAGACTGATAATCTATATCAAGCTCATTAAGTGACCGGGTTACAATCGAATCCTCATCTTTTAATATGGCCAATAACAGATGTCCGGTATCAATAGTTGTTTGTTTGAGGGATTTTGCTTCAAGATATACAAGTTTTAATACCCTTTCAGCTTGTTTAAGAAGTGGGATATTGTCAGTTTCAACAATATTGTCTGCCATATTATTTCTAATACTACCTTCAATAGTTTTCTTAAGGTCAACCAAATCAGTTCCCAGTGTAAGCAGTACATCAACAGCCAATCCCTCTCCATCACGCAAAATGCCAAGGAATAAATGCTCAGTGCCAATCTGATTATTACCCAGCCTTACTGCCTCTTCCTTACTGTAACCTAATACATCTTTTATTCGTTGTGAAAAATTTGCATCCATCATTCGGTTCCTTTTTTAAAAAGTGCCTAAAGTTACAACTTCTTCTCAACTTCAGGCACTTTATCCCTTCAATTCAAATGCCAAAAAATTTATGTGCCAGTTTGACTTATTTGTTAAATTTAATAACTATTTCCCATTTACTCATTTCTTCCCCTTACTCAACTTCAATCATGCAAATTTAGCAATCAATTATAAACATACAAGTGTTGAAAATTAAGCATTACAAATGGCTATGATTAAAGAATAAATCGCTATTTTCGCAAGTTAATTAACAATAAATAAAAGTATTAAATTTTTCTTAAAAAAGATTTTAATAAATGCCAGAAAGAGAGAGAATTGTAAAGATAAATATTGAAGAGGAAATGAAATCGGCATATATCGATTATTCGATGTCGGTTATTGTTTCCAGAGCATTACCAGATGTTAGGGATGGATTGAAACCTGTACACAGACGTGTATTATTTGGTATGTCTGAAATTGGACTTTATTCAAACAAACCTTATAAGAAATCTGCAAGGATAGTAGGGGAGGTTTTGGGTAAATATCATCCACATGGCGACTCGTCTGTTTATGAAGCCATGGTAAGAATGGCACAACCGTGGTCATTACGATATCCTCTTGTACAGGGCCAGGGTAATTTTGGCTCTGTTGACGGGGATAGTCCTGCTGCAATGCGTTATACTGAAGCCCGGCTTCAAAGAATTGCTGAAGAAACCCTTAGGGATATTGAGAAAAGCACCATCGATTACCAATTGAATTTTGATGATACACTGGAAGAACCCACAGTACTGCCTACAAGGATACCCAACCTGTTAATTAATGGTGCATCAGGTATTGCTGTTGGAATGGCTACAAATATTCCACCCCAAAACCTTACTGAGGTTATTGATGCAACAATTGCATATATCGATAATAATGAAATTGAGGTTGATGAGTTGATGGAGCATATTAAAGGACCTGATTTTCCAACCGGCGGCATTATCTATGGAGTGCAGGGTATAAAAGAAGCATATTTGACAGGGAGGGGAAGACTGGTGGTAAGAGCCAGGACTGAAATTGAAACTACTCCTTCAGGAAGAGAACGTATAGTGGTATCAGAGATACCATACATGGTGAATAAAGCAGATATGATCAAAAAGACGGCTGACCTGATCAATGAAAAGAAGATTGAGGGTATATCTTATATTAACGATGAGTCGGACCGCGAGGGGATGCGGATAGTTATTATACTTAAAAGAGATGCTACATCAAATGTTGTACTAAATAAACTATTCAAATACACCCAGTTACAGAATTCATTTAACGTAAATAGTATTGCTCTTGTAAATGGTCGGCCAAGATCATTGACATTAAAACAGATTATATCTTATTTTGTTAAACACCGGCACCAGGTTGTTATAAGGCGTACTAAATATGAACTTGACCAGGCAAAGAAAAGAGCTCATATCCTTGAGGGATTACTGGTTGCACTTGATAATCTTGATGATGTAATCAAGCTGATAAGGAATTCAAAAACTCCGGATGAGGCAAAAACAGGTCTTGTAAAGAATTTTGAACTGACAGAAATTCAGGCTAAAGCAATACTTGATATGAGGCTGCACCGCCTTACCGGTCTTGAAAGAGATAAAATAAGGGAAGAATATAAGAGCCTGATGAATTTGATTGAACATTTGAATGATATATTATCAAATGAAAGTCTTCAGATAAAAATTATCAAGGATGAGCTTTTTGAAGTAAAAGAGAAATTCGGTGATGAACGCAGAACTGAGATTGTACCGAATATTGAGGAGTTTGATCCGGAAGATTTTTATGCTGATGAAGATATGGTTATTACAATTTCCCGACTTGGCTATATCAAACGTACCCCACTGGCTGAGTTCAGAAGGCAGGGGAGAGGAGGTATCGGTTCAAAGGGAGGAACAGTACGTGATGAGGATTTCCTTGAACATTTATATATTGCCTCTATGCATAATACTATGCTGTTTTTTACAAAAAACGGTAAATGCTACTGGCTTAAAGTATACCAGATCCCGGAAGGGTCAAGAATTGCGAAAGGCAGGGCAATACAGAATATCTTAAACATTGAACCAAATGACTTTGTTCGGGCCTATGTAAATGTACAAAAGCTTGATAACGAAGAATATATCAATAATAATTTTATTATCCTGGGTACAAAAAAGGGCATAATAAAGAAAACAACACTAGAAGCATATTCCCGTCCGCGACAAAATGGCATAAATGCAATTAAAATCAGGGAAGGAGATGAGTTACTTGAAGCTAAATTAACCAATGGGAATCATGAAATTATGATGGCAGTCAGATCGGGCAGAGCTATCCGTTTCCATGAAAGCAAAGTACGTCCTATGGGCAGAACAGCTTCCGGAGTAAGGGGTATTACGCTTAGATCAGGCAACGATGAAGTGATTGGTATGGTCGCTGTTGAGGAAGAAAAGGAAGATATCCTTGTGGTTTCTGAAAAAGGTTACGGAAAACGTTCAAGTATAGGCGATTACAGAATTACTAACCGAGGCGGAAAAGGTGTTAAAACTCTGAATATCACAGAGAAAACGGGAGATTTAATTGCCATGAAAGGGGTACTTGATACTGATGACCTGATGATAATAAATCGCTCGGGGCTTACAATCAGGGTTGGTGTTTCGGAATTAAGAGTTATGGGTCGTACTACACAGGGTGTAAGAATAATACACCTCAAAGAGGATGATTCGATCGCTGCTGTGGCTTATGTCGAAGTAAACGATGAGGATGAACCGGAGAATGATTCAGAACATACTGAAAATGAGGAGAGATAGAAAAATATATTGCCAGGTTTATAAATTGGCAAGGTACTTGGATGTAATTTAGTAAATGTAGCGATCAGGAAATGAGACAGATTTTACCAATATTAATTGTTTTACTCATTTTATTGAGTGGATGCTCAACAAAACGGTATGTAAGGCAAGCTGAACATCTTATTGATGATGGTAAACTTGAAGATGCCATGGAACTGATTCAGTTAGCTACCGATTCTACTGTCAATAATCAATGGGCAAAAACATACCTTGTTTATGGTAAACTGGCACAGACAGCAGCAACATCTAAGAAAAAGAAAGATCAGACTTTATTTAAAAACCCACTTCAACTTGCATATAAAAACTATATGAAAGCTTTGGATATGGATGAAACGGGAAAGCTTGATAATTTAGCTAGTGTTTTGTTGCCTAAGTTGTCAAATGACTTTATTGCCAAAGGAGTAGAAAATTTTCAAAGCCGGAAATACAGGGAGGCAATGACAAGTTTTGAATTTGTGAGTAAAATTGCGGAACATGATATTATAAATGTTTCGGTTGATACGGGTATAATATACAATGCAGGTCTGGCAGCATATAATGCAAAAATATATGAAAATGCGATAAAGCACTTTACTACATGTAAGGAAATGAATTATGGTGGGGTCAATCTGTACCTTTTATTAAAAAACACTTATGTCTCAATGAACGATTCAGTAAATGTATTACAGATTCTTAAAGAGGCATTTGAGAAATTTCCTGAAGATGAGGAAGTATTGGTTCAATTGGTTAATTACTATATCTTTGCAGGCATGAATAATGAAGCTCTTGATTTTTTGAAGATTGCTAAAAAGAAGAACCCTGATAATGGCACCTATTTCTTTGCTGAAGGTTTAATTTATGACAGGATAGGAAGAATTGATAGTGCCAGGAGTGCTTATCAGAGATCAATTGATCTTGATCCGGGGTTATTTACTTCTCAATATAATCTTGGAGCACTGATTTTTAACCAGGGAGTAAAAATGGTTGAAGAAGCTAACAAAATACTTGATAACGAGAAATATACAGTTGCAAGAGAAGCTGCTGATCAAAAATTTGCTGAAGCTTTACCGTATCTCGAGAAAGCACATGAACTAAATAATGATGATATTGATACGATGGAAACGCTAAAATTAATATATTACAGGCTTAAAATGATGGATAAACATAGCCGGATTGATAAAAAATTACGAACTTTAAAACGAGTAAATTAGTAATTAATAAAAAAAAGCAATAAAATTGTAAATCCTTATTACTTTAGAACTTAAAATCAAAAACAAAATGAAACGAATATTTTTTACTATTTTAATGAGTGTAATCCTGGTTATTGGCGTAACAGCTCAGAAGAAGTATGTCAAACAGGCTGAGATTCATATCGATAAGAATGAGCTAAAAGAAGCTAAAACTAAAATTGATATGGCTTTCCAGGATGAAAAAAGTAAAGACTGGGCAAAAACATATTATGTATATGGCAGACTTGCCCAGGTAGCTGGGGGATCAGATAATGAAGAATTTATTAAGTTATTTGATAATCCTTTCAAAATGGCTTATAAAAATTATCTGAAAGCCATTGAACTGGAAGAGAATATGAATAATGCGGTTAATATGCAACTACCTTTATTATTAAATGCGGTAATAAATAAAGGCATCGGGGGATTCCAGACAAAGGATTATGTCGTAGCATTGGAGTCATTTGAATTTGCTATGAAAGTAGGGGAGAACGAGATATTTGGCGGTGCAGCTGATACAAGCATAATATATAATGCCGGTTTAGCTGCTTATAACGGCGAGGTCTATGACAAAGCCATTAAGCATTTCGTGTCATGTAAGGAATTAGGTTATGGCGGAGAGGATTTGTATCTTCTTCTCAAGAACTGTTACCTGGAAAATGAGGATTCAACCAATGCTGCCAAAATTCTTCAGGACGCATTTGAAGCATTTCCCGGAAATGAGGCTGTGCTGGTTCACCTGGTTAATTATTACCTTACATCAGGCAGGAATGAGCAAGCACTTGAATATCTTGCGATTGCAAAGGAGAAAGATCCAGATAATTCAACTTTCTATCATGCAGAAGGTGTTTTATATGATAAAGCCGGTAATCAAGATAAAGCAATGAAAGCGTACATGAAAGCTGCTGAACTTAATCCAATATATTTTGATACACAATATAATATCGGGGCTCTGCTGTTTAATAAAGGTGTTACAATGGTTGAAGTTGCTAATGCTATAATGGATAATGAGGAATATGAAAAGGCAAAAGCAGCCGCAGAGGAACAGTTTGCCAAAGCTTTACCTTACATGGAAAAAGCGCATGAACTGATGCCTGAGGATATAGCAACAATGGAAACATTAAAAATTCTGTACTATCGTATGCAAATGATGGAAAAACATGCAGTAATATTAAAGAAGCTAGATGAAGCAAAAGGAACAAAATAATTTTAGGTAGATATAAAAAGGGGAGAGTGTTAAATATTTGCTCCCCTTTATTTTAACATTTTCTATTTAACATAATATTAATTATGTTACTTTTATATTCTAAAAAAAAAACTGTCTTATATTGTCTGCAAGATTACTTGAGATATTTTCTGCTGTTTCATATAATGCTCTTTCCTTCGATGATAAATGTTCATACATCAATTTTTGCAAATCAGTTTTTTTATCATGATACTCTTTAATTCCCCTATACATCTGCATTATATTTCTATACACCCAAATACCTGAACAAACAGAAATAAATCCTATTACTGCAAACAAAAATAACATAAAAATTAAAAATCCTGTTACTTCCATTTCCTTATATATACTAATTCCTTATAACTTATGATAAATTCTCTTTTATTATAAGTAGACCACTTCAATGCTCCATACTTATCATTTAAAAACATATCTATCATATCATTATTAATTTCACTTCCCATTAAAACATCAATTCTCTTTTTTTTCTCCCCATCCAAAACCGTTTTAATTTCAACCCCTAATAACGTTTTTCCTATTTCCATTTTATTTTATCCTTTCCTTTTAATTACTTTTTCTCTAAATAATATTTTACCTTATTCGGTCTAGGTTTATATATTGCACCTGTTATAAAATCAGGAACTAACCAAATACCGCCTGTACATATATCCAAAATCACGTAACCTATACTTATTTTTCTGGTCATTTCAACTTTCTGATTTTTATATCCTTCCTCTTTTATCTCAATAGTATGGTTCCCTTGATTTATTTTCTTTGGAACTTTCACGTTTTTAGGTGCATCACCTATATAATTTCCATTCAAATATACTTTTGCATTTTCAGGTGTACCATTCTGAACCCTAGTAACATCCCTTGTACCACCTAAAATGGTTGCACAGCCTTCGTTTAATATACTCAACATAAATACTACACACAATAAACCTATATACTTTTTCATAGTTTTAATATTCATTATTCAAATTCCAAACATATATTTTTATATTCGTTCTTATCCACTCCCTTAAACCTTCAAGTTTTTCCTGATGTCCTGTACTTAAATTTAAATAAGCATCATCCAAAACACTTTGATACAATTTAACTACATTCTCAAATCTGTTCATAAACTCTATATCTCTTTCCATTTTATTTTATCCTTTCTATCATTAAAAACCACGCTCAAATACATAACTCTACAAAAATTACAATGCAATTATATTCCTTTATTTCGAATAATACAATAGTCATGCCATATTGTCAGTTATTTTGTCCTAAAAACAGGCTTATTTAGAATAATTCTAGATACTGAAATAAAAAAATACAACACTCAAAGACACAGCACCTTAATAGTAAACCTACCTACCAGCTTTTGTCGTCCGCCAATGGTGTTACTATACTCAATTGGCGAACTACTATAAAAACGTGCTTTGTCATAATGTCATAATGTCGTAACGCTGCTACGGGCATTCCTTTCGTGTACTTCGAGCCAAATTGCTCCAAATAAACCCACGTAACTGGTTATCTATGCTTCCTAAACCATGTGCTTATCATATTCATAAAAATGACCGCACAAAGCCTTAAAAGAGCAAAAAGAATTTGCCAACAAAAACACAAAATTCCTCGCAAGGCAAAACCATTTTTGCAAAACACAAATACATTTACAAATAGTAAAAGTATTCCAACCTCTTTTGAAAATCCAAAAAGATCAACCCCTCACCTACCCTCAAATAATTCTCTCACCCTACCTGAAAAATCTAATCAAAGAAAGTTCTATCCAACACACGCAAGGTTTTTTTATTTTTTTTCTGGAATAGAAAACAAGTAAGTTTTCGAAAAAAAATATCGGATTGCCATCCTAAAAATTCCTTGCCCCTCAAAAGCCCGAACTGAATAAATGATTACATTTTTCCGACAAGGTGAGAAAGTGGCTTAATATTAATAATTCATGATCTTATATAAACTTTTGCCAGAAAAAATTAACTTTATACATCCTAAGATTCATTAGAATGCAAATACCCAAAGAATTAGCAAAAGAGCAAATTTCTCAGCTCATTGAACGTTTTGATGATCATATTGATGAATATAAAAGAGGGAGTTACAACGAAACTCAAACCAGGGTTGACTATATAAATCCTTTCTTTAAAGCGCTGGGCTGGGATATTAATAATGAACAGGGTCTTGCAGAAGCATACAGGGAAGTTATACACGAATACAAGTTAAAAACAGGGGGAACAACAAAAGCACCTGACTACTGCTTTACTGTATACGGACAGAGAAAATTCTTTGTTGATGCCAAAAAACCATCAATTAATGTAAAAAGCGATATATCCCCTGCATACCAGGTAAGAAGGTATGGCTGGAGTGCTAAATTGGCTATTGCTATCGTAACTGATTTTGAGGAATTTTCTATTTACGACTGCTCAAAGAAACCAAATCAAAACGACAGATCCTCGGTTTCCCGCATTCAGTACCTGACATATAAGGATTACCTTAAAGAATTTGATTTTATCTGGGAAACATTTTCAAAGGAACGTATCCTTAAAGGCAGTTTTGACAAGTATGTACAAACCGACACAAAAAAAAGAGGAACAGCAACAGTTGACAAGGAATTTCTTAAAGAAATTGATGAATGGAGGAAATATCTTGCAACTACCATTGCTCTTAGAAATGCCATATTGAGTGAAGACGAGATTAATTATGCAGTGCAAAAAACCGTTGACCGTATTATTTTCCTTCGTATATGCGAAGACAGGGGCGTTGAACAATACGGCAATCTTAAAAAAGCCATTCAGAAAGGTGATTTATACAAAAACTTATTTGAATTATTCCATATAGCTGACGAAAAATACAATTCCGGACTTTTTAATTTTAAAGAAGATAATATCACATCTAACCTCATTATTGACAACAAGGTTATTAAAAATATTATTCAGGAATTGTACTATCCCCATTCACCTTTTGAGTTTTCAGTACTACCTGCCGATATCTTAGGAAGTGTTTACGAACAATTTTTAGGTAAAACAATTCGCCTTACCAAAGCCCATCAGGCAAAGATTGAAGAAAAACCGGAAGTACGAAAAGCAGGTGGTGTATATTACACTCCCAAATACATTGTAGACTACATAGTTGAAAACACCGTAGGTAAACTTTTAAATGGAAAAACTCCAAAGCAAGTTGAAAAATTAAAAATTTGCGATCCCGCCTGTGGTTCCGGTTCTTTCCTTATAGGTGCATATCAATATCTTCTTAACTGGCACTTGAAATACTATATTGATAATCCTCCGAAAAAGAAAAAAGATCTACCGTTATCACCAGACGGAAACCTTACAACCGCTGAAAAGAAGCGCATATTGCTCAACAATATTTACGGAGTGGACATTGACCCGCAAGCCGCCGAAGTAACAAAACTCAACTTACTCCTTAAAGCATTGGAAGGAGAAACACAGGCTTCAATAAGCAAGCAGCTAAGTTTCTTCAATGAAAGGGTATTGCCTAACCTTGGGGATAACATTAAATGCGGGAACTCTCTTATCGGTAATGACTTTTACGACAACCAGCTTGACCTGTTTCCCGACCAAATCAAAAAGATCAATGCATTTGACTGGGAAGAAGGTTTCCCTGAAGTTTTCAATCAGGGTGGGTTTGATGCAGTGATTGGAAATCCGCCTTGGGTTCGCCAGGAACTAATAAGTGAACATAAGGGCTACTTTGAATCTCACTATAAAACCTATCACGGAGTTGCTGACCTATATCAGTACTTCATCGAGAAGGGAGTTTCAATTCTCAATGAAAGCGGCTACTTCTCTTATATCGTTGCCAGTAAATGGCTCCGGGCTAAATACGGTCAACCCTTGCGAATTTGGTTAAAGAACCACACGATAAACCTGCTCATAGATTTTGGTGACTTGCCAATATTCCGATCCGCAACAACTTATTCCAGCATATTGAACATTAGCAAGTCAAAACGGCCAAGCGTGAAAGTGCCAGTTGCCGAGATTGATACGCTTGAGTTTGAGAATTTGTCTGAATATGTGAAACAACAGACGAACATTATATCAAAAGACCTTTTGGAAGATTCCGGTTGGTCGTTAAAAGATGAAACAGAAATCAACCTGATCAAGAAACTGAACAAGAACTGTGCTCCTCTGGAATCTTATGTAAACAAAAAGATATATAGGGGTGTATTAACCGGCTATAACAAGGCATTCATTATTGATGATACTACACGCAAGGAACTCATCAAGTCAGATTCCAGAAGCAAGAAAATAATTAAACCCTTCTTGGTTGGTAAGGACATTAAACGATACCAGCCACCGGCTTCCGAGATCTATTTGATTTTTACTCGCAGAGGAATTGATATCAACAAGTATCCTGCAATCAAATCTCACCTCTCAAAATTCAAGGAGAATTTAATGCCCAAACCCAATGATTGGAAAGGAGATAAATGGCCGGGTAGAAAGCCGGGAAAATATGAATGGTATGAAATCCAAGATACTGTTGACTATTACAAGGAATTCGAGAAAATCAAACTTCTCTGGCCAGGAATCAGTAGGCAAGTAACTGCATTTACTTTGGATGAAAAGAACTACTACGGAAATGACAACAATCAACTAATCATATCTGCCGATAAATTCTTGCTTGGTATTCTTAATTCCAAAGCAAGCAAGTATTTTCTCTCTAATACCTGTGACAAAGTTCAAGGCGGTTTCTATCGACTCAAGATAATCTACGTTGCACAAATACCCATTCCCAACAAACGAAATCCAGAGATAGAGAAGCTTGTATCAAACATCCTCCAACTCAACAAGCAGTTGCAAGCCACCAAGTTAGACACACAGCGCCAGCAAATTCAGCGCACAATTGTCCACACCGAGCGGAAAATAGACGAGTTGGTTTATGGGCTTTATGGATTGAATAAAGAGGAAATTGAAATAATTGAACAAACAACATAACTCATTAATTGCTAAAACTTTAAAAAAAGTTTTCTAAAAATACTGTAAAATTTTCCTAATTTTATAAAATACTATTAGTCAGTAATATATCGTATTAACGTGTATCAACATGAGACTACTTGTTCTATGTTATTAAGAATTTGTGGTTGAGTTTCGAAATATTTTATAAGTTCTTTAATTTTAGTATTAATAGTTATGGAAAAATTCTCATTATTCGATTTTGTATCCTTTATCTTACCGGGTTGTACATTTCTAATATTAAGTTATCTCTTATTTGCGGATCAAAATGTACAATGGATTCATGAAAGTTTACCTGACACAGAAGTTATTATTATTCCTCTTTTATTAATAGGTTATTTGTTCGGTCACCTTCTTAGTCTTTTTGGTAAAATAATTGAAAAATGGATTCCAGGTATGAAAACTCCTTGGTTATCATATTTAGAAAATAATTTCGATGAAGCAGAAATAATAAACTCTAAATGTATTTCATTATTCAATAATGGTTTCTTAAATGATAGTAAGGAAATTGACATAAATAAAAGTGATAAACTTTATGATATGATCTACGATTATATTGAATTTCAAGGTAAAGACGGAAAAATCAAAATACTGTTTTCTCAATATGGATTCTTTAGAAATTCTTCAGCCATTTGGGTTTCATTATTTCTATTATTGGTCGTTATAGCAGTATTAAAATTGTTTGGACTTGCTTTTATAGTCTCTGTTGTTTCTTCAATACTCTTATATTCAGCAATAACCTTAATACTTTCATTAGCTTCATTAATACTCAGTAAAAAAAGAAAACTTTTAACAATGAGTTATGTATACCGCACTTTCCTTATAATGAATTTTCATGATAAAAACCTTTAGCCCTATGAGAAAAAATTACCATTCTAAAACAAAAACTCCTATATCGGTTGACGAACTGTTTACAGGAGCTAAAACTCCGGAATATGCCGTATTTTATAATATAGCATATTGGTGGATAAGTGATATGCTTAAAAGACTCTATAAAAATACTGATACTTCAAAGAATGAAGAAACATCTCCTTTTATTGATCGTTTCATCACTTATGTAAATAATATATATTCTTCAACTCTTTCTGATGCTGACTATATAAAATTGCGTGATTATTTATGGAAAGGCTATATGTTTGATAAAAACAAATCAGGATCAATTATTACTTCTCAAGATAAGGTGCTTATCCATAAAATAATCGCGAAACTGGCTGAAATACGCAATTTTCATTCTCATTATTGGCATGACAATACAAACCTTAAATTTGATATAGAATTAAAAAAATGGATTGAATATTTACATAATTATGCTGTAGATAAGCTTAGACTGGAATATTCAAAAGAAATAGAAAGATATGAGTCAAATAAAGATAATCTTTTCGATAAACATGGAAGCGATTATTTCATTACCCAAGAAGGTCGTAATTTCTTTTTAAGCTTTTTCTTGAAAAAAAGTGAAATATCTCACTTCATGCAACAAAGAAAAGGCTGTAAGCGAAATGATAAGCCGGAATTTAAAATAAAGCATTTAGTCTACCGATTTTTCACCCATCGTGATGGTGCTTCAAGAAACAGGTACAGCATTGAAGAAACAGTATTCTCTGAACTTGATGCGGATTCCAAATCTGAAATAAACAAAGCAAGGCAGGTATATAAAATGCTTACATACCTGAACGATATACCATCCGAAGTAATTGACAAACAACTTTTTGCTTTATTGTGGGATAATGAAATAATTGAAAACTCTACTCAGTTTATTAAATTTATCAATGAAAACAATCTATTTAGTAAATGTGACTTCAGCGAAATAGAAGATACTAAAGGTGAAATAATACGAAATGAACTTCTATTTTCTTATAATAAAAGTAAATATAATTATAAAATCAGGCTTGCTGCATTGCATAAGCTTATTCTTGATATAATCAGAGACCCTGAAAGAGAAAATAAATTTTATATTACACTTGATACTTTTGGAGAATTTCGCGATGAATTTCCTGAAATCCTTGATGATATTAAAAAGGGTGAAGGTAACATTGAAGAACTAAATGAATATTACACCTTCAAATTAAAGGCAAATGATAAAACCCGCGGATTACTCGGGAGAATTATTTATGATTACAATAAAAACCAAAGTATAAAACAAAAGGATTATACAGAACTAAAAGAAAAAGTAGTAACCGAATCCATTGAATTAATTTACCATAATTTTTATTTTGAAACTGGACAAAAGCCTCGCAGTAATAATTGTTTTATGGAGTTTGCTGTAAATTATCTAATAGATAATAATGTTGTCCCAAATTGGGAATGGTTGATTGAAAAATTTGAATCTGAAGAAGTGGATAAGAAGACTGAAAATAACGATCATAAAAAAGCGATAATACACATAAAAACCTATTCTACATTTATTCCCGATGGTTACAGGCTTAATATTAAAGAAGATCATGTATTACTTAGGTTAAAATCCGAACCTGAAATTATTATTGCTATTGGCGAAAATGCTATGAGGAATTTACTATTAACGCATTTTCATGCTAAGTCTATCAACGAAGTAATTGAAAAAACCATCTCCGACATTAATGAAATTAAACAATCAGCGGAAAATGACAAAGCATTGACTGGAAGCCTTGATTTATTAAACGATAAAACAATGCCGCGTTATTTAAAATTAATGATGCGTGACAAATCGACTGTGCAAAATGAAACCATAAACAATTCAATAGTTCAGGCAAAGGATAGAATTGAAAGATTAATTAAATATTTCGAAGATTTACACGATGAAAGAGTTAAATTGAATCGTAGAGAAATAAACACTCAACTTATCAGGTGTTATAAATACTTCGATTGGAATTACCCCGATAACAGCAAATTTAAATTCCTAAGGCAAAATGAATACCAGTTAATGAGTATTTATCACTATACTTTAGCAAAGCCCAAAAACAACAAGAACTATCTTTCTGATTTAAGAAAAAAGTTATTTGTTGATATTAACAAACATTTGCCTGTAAGTCTCAAACAAATTCTTGAAAAAGCAACAGGTTTAGATGATTTATTTAAAATGGTATTGCAATTGACTATTACCATATTTAAAAAATGGCAAAATGAATTCTCTATTATTAATTTGGATAAGGAAAAAGCACGCTTTAGTAAACTTGGCATTCATGTTCCAAAAATTCCTGTTCCTGATGCAGCAAATAAAGCAAATCTTGAACAAATGAAGAACCTTCCGTTTATGTTGCATCCTGCTTTAGTCTTTATGGCTTTTGGATATAGTCAAAATTCAACAATCTTTTCAAAATTTCGAGATAATACTAAAAATTCAAAAGGACTTATCACAAATCATTACAACTATAATTCATACCTTGATAAGTTTTCAAATACAAACAGATTATATCCAAAACAAAGTCATAAAATAATAGGAGTAATAAATAACTTAAAAACTTTGGATACCTTGATATGGCAAATGGCAAAAAAATATCTGCAGGAAACTACATCCGATATATTAAAGAATATTACTTCAAAATTAACAAGTAAGGAATCCGGAGATTTTCAGGTAGATCAATTACACAATTTTGAATTCCCTGTTTTCAAATCGGATGAATCCGAATCAAAACCATTTAAGGTAATAGTGAAGTTTAAACAATTAGCAGATTTTATGTTGATTACCGGAGAGCCCCTAAAAAAAGTAGCTATGCAGTTTTTTAACCGCTACAAAACAAATGAAGCACTCGAAAAGATAGAAGTTCATATTCAAGATGGATTTTACGAAATACCGTATGTACAAATAAAGCAGGAAATGGACAGGATCTATCACGAATCGTTAATTTTAACGGATATGATTTTAGATTGGGAAAAAACTGTTGTTGATAAGGTTTCCGAAGAAGAAAAACAAAAATTAATTGAAGCTGCAAAGCAGAATAAAAACTATAATAAGGCTTTTATTAATTTTGCTGGAGTTTGTGATTATGCAGGTTTACAAGCGGACGAGAAGAAACAATTACAAAAATTACGTAACTATGCCTTGCATGCTAAAATACCAGATAAGGATTGGACATATCAACAAAAACTAAATGATAGCAGTATTAAAAAAATGCTAAATATAACCCCTGAAAAACTGAAAAAGTATGAAAAAAAGAATGCTTATTATGAAGCCAAAGCTTTACATAACAAGGGATAGTGCATTATACGGTGTGGAAGCCTTCTTTTTGAAGGGTAAATACACCACCCTCCCTATATTTATGTCGTATGTCGGAGGTGTGGAAGCCTTCTTTTTGAAAGGTAGATACACCCCCCTGAAGCACAAAGGCAAAAAGGAATAGGGTGTGGAAGCCTTCTTTTTGAAAGGTAGATACACCCATCTGAAATGTCTGCATTGTAGATGATTAGGTGTGGAAGCCTTCTTTTTGAAAGGTAAATACACCTTATGTCGAAGTTTACATATTCACTAGAAGGGTGTGGAAGCCTTCTTTTTGAAAGGGAGATACACCAAATCTTTTTGGCTTGATTAGATTCAATATGGTGTGGAAACCTTCTCTTTGAAAGGTAAATACACCAATCCAATATTCTGAACTTGCACCGTTAAAGGTGTGGAAACCTTCTTTTTGAAAGGTAAATACACCACTTATATGTTCCATTCGTCTATCCAGATGGGTTTAGAAGCTTTCAAAGCCTTCTTTTTGAAAGGCAGATTACACCAGCTTTAGAAGATAATAATCAACTATTAAAAGCATTAGTAGTAATTGTAATAAATTAAGTAGATCAATACTCAAAGCATCAATCATAATAAGGTTTTTATATCTTCCAACCTTAATAATTGTCTTATTTGATCTGAAAAGTCCTTAAAACCATTATCTCTTCTTGATACACTCAACTTTATTATTAATCTTACTTCATCAGCAGTATTATCAATAAATATTGTTCTCTGAATTTCAAATACAATCTGAATTAAAACATCTCTCATACTGCCATTTTTAAAATCTTTGATTTATTTTCTTTAAACTTATCCCAATCCCATGAAATAAATCCTTTCGTAATTTCTTCTAACTTATCATTTATTATACTTAAATTATATCTGTTTACTGTGTCAGATTTTCTTAAAAATATTTCATCCATTAATGATATTTCTAACTTTATTATTGCCTTCAATTTCTTAATAAATGAAAATAAAAAAACATTATAGTTCTCACTACCCCTACCAAATCCTATCCTTTTTAAAATATTATTATAATCCTCTATACATTTCATTATATTTTCAGCATCAACGAATTTTAAATTATTCTGATGAAAATAAAATATACTTAATATTTCACCTTCTAATTTATTTAGCTGTAAAATCCTCTTATTTACTTCCCTTTCTATAAACGTTTTGAAACTTTTTGCATTCTTTTTATTCTTAAAGTGTATATTAAAATCAATACCGAAGTATAAATAATACCCTGAATTATCATTTTTTATTTCACTTATACTTATCACCTATATTTGCTATATAGAATCGTTATACAGTATATGTTTTATTATAAAAAATATGCCTTTTATCACACAAAAGCAAAAGTTAGCTAACATTTGCTTTTCAAGTAGCTAACTAGCTAATTGATATACACATAGTATTTAACATGTTATTAATTATAGGGTTTTTGCAGGGAATTTGCGTCCAGCTCTGCTGGTTAACATAATTTCAGATATAGCGGCTGTGCAGCAGCCCTATATCGGTAACGAAATTATGTTAAAGCAAATTCCCGGTTGAATTAATCAATTATCCTTGCGACAAGCGTGGCTGTGCAGCAGCCCTATATCGGTAACGAAATTATGTTAAAGCAAATTCCCGGTTGAACTAATCAATTATCCTTGCGACCAGCCTCAGTGAGACAAATTCTTCAGGAGCTTATGCGAACTGAAGAATTATTGTCGAACTAGTCCCGACAACGAAGTTCGTCGGGATCTGATGACACTAAAACCTATATCGGTCCTTTACATATTACTTACTTAACTCAACGAGATCTGGATATTTCGAATAACATTGATCAATGGTTTGTTTATTCGTTATGATTTAAGAACCAAGGATAGTTTTACCTGACGAGCTTGCCGAAAGCAATATCGATTAACCCTGTGAAATAAATCGAAGATTTAGCGAAGCTATTTCACAGGGTAAACCTCCTTACTGCATTTGTTCATTGATAAATCATTTGGAAGTAGCTCTATTATTATGTTAAATAGAACTCTTTCAACCCTATATATAACCCTGGATACCAACCTATAAATCGATATTCTATAACGCATTGAAATATAAACACATACAGGCATAATCACAAAAAATTACGTTATTAATTTAAATGTTAATCTGGTAAATAAGTTCTTATGAGGGTGTTCTATATTCAACATCCCCTACCCGATTGTCCTATAATTCGTCTGTAAAATAGAATATTTCTGCTAATTTTGCATCTAAGTTAATAAGGGTTATGAGTTTATATAAAGCTTTGTTTCAGGTATTTAATATACTCAAAATCTTTTTTTTCCAGGGAAAATGGATGTTATTTATATCGAACTAGGCTTATTATAATTTTAAGGTGATTAAGAGCGCGAAGATTCCCTCGATATTATTGAATGATCAGATTTAATGAAAAAACATTGTAACATACCCTTTGATCCGAGAAAGATACCGATCTTTTATGGATGGATCATCCTCGTAGCTGGGATGATCGGGATATTGATGAGTATTCCGGGTCAGACCATGGGAGTTTCTGTTTTTACTGAAAACCTGATTAAAGATCTTGAGATTAATCGGAACAACCTCAGTCTTGCTTACCTGTTTGGAACCCTGGCATCCGGATTAATGATCACCCGGGCTGGTAAATTATACGACCGGTATGGTGCCCGGGTGATGACATTTGTTGCGGGTGGCATGCTGGGACTAATGCTTCTATATCTAACCCGTGTGGATATTTTTGTAAATTACCTGTATAAATGGAACAGTATCTCTCCGGTCGTGACTACTTTCCTCTTGCTGATATTGGGTTTCTGGGGAATTCGTTTTTTTGGTCAGGGATTACTAACAATGGTATCCAGGAACATGGTTATGAAATGGTTTAATAGAAGAAGGGGACTGGCCAATGGGTTTCTTGGAATATCTTCTGCTTTGGGATTTTCCCTCGCTCCAAAAATATTTAGCCAGCTCATTGAGAGGATGGAATGGAAGGGAACCTGGGTGATGCTTGCAACAGTCATCGGTCTTGGATTTGTTGTATTTGTTCTTGTTTTCTATCGTGATAATCCGGAGGATTGTGGCTGTATTGCTGATGGTAAAAGGGATTTAGGCAAAAGGACCAAAAGGCCTCCCAGCCTGCCTGATCGTGATTTTAGTCTTACTGAAGCAAGAAAGACACGTGCGTTTTGGGCTTTTACGCTGGCTATGACACTTTCGGCCTTGTATATTAGTGGACTGACATTTCATATTGTCTCGGTTTTCGATTCAACCGGTTTAAGCAAGGCTGCAGCAATGGGAATATTTTTACCCACTTCCATTATTGCCATTGTGGTTCAGTTTTTTTGTGGATATATCAGTGATTTTATCCGTTTGAAGTATTTACTGATCCTGTTCATGCTTGGGATACTCATTTCCTGTACAGGGCTCACATTTCTCGGGGATCATAATAGTGCATACTGGCTCATCATCGTTGGGAACGGAGTTGTATGGGGCCTTTATACTGTTTTAATCGCCGTAACATGGCCAAGGTTTTACGGATTGAAAAACCTTGGAGCAATCTCGGGATTCTCATTGAGCTGGGCCGTTATTGGATCTGCTATGGGACCCTATCTTTTTAGTCTTTCAGTGAAATTTACAAGCAGCTATGACACTATATCATGGATCTGTTTCATATTGTCCGTGGTGCTTCTTTTATTGGCATTCAAAGCAGAAAATCCAAATGAACCTGTTGAGAAAAATGGTTCGATATTATATTGAACAGACGATTAAAGTAGGCCGCCGGTATATATAATATCCCGTAACTGGCTTACCCATTTTACCGATAGAATAACTATTGGTGTATTTCCCTTTATTATTTCCCTGGCCGGAATACCCCTGTTGGTTATTCTAATAGCTCAGAGAAACATATGTTCAATTAATATCTTTGTTCCAATTCCGATAAGGATAATACCACCAACAATACCAACTGATTTGCCTATTTTATTTCCTATCATTTTGCCAAGCTGAACTCCCATAAATGAGAACAGGAATGTTGTTGCTCCTATTGCTATGATTGGGATCAATATCGCTTCGTTCAGAATGGCAAGGCTTATGCCAATCGCAAATGCATCAATGCTCGTAGCGATAGATTGTGCAATAATTATTTTTAATTTGAGTTCTTTAGGTTCTGTTGCCTCAGCATGCTTAATACCATCGTAGATCATTTTTACACCAATAATTAATAGTAATATGAATGCGGCCCAGTGATCTATTTCCTTAATCAGGTTTTCAACAGACTGACCTGCCAGCCAACCTAAAAATGGTAAAAGGGCCTGAAATACAGCAAAGGATAAGGCTATTTGGAAAGATTTTGAAATACTTACTTTGTTTTGAGTAATACCGTCTGCAATTGCTACGGCGAAGGAATCCATTGAAAGACTTATGCTTATTAACAGAATTGATAATATACCCATAAAGGAAAAGTGGATTAATAAGACCACGAAGTAATAAAATATAATCTATGTCTAACCCTGGGCACCAACCTGTTATTTAGCAAGTCAATAATACCTTCACCCATAACTATATAAATGTTATATTTTTTATATTACTAAAGTTAAAGTGCTATTTATTAATTCATTGCCTCTCCCCTATTGTTTTTACAAAGAAAAGTTTTATCTCCTATTATTATAAAACGTTCTATGCCTTGCGTGTTTCTTCTTTAATACGTTGAATATGTCCACGGCCTAATCCTTTTACTTCACAACCAAGCTGAAAATAACGCCGGATTTTATCATCCTCTAAAACTCCGAAACAATCAATGATTGCAGCAGGTTGACCAATTGCCTTAACCACTTCATCAGGGTCCAGTTCAAGATATGCTTCATGGCGGACAGCAAAAATAACTGCTTCTGCCCCACTGAGCGCCTTATTCAAATCCTGTTCAACACGAATTTCTTTTAATTTTTCCTGGTTGCGAAAAAATCGTGCTTTGGTCTGTCCTACCCCGGGATAGGTGTCCTGTTGTTCAAATTCCCACCAGTGCTCAACGTAAGGATCATGTACTCTGATTTCAGCACCCATTTCGGCAAGTTTTCGAATTACTACTTCCGAACCGCTATAACGGGTATCACCAACATCCTCACGATAGGCTGCTCCGAGTATCAATATATCCGATGCTGCAATCGGCTGGCCCATATTACGCAAAGCGTCACGGGTAAGCTGTCCGACATGTAACCCACGCGTATCATTAATATCAATCGCCATGGGTGTAATTTTAAAAATATCATCCTCAAAGCCAAGTATATGCTTATAAGCCCAAACACCCAGGCCTCCGTCTTTAGGCAGGCAATACCCCCCTATTCCAGGTCCCGGGAAAATTATATTACTGTGCGTTGGCCTTACTTTAATAGCTTTTATTACTTTAATCAGGTCAACACCATTACGCTCTGCGTATAAACTCCACTCATCAAGGAAAGCTAGAATGGTGGCCCTGTAACTGTTTTCAACTATTTTAGCTGTTTCTGACTCAATGGGCCGGTCCATTACTGTTAACGGATATTTATCTGTATTCAGCACTTCATTCAAAAATTTTACAACCCGTTCTTTTGCTGGTTCATTAATTCCGCTGCAAACGCGCCAAAAATCACGAATACTGGCAACATAATCACGGCCTGGCATAACTCTCTCGTAACTATGAGCCAACACAGGATCGGATTTAATCCCTCGTTTCTTAAATGTCTTTTTCATTATCGGGTAGGCAACCTGTTCGGTAGTTCCGGGAGCCACAGTTGTTTCGATCAAAACAAGTGCTTCAGGAGGTATGTGCTCGGCGATTACACCTATGGTAGCTTCCAGGGCAACCATATCGGTCTGACCGGTGCGAACATCACCCAAATCCTCTTTTAGATAATCACACTGGACATCAACTACAACAACATCAGCCAGTTTTAGAACATCATAAGAAAAGGTAGCAATTAAGGTTTTTTTCTCGTTGACGCAACGTGCTATCATCGGATCAACTTCAGGGTCTTCAGCTTTAACTGGAGAAATACCGCGATTTAGCAAAGGAATTTTCCAATAACTTCGTACACTCGGGCGCTGCATTCCAATCACAAATTTTGAGGGTTTACCATTTTTGTCAACAGTATCGGCTACAATAGCAGCCATGACCGCGCCAACAAATCCGACACCCATAACTACAACAATTTCACGATTTTTAGCACGTTCCTGACTTATACGTTTTTTAAGTTTTTTGAATTCAGCTTTATACTCTTCAGGTTTTGGTAATGGAATTTTTTCTCCACTGGGACTAATTGAAAATTTTTTATTCATGTTATCTCCGTATTTTATAAATTTTAGCGCAAGTAAATAAAAAAATTGGATTTAATAAGCAGGTTCTTTCTGATTATTAGCTTTCATATTACAAGGATATGAAAAATCATTTTATATGCATTCTATGTGTCTTTTCAATAAATCTTATCCTGCCAGGCTCAACGTCCAGTGATTTAGCATGTTTCGACCAGTTTGAGACAGCTTCCTTAACCTGTTCTATTATAACTTTTGCTTTTTTAATCCCTTGATTATTAGCAAATAATAGCAAGTCGTCATGTGTAAAATCATCCCGTTTATTATTTATGGTCATCTGGTGTAAGCTGGTCCAGTCACCGTCCGGATTAAAAGACCAGCAAACATCATAGGCGGGTGAAAGTCGCCACTCTCCTCCCTGCTTAAGAATAAATGACATGTTTTTGGTATGATCATCCTGATTCCGGGCAATTATATTAAACAAGATCCTTTTATATAGCTGCTCAAAGTCATAATAAGGAAGACCCATATCTCTCATTTCAGCGAAAGTACTTTCATAAGAATATGCTCCCGGCATTTGATAATCGTAATGTGCAATTGCACACAGGGTTTGTAAATGGATCTTTTTATTATCGTTTGTTCTGTCAAATCTTCTGGTTATAAAATGAGATCGGTTATTCTCATGTATTAAATTACATGGTTCCATATCAATTCCACAAGATGTTGCCATTTTATGGTAAGCCATTTCAATTTTACCGAATCCCTGCGGATCACCCAATCCTCCATTTTTTATACCATCGAATTTTATAATATAATATCCAAAGCCTTCAGGGGTATTAACTTGCCCGGATCTGATCTCTCCGGATTCAGGATTATAAGCAATTATGGCTTTTGGTCTTTGTCCGCCTGCTGATGTCCCAATCTTTATTAGCTCAGACAATACTAATTCTTCTTCTTTGTTTAAATTAAGATGTAGTTTTTCTCTGTTTTCCAGTACTTTATCAGCCAATTCAATCAATTTACTTAACTCAATTCGGGATGAAATATTTTCATTAAGATTAACTGCCGGCTCAAACTCCAGGGCACCCATCCCCCGTTTCCCAATATAACTTAGTTTTTCAACCGGAGAAAAGGAATCCGGATCTCTGCCTTGAGTTTCAAGCCATGTAGTAATCAATCTGGTACCATATGCATCGGGCAATGAATCTGACAATAGTCCCGGAAGACCGTTAAAAGTATTATTGTTTAGTTCAGGAAATTCAAATATTCTCTGTCCTCTTAGTATAAGCTCCAAGGGCATTGTAATTGGAGAAATATTTATGTTCTGCCTGATAAAATCTTCCCTGATTTCAAAAGTAGAATAACCTGCCTTTGAATTCCAGGAAACAACTCCAACATCATGACCCCATATTTTTACCTTTACAAATATCATATAAACTAATTATTTTTTTTTGAAGCTCTTTTTCTTTGTTTTCCTTCAAATTTTGCCATTTCTATCGGACTTGGTTTTGGTTCAGGGATGAAGTTATTTAAAGATTCCAGCTTCCCTAAAACCCTTAATACCTGTATAACTGTTTTTATTGTCGAGGCAGTGCCATATTCTAATTTTTGCATTGTACTAATACTTATACCTGCTCTGGTTGCCAATTCACTTTGAGAGTAATTCTGTAACAATCTTTGCTTTCTGATCCTATTACCAATTTCCTTAACAATTGCCTGATCTGACATTCGTTTCAAGTTCATAACGCTTATATAAATATGTAATACATTCAAAATACATTAATAACACATAATATATTATGTTATGACAAATATATTTAAAAAAAATAATAAATCAAAATATTTAATGCAAATATAACACATACCATACTACTTATTATGTGATATATATATATTTATAACATAATATAATGCGTGTTATAATAAGTTATTAGGTATTTTTTTCCTTGTGGTTTTTTATAATCTCCCGTGAATAATCGGATTTATCGTATCAGACAAGTGCATTTTTACAGTATTCAACACACTTGCTGACCTCTGTTATTGCATCGGAACCTTCGGGAATAGGATATTCCAGCTCAATGTCACAAAAGACATTCCATTCTTTCTTTTGAATTAATTGCAGGATTTCGGCGATTTGAGCATCACCTTCCCCGAAAGGAACTGTTTTCCCATCAAATGTCCGGTCTTTTACGTGAATACTTAGTAACCTGCCTTGATTTCCCAGTTCTTCAACCAGGGATAAAGCAGATATACCATTCCCGGCAGCATAATGTCCGACATCAAGGTTAGCCATTATATTTTTACTCCAGGAGAAATACGAACCTTCTAAATAGGTGGTTGGTTTCAATTGCGTGTGGTTATGAAAGCCGATAGCTATTCCATGTTTATCAGCCAATGCTCCTAAATTCTTTGCTTTTGTTTCATTTAACTCAGTTGTTATACCTTTGGCTCCCATTGTTTTAGCAACATTAAACATATATTCATGTTCCTCAGGAGACACTCTGTCCATCCCTATACTGTCAAATTTTACTATATTAATATTTACCCCTGCTTTATTATACATTTCACGGATTTCTTTAAACTTATCCATTGATGTAATGGTTTTCCGCCAGGCGGGAACCTCCCTCCTGTTATCCGGAGCTCCTGCGGATTTTTCAATCGGACCTGCCATTAACTCACATGAACTTAATCCGGATTGAACCAGATAATCCAGAGTATCTTCTGCATTTTTACCCGGAAGGCTTCTGAAACTATAGGTAATAGCTCCGATTATTACTCCCCCGAATGTAGAATCAGGCTTTTGCATTCCTAATCCGTAAGCGTTACCCCTGGCAAATCGTGGCATAATAGTATATGCAGCAGCAGCGGTAGTAAGCCCAATAAATTTGCGCCGGTTTATTTGTCCGTTTTGTTTGTTTTGTTTATTCATCCGTTTAAATATTTTATGTTAGTTACAAGGTTATTTATATTTTCTACCTTTTTTCAAGTTCTGTGGTATTTGTTACTCGCTCCCACAATAACCCATTGCACAAACCCGCTCGTGAACTTCCATGTGGAAAAACCCGGATACTGTTGTGCAATCATTATTTAATCATTTTTGTTTGTGGATTAATGATACATGGAAGTTTCATATTTTTTTTAATTGGGTTATTAATTAGTTATTCTTCTCATATTCAGTATCTCTTGTCAAGAGCGTCCGCCGAAAAGTTTTGTTCCGATCCTGACGATATTAGCCCCTTCTTCGATGGCAATCTTATAACTGTTGCTCATGCCCATGGAAAGATAACGCATTTCTACATTTGGTATACCTGCTTTGATTAATCGATCGAATGCAAGTTTGGTAGTCTTAAAATATGGTCTTGCATCTTCCGGATTTCCAAATACGGGTCCCATTGTCATTAATCCCTGAACATGTATGTTTGGAAAGCTACTTATTTGTTTTATTAATTCATCAACATCTTCAGGTAAAACGCCGGTTTTATTCAATTCTTTTCCGCTATTGATTTCAATAAGCACCGGCATTATCTTGTTTATTTCAGCACATCGTTTATTTACCTCTTTAGCAAGTTTAATTGTGTCAATAGTTTCAATCATATCAAAGATCTCAACAGCAATTTTTACCTTATTCCGCTGTAAATGCCCTATCATATGCCATTTAACTGTATTCCCGATAATTTGATATATCCGTTCTGCTTCCTGCAGGTAATTATAACCTAGTATTTTAATACCGGCATTTATAGCAGCCTGAACCTCTTCAGGGGATCTTGTTTTTGCTGCTGCAACAAGCATAACTCCTGCCGGAAGTGAATTACTTATTTCAGCTACAGATTCATTAATTGAATTTAGGTGCATTTCTATTTTTTTTTGACTGCAAAGATAATTAATTGAAAAAAAATACTGCAATAAGTTCCGTTACTATTTCAAAACCGGGTAATGTACCTTCGGTTCCTTTATTACAATACCTCTTTTACATTAAAGCCTGAAATCATAACGGCTGGTTTTTCGTCACGCGTATCAGCATGATCAAGTTCCATTCGGATAGTGCGTTGTTCGCCCGGCATTAATGACACATAATTGTCACTGTAAATAACCGGCAGGATACGATCATGGCTTTTCTCCCTCACAATTTTAAGTCTTACCATAAGTGCCGGATGCTCAGAAGTGTTATTCAACCGTGTAGTAAGTAGCCATTTTTTGCCTTTATGCACGATACTCGTTGATGATTCAAGATTCACATCCGGGATATCACGGATTGCTTTGAAGTTACCCTCTTCCAATCCGCGCCAGTAGAAATTCTCAGATATTATTTTACCATCCTTTTCCAGTTTTAATCTTATGAAATGGATATCTGTCAATTGGTCAGGGTATTTCATTTCGATACATGGTATCATGCTATCTTCAGTGCTTTCGACAGAAGTCATTTTTGTCCATTGTACGGTGCCGTCCGAATTAAGAATCTCTGCCTGTGCATTAAGGTCAGACAGATTTCCACTGCTGTAATTAACTACTTCAATGCTGTCAGTCGATGGGTTCCATTGAATATGCAGAGGTTCAGATGCCTTCTTACATCCGAAATATGCTGCTGTTGGCTCAAAAAAGTAATCATATGTTTGCCAAACCAATGAAGGCCATGCAGGATGGCTCATCCATATTACCAGCCCCATGCGGTTCCTGCTTTGAGCTTCGAACATAGCACGGTAACCATCATAGTTCATAAATTGTGCAAGTGAAATCCAGTCTTTTACATTATTTGTTTCTCCAAAATGCTTATCAAACATTCCTACAAAGTTAGAAGCTCTCACATTACCTTCCAGGCAGAAATCATGTAATCCCCACATTCTTCCGATTGGCCATTGTGCTGAATCGGGAATGGTTTTTTGAAAACTTTCATAGCTCATGATATTAGGCATACCAAGCTCGCTGTGAAATTTAGGTGTAGCACGGTTTTCAAAATAAAATTTTAAGGGCATTATGCCATAGGGTCCAAAACCGCTTACCACTCCAATAGAGGAATGAGAAATATAATGCATTCCCGGATGTATTTCAGGAAGTATCTCCCGTATTGCACTGTCAAGTATTTCAGGCGGGTTCCCTTCATTTCTTCCGCAATAGAGAGCAAGGGAAGGGTGATTACGGATTCGAAGAACCATGTCTTCAACATTATTCATAAACAAGTCATTATCATCAGGATTTGGACCATCAACAGGGTTTGCAAGCCAGAAATCCTGCCATATCATGATGCCATACCGGTCGCAGGCTTCATAGAACTCATCATCACCGGTTTGTCCTACCCAGTTCCTGATTATTGTAAAATTCATATCCTTATGATAACGAACTGCTGCATCATATTCACGGGCACGGTAACGAAGCATCGATTCGGGGAATCCCCAGTTTCCTCCCCTGCCAATAAAACGTCGCCCGTTAATCCATATCCTCAGAGCCCCTCCTTCTTCACTAAATGCCATTTCTCTTACACCTGTATTGAAAGATTTGCTGTCTGATATGCCTTTTCCCCCTATCTCAAAGGTTAATTCCACATTGTACAGATTTGGTTTGCCATACCCATTGGGCCACCATAATTTCGGATTTTCTACTTGTAACACGGGGTGCGTCGATGGGTCCAGCTTTACCTTTTTTATTTCTGATGCCTTTAGTTTTACAGGTTGCTCGAAGGATATTTCACCAAATTTCCCGTGAAGAATTCCATTTACAGGAACAGAATCGTGATTTTTAAGAGATAATTCAATTCCCACATCTGCTTTTGTAGTATCCGGAAGCGGAAGATCTGTAGTAACAAACGGATCTTCGATTGTAACCGCACCGTTTTTTGAAAAGTAAACGTCATTCCATATCCCGGTATTACGACCACGGATAGTTGGTATCCAGTCCCAACCTATTGATGCATGAAAAGTTGGATTATCAGCCCCCAGAATACCTCCGTTCACGTCCGGACTCAATAAAGTCTGTTCTTTTACAATCCCCGGATTATCATTTTTCTTAATAAGAACAGCCAGAGCATTCTTTTTACCAGGAATTACCAGGTTTGTAACATTAAATAATCCGTGCTTAAAAGCCCCCTCTATCTTGCCAACAAAATGCCCGTTAAAAAAAACCTCTACTTTCCAGTTGATACCATCAAAATTAAGAAAGATGTTTTCTCCTTTGTATGATGAAGGAATCAAAATTTCATTCCTATACCAGAAATCAGAATTAAAAAAAGATTCTGAGATCATAAGCTGATTATCTCCGAAATTCGGATCAGGAATAGCACCAACATTAAGATAACTAACTAAAACAGTAGCAGGTACAGTTGCAACAATCCAGTTATTATCCTGGAAACCTGTAGTAGAAAGATCTTCTCCTTTAGCACTGACAAGTGATTGGCGCTGTACTCTCCATGAACTTCCTGACAGACTCAGTTGATTTTTTTCCAATGATCCTTTTAATTCAATTGGTTTTGCTACCGGACCACCACGACCAAAAACTTCCAACTCACTAAGTATATAGCCTTCATTAGAAGAGGGTTCTTCCATTAAGATACGAACATATCTTCCTTTTACCTGATCATTGAGTTTATACTCATCATTCAGCCCCTCTGACAGACTCTTAATATTTTTCCATTCTGAAGCATTATCAGATACCTGTATAAATCCGGTTTTGGCGCTGCGTATCCAATTCAGATTAACCTGGTCGAAAGTACAAACAGCCCCAAGGTCAACATAAACCCACTCTTCCTTATTTCCGGCGCTCATCCACGCGCTTATAAAGCTAAACGAAGGAGCTATTTCTACAGGGGCGTTACCGTTAAAAAGATCAAGACTATTTATAGTCCATATTTCAACATTCGGAGCACTTAAATTTACCCTGTAAAAACGGTTTGCAGAAGGAGATGTCAGTTTCACAGACTTGTTGAACATTCTGAAGCGACCTGGTCCACCTCTTCTAGAACGTCCGGGTATTGTATCACCTGGGTAATCATTACCCCAAATACGTCCCAGGCTTTCCCATTTCTGCCCGTCATTTGAGCCAAGTACTGAAAAATCCCAGCCTCCTGGTTTTTGACCGTCATGACGCAAACTGGCAGATAATGTAATGCTGTCAATTTCAGGAATATTGTTATCACCTCCCATTTCAAGTTGTATCCAGACTGAAGAACTATCAAGAAAATGACTGGTCATCCAATTATGATCAAACAGCCACTCTCTCTCTCTCTTCTTTAGTATACCATTTTCACTTGTAGAGGTTGATATCCAATGTGGAACCACGGTATCTTTTATTCCGTCCGTTACCAGTTGAGCTGTCAGATTGTAATCGTAGCTGCTTGAGTGATATGCCGGTCTGTTAAAAGCAATATTTCGATATTCCGATTTATCAATATAGATCCCGGGAGAAAAATTTTCACTGTTTTTTCCCGGATATTCCCCGGGGCTGCGATTAAAATTATCATTATTAACTGTACACATTGGCAGTAAAATGAATAAGCCCGTGAAAACAATCAGCAAAGCAGGTTTATTGTAAAACAAAGGGGTTGATTGGCGAGTTAAAAATCTTTTCATGGTTTGGTTAAATCAATTAATGAATAATTTTTTTGATTGTACTACTTGAATTGTATTTTTTCTTCACAGAAGTTTCAAAGTGTTCCTGTAAATATAATCAATTTGTTGCATAGTGTGGTTGAAAGATAATTACTTGAATATCAAAATTATGCTGAGCATCGTCGAAATATAACCGATCTGCATTTCGATAGGCTCGGTCTGAATATTAAAAAAAAATATTTATATTGTAATCATATAAATATTCTTCATTTCATTAAATCTTAATTACAAACTAATGAAAACTAATCTGTTTCGTAAACCAGTAACATGGATTGTTATTGTTGCAATTGCTGTAGTAAGCGCAATTTATGCTTTTAATAATTTTGATAAGGCTAATCCAATTGTTAGTCTTGATATCAAAATGAACCGTGAAACAGCTCTTGAAAAAGCAGCTCTTCTTGCAGGGGAATCATTTCTGGGTCCACTGGATTATAAAACGGCAGCTGTTTTCACAAATGATAATCGTTTCCAGAATTTTGTTGAACTGGAAGCCGGAGGTCTCGAAAAATTTACCGAGATACTTGAAACAGGTTTGTATAGTTCATATAACTGGAAAGTAAGGCATTTCAAGGAGCATGAGGCAAATGAAGTGATTTTTTCTTTTACTCCCACCGGTGAAATATATGGTTTTTCGGAAAAACTGGCTGATTCGGAAGAAGGGGCGGCTCTTGAAGAGGAAGAAGCATTAGAAATAGCAACAGATGAGGCGCAAAAAAATTGGGATGTTAATTTTGCCGGCTATGAGCTTGTTGAGAAGTCGAAAGAAGAGGTTGAGAGTGGCAGAATAGATCATTCTTTTGTATATGAACGTCAGGATGAACAAATTGGAGAAGGAAGGTACAGGCTGCAATTAAGGGTTAGCGGCGAAAAACTAACGAGTGTAAGGCGTTTTGTTAAGATACCGGAAGAGTTCGACCGGCGGTATTCAGAGATGCGTTCTGATAATGATACGGTTGCTCTGTTTGGTACAGTGGGACTTGTAGTGGTTTATGGTTTTGGGGGAATATTTATAGGACTGTTTTTCCTGCTTCGCCGTCGGAGGCTTATCTGGAAACCGGCTGCAAAATGGGGAATTATTATAGCACTTGGTTCAGTTTTTCTTGTCACAATAAACGAGATTCCACTATCATGGTTTAGCTATGATACCTCTACTTCCGCCGGTAACTTTTTATCCAGTTCTATTATAAACGGATTCCTGATGGCGTTAGGTATGGGAGCAATTTTTGCACTTACATTTATGGTAGCTGAAGGTCTGGGACGTTCGGCTTTCCCTGGTCATGTGCAGCTTTGGAAAGCATGGGGAACCAAAACAGGAGGTTCCTTATCTCTGCTTGGGCAGACAATGGCAGGTTATCTGTTTATGGTGATCATGATCGGTATTGATGTGTTGTTTTATGTTGTAACCAAACATTATGGTTGGTGGAGCCCTGCTGGCAACCTGTCTGATCCGAATATCCTGGCGAGTTATATGCCATGGTTCAATTCCATCGGGATCTCTCTACAGGCAGGATTCTGGGAAGAGTCACTTTGCCGTGCAATTCCGCTGGCAGGAATAGTTTTACTTACCCGCAAATCAAAATTTAAGAATTGGTGGATAGTTCTGGTACTTTTAGCCCAGACATTAATTTTCGGGGCTGCTCATGCAAACTATCCACAGCAGCCTTCTTATGCCCGCATAATTGAAATGATCATTCCGTTTGTAATTATTGGTGTGATATATTTTGGATATGGATTAATACCTGCAATTATTGCTCATTTTGCAGTTGATGTTTTTTGGTTTTCACTTCCCCTTTGGGTAGCGGAATCACCGGGAATATGGACAGACAGGATACTGGTGTTGTTGTTCTTATTTGTACCCTTGTGGATTATTCTTTATTTCAGAATAAAAAACAGGAAATGGACAGAAATTCCTGATAAGCTCAGGAATAGCGGATGGGAGCCGCCACTGGAAACTGAGGAGAAAGTTCAGAAAGAAATAGAAATACAACCTGAACGAAAATCATATACCAGATTATTGATCCCTGCAGGAATTGCAGGTCTGGCTCTGTGGATATTCTTCACTCCTTTTACCCAGGATGCACCAAAACTGGATATATCAAAAGAACAAGCCGTTGAGATAGCAACTAAAGTACTTAACGAAAGATTTAATATTGATACTGAAGAATGGACGGTTTTAACAACCATAACTGATAAGGCCGGCTTACAACATAAATTCATCTGGCAGGAAACAGGGAAAGAAAGTTATGAGAAATATCTTGGAGGTTTTCTTTCTCCGCCGAGATGGTCGGTAAGACTGGTAAAAACGGAAGGAAAAGTTGAAGACCGGGCTGAGGAATACATGGCAACTGTGGATGTGGAAGGTAATGTACGTAGTTTTAGTCATGTTATACCCGAAAAGCGGGAAGGTGCTGTTATGGAACAAGTTGATGTTCAGGTTTTGACAGATTCTGTATTAGCGGAAGTACTTGATATAAAAAGAGAAGACCTGAAAGAGATCTCCGTTACACCAAAAATGCTGGAGAATCGCAGGGATTGGACTTTTGTGTATGCTGATACATTAAGCTATACATTGGATAAAGGACAAGGCAGGTACAGTATATCAATTGCAGGTGATAAACTTACTTCATTATCATACTATGTTCATATACCTGAAGAATGGGAAAGAGCATATGAAGACAGACAAAGCAAACGGAGTATCATTGGGACAATCGGGAGTGTATTCTCAATTGTTTTACTTATTGCAGGTATGATCTGGGGTATTGTAAGGTGGACCAGGAAAGAATTTTCAGTAAAATTATTCCTGTACTTTGCAATCGGGCTGCTTGGTTTGTTTATTCTTGATGGCTATCTTACCTGGGATTCCGTGATGTTTAGTTATCAAACCAGTTTACCGTGGTCGAACTTTGTTACAATGTTTATTGTTTCATTGGGAATAGCCGGATTGTTCTCTTCGGCAGGTCTTGGTATTATAGGGGGTATGTCAGTTAAACTGGTTCCTGTGAGAGTTTCAGACAAGTATAACTGGCTTAAAGCAATAGGACTTGGTTTGGCGTTGTTCGGACTAAATGCCCTGTTGTCAAAGTTTGAAATAAAAACCTCTCCTTTCTGGGCGAATTTTGATGCTTCAAATTCAAGGTTACCAATTGTTAGTACTGGTATTGGCGATATTCAAAGCATTATAGGCATGACTGGTATTTTGTTAATACTCTATTTCGGACTTCATACTTTTACAAAAAAGTGGTCAAAATCGAAATGGTTATTTGGCGGATTAATCGTTCTTACAGGTATATTGATACAGGCTGCTTCGCTTGACAATTATATCTTCTGGATTGTATCAGGATTGTTCACAGGTTTGATATTGCTGGGGTTATACATTTTGTTTATCCGCTATCATTTTGAATGGATACCTTTAATTGCCGCAGTATCTGTTATCCTCGGAATTGTAAGGAATATTCTAATAGGAGCCGTTCCCTCTGCTTTAGGTGGAGGAATACTGGGAATTTGTATTATTAGTCTCTTTGTTTGGTGGTGGTATTCTGAATTTGTAAAGGCATAGTTTCTTGCACCGGATGTAACGATAGTGGTACCATTTAAAATTTGCCTTCTGCCTTTTCTTCTCCTTACTCCTGCCTTATTGTTTCAGCAGTGTTTCGTGAGGATGTGGTTATTGCTTTGGAAGTAGTTATAATCAAGGTAATTATAAGGGTAATCAAACCTGCAAAAAGGTAAAGAGTCCAGTTAATAGCTGTTTTCTGCGAGAAATTTTGCAACCAACTATTTGTTACAAAATATGCAAATGGCCAGGCAATCAGGTTTGCAACCAGAATAAGGAAGATAAATTCATTGGATAATAACTTTACAACGTCCGTTACTCTTGCCCCAAAAACCCTTCTCACACCAATCTCTTTGGTTCTTTGTGTAGCAAGAAAAGAGGCCAGTCCGATTAACCCAAGACATGCAATAAACAATGCGAGTATTGTTAATACAAGCGAAAACTTACCAAATTTAATTTCATTTTTATACAGAATATCAAGTTCAGTGTCGAGAAATGAATATTCGAAGGGACGTGTTGGTGCAAACCGGTTCCATTCATTTTTAATTGATGCCAGTATTTTTTTGTAATTATTTGTATTTACCCTTATAGCAATAAAACGGGTAAGACCTGCTGCAGCATTGGGATTACGTAACATATCAAGTATAAAGTTATTTATAGGCTTATGGAGAGAAAGAACATGAAAATCACTAAAAATCCCAATAACCTTTTCTTTTCCGTCTGACCGGATACTTTTGCCAATGGCTTCTTTGTTAGTCCAGCCAAGGTTTTTTACCATCTTCTCATTTATCATAATTGCATTTACAGTATCAGAAGTTATCTCTTTTGAGAATGAACGGCCCTCAACCACTTTAATATTAAATGTTTCAATAAAATCATGACGTACCATAAACATAGGATAAAAGTATCCCTGGTCATCTGATAAACCTTCGATAATTACTTCGCGTGTATTATGATTGACTCCAATAATATCCTCCATTCCTGTAACATATTCCACTTCAGGATATTTTAACAGATTTTCTTTAAAAGTGTCATAGTTTGTTACTATTTGTCCTACTGTTGGAATAATTATTATTTGATCCTTTTTAAAACCCAGGTCAGCATTTCTTAAAAACCTTAACTGAGAAAAAATAATCAGTGTGCCAATAATCAGGGCAATAGAAATAGAAAACTGTGCAATTACGAGAATTTTTCGGGCTATACCACTTTTGGTACCTTTACTTAAATTTCCCTGCAAAACAGCCACGGGTTTGAATGATGAAAGGAAAATGGCCGGGTATCCTCCCGCGAGAATACCGGTAAAAACAGCAAGAGATATTGCATGAAGAATACCCACACGTTTCAATAAAAAGCCCGAACTAATACTTTTTCCTGTAAAGTGATTAAACAGAGGCAGAAATGACTCTATAAGTATTCCTGCAATAGCCAGTGCAATAAGGCTAAGGATAATTGTTTCCCCAAGAAATTGAATTGTCAGTCCGCTCCTGCTTCCTCCAAAAACCTTCTTAATCCCTATTTCCTTTGCCCTTGAAGCCGAATTTGCGGTTGTCAGGCTCATAAAATTTATACATGCAAGTACGAGTATAACAAAAGCAATTGCAGATAAAATATACATATATAGAATATTTCCGTTTGGATGCATTTCATAATCATGATGCGACCACAGATGAATATGTAACAGTTTTTGCAGATAAAGAGTAACATCCTGGTCAGACAGGTCGGGATAATGGTTAATGTAGAAATCAGGGAATTTTTCTTCAAGGATATCAGGTGAAACATTTTCATGTAAAAGCACATATGTCCAGCAGGGATTCCAGACCCATGTTTGTGGCAGCTGTCCCCCATCAAGTTGGCTAAATGTTGACATTGATCCCAGCATATCAAATTTGAAATGTGATTGTGAAGGAACATCTTCAATAACACCTGTAACTGTAAAATTCAGACCCTCTTCTGCAACTAATATTTTTCCAATAGGATCTTCCTCACCGAAATACCGTTTAGCAGTAGAAGATGTAAGAACAATTGTATTAGGACTGTTTAAGGCAGTAACAGGATCGCCCTTTACAAAAGGGAATGTGAATATGTCAAACAGAGTTGAATCGACCAGGAAAAAATTTCTTTCATTAAATTTTACAATACTGTTGGTATCCTCACGATATTCGAAAAATATTTTGGAAAGCTGGAAATCAAAAAACCGGCAGGTGCTTTCCACAATATCCGGATAATCAAATTCAAGTGCAGGTGCTAAAGGAAATGAACAGGTAGCAGCATCCTCATTTACGTCATTTGAATTATACAGGCGATTAACCCTGTATATCCGGTCTGCCTTACCATGGAATTTGTCATAACTTATTTCGTCATTTATATAAATGGCAATAAAAAGGTAACTGGCTAATCCAATAGCCAGCCCGCCAATGTTCAAAAGAGAGTAATTTAAATGACGGGTAATATTCCTGTAGGCTATTATGAAATAATGTCTAATCATACCGGAAATTTATTTGCCACTTTATCTGTTTTTTTATTTATTGCAAATATAATGCAAAACTCGATATGTGCATGATAATATGCTTGTTGTGTAATTTTCAATATTTTCCCCAATTTAATAACTGTTATATATGCGGACATTTTACTGTACATTAACGTACACTGCTCTCCGCCAACCGGCGGATCGCGTCATACAATTATAGTGTAAATCATATGAGCATTGTATGACTATTGTATGACCTCTTCTTTCTTCCATCTATAAGTGAAAGCAATAATATTATTGCTGCAATTATAATATTTTATTAACTTTGTTTGTCTAAAATTTAAAGAGATCGTTTCCGAAATATTCTCACATTTTCATGGAAGAAAAATACAGGATACTGTTTGAATCGTCAAGAGATGCAATAATGTTGCTTTCTCCACCTGACTGGCTGTTTACTGTAGGAAATAAAGCTACACTCGAAATGTTCGGGGCGAAAAATGAAAATGAGTTTTCTTCTAAAACACCTGGTGATCTATCCCCGGAATATCAACCTGAAGGACTCCTTTCTTCTGAAAAAGCCGGAAAAGTGATAGGAAAGGCAATGCGGGAAGGATCGCATTTCTTCGAATGGACACATAAAAGAATTAATGGTGAAGAGTTTCCTGCAACTGTTTTACTGACCAGGATTAAATTGGATGGCAAGGAATTATTAACGGCAACAGTCAGAGATATAACCGAGACCAAAAAGACAGAAAAAGAGCTCCAAAAGTATCACGATCATCTTGAAAAATTAGTTGAAGAAAGAACAGCCAAACTGCAAGAAAGCGAAAAAAAATTTCGTAGTTTCTTTAGAACTTCAAAAGACTGCATCTTCATTACTTCGAAAGAAGGAGATTGGCTTGATATGAGTGAAAGTGCTCCTGGATTCTTTGGTTATGAAAGCAAGGAAGAGTTGAAAAAGGTAAGAATTCCCGATTTATATAACAATCCGTCTGACAGAGAAAAATATGCCCGACAAATTAAAGATCAGGGATATATAAAAGATTTTGCTGTAAATCTGCAAAAAAAAGATGGTGCTGATATTTATACATTTATCACATCGGTACCAATAAAAAACGATAAAGGTGAAGTGATTGCTTTCCAGGGATCAATACGGGATATTACTGCACAAAGAGAAGCAGAAAACGCACTGAAAGAAAGCAAAAAGGAATTACAGGAACTTAATGCATCTAAAGATAAATTTTTCTCGATTATCAGTCATGACCTCCGTAGCCCTTTCAATTCAATTATTGGCTTCTCTGAAATATTATATAATGAGGCTGAAGCTTTTAGCAAAGCAGAAATCAAAGAAATGGCTGAAAGTATTTTTAAAACCAGTCGGGAAACCTATAATCTATTGAATAACCTGCTTGAGTGGTCAACAACACAAACAGGCAGAATTAGATTCGAACCTGCCAAAACAGGAATTTATGATATTGTTATTGGTATAATTGATCTGCTAAATGATAACGCGAAGAAAAAGGATATTGCTATTTCAGTTGATATCCCTTTACAACTAAAGGTTTTTGCCGATTTGAGGATGATAAGTACTGTTATTCGAAATTTGCTTTCCAACGCAATAAAATTCACTCATAAGAAGGGAAGTATTAAAATTGAAGCCAGGGATGCCGGTAAATCTGTTGAAATTTCTGTTGCTGATACAGGTGTTGGGATTAATAAGAAAGATATTGATAAGCTTTTCAGGATTGATACAAATTTTTCCAATCCGGGTACTGGCAATGAAAAAGGCACCGGGCTTGGATTGATACTTTGTAAGGAATTTATTGTAATGAATAACGGGGATATCCGTGTTGAGAGTAAAATTGGTAAAGGCAGCAGGTTTATTGTCAGACTCCCTAAGGAAAAAAAAGGTTGAGGCCTAGATCCCAGTATTACTCCCAATTATTACCAGGCATATGACTAGAATTTAACAAATTCAACTCTCCTGTTATTTGCTTTGCCTTCGGGAGTAGAATTATCGTGAATAGGTTTACTTTCTCCCCAACCTTTTGAATTAAACCGGCTTTCTTCAATCCCCATATCAACCAATTTTTCTTTAACGGATTTAGCCCTTTCTTCCGAAAGCTTTAGATTAAGCTGTTCATCTCCGTCACTATCAGTATGACCTTCAACACTGAACTTAATTTCCTGATGCTCGTTCATAAGATTATATATCTTATTGATAATCCCCATTGACTGGGGTTTCAGTGTTGATTTTCCTACATCAAATTTAATAGCAGATGTAATTATTTTACCATCGGTAAGTATACGATCATATAATTTCTTAGCACCTTCAGCAACTCTCACATTTTTTATAAGAACCGGGCTTTCATAAGGAGTATAGCCGAAAATCGACAAACCCTTCGGATTACCTTTTGTGTTTGGAATGTTCAATATCCTTGTCTCATCAAGATAAAATTTCATTGAACGGACATTAAAGGATAATGCTATATGCCGCCAGAGTGGAAGAACTTTAATATTTGTTCCAGGTATTTCACCATTATACCTGCCCATATGGGCTGCGTTGTAATTAACTGTAATGCGTTGAATCTCACCTAACTGTTCAGGTTTTCCCTTATCGGCAATGTAATCAAACAGATAAATATAATAAGAAGTTCCGCCATAATCATAAAACGCATCAAACTCAATTGTAAATTTCTCAGGTAAATAATCGCCTTCTTTCTTCATAAGGGGCACAATTGTTGAATTTGAGGTGAAATTAATAACCCTTTCCCCGTTAAAAAGAGCAATTTCAGCATTACCTTCATACAGGTCCCATTTAGATGGAAATTCACTGATCTCTTCACCTTCAAGATTATCTTCAAAAATTATAATATCACCGGGTACAAAATCATATTTCGACCAGACTTTTAATCCTTTAAGTGTATTTTCTTCTTGAACAATAGCAGCAGATTGATCGGGCGTTACTTCTTTCCCGGTAGTTTCCACCTGATTTGGTGGTGTTTCTTTTTGCGGTGGTTCTGATTTTTTCTTTTTTTTACCGAACAATAATTTATTCAGACCTTCATCAATCTTTTTTTCAACCTTCTTGGTAACTTTCTCCTGAGCATAGTTTTCAAATGGGATAGAAAATAAAAAAACAATGGACAACAAAAAAACAATTTGTTTCATGACAGTTAATTTTTTTGAATAGAATAAAGTTAATAAATAATCAATTAATTTTTTATCAAATTTTAACAGTTTTACTTTCCTGATACCGTTGTTTATCAGCCAATAAAATTAATGAATTATAATAATAATATCAAATTATTTTCAGGCAAAAAAAAACCCGGCAATAATTAGCCGGGCTTTGATGCAAAATAGTTTAATTAAATATTTAGGCTAACTTAACGTTAACTGCATTTAATCCTTTTTTACCTTCAGTTAATTCAAAGGTTACTTTATCATCTTCAGTGATTTTGTCAATTAAACCGGAAACATGTACAAAATAGTCAGTACCTGATTCTTCATCAATAATAAATCCAAAACCTTTGGTTTCATCAAAAAATTTTACTTTACCTGTTTTCATTTTGTTGTTATTCAATAAATTAAAAAAATATGGAAATTAATTTGCTAATAGAAATTAGCTTTGTTTATGTTTATACTCAGATTTAGTTTTCTAATTTGTAAATATATAAGATATATTTGATACAGAGAATCTCTCTCTCTATTTTTTTTGCAAAGATAGTTTTTAATATTATTAAATTGCTTTTTATTGTTAATAATTATAAATTTATATAATTTAAACCTGTTTCTCTTAACTTTTTATGCTTCGAAGCTTGGAAATTTATGTATAAACCATTAATTTACATAAAAAAATGATGGGTTGGGAAATTGAAAGAAAATTTATTATTGGACGATTACCAGGCGATATTACAAGAACAAAACCTGTAAATATTAGCCAGGGATACCTGATCCTGTGTAAAAATGGTCCGGAGCTTAGAATTAGGTCAATGGGAAAAAGGTACTATCTGACTATAAAAGGAGAAGGATTGTTAAAACGAAAAGAGATTGAAACAGAGATCACTAAAGCTCCTTTTAATAATTTATGGTTGCATACAGAGGGCAAACGTATTGAAAAACAGCGATACTCAATTAATTACGGATCACGAAAGATATATATTGATGAATTCGCTGGCAAATATGCCGGACTGGTGATTGCTGAGATTGAGTTTCCCAATGAAAAGCAAGCCATTGAGTTTGACCCTCCACCCTGGTTTGGGAAAGAGATAACACATAACTCAAAGTACAGGAACAGGAATATGGCTTATTGAAGAAGGCTAAGTCCCGAAAATTAGAAAATCTTCGATTTTCGTTAATTTTCGAGGATCCTCGAAAAACTAAGCAAACAAGTTTGCAGTTTTTCGGGAGCTGAGGCTAAGGAAAAAGAGGGAATAAAGAAGAATTATGTTTTAATTAGTTACAATTATACAACAATATGGCTAAATACATTGGAATTCTAACTTCCGGAGGTGATTCGCCTGGCTTAAATGCTGCTATTCGCGGGATAGGAAAAACTGCACTGGGTAAATACAATATGCAGGTAATAGGATTTCATGATGGTTTCAGGGGACTTATGGAAAATAGGGCGACAATGCTGGATAGTAGTAAATTATCAGGGATAATCACCCTGGGTGGAACAATACTTGGAACAAGCCGTGAAAAACCTCATAAGATGAATATTGGAGGGAAATTGATGGATATGACAGATGTTATTGTAGAAAATTTCCACCATCATCATCTCGATGCTCTTGTTTGTCTGGGTGGTGGAGGCACCCAGAAGAATGCCTATAAATTGGTAGAAAAAGGTCTTAATATTGTTACATTACCAAAAACAATTGATAATGATATTGCCTGTACTGATACTACTTTCGGGTTTGACACAGCCCTTGGAATTGCTGTCGATGCAATTGATCGATTGCATAGTACGGCTCATAGTCATCACAGAATTATTGTGGTTGAAATAATGGGTCACAGGACCGGCTGGCTGGCCCTTGGCGCAGGAGTGGCAGGTGGCGCTGATGTGGTACTTATCCCCGAGATACCTTACAATATTGATGCTGTTGCGGAATCAATACTTGAAAGAAGCCGTGGAGGTAAAAGTTTTAGTATTGTAGCTGTGGCTGAAGGTGCTATTTCACAAGAGGGGATAAAAAAAATTGAGGAAACAAAAAAAGAAATACATGGTAAAAAAGATAAAAATGAAATATTGAAACTAAAAGAAAAATTAAAAGAACTTGATAAGCAGTATACCGGAAGAACTACTGAAATTGCAAGTATCCTTGAAAAGATTACGGGTCTTGAGTCACGACTTACAATCCTTGGACACCTGCAACGAGGAGGTACACCCTCACCTGCTGACAGGCTTCTTGCAACCAGACTTGGAACTGCATGTGTTGAATATATTCAGAATGAACAGTTCGGTATAATGGTAGCAGCTAAAGGAGATGATGCAGAAGCAGTTCCACTTGAGAAAGTGATTGGGATGCGGAAAACTGTTCCTCCTGATCATCCCTGGATAAGAAGTGCCCGATATGTCGGAACATGCCTGGGAGAGTGAAGAAGTAAGCAGTATGTAGAAAATAGTAATTGGCAGGTAGTGTTTTTCCATAATATAAATTTACATCGCAAATGAAAATCATTAATTCAATACTTCTTATTGTTATGTTTTCAATTTTTTCCCAATCATCATGCAATTCGCAAGATAAAAACAGCGAAGGTCAATCAGATCAGAAATTAATTAACCGGCAACCGGTAGTTGCAGGACAATTTTACCCCGGGAACAAGAATGACCTGGAAAAAATGCTGAAAGAATTTTTTATCAATGCAAATGCGGTAGTAAACAAAGATCGTGTTGCTGCAATCCTCTCTCCTCATGCAGGTTACGTATTTTCTGGTGAAGTTGCTGCAAACTCTTTTAAGCAGCTTGATAGGAATAAAAAGTATAAAAATATATTTGTAATCGGTTCAAGCCACAGAACAATGTTTAGCGGTGCATCGATTTATAATATTGGTAATTATATTACACCTTTAGGTGAAGTAAAGGTTGATATACCATTAGCAACTAAATTAATAAATGGCTACGATGTTTTCTCTTTTAATGGGAATGCCCACCTGGGTGAACATAGTCTGGAGGTACAGTTACCCTTTCTGCAGTATTGGCTGAACAACGAATTTTCCATAGTTCCCATTGTACTGGGAACTCAATCTCCCAAAACAGTGGAAAAAATTGCTAATGCTCTAAAACCTTACTTTACAGACGAAAACCTATTTGTTATTAGTACTGACTTCTCTCATTATCCATCACAGGCAAATGCTGTAAGAATTGATAGTAGAGCGGCTGATGCTGTTGTTTCCAATTCGCCACGGGAGCTTCTTAAAATAATTGGTAAACTTGAAGCTGAAGGTATAGAAAACCTTGCTACCTGTATGTGTGGTTGGACATCCGTACTTACATTAATGTATATGACTGAGGAAGATAAGAATATAACCTACCATCAGCTTAAATACATGAATTCAGGGGATACTTCTTATGGCGATTCCTTGCGTGTGGTAGGATATTGGTCAATTAGTGTTACAAACAGTGAAACAAAAAAAGAAGAAACAGGTTTTTCTCTTGATAAGAAAGACAAAGTTGAACTGTTAAAAATTGCCCGTAATACAATTGAAACATATACTAAAAAAGGGGAAATTGTATATATAGATGATAAAGGATTTTCCAGTCGGCTTCATACACCAGCAGGGGCATTTGTAACTCTTCACTCAAGCGATGGTAAGCTAAGAGGATGTATTGGACAGTTTAATGCAAAAATACCGCTATATAAAGTGATTTCTGAAATGGCAATTTCTGCTTCATCGAGAGATTACAGGTTTAAACCGGTTGGGCCAGATGAACTGGCTGGTATTGAACTGGAGATATCTGTTCTCACTCCAATGAAAAAGATCAAGTCAATAGATGAAATAACTCTTGGAAAACATGGTATCTATATTGTAAAAAATGGCAGATCAGGCACTTTTCTTCCACAGGTTGCTGATGAATCAGGTTGGACAAAAGAAGAATTTCTTGGTTATTGTGCCAGGGATAAAGCCCGGATTGGCTGGGATGGCTGGAAAGATGCTGATATTTACATCTATGAAGCTATTGTGTTCTCGGAAAATGAGCTGAAGGAAAAATAATAATGTCTACCCCCTACCCTATTATACCAATTGGAGTTATAGCGCTGGTATTGTACCTGTTAAGCTTTACTATATCAAGGATAGGTTTAATCAGAATTGTTACTCATAGGAAGATATGGAATGTTTTGTTGGGTTTGTCGTTTTTTGGTACTGCTTTACCTGGCATTATCATGGTTATACAGATCAACTATAAGCTGGATGTTCCATGGGTTGATAAATTAACCATATTCCATGTTGGTTTTGGCATTAGCATGGTGATGATAGCAATTTTTCACTTTGGGTGGCATATAAAATACTATACTGATATTTTCAGGAGAAAAATAAACAAGCCGGAAAAACAGAATAGTCTGAAATATTACAATAACAATGGGTTTGCTATAACAGGAATAAAAGGGTTCTCTGTATCATTGATTGTACTGGGAATTACATCGCTTGTAACCCAGATAATTATCCTGCGGGAGTTTTTGTCTGTTTTTATGGGTAATGAGCTGGTAATTGGTATTATCCTGGCAAATTGGATGCTGATTACAGGATTTGGATCATATTTGGGAAGGTTTGTGAATCGTATTAAAGATCCTGTTCGTATATCATTTATTGCACAGATTGGTATGGGGATACTTCCATTCATTACTGTATTTCTGCTTAATTATTTAAGAAATTTTGTTTTCTTACCTGGTAGTCTCGTTGGGGTTTTTGAAATATTTGCTGCATCATTCATTTTACTACTCCCTTTTTGCTTGCTGTCAGGGTTTTTATTTACTTTTTTTACTTTCGGACTTTCCTCTGTTCACAAAAGTAAACGCATTGATATTGCCTATGCACTGGAGTCTTCCGGAAGTCTTATTGGTGGAATATTATTCAGTTTTATTCTTGTATTTTTAATATCCCCTTTCCAGACACTGGCCATTTTACTTATTTTGAATCTTTTTGTTGCCTTATGGATTAATTTATTTTACAGGAAAACTATTGTATTAATTATTTCCATTATCATTGTGATTTTGGTTTCCGGAATTACTTTTCTTACCCCTTTCGACCGGTTTGCAAAAGGTTTTCTATTTCCAAACCAGGATATTGTTTACTTGAAAGAAACACCTTTTGGAAATCTTGCAGTTACAAAAACGGGTGAACAGTATAATTTCTATGAAAACCAGGTCTTATTGTTTAATACTTTGAATTTTATTAACAATGAAGAGGCTGTTCACTATGCAATGGTGCAGCATGAGAACCCGCAAAATATACTGGTGATATCAGGAGGAGTATCGGGTATGATGCAGGAGATTATGAAATACCCTGGTAAAAAAATGGTTGATTATGTTGAAATTAATCCCTGGCTGGTAAAGATTGGCGAGAAATATTATGACAAACTGAAAGACAATAGAATACATGTCTATAACAAAGATGTCAGGTTGTTTATTAAGGATAATCATGGTCTGTACGATGTTATTCTGGCAAACCTGCCTCCACCCTCAACTGCCAGTTTAAACAGGTATTATACAATAGATTTTTTTCGCCAGATTCAACATTGTATGTCTGATGTTGGTGTATTATCAATTAATCTTCCTTCCACAGGAAATTATGCAGGTGAGGAAGCAAATATTGTAAATTCTTTGATATTCAATACTCTAAAACAAGTTTTTAGAAATGTGATATTAATCCCCGGTGAAAAAAACTATTGGGTGGCATCAAATAATGTTGTTGGTTTTAATATTACCGGCAAAATTGAAGAAAAGGGTATTGAGAATCAGTATGTTAATAGTTATTATCTTAACGATTCACTTCTTAAGGACCGGAGTATTTTCTTTATGAACCAATTAGATAAGGATGCCGGTGTTAACAGGGATTTTGAACCTTCTGCCTATTTTCACCAGATATCTTCCTGGCTTAGCTATTATCAGCTTAATATGTGGGTATTTGGCGGGATTATATTAATAGTGATGCTATTCTTAATGAGTCGATTAAATTTAATACAGGCAGGTATGTTCACAGGAGGTTTTGCCGCTTCATCATTGGAAGTGATACTGCTTATTACTTTTCAGATAATATATGGGTATGTGTACCTTATGTCTGGTGTTATTATCGCTGTTTTTATGGGTGGTCTTACACTTGGAGCATTGACTGGCCGCAGAATAGTTAAAGCAGTCGGATCGGCTAGTTACAGTGGTAATCAATTGGCAATTGGATTATTTGCACTATTATTACCCCTGGTTATTAATGCTGTAAAACCCATTACCGGTTACCCGTTTATTGTACATATTATCTTTTTTATTCTAACAATAGTTATCTCATTCCTGGTAGGTACATTATTTTCAATAGGCAGCCATATACAAAAAGGGGATGTTCCTTCTGTTACTTCAGGCATCTATAGTGCTGATCTGGCAGGCTCAGCATTCGGAGCCCTTATAGTGTCTGCTTTCCTTATTCCCCTTATCGGACTGGTTAAAGTTTCAATTGCAGTGGGCCTGGTTAATGTTTTGTTTGCGGGTATTACATGGGTGAACAGGAAAAAAATATGAGTAAAGAAAAAAGATCGAAGGGCAAAGGGCAAAGAGCTTAGAGCTAAGTGGTAAGAGTTGGTAAAAACGTATAATAAGGATGAAAAAATCAGAAAAAAAGATTAGCAAAAGACAATTCATGAAATATACGCTGGCAGGAATAGGTGGCATTGCCTGTGCTCCAATGACCAGTTTGTTTGGGAAGAACCCGGTTTCAGCCCCAAATAATCCTTCTGAAAAGCTATGGAAATGGAGCCGTGAGGCAATGTATTATACTACTACTCCACGGGGATTAAAATGTTTACGATGTCCTAATGAATGCACAATAAAAGAGGGTGAGCTTGGCGATTGTCACAATCATCTCAACTATAAGGGTAAATTATACACTATAGCATATGGAAATCCATGTGCAGTGCATATTGACCCTATAGAAAAAAAACCATTATTACATTTTTTACCCGAAAGCAGGGCTTTCTCAATTGCAACTGCCGGTTGTAATCTTGCATGCCTGAACTGCCAGAACTGGTCAATTTCACAGAAAAGTCCGCGTGAAACCCGGAATTTTGACCTGATGCCGGATAAAGTTGTTGAAGCGGCTATTAAAAATAATTGTGAATCAATTGCATATACATATTCTGAACCTATAACATTTTATGAATATACTTATGATACATCAATACTAGCGCGTGAAGCAGAAATAAAGAACGTAATAGTTTCAGCAGGATATATCAATGAAGAACCATTAAGGAATCTCGCACGTGTTATTGATGCTGCAAATATTGATCTTAAGTCGTTTAAAGACAGTATATACCTGAAGTTAAATGCAGGAAAACTTGAACCTGTACTTCGTACTCTGAAAATTTTAAATGAAATGGGTGTATGGTTAGAAATTACAAATCTTGTTATCCCGGGTTGGACCGATGATTTTGATATGATAAAGGAAATGTGCGAATGGCTTTATAAAAATGGATTTACTGATAATCCATTGCATTTTAGCCGTTTTCAGCCGATATATAAACTAACACAACTACCTCCTACTCCGCTGTCAACTCTTACTAAGGCAAGGGAAATTGCATTGGATGCTGGAATTAAATATGTCTATATTGGTAATGTTCCGGGAACAGAAGCTGAGAATACTTTCTGCCCTAATTGCAACAAGATTATTATGAAACGACGTGGTTACAGGATTCTTTCAAATCATATAATTAATGGAAAGTGTGAGTATTGCGATGAACCTGTTGCAGGAGTATGGAAATAAACTATAATTGCTAACTTTGACTTCCTTATGATGAAGATAAACGATAAATGGACCTTCTTAATAAAGAATCTGCTTAATGGGATTTTCTGGCTAGCCCTTATCCTTGTAGTATTCATTCTTATTAAGAATGAGATCGATTTGAAATCTTCTCCTTTAATTGATTCAATTCAGGATAAGCCAATATTAGTTCTTCTTATCTATATTTTTTCGGAGGTTGCTTTCGGGATAATCCCTCCTGAGTTTTTCATGATCTGGTCGCTTCAATACACTGAACCTTTCCATTATGCTCTTATTGTATTAATACTTGCTGTTATTTCTTATATGGCAGGTGTATTAGGTTACTGGATTGGGGTATTTTTTAACAGGACAAGGTGGTATAAATATCTTCATAAAAAGTTTTTATATAAATACCATGGAACAGTAGACCGGTTTGGTCTTTATTTAATTGCTGTTGCCAGCATGACACCATTACCTTTCTCGGCTATTTGTATGGTTGTTGGGAGTGCCAGGTATCCATTCAAAAAGCTTCTATTATATGCATGTTTCAGATTCCTGAGGTTTGGTTTATACTCATTTCTTATTTGGCAGGCGAATAATATTGGGTGATGGAAGAATGTAATGCAGTGTAAAGGAGCAAAGAGCGAAGAGCAGAAGAGTCTAAGGGTCGAAGAGTCAAAAAGTCGAAAAGTGAAATAGTTTTAGCCAAAGAAGCCTTACTCCTCGTAGAAAAACCTGGAAACAAGTGAAACGGGTATTTCTTCAAAATAACGGTTTGAGGGATGAATATTTTCAGGAGCATTTGACAGGATTTCGTTAGGTGATTTTTCCTTTTCGTTCCTTAACCTTTCAAAAAATGTTCCGGAAGACATATCCCCTTCTGTTTTTTTTCTTGAATCAGAAAAGACATAAAGATTTTTATTATAGTATTTGCATGCAAGTGCAATGAGCATACTGCCTGTTTTATTAACAAAACTCTTTTCAAAAATTGCATCTGCGCCAAGTATAGCATAATCAATTGCCGGTATATGTAAACTAACTGATGCATCGGTTACTAATGTAATATTTAGTTTTTTTCTTGCAAGAAACTTTGCCTGAAGTATACCTTCTTTTGCCGGATATGACACAGTTTGTATTATATCAGGACAAATATCCTTTTTACATAAAATGTTAAAAACTGATCTGACAGTTAAACTATTACTATGCAACAGAACTTTTTTATTCTTCAAATCAAGATTACTAATTACTGATGCAGCTATTCTGTTATTAACATCTTTCCAATTGCTTTTATAGGATAACAGGAACTGTGACATTTCTTTCATTATTTCACTGGCCGGGAACCGGTATCCTTCAAGTACTTTAAGCCTGTTATTAAATGCCCTGTAAAAATGAAAATAAATTGAAAAACCAGAGAAACCATCAATTAGACGGTTTAAAATACTCTTCATATCCTGTATAGAATAATTTCCGGTATCATTATGATATTCCTCCAGCAGATCTAACAACCTGGCAAGAAGTGCTGATGAACCTGAACGATTGTCACTCAATAATTTATCTATTTCTTTGTATATGTTCATATAATGTTATTCGACATAAAAGTAAGAATTTAGATTATTTTTTGTATATTCATGAAAATAAATAATTGTCAGGATTTGTACAAACTTAGTTCTAACATTTCCACAAACTCGACCGGATTCAAGGAGAAAAGGGAAGCGAATTTAAAATTACTTGAAGAATATAAAAAGAAAATTCGCAAATTACAGGAGGGCGGTGGGAAAAATGCCATTGATAAACACAGGTCGAGAGGTAAGCTGCTTGCACGTGAAAGGATAGATTTGTTAATTGATCCGGATACACCCTTCCTGGAGCTTTCGGCAATGGCAGCTTACGATCAGTATGATAATAACTTCCCATCGGCAGGAATTGTTACAGGGATAGGTATTATTCATGGCAGGGAAACAATAATTGTAGCTAATGATGCTACAGTTAAAGGCGGAACATATATTTCTGAAACAATAAAGAAACATATTCGTGCGCAGGAAATTGCTATGGAAAACCGTTTGCCTTGTGTCTATATGGTAGATTCAGGTGGAGTCTTTTTACCTGATCAGGCAAAAGTTTTTCCAGATAAATATGATTTCGGCAGAATTTTCTTTAACCAGGCAAGATTATCGGCAGAAGGAATACCACAATTATCTATTGTTATGGGATCCTGTACTGCAGGTGGTGCTTATGTTCCTGCTATGAGTGACGAGACAATTATCGTAAAAAAGCAAGGAACAATTTTTATTGGTGGTCCTCCATTAGTTAAGGCTGCTACAGGTGAGGAAGTTACTGCCGAAGAGCTTGGCGGTGCCGATATTCACACTTCTGCTTCAGGTGTCTCTGACCATTTTGCTAATAATGATAAACATGCAATTCAGATTTGCAGAAATATTTTCGAAACACTTCCACTCCCCGAAAGGCAAGCACTTGATCTTGCTCCAATTGAAGAGCCTGCATACGATCCTGAAGAATTGTATGGAATAGCTCCTGTTGATATAAAACAATCAGTCGATTCAAAAGAAATTATTATGCGAATTGTTGATGGCAGCAAGTTTCATGAGTTTAAACAGCGTTATGCCCCAACAATGACAACCGGATTTGCACGAATTATGGGATATCCTGTTGGAATTCTTGCAAATAATGGAGTATTATTCTCTGAAACTTCTCTGAAAGGAACTCATTTTATTGAATTATGTACACAGAGAAAAATACCTATCATTTTCCTGCAGAATATTACGGGCTTTATTGTTGGCAGGAAGTATGAAAAGCAAGGTATTGCAAGGGATGGAGCCAAGTTGGTGCATGCAGTAGCAAATGCTACAGTACCTAAGTTTTCAATAATTTTTGGCGGATCATTTGGAGCAGGTAATTATGCAATGGCTGGCAGGGCATACGAACCAAGATTGTTATTTATGTGGCCGAATGCCAGAATATCTGTAATGGGTGGCGAGCAGGCAGCTGATGTGCTGGTAACTATAAAAAGAGATCAGTATAAAGCAAAAAACAAAAAAATTCCTGAGGAGGAACTAATAAAACTAAAAACCGATATATTAAAAAAGTATAATTACGAAGGTTCTGCTTACTATAGCACATCGCGATTATGGGATGACGGGATAATTGACCAGGTGGATACAAGGAAAATATTGGCAATGGGGATATCAATGTCTCTTAACAGGAGGTTCCCTGATCCAAAATTCGGAGTGTTCAGGATGTAAACCAGTCCACAGTCGGTTTTTGGCAGTCTGTATGAAAGTAAAATTATGAGAGAATTCACAACTCTTTTAGTAGATTTTGAAGATGATGTAGCTGTTATATGGCTTAACAGACCGGAGATACATAATGCTTTTAATGAAATAATGATCTCGGAGCTGATTGACTGCTTTGAGGAAATTAATATGCTGGATAAAATCAGGGTGGTAATTTTAAAAGGAAAAGGGGAATCCTTTTGTTCAGGAGCTGATCTTAATTGGATGAAGGATGTTGCGAATTATACATATGAGCAAAACTACAGGGAGAGTTACCAGCTTTCAAAATGCTTCCATGCAATTTATACATGCAATAAGCCAACAATAGCAATAGTTCACGGAGCTGCTATTGGGGGGGCTAATGGTTTACTTGCCGCATGTGACATGGCATATTGTGATCATGACACGGTTTTTTCTCTTAGTGAAGTAAAAATTGGAGTTATCCCTGCATGTATTTCTCCATATGTAATAAAAAGAATTGGCGAATATGCAGCAAGGGAACTGATGTTGACAGGCAGGCGAATAAAAGGAAAAGAGGCAGAATCGTTCCGTCTGGTTAACAAATCACTTAACGTTAATGAGCAGGAATCATATATTAAATCAGTTATCGAAAAATTACAGACCAGTGGACCAAAGGCAATTGAGCATTGCAAAAAACTGATATACAATATATCAAACAAGCTGACATTAGATCAGGCACTGGAGGAAACCGCAAGAATAATTGCGGAGATAAGAAAATCAGATGAGGGCCAGGAAGGAATGCAGGCTTTTCTTGAAAAAAGAATTCCGAAATGGGTAAACCGGAAGAAAGAAGAGTTAAGCAGGAAGAGAAAAGGAAAGCTGTCTGGTTAAGTATAGAAAATATGAAACATGAAATTATTTAAAAAAATACTTGTAGCAAACAGAGGAGAAATTGCAATTCGCGTGATGCGTACTGCTAAAGAATTGGGTATAAGGACGGTAGCTATATATTCTGAAGTGGATGCTGATTCGCTTCATGTTAAAGTTGCAGATGAATCATACTGTATAGGGTTTGAAAGTCTTACTGAAACATATTTAAACATTAAAAAGATAATAAACATTGCCCTGAAAGCCGGTTGTGAAGCAATTCATCCAGGCTATGGTTTTCTTGCTGAGAATCCTGAATTTGTTAAGGCGTGTGAGAGTTCAGGTATAACATTTATCGGGCCTTCGGGTAAAGTGATTGCTTTAATGGGAAACAAAATTGAAGCCAGAAGTTTTATTAGAAGTATTAATATCCCACTTATTGAGGGTGCTGTAGGCAAGGATACTGAGTCGTTGATAAAAGCAGGAAGAAAGATATCATTTCCCCTTTTATTAAAAGCTGCTGCTGGTGGTGGTGGTAAAGGGATGAGGATTGTCAGGGATGAAAAACAGCTTCGTGAAGGGTTAGAATCAACGGCCAGAGAAGCCGAAAAATATTTTGGTGATGGGACTGTTTATATTGAAAAGTACCTTGATGAACCAAGACATATAGAGTTTCAGGTTCTTGGTGATAATTTCGGGAATGCAATACATGTTTTTGAGAGAGAATGTTCAATACAAAGACGTTACCAGAAAATTATTGAAGAATCTCCTTCAGTTACATTATCACCCGAAATCCGTGAGAAGATGGGTAAAACAGCAGTTAAAATATGTAAAAAAACGGGGTATAATAATGCAGGTACAATAGAATTCCTGGTTGATAAGAATTTAAACTTTTTTTTCCTCGAAATGAATACACGGATACAGGTTGAACATCCGGTAACAGAGCTTACAACAGGGCTTGATCTGGTTAAGGAACAGATATTCATTAGTGCAGGAAACCCCTTGCGTTATAAACAAAATGATATTGCACAAATAGGTCATGCTATTGAAGCCAGAATATATGCCGAAGATCCCTCAAACAGTTTCCTGCCGTCACCGGGAAAAATAACATTTTATAAAGAACCGGCAGGTAAGAATATCAGGGTGGATACTGCTGTTAAAAAAGCTGCAGAGATTAAAAGTTTATACGATCCGATGATAAGCAAATTAATTGTTTATGCCAATAACAGGAATGAAGCAATAGGTAAGCTTGAATCAGCACTATCTGAATATGTAATTCATGGCATTCAAACAAATATTGAGTTCTTAATTGGGGTTTTGCAAAATAAAAAGTTTAGGAATAATCAGATATCTACAACATTCTGTTCTGAGAATAGTTCTGCAATAATTGATAATATAAAAAGGAAAAAACATAAACTTGCTTTTTTTGTTCCTGTACTTGTTTTTGCAGCCTATATCTTAAATAAAAAAAAATCCGATAATTCCTTTTTTGATATGGAAAAACAATTTATTTGGAATTATATCGGTTATTGGAGAAGTATAATTAAAATACCTGTACAGGTTAACGGAGAGGAAAAAGAAGTAAATATTTATTACAATAAAAATGGAGAATTTAAAACGGAATTAGAAAAACGGGAATATTTGGTAAAATCTGATAGAATATCAAATGGGGAAATTTATATACACATAAATAATAAACCTGTTCACGCATTTATTTCTAAAAAAAGTATATTCCATTATTATATTACATATCAAGGGAATATTTTTGAGATAATCAGAAGAGATTATCTGCAGGATGATATGGATACCGGGGCGTTTGAAGAAAGTTCTGGTGACGGTTCGGGCGTTTTAATATCACCAATGCCAGGCAAAGTGATAAAGATAAACATTAAGAAAGGTGCAAAGATATCCAAAGGGGCAATTGTTATGATAATTGAAGCAATGAAGATGGAGAATAATATAATTGCCGGTAAAGATGGGGTTATAAGTAAAATAAATGTCACTTCCGGTCAAATGGTTGAAGGGGGAGTATCATTGGGTTTGATTGAATAGTAAAAGAATGAAGAAGTCGAAGAGTCGAAAGGTCTAAGGGTCGAAGAGTGGAAGAATGGTAGATTGGAATTTTGGAAGAATGGAAAGAGGGAATAGTTGCGATTTGTATTAAAAATCAAAAATAGCAAGGAATAGTTTTTCAATTTATTCACAATAAAAGATTACATATATGGTTGGAATTATCGGATATGGTACACAAATACCTCGTTATCGCATTAAGGTTGAAGAGATAGCGAAGGTTTGGGGAGCGGATGCAGATGCTTTATCAAATGGATTGAATCTTTTTGAAAAATCGGTACCTGCACCTGATGAGGATACTGCTACACTTTCAGTAAGTGCTGCAAAAAATGCTCTTACCAGAGCAGGAATTGATCCGAAATTGATTGGAGCAGTTTATGTAGGAAGCGAATCGCATCCTTATGCTGTCAAGCCCACGGGAACAATTGTTTCAGAGGCATTAGGCATTTGTCCTTATGTTCACACGGCAGATCTTGAATTCGCCTGTAAAGCGGGAACTGAAGGTATGTTCATTGCCTTGCATCTGGTTAAAACAGGTGTAATGGAATGCGCATTGGCAATAGGTGCTGATACTTCTCAGGGTGCTCCGGGAGATGCACTTGAATATTCAGCGAGTGCAGGGGCTGCAGCGTTTTTAATGGGAACAAAAAATATTGTTGCTGAATTGGTGGATACTCAATGTTATATGACAGATACTCCTGATTTTTGGAGACGGGAAAATGCTCACTATCCTGAACATGGTGGAAGATTTACCGGCAAACCGGCATATCAGAAACATGTTTTTGGAGCTGTAGAGGCAATACTTGAAAAAACAGGAATGAAGCCAAAGAATTTTGACTATCTTATTTTTCATCAGCCAAATGGCAAATTCCCGGTTCAGGCTGCAAAACAGCTTGGTTTCACAGAAGCTCAGTATCGTTATGGTTTATTAACTCCCACACTAGGGAATACTTATTCGGGCTCCTCTCCTATGGGATTAGCTGCCACCTTAGATGAAGCTGGTCCTGATAAACTCATACTGCTGGTATCATACGGATCAGGTGCAGGAAGTGATGCTTTTGTATTTCGTACAACAAAACATTTGCTAAAAATCCAGAATCTGGCTCCCAGGGTCAGGAAGCAATTAAACGAACATTTAACTTATCTTGAATATGGTGAGTATGCAAAATTCAGAGGTAAAATTCTTAAACCAGAATAGGAGAATAATATGAAAGAAATAGCTGTAATAGGAATTGGAATAACAAAATTTGGTGAACTATGGGAAAAATCGCTTAGAGATATTGCCGTAGAAAGTGCAATGAATTGTCTTGATGATTCGGGTATCGACAGGATTGATTCAATTAATATTGGCTGTATGTCAAGCGGATTATTTAATGGACAGGAACATCTGTCAAGTATGATCGCTGATTATTTAGGAAGATTGGATATTCCATCAACTCGTGTTGAGTCTGCTTGTGTTTCCGGAGGTCTTGCTGTTCGTAATGCCTGCCTGGAAATTGCTGCGGGAGTTTCTGATTATGCATTAGCCATAGGTGTGGAAAAAATGACTGATGTAAGTATGGGAGAAGCTACATATGCTTTAGCAACTGCAGCCGATCAGGATTATGAAGCATTTCATGGAATTACATTCCCAGGGCTTTATGCTATGCTTGCCATAGCCCATATGGAGCATTATGGAACTACAAGAGAACAACTGGCGCAGGTTGCTGTAAAAAATCATTATAATGGTTCAATGAATCCAAATGCCCAGTTTCCTTTCAAAATCACACAGGATACAGTTTTGAATTCAACCATGATCGCTGATCCATTACGTTTAATGGATTGCTCACCTGTTACTGATGGTGCTGCAGCAGTGCTACTTACAACAGTTGAAAAAGCAAAAAAGCTAAAAAAGCATCCACTGGTTGTAATAACCGGTTTTGGCAGTGCCACTGATACAATTGCTCTTAGCCATCGTAAGAAACTAACCGAATTAAAGGCTGTTAAGACATCTGCTGCAAAAGCATTACAAATGGCAGGAAAAACAATTGATGATATTGATTTTGCCGAGGTGCACGATTGTTTTACAATCGCTGAAATCATGGTATTGGAATCAATGGGTATAGTTGATCCTGGCAAAGGGGGCCCTGCAACTCTTGATGGTTACACTGCACTGGATGGGAAATTCCCTGTTAATCCATCAGGGGGATTAAAGTCGAAAGGACATCCCGTTGGAGCTACAGGTGTTGCCCAGATTTTTGAAGTTGTAAATCAATTAAGGGCCAATAGTGGAAAACGTCAGATTCCCGGAGTAAAAACCGGTCTTGCCCAGAATATGGGTGGATCAGGTGGCAGTAGTATATGTCATATATTAGAAGTAAAATAAGTACAAATTGTTATTAATTAAAAACTAACATATTATGAATGTTCCAAGACACTGGAGAGAAACGCCTGAACGTTACAGGATGGAAGCAGTAAAATGCAGGAAATGTGGAAAAATTTCATTTCCTGCCAGACTGATTTGTCCTGAATGCAAAAACAAGGTATTTGATAAAATTAACCTCTCGGGGAAAGGTAAACTATTAACCTATACAATAATTCGAACTGCTCCTAAAGGGTTTGAGGCTCTTGCACCATATGCTGTTGGTATTGTTGAAATGGCAGAAGGAGTCAGGGTTATGGGGCAGATTACCGATTGTGATCTGTTGAGTTTGAAAACCGGTGATAAGTTAATTTCCAAGTTCAGAAGAATGAATGAGGAAGGAAAAACAGGACTTATAATGTATTCATACAAGTTTGTTCCTGATATTGGAATCTGAAAATCAAAAAATATTAAACTGAATTAAATATGTATTTATCTGAAGAACATGAATTAATACGTAAAACTGTAAGAGATTTTGCTGAAAGAGAAATAAAACCTGTTGCGGCTGAGTTGGATGAAAAAGGGGAATTTTCTATAGAGAATACTGCACGGATGGGTGAATTAGGTCTATTCGGAATGTGCCTGCCTGAAAAATATGGTGGACAGAATATGGATACTTTATCCTATATAATTGCAGTTGAAGAATTATCAAGGATTGATGGCTCACACGCAGCTACTCTGGCAGCGCATAATTCATTGGGGATTAATCCTATAATGGATTTCGGGACTGAAGAACAAAAAATGAAATATTTGCCCCGTTTATGCTCTGGTAAGGAGCTATGGGCTTTTGGACTTACCGAGCCGGAGGCGGGTTCTGATTGCCTGGGGACCAAAACAACAGCTAAACTTGTGGATGGTTACTGGAATATAAACGGATCAAAATGCTTTATTACAAACGGAGCTGTTGATATCTCAAGTGGAGTTACAGTACTTTCTGTTACCGGTACCAAAAAAGATGGCAGGAAAGAGTTTTCAACAATTATTGTTGAAAAAGATACTCCCGGGTTTACCAGGAGATCAATGCATAATAAAATGATGTGGAGAGCATCAGATACATCTGAATTGTTTTTTGATGATTGTAAAGTGCCTGAATCAAATCTGCTTGGTGAAGTGGGTAAAGGTTCCAGAATAATGCTAAAAACACTTGATTGCGGAAGACTTTCAATTGCAGCTATGGGGTTGGGACTGGCACAGGGAGCTTTTGAAATGGCATTACAATATGCAAAGGAAAGAAAACAGTTTGGCAAACCAATTATAAAATTCCAGGTTATTTCTTTTAAACTGGCCGATATGGCTATGAAAATTGATCTTGCCAGAACATATTTATATCATGCATGCTGGCTTAAAGATAATAATAAGGAATTTGGAAAGGAAGCCGCAATAGCCAAACTCTATTGTTCTGAAGTAGCGAAGGAGGTTGCAGATGATGCCGTGCAAATACACGGCGGTTATGGTTTAATGAAAGATTATGATATTGAAAGATTCTATCGTGACCAGCGATTGCTGCAAATTGGTGAAGGAACTTCAGAAATTCAACGTCTGGTAATTGCCCGTAAGATTGGTGCAGTATAGGATTGAATAAAAAAACAAAAAGCAGTCGAGTATTCTTCGACTGCTTTTTGACTCTGAAAAAACTTACATGTTTACAGCAATGTCATCAATTTTCTGATCTTCATGACTGACAATTCACTATAAGCTTCATTGATTTTCTTATCTAACCTCTCAACCAGGTTAGTCCCGGAGTTATTATTTTCCGGTATATCGGTTGTGTTCACTGATCGGTCAGGATACATAAGCCTGTCCCTCTCCTTTTCCAGGAACTTAAGCCTGGCTTTCTGGTTATTTAATTGTTCTTCAAGGTGTCTCATTTTAGAGTTTTTTTGTGTTACAATGATTCTGTAAAACACTTCTCTAAATAAAAGACGATTAACTTATCATTTAGTTGCAATTTTGACTGATCTTTTTTTTATGGACTGCCGACTGTGGATTACCGACTTTGGATTATTAACTAATAGTATTGTCAAAGAATATTTGACTTTAATAAGGAATAACCTGCTAATTGAATAGATTTCATTGCAAGGATTTTGAGGGGGTTGATCAGAGGGATGTTTATGAGAGATTGTTTTATTACAAGCGAAATCTCAGTACACCCCGAAATTATTGCACCTGCTCCATTTTTTTCCAGATTTGCAACAGATGGAAGAAGGATTCTCCTGGGAACAGTTTTAAAGCCCGCCTTTATACCATTTTTACCATATATTGCAATCATATTTTGTTGCTGATACAAAGCATCCGGATTAATTATTTCCAGTGTAATATCTTCAAATGCTTTTTTATAAATACCTGTCTTATAAATTCCCGAAGTTGAAAGTAAACCATATCTTTTTATTTCAGGATAATTATGTAAAACATACCGGGCTGTTTCTTTTATCATATCAATAATCGGCACATGTATCTTTTCTTCTATCTGCTTGATGAAAAAATGGGCTGTATTACAAGGTATAAGTATAAAGTCGGCACCCATTTGTTCCAGCTTCAAAGCTCCTTCAACCAACAAACTTAAAGGTGAAGAACCTTTACCCTGAATAAACAATGAACGGTCGGGAATTTTTGGATTATTAACAATTAACACTGGGATATGATCCTGATCATTATATGCTTTGGTATTTTTTATGATCAAACTGAACAATTCAGATGTTGCTTCAGGTCCCATACCACCGAGAATTCCAATTTGCTTCTTCATTAGTTACTGTTTTAAAGGTACATGGTTATATTTCTTCATGATTTTTAAAACCTTCTCTAATGGTAGTTTTTCTATTTTGTGGTTTTTATAACCGATAGTTGTTTTCGCAGTGAACAATGAATTGATAATTGCCTCTTCGGTTGCCTCAATAACTGCCTGAAACAGGGATGACATCTGATCATTTCTAAGATTTGCTATTGTGTCAACAGGAGAAACTGTACTGTAAGGAATTTTGTTTGCTGTAGAAAATGCAATAACGTAATCCCCGCTTCCATTTGAAGAAATTCCACCTGTATGTGCCAGACCAAGCATTGATCTTTTTGCCAGTCGCAACAGGTTCCTTGAATTAAGTGGAGCATCAGTCGCAACTATTATCATACATGAACCATCAGCCTGTTTCAGTTTATTTGCCAGATAATACTGTTTAAGCTCTTGTCCCACAGGGACCCCGTCTATTTGAAGGATCCCCCCAAAATTAGTCTGGACAAGAACCCCAACCGTGTAACTGCTCATATTTGCAGGCAGTTTTCTTGAAGATGTACCAATTCCACCCTTATATCCAAAACAAACTGTTCCTGTTCCTGCACCAATTGATCCTTGCAATACCTTATTTGAAGATGCATCTTCAATTGCTGCAATAACATGCCTTTTTTCTATATGTAACCCCCTGATATCATTTAGATAACCATCGTTAGTCTCCCCTACCACAGGATTTACAGAATTGATATTTTCATTCTTTTTCAGGCTGTATTCTATCAATGCTTCCGCTGCCACAGGAAAACTTAATGTATTGGTTAAGATAATCGGGGTTTCAATATTACCAAGTTCCTGAATCTGAGTTGTACCTGTAAGTTTTCCAAAACCATTCGCAACATAAACAGCAGCCGGCACTTTTTCCATAAAAACATTACCGGGATGGGGAATAACGGCTGTCACACCTGTCCTTATATTTTCACCTTTGTTCAGAGTAAAATGCCCAACCAAAACGCCCGAAACATCGGTGATTGAATTATCCTGACCTGGAGTAAGAACGCCAATAGAAAATCCATAATCTCTGAAAGTCAAACATTGTGGAGTTGTATTATAGACGGTACATGTCAGGAGCAGAAGAAGTGAAATAATCTTATTCATCAGTATATAATTTTATTCCCGGGAATCTGCACTAATAGAGATGTTCATTCCGTACAATTAGAGCATATCTATCATTATCTAAAATTTTGTATCCTTGCTCATAGCAGAAAAAAAATACATCACCGTTTTTTGTAGTATAAGTATTTGTATGAAATTGAAAATTGTAGCCTTTAATTATTAGCTGATCTTTATGAACTTCTGTTTTATTGTCAGGATTCAGTTCTGCAAGTATTCTTCGGTTTTTACGGAGGATGTTATGAACGTTACGAATAAAATTTATGTCATCCCTGTTTATCTCGTTATGGTAACTATTCCGGCACTGGTCTGAACAGAATTTCTTATCCGACCGGCCTTTCAGGGGTTCATTACATTCAAGACATCTCCTTTCCATAGGAATTAGTTTTCTTAAAAATACAAAATAAACCTGTTATATACGACATTAAACGTTTACAAACGACTATAAACGTTTAATAACCGAATATGGTCGTTTTGATGTTGTTAATTTGATCATGAAAAATACAATTTATTTATTAACCTCAAAATTTTTAAAACCATGCAAAACTTAAAAAACAAAGTTCATCTTATCGGAAACCTTGGAATGGATCCTGAAGTTAAGAAATTAGAAAATGGTAGCTCACGAGCCAAATTTTCACTTGCTACATCAGACAGTTATAAAAACAAAGATGGCGAAAAAGTTACTGAAACCCAATGGCATAATCTTATTGCGTGGGGACCCAGAGCAGAATTTACGGAAAAGTACCTTAAGAAAGGTCAGGAAATTGCTGTTGAAGGAAAATTGATGCACAGGACTTATGAAGATAAAGAAGGGAAAAAGCAGTATATCACTGAAGTAGTTGTAAATGATGTACAAATGCTGCGCTCACCAAGCAATGCTTAGTTTTATTCATAATTAACTGCCTGGAATACAAAATGCCGGATCCTAACAGGTTCCGGCATTTTCTCTAAATCTGAGGGTGAAAACCAGAGATGGTTTGTAAAATCAGCACCATGCTTCAGCATGGTGTAATTAAGCATTTTAAGATAATAATATTAGTCAGCTTCAGCTGACTTTTATTCAAGTCTTTTGCTAAGTTCGTCGAAGAGATAGGAAAAATTATCCCTGGTTTCTTCATCCAGGCTACCCCATTTCAATTTGGAATCCTTTACCTCGCGCATAAAATTAGATGCAAGAATTGAACGCGATAAAGTATTATTAACAATGTACTCCAAGTTTGATTCCGGAATTCCAATTCGCTTATGAAGTATATATTTCTTAAAGTCGATAGTAGAAAACATATCTTCAATACTTTTAAAATGATCGAATTGAATAAGCTTCATATTTGCCAGATCTTCATTATTGGCAAAAAGATGTTTAGTAAGATCATGCTTCAAATCATCCCCTTCTTTATTTGTCCCTGTAAGTACCAGAAAATCAATCCCCCAACCAAGTAACATATTTACAAGACTCCTGATATTTGAAACTCCTGTAGCAGGCAAATAAAAAACCTGTTTCTCAAAGTTTTTCATGTCGGTAAGAGCTTTCATGTAATAGAAAGTGGCAATATCTTCAAGAATAATATTATTTTTTTTCTGGATAAACTTTTGTTCAGACAGTCTTATTCCCATTAATGAATAAATAGGCGACAAGGTATCTGTTGAAGCTGTAGTAAGTGATTTAGCATCAAAAATTTTAGTTTCACTTGATTCATCCTCATCAACAGCTCGCTGAACGGCAAGTAACCTGTACAATTTATTTAAGTCTATAAGATGTGGGGAATGGGTTGTATATATAATCTGAACTCTTTCTTTAATATTATCGAATACTTTTAAAACATCTTCCTGAGCCCTGGCATGCAGACTTACACCAGGTTCATCAATCAGGATTACAATGTCACTCCCGTTTTTCGATAACGCTGCTGCCTGTAATTCAAGGTAAAATGAGAGAAACCAACGTACTCCCCTGCTTCTTTGTTTTGGGTATAGGCGTTCTTCCCTGTCTTTTATCCAGAATTCAATATATGGTAGTCCACTTTTATCCGGGTTAGAATTATCATAATGTTCAAGCTCAAAATTGATTTTTATTTTGTTATGCTTACCAATACTTTGACGCCAGTAGTCCTGGAAATTTATTGTTATCTCTTTATTTAGCTTTTCAATTTTATGTTTCAGAATACGGTTATTAGTTTGCTGAAAAAAGTCTTCATTAAGACCAGATACCATGAGAAAGTTTCTGGCTGCTTTATAGCCTTCAATATTAGTGTTTTCCGTATGAATATCATGCAGATCGATACGGTCAGGAAGAAGACTTAAGAAATCCTCGAAAAATACAAATTCGGGAACATAGTTAAAAAGTTTTCTTCCTGCTTCTTCCAGAGAATAGTATTTATCGATATGAGGTTTCTCTTTCTTGATTTTATTCTTAACCTCATCAATACTATCACCGGACAGAACTTTGAATGCAACTATTTTTTTCAGGATTGCATCTTCTTTGCTTTGCTCATAATTACGTAACACTCTAACATAAGCTTCGTTACTGGAATCAAGCTGAGTTCGTGAAGCCCTGCGTTCCTTTTCATCATATGACATATCAAAAATACGCTGGTATTTTTGAAGTTCTTTATAAGATTCTTCAAGCTCCTTTTTGTTAATCAGGAATTTCTTTTCTGCCTGAATACTTTCTCTGGCTAAATTTGCCTTTTTTGAGAGTTTGCGAGCTTCAGAAGCCAATATTTCAGCATTTTTCCCCGCAGATACATGAAAATTCCTGCATTCTTCCAGATATTTTTTTGTTTCGGTTATTTTATCTTTAATTGTATTACTGTTTTCACCATTTTTTTTGGCTTTTTGTTTTTTCTGCAATAGGGTTAACTTTTCCTTAGCAGCTTCAAGTTCATGGTGTTTTTCTTCTTTTTCGGAAAAAGCTTTTTCTGATTTCCTTATAGCATTATCATGTTCATTAATAGCTTCTTCTATTTTTTCTTTGATTTTTTTTTCCTCTTTTTCTCTTTTACCATAAAAACCTCTATATATCTCCAGAACTTTGTCTCCAGCCAGTTCAATATGACTTGTTATATCTTCTCCCCATGATCTCTTTAGAAAAATGTTTTCTTTTTTCTTAATTTCATCAATCACACCATCTGGTAGTCTTTTCTCATTTAATTCTTCTTCAACATCAACCTTAATAATATCGAAAATACAATGCACACAAGGCAAACTAAGATCACTGCGTAAAATATCTTCGGATATTGTGCCGGTAAAAAAGCTATTAAGAGCTTCCAGTATTGACGTTTTCCCTGATTCATTCTGTCCAATTAATCCGGTAATATTATCCGGTGATAGATAAGTCCAGCCTGTATCAATTATTGATCGAAAATTTTGTATTCTAAACCCAGTTAATTTCATTTGAGATTTATATTATTAAATTAATCTATTCTAACACCCATAATAAGAACATCATCTATCTGCTCAAAATCCCTTTTCCAGGCATGAAAAGATGAAAAAAGTATTTCTCTTTGTTCTTTCATGTTTTTGTTATGGATTTCAAGTAACAGATTCTTAAATGGTTTATATTTGAATTTTTTTTCTTCCGGACCACCGAACTGATCAGGAAAACCATCAGTAAAGATGTATAAGACATCTCCTTTTTTCATTTTCACAACGTTATTCCTGAATGATTTTTCCTCAATACCACTAACTCCGATTGGCATTTTATCCGGTTTTATTTCATGTAAAACATCCTGGCGGATATAATACAGCGGATTGTTTGCACCAGAGTATTGTAACTCTTTTGTTTTTCTGTTATAAACGCAAAAAGAAATATCCATACCATCTTTCGATTCACCTCCCTGACCTGTTTGGTGCAATGATTTCATAATCTTTTCCCTCAACTGATTAAGTATTCTGTTTGCTTTAATATCACCTATATTACTCACAATTTCATTAAGTGAACTAATCCCTAAAATACTCATCAAAGCACCCGGAACACCATGCCCGGTGCAATCAACCGCTGCAAACAAAACGTCTTCTTCACGTTCATACATCCAATAAAAATCACCACTGATTATATCTTTGGGAAGATAAAGTATAAAGTTATTGTGTAATTTTTTTTGGATTGATGATGACTGAGGAAGTAAAGCAGTTTGAATAAGGCAGGCATATTCCAGACTTTCAATTATCTCTTTTCTTTGTCTTGAAATTTCATCCTTTTGCTTCAGCAACTCCTGATATAACTTATTGTCCTGTGGCATATGAATTGCGGATTTCTCGAGTTTTGACAGGTCACAATATACAAAAAAATGATTTAAAACGGGATCAGTGGGAGACTTCAATTAATAATTGGATTTACAACAAATTCAGGAGATCTGCCTTCAAAGAAATCTATGATATTTTGCGATGCAACAATACCAATGTTAATTCTTGTTTCCGTTGTGCTGGTACCAATATGGGGGACTAAAACAACATTATCCATTTGTAGGAGTTCCGGACTAATTTTGGGTTCATTTTCAAAAACATCCAATCCGGCCCCACCCAGTTTTCCGCTATCCAAAGCCTTTACCATAGCAATTTCATCAATAACCGGTCCTCGTGCAGTATTAATTATAAATGCACCATTTTTCATTTGCTTGAATTCGGTCTCTCCGATAAGGTGCCTGGTTTTATCAGTTAATGGTGTATGAATGGAAACTACATCAGAAATCTCTAGAAGTTCATCAAGTGCAACCAGGGAAGTCTTAAATTCATTCTCAACTACATCATCCAATTTATTGCGGTTAAAATAACATATTCGCATACCAAATGTTAATGCTCTCCTGGCTACTGACCTGCCAATCTTACCCATTCCAATAATACCAAGCATTTTTCCGGATAGGGTGTTACCAAGATTCTTCATGATACCCCATTCAAGAGGAGCATGCATACGCAATTTACGGTCATTTTCAGATATTCTGCGCATAACAGAAAGCATCAAACCAATAGTCAATTCAGCTGTTGGTTCAGTTACAGCATCAGGTGTATTTGTAACTAAAATTCCCATTTCACCGGCAAGGTGTAAATTTATATTATCAACTCCGGCACCGTAATTTGAGATTATTTTAAGGGTTTTACCACTTTTCATGACTGAATCGGGAAAGGGTTTCCCAAAAACAGTTATTACTGCATCAAACTCATGAATTATTTTCAGCAGATCTTTTTCTGTCAGAATTTCCTTCTCGGGGTAAAAAACATCATACTTTTCAAATAGAATTTTTAATCCTTCTTTTGGCAATTGATATGTGATCAGGATTTTAATTATCTAAAGTTTTTTTTGTCCATTTAGCAGTATAATCAGTTATCATCTGAAGTGCTTTTTCCTTGTTTATTTCCCAGGTTTTTAAAACTTCTTTTTCAAAACCGTCCTGATTCTTAAACAGAGAATTTTCAATTGCATCAATCTCTGTATTTTTTGTTTCAAAGAATTCTTCATAGTTATCGATACTGGTTTCAGATTCCTTGAAGTAATTCCAGTAGGCAAGTTCCGGTACAGGAGTATGAATATCCTGTGGTGGATTAAAATGTTCAATAATAGCCTGTTTATATGTATTTCGTCCAAAACCATCAGGTACTATTGTAATTCCTGAATACCAGGGTATAAAAGATTGGATACATGGTCTTCTTGGTGCAATCCATAATACAGCACCAATTTCAACAGGCATATTACTGCGAAGCTGAGCGACAAAACCATACTGATTCGTATTGGAACAGATACTTCTGAGGTTACTCATATGAGGGTTCTGATTATCAATATAAAAGTCTGTTCCTTCATAGTGATCACGCAATACCTTCATAAAATCTCTAATCCCAATTTTCTTCTCAGGTTCAAACGAAAACGGAAAATCATCTTCAACATTGTAATCAACTTCAGATAACAAATTTATTCCTCTCCACATTCTGTAAATATTTCCTGTTGATTTTAGTGTCCCGGAACTGGAATAAGCTTCACGGAAATTAAAAGGTCCGTTATCCGGATTATACCATTCCTTTTCAATTGCGTATTCAACAATATCTGCTGATCCAAGAAAATTCAGGGTATCTTCAAGATCAATTTCCCTGATGGTATAGTAATTTGGGATAACGGCAACATGGTTATCCGGAATTCTTTGTGCTATCCAATGCTTACCGTTAACCACAGACAGCATCCATGCCTCATTGGGGTCGGCAATGCAATATGTTCGTCCGGAAGAAGTATAACCATAATTAGAAACAAGTTCTCCTCCAATTTTAACTGCTTCTCTTGCAGTTTTTGACCTTTCAGCCATTATTTTTCTAAGGGAATAACCAATACCTCCATCTGTTAATGCACCTTTCTTTTCGCGTGATGAACAAGCATCTGAACCAATACAAACACCGTACTGATTAAGATATGAATCTGAGAAGCTCATTCCTGGCATCTCAAGCCACAGGTAACTATTTGTTTCATCAGGTTGTACAGAAGCACCTCCATTCTTAAAATTTATTACTTCATTTTGTGAGTGCTTAAGTGATGGTACTTTATAATAGTTAACAATTTGTTTGCCGCTATCATCTTCATCATGGGCGAACATAACAGATCCATCAATGGTAGCTTCCCTACCAGCTAATATGGAAAAACAATCAAATTCTTCATTGACTTCTTTATTTGAACATCCGGAATTGACCAATAAAAAAGCAAATATCAGAATCATGTAACCAGAGCGAATCTTTTTCATTTTTATATTGTTTAATACTTTTGCTAAAGTATGAAGAAAAAAGTAATATAATGCATTCAATTATTTAATCATTTACGTATTTAATCATTTCCATTTCAAATACTAAATTAATTCAAGTTACTGGTTACTAGCAACATTGGCTAATAAATCAAAGTAGTTTTTCAAGTAATAGAATAATTAATGGCAATGTAATAACTGATAGCAAAGTGGATGTTAGCACATTTTGTGAAGCATGTACATCGTCTGCCCCATATTTCTTTGCCATAATAATAATAATAACCATACATGGCATTGCCGATTGCATAATTATAACTGATAAAGCAACTGCATCAATTTCACAATCTGTTACTTTTAATATTATACTGATAACCAGAAGAATAAGCATAGGAGAAAGCAAAAGCTTGTTAATACTCAATATATATACATGGAATTTCCCAATCAGGCTTTTCACTGTTGTTTCGGAAAGAACTGCACCAATATATAGCATTGACAAATAAAGTGATGTATTTCCTAAACCGCCAAGAGATTTTTGAAAAATATCCGGTATCGACCAGTTCAGGCTCATTAAAATAAGCCCCAGGAAAAAAGCCAATGTATTTGGATTTATTAGTTTTTTTAGTCCGGCCAAAACGTTTTTGTTTTGTTCAGCTGTTAATAGATATACACCTAATGTCCATTGCATAGTATTTGAACACAAGTGAAATAGCATTGCAAAAAGAAGCCCTTTATTCCCAAAAAGAGCATGTATCAATGGGAATCCAAGAAAAACTATATTTCCAAACATAGTATGAACAACATGAATTGCAGTAGCCCTCCTATTCAATGACATAATGCGGGAAGAAAGTGTACCTGTTAAATACAACAATGCCAGAGCCAGAAAAGAAAACAAAAGAACCAGTAACCCATTAAATAAAACTTCACCTGTAAGTTCCATATCGGAAAGAGAGCTCAGGATAAGTAATGGAAGTGTGATGTTAAAAATTATTCCGGAAAGTCCTTGCTTTACCTGTTCGTTGATCAATCCTGTTTTTGCTGCAATAACACCAACTATCGCAAGGATAATGAGTATAAATACCTGGTTAGTTACGACATCAGAGCTCATATTAGTATTCTTAACAAATTTTAAAAAGACTGACAAAGTTAATATACTTTTGCCAGTAAGTTTTCGGAGCATGCTAAATGATTGGTAATTCTCTATTCATGTAGCATTTAAAAGGTATTATATACTGCAATATTTGCAATATATCTGATAACTCCGGAAAAATATTTTTAATTTCGCACTCGAAATGAATAATTTCTTTAATAGACATATTTACGGAATTTTAGGAACAATAGTAGTTCATCTTGTTCTTGGTATCATATTTATGCTGATGAAACTATCAGTATCATACAAAGATACCGGAAAATATGTATGGATTGAATTCGAGTCGCCACGTGAGGAAAAAGCATTACAGATACTGGAACAAAAAGAGAAAGTGCAGGGCTATGATGAAGATGATTATTGGACAACAATAGCAGCAAATTTATCCATCAAGCCGGAAGAAAAATTTGATATTGATAAATATATTGATCAGTTAAAGGAGGAGTTGATTGAAAATGGAGATATTAAAGAAGAGAACAATTATATTGATGACAGGAAACAGATTAAAAAAACTCTTGAGGCTGGAATTACAAGTTATATTGAAGATAAGAGAACGGAGGAAATAAAAAATATAACTGAAAAAACTTCTGCAGAAATTGCAGCACAATACCGTGGTCCAACACGGATTTTCTATGAACTGGCAGACCGTGTACACAAAATTCTCCCACTTCCGATATATTTATGCGAAGGTGAAGGAAAAGTGGTAGTCGATATTGAAGTAGACAGAAAAGGCATAGTGGTTACTTTTGCTATAAATGAAAACGAAACTGCTATATTTAATGAATGCTTATACGCGGCAGCAAAAAAAGCAGCTTCACGTTCTGTTTTTAACACCGATTATTTAGCACCGAACAAGCAATCAGGAAAAATTACTTACCATTTTGCAGCACAATAGGGATTAGTTGAGCAAAGATTAATAAATTATGAACCTGAATTAAAACAGTTTATCTGAATTATAGTCAAAAGGTTCTATTAATTCGGGAACATTCTTCTCGGCATTTCGTTTTGAGATAAGCTTGGAGATGGTATGGGCTTGCAGGTTATTATATTTATAAGGTTTAAGTAGTTTAAGAAGATTGGTTACAGGCTGTCCCTGATCCAACCATTTTGATTCATTGTCTTTTGTCAGGATAACAGGCATACGTTTTTTTGTGTTATGAATTTTTTCAAGTAACAGATTTGCTTTTGTTGTTATGATACTGAAAGTATTGAGAATCTCTTCTGATTCAGGATCAATCCATGAATCGTATATTCCTGCCAGAGTAAATATTGGCTCATCTTTAAGATAAATATAGTATGGAATACTCTCATTATTTCTTTTTTGCCATTCGAAAAATCCTTTTGTAATTACCAGACACCGTTTTGATTGAACAGATCCTTTGAATGAAGGTTTCTGAGTAAGGGTTTTAGCTTTTGCATTCCCTGTTTTAGTCCGTATAAAGGAGGCAAATTCTTTATCTCTTGACCAGGATGGAACAAGTCCCCAATGATATTGATGAATCTCACTTGCACTCTTTACAGGAATTACAGGTATCTTAGGAAAGGAAAAAGCAGAATAATAATAGCTGGGACGATACTCCTCCGGATCAAGAAGATTTGCATTAAAACGCCTTTCCATTTCTTCTTTTACAATATTCACATTGATGGTAAAGCACATAAAAATTGAAATCATTTATTCACAAAATCTCTGTGCGACTGGTAGCACAAAAGCCAGAAAAAAACATCTTCGTGTTTTTGATTAATCCGATAAATATACCTAAAACAGGAATTTATGTCAATCAACCCAAATTGAATCTTTCCAGGAATTAACAATAGGTTTAAGATGAGAAGGTACAATACTATACAACTTATTAAAATCAGGTATAACATCTTTATCCTCAGAAAGATTTGTAACATCTTCAGATGGCGGAGGAATATGACACTGGCCAATAAATGGTAATAACGCCCATAGGTCTGTGTTATCCTTAAATTGTGTAACTAATTCAAGGGCGATTATATTATAAATGACAGGATTTCTGTAATCTTTAGACCCACGAATTTTACGAACTTCTTCTTTGATCCATGCATTGGAAACCTGATTTTGAACAAGATCAACCTTGCTAACAATTTCTCTTAATTTAACTTTTTTAAGATTTCCGAAATGCTCATAATATCCTTTATACTTTTTATCCGGAGCATTGATTTCCCATTCCTTGCCTAAGAGATCAAGGAAATAGAAAGAGGCAGTATGGCAAATTATTTCTGACAACCAGCTTATTGCTCTTGGATCACAGTATATATGGCAAAGTTCATGTGAAAACTGAAAGGTTGCTTTTTCAAAAGTATCAAACTCAGTTTGCAAACCAATTTTGTATTTATCTTTTTCAAGAGGCAAGTAGAGCCTGTGATCGTAATACATGTCATTTACCAGGTAAATAGGTTTATACCCAAGTGGCGGACCTGTTGGGATTAACCTTTCAAACTCGTTAGCGATATGATCAACAACCAGTGCAATGGTCATGTTGTATTCATTATTGTCCCAAAGATTATAATGTATTTTCCAGTTCATATTGTTTTTTTATTATTAAATATAATAAGAAAAAAGGGAAATTCCAAGTTTATTATAAATCTTTCAGGTTGATTTATTTACGCAAAGAAAATATACAATGTTATTTAAAACAAAAATGGGAACATCTTCGTTTGAAGAATGCTCCCATTTAACTTTTTGATTCCCGTAGGTTTCTAAAGTTCCAAGCTACGGTTATTATGGTTTCTGTCTGTCCAACTTGCACCTTTCAGCTCAAGCTTTTTTTACATCTGAACCGGTCATTGGTCCCCTCCGAAGAGTTTCACATCCACCAGTTCTGGCTTTTTAAGGCCCCTTTAACACCTGGTTCTTTCGAACCCGACATCATAGAGTTTCATCTGTACTTTGATCTCCTCCTAAGAGTTGATCTTTCAAGATTCACCTTTTTAGGTGGGCTCTGCTTTTGATCAGCCTAAGCCTTTCTTTCACAGATCCAAACCATTCAAGCCTACCTTTTATCTCTCACTTAGTAAATCAAATATAGACTTTTACAACCTCTCATGCAATTCATTTAATGAAATACAATAAACAAAAAATTAACAATAGTTATTAACAATTGTTAATATTGTATTTTAAGTGAAGAAATGCTAAAATGAGTAAATGCTAATATGAGTAAATGGGAAAAGATGAAGTTATAACCTTAGGAATTTCAGGCACTTCAGACACTTTCGGTATTTCTTCACATCAAATTATTTGCGATTAACAAATTTTAATATATATCTTTACCTTTTTAGATAAAGACTTTTCTATGATCAAAAAAATCCTAATAGCAAACCGTGGAGAGATTGCAGTAAGGGTTATCAGGTCATGCCGCGAAATGGGTATTAATACGGTAGCGGTCTTCTCGGAAGCTGACAGGAAATCACTACATGTCAGATATGCTGATGAAGCATATTGTATTGGTCCCCCACCCTCAACTGAAAGTTATTTAAGAATTGACAAAATCCTGGAAGTTGCAAAAAAAACAAAATCAGATGCAATTCATCCAGGATATGGATTTTTATCTGAGAATCCTGAATTTTCCCGAATGATAAAGGAATCAGGTTTAATTTTTATCGGACCTTCAGAGTTTTCCATTCGAAATATGGGAAACAAGATCAGCGCAAGGCAAATTATGATAAAAGCAGGTGTTCCTGTGGTTCCGGGTACGAAAGAAAAAATATTGAATATAAAGCAAGCACTGAATACTGTTGATGAAATTGGTCTTCCGGTCATGATTAAAGCAGCCTCGGGCGGTGGAGGTAAAGGAATGCGCCTTGTAAAAAAGAAAGAAATGGTTGGGGAATCAGTGCAAGCTGCAAAATCTGAAGCTCTGGATTCATTCGGGGATGATTCAGTATATGTTGAGAAATATATTGGGTCTCCACATCATATTGAATTTCAGATTTTAGCCGACCAGCATGGAAATGTTATTCACTTGTTTGAGAGAGAGTGTTCTGTACAAAGAAGACATCAGAAAATTATTGAAGAGACACCAAGTCCTTTGTTAACGGATAATCTGCGGCAGGAAATGGGTAAATGTGCTATAGATGCAGCAAAAGCTGTAAATTACGAAGGTGCGGGAACTATTGAATTCCTTGTTGATAATGATTTGAACTATTATTTCCTTGAGATGAATACCAGACTTCAGGTGGAACATCCGGTTACTGAAAATGTTACGGGCATTGACCTGGTGAAAGAACAAATTAAGATTGCCGGGGGACAAAAGCTTTCTTATCAGCAAAATGAGGTTTATCAAAATGGACATTCTATTGAATGCCGTATATATGCTGAAGACTCGGATAATAATTTTATGCCAAGCCCGGGTATAATAACAAAAATGACTGAGCCATCAGGGATTGGTGTTAGAATTGATGGCTATGTTTACGAGAATTTTGAGGTACCTGTTTTTTACGACCCATTGATATCAAAGCTCATAACTTATGGAAGAAACAGGGAAGAAGCAATAAACAGAATGAAGAGATGCCTGGATGAATATTACCTGACCGGTGTTAAAACATCTCTGCATTTTCTCAGCAGAATAATGGAAACACCTGATTTTGTTGAAGGCAAGTATGATACCCATTTTATAGAGCAAAACCACAATTTTCTTTTTAATACATTTAATGGTGATGATCTCATGAAGAATACAGAAGATCTGGTTGCAATAGTATCTTTGCTCGAGTATGAATCAAATATGAACCAAACATCAGGAAATAACCATTCATCTTCACATAATCCATGGAAAGAATTTGGTAGAAAATTAGGAATTACCAGGTTATGACTACACTAATAATAACACAATAATTTATAGGAGCTTTATGGAAATTATTGTAAATAAGAAGAATAAAGAAGTGAAAATACTTGAACGCCAGGCAAATAAATTGCTGGTGATTGTTGATAATAAGAAGTATCATGTTGACGCCAAAAAGATAGATAAGAATACTTATTCTTTATTGTACAAAGGAAAATCGTACGATCTGAGTTTGGAATCTAAAGGTGATAAGAACCGATATTCCATTAAACATAAATTCAATCATTACGAGGTTGAAATTATGGATTCTATTGCCCGTTACAGAAAAAACAGGACCAATAATGATATTGATGAAGATCAAGGTTCTATCTCCTCTCCTATGCCTGGCAAAGTTGTGAAAATCCCTATTGATGTTGGTGATAACGTCAAAGCTGGGCAGACACTAATAATAATCTCGGCTATGAAAATGGAAAGTGAATACAAGGCAAAGAAAGATGGTATAATAAAGGAAATACTTACAACAGAAGGCTCTACGATTGATGGTGACCAATCTTTGATTCTACTTGAATAACCTGATTGTTGAATTTGCTAATATTTTCTTGTTAATTTATTTACCGGGCAGTTGCCCTTGTAGAATTGTTAATAAAATATTCACACTATGTCAACCCACGAGGAGAAATATCTGGAATTTGAAAAAAGAAAAAATGCTGCTGAACTTGGAGGAGGCATTGAAAGGATAGAAAAGCAACATAAAATAGGAAAAAAAACTGCCAGAGAAAGAATCAGCATATTACTTGATCCGGACACTTTCGTTGAAACAGACCGTATGGTGATACATCGCACGAGAGATTTCGAAATGGATAAAAAAAGAATCCCTGGTGATGGTATAGTTACCGGTTATGGGAAAATTGATGGTAGGCTTGTTTATGTTTTTGCTCAGGATTTCACTGTATTTGGAGGTACTCTGTCAAGGACAAATGCTGATAAAGTTGTGAAACTTATGGATCTTGCCTTAAAAATGGGAGCTCCGGTGATAGGACTAAATGATTCAGGTGGGGCAAGGATACAGGAAGGTGTTCAAAGTCTGGGAGGGTATGCTGACATTTTTTATCGTAATGTGATAAGTTCGGGTGTAATACCACAGATATCTGCAATAATGGGCCCCTGTGCAGGAGGAGCTGTATATTCTCCTGCACTTACCGATTTTATATTTATGGTAAATAAAACAAGTTACATGTTCGTTACCGGTCCTGATGTTATAAAAACTGTTACTCATGAAGAGGTTACAAAGGATGAACTGGGTGGAGCAATGACTCATAATTCAAAAAGCGGAGTTGCACATTTTATGGCTGACAATGATGAACAGATTCTTATGATGATAAGAGAATTGATTGGATTTGTTCCGTCCAATAATATGGAAGATGCACCTGAAAAGAAATGCACTGACGATATTAAACGGGAAGACGAGTTTCTTCAAAAACTTGTTCCTGTAGATCCCAATAAACCTTACGACATGAAAGAGCTTATCACTACAATAGCAGATGATAAGGATTTTTTAGAAGTAATGCCTCTATATGCACAAAATATTATTACAGGGTTTGTCAGACTTAACGGTAAGCCGGTAGGAATAGTTGCTAATCAGCCGTCAATACAGGCAGGTGTTCTGGATATCAACGCTTCAACTAAAGGAGCACGCTTTGTGAGATTTTGTGATGCGTTCAACATTCCTTTGGTAACTCTTGAGGATGTCCCTGGTTTCTTGCCTGGGACAACACAGGAATTTGGAGGAATTATTCGCAATGGGGCAAAATTGCTATATGCTTTTTCAGAGGCAACTGTACCTAAAGTTACTGTAATTACAAGGAAAGCATATGGGGGTGCGTATTGTGTAATGTCAAGTAAACACATTGGGGCAGATGTGAACTATGCTTATCCAATGGCCGAAATTGCTGTGATGGGGCCTGATGGAGCTGTAAATGTTTTATATCGTAACAAGTTAAAGGATACAGAGAAATCTAATCTTGTTGATGAATACAAAGAAAACTTTGCTAACCCATATAAAGCAGCTGAACTTGGATATCTGGACGAAATTATTTACCCTAAACAAACCAGATTTAAATTAATTCAGGCTCTTGAAATGGCATCGAATAAAGTTAAATCAAATCCTCCGAAAAAACATGGTAACATACCATTATAATCAGTACTGTCGTGTTGCTTTTATTCAGATAACAGTGCTAATCTGATATTTTTCGTCCCCAGGCTGGATATTACGTTTACTGATAAAAAAATGATTTCAAAGATATTTTGTCTGATTATTTTATTTCTTTTCTGTTTTTCATTAATCTTCGGTCAACTACCGGAAAACAGGGAATACCCGAAAATAGGACTTGTCCTTAGCGGAGGGGGAGCCAAAGGATTTGCCCATCTTGGTGTAATAAAAGTATTGGAAGAAGAGGGCATCCCAATTGACTATATCGGGGGTACCAGCATGGGAGCTATCATAGGAGGGCTTATTGCTTCCGGGATATCTGCCGATAGCCTGATCCACATGATTCAAGAGCAAGACTGGATTTACCTGTTGTCGGATGATATTCCTCACAAGGATCTTTATGTCACGGGAAAAAGTGACCGGGACCGTTATATTTTATCACTTCCGATTATTAATCGTAAAGGATTCGCCTTTCCACAAGGGCTCATCAAAGGACAACATATCGAGAACATGTTACATGAACTGACCGCTCCGTCATATGATATTCGTGATTTCAGTAAGTTACCCATTCCGTTTCTTTGTATTGCCCAAGACATTGACAATGATAAAGAGGTTGTTTTCCGTAACGGAGATCTTGCTGATGCGATGCGAGCCAGTATGTCTTTTCCAACGGTTTTTGAACCGATGGTCATCAAAGGTAACAGGTTTGTTGACGGAGGCCTGGTTAATAATTTCCCGGTCAAGCATATAAAAGAAATGGGGGCAGACATCATCATTGGTGTGGATGTGGGATACCGGATACAGAATGTAGACAAATGGATAAGCTTATTATCCGTAATGGAGGATGCGGTATTTTACTACTCCAATATGGTAAAGGAAGAAAATAAGAAATATATCGATATATACATTAAGCCGGATTTAAAAGGTCTGGGGTTTTCCAGTTTCACGAATTCTGATTCGCTGATTGCATATGGTGAAGAAGCAGCCCGGCAGATGTTACCTGAGATACGTAAACTTGCTGACTCTCTGCGTCATGCAGGCCGTATTCAACATCCAAAGCCATATATTAAGCATGATTCAATTTTTGTAAAGGCCATCGTAATGGACGGGCTGAAAAACCTACCCGCCAGGCTCAACAAAGCTTCACTGGATTTTGATATTCTGCATTGGGTAAAACCAGAGGAGATTGCGCAGACTGCTGAAAACTTCTATGCATCAAACTATTTTGAAAAGGTTACTTTTATGTTGGAACCGGTGGAAGGAGGTGCCAGGGTACATTTTATCTTCAGGGAAAAACAAGGAGGTAGACTGAACATGGGTATTTACTACGATTCAGACTATAAAACCGTCCTGACTCTTAATTCAACGTTTCTGAATCTCCTTACCAATGGGACAAAGTTATCTACCAGCTTGCAACTGGGTAAAAATCCAGGTGCTGAGGTTCTTTTTTCCCTGGATAAAGGTCCATTGTTATCCCCGGGAATTGAACTGACTTCCAATCTTGTGGAAACCTATTCATATTCACTTAACCGTACCCGTACAGGAAGTTATGCATATTATATTTCGAATGTCAGATTATTTCTCCAATCAAAACCAGGAAATAAGGTTTTGTTTCAATTGGGAGGTGAGTTTAACCATACTACCTTGGAACCGCGGATTACGATGATTGATTTCGAATCGAAAAAAGACAATTTTCTGGGTATTTACAACCATTTTTATGTGGATACAAGGGATCGTTCCTGTTTTCCGACAACCGGTTTCAGGGTGGAATTGTTGGGTAAGTACTTCAGTAATCCCGATTTTCATCCCATCGGATATTTTCTTCTTGATCTACAAAAAGCAGTACCGGTTTCGTACCGTTTTTCACTGGTTAATGAACTCTTCGGTGGATTGGCAACGGGAGATTCCATTCCTTATCAATACAACTTCAGGATCGGAGGACAATCAGAGATCACAAGTGTCGGTAATATTTCATATCCCGGATATAAATTCCTGGAGGTCAGCAGTACTAATTTGTTTTATTACCGTATTGCCTTGCAATATGAACTGTTCCCTAATCTTTTTGCCAGTTTATACGGTAATATCGGGACTATGGCTCCATCCTTTTCAGACATAACGGATACTGATCACTTATTATCCGGCTTAGGGTTTACCATGGGGTTTGTCTCACCTTTCGGACCGATGAAATTTTCCTTGTCTAAATCAGGTGAGGTAAAAGGATGGGTAGGATATATCCAGGTGGGATATTCATTTTAACCCGACAGATATTCTCAGACATGAGTTTATATTATTTACTGAAACAGGTTTCTTTGAATTTACTTTTGGCTTTTACAGGTTTTTTAATCAAAGAATAGAAATCATCATACATCTGTAAAGTTCTCTCTTTTTGTACATCATCCAGATATGGAAAATCACGGTACAAACTAAAAATTTCATTTCTTTTGTTAAAATAAAAATCAAGTAATGGAATAAGTTCTTTTTTCTTAGGACAAATTCCCATATATGATACATCCGCAACATCAGATTCATCAATAGTCAAGGCCCCTCCTACTCTGTATGGAGCAGAAACAATGCCTGCCCAGTCGAAATCATATGGAACAGGAAAGGGCAAGCTATTACTTGTGGTCTTAACGAATTTTACATTATGCAATAAGGAAACAGACCAATCATTATTCCATATCATGTATTGAAAAAGGGATAATTTCATCAAACTGGTTTTATCAAGATTCTCATATAACATAAACTCATCCTTCACTAATTCCCCATCGTTTCTCCATGCCATTTGTTTGGGGCGTTCAATAAAAAAGCCATAAGACTGAATTGTAGTACCTGATCCTGATGAATCTATATACTTAATATCAAGTAATCTGACGTTAAAACTTAACGGGGAAATTATATTATATGTTTTGTAAAGTAAATATTCCTGTAGAATGAAATGCTCAAAATCCGTACTATCTGTCTGGCAGTGTGTTACAAGTTTGAGCCATTTTAATTTCCGAAAAAGTCTATCTTCAGAATTATCTGTTAAAAACTCCAGCTTTAATGGCGGAAAATTACAATTATCAGGATTCTTTCTGAAATTACCACGCATTTTAACAATAACGCGGATATCTGTTGACATCCCATCTGGCTCAAAATATGTAAGGATTCCTAATTGGCCTATAGTGTCAATATCTCTGTTATTCAACAATGAGTCAATATTGAAAGTAAGATGAATTTTTAAAATCTGTTGTGACTTAAATAAATCATAATCAGGATTTTTTCCCTGGTTATATCCACTAATTGCAAAAGTGAAATAAATACCCGAAAAAATAAGTATTTTGCATATTTGAATCCTTATATTTTGCATATTAAAAGTTCCAGTGGGAGGAAAATATTTGTAATCTGTTTGCAAAATTATCAATATAGTCAATATGAATGGAAATATTATAATAAATATAAACTGTAACTAAATACAGTACTATAAACAGATAATAAATGGTGTTGAATTTTGCTAGTTAGAGAAAAGAAAAAATGAGGTTCACAATCCTGGAAACTAAGCATCTTTATTCTTGATGCAATGAAAGTGAATTAAATGAAGATAATAAACCAACAACTAAACCTAAAATTAAGAGAAGAGTAACGGATTAGAACCTCATTTTCTTCTTCAAAGATAATAAATTATTTTTCTATAAAAAAAATCTTTTAGGTTTTTTTTTTAATATTTAACGAATTCTTTATTTCTTTAATTTTTAATTATTGAATAAGCAAAAAATGATTGGCTTTTTATTTCGGAGAAATATATTTTTTCTTATAATCTTTTTTCTATGTACACCTGTTATTGCTCAGGTACAGGACAGTATAATAATTTCAAAGAAGGAAATAAGTATTGATGAGCTAAACAAAAAGCTTCTGGATGCTGCATACATGGGAAATGATGATATAGTATTAACACTCTTAGATTCGGGTGCTGACCCAAATACTTCAATGTGGAATGGAATTACACCACTTATGTTTGCTGCTGATAATGGATTCCTGAAAACAGTTAAAATCCTTATTTTGAATGGAGCTGATGTGAATGAAAAGCCCGAAAATCAGGTTTCTGCTTTGGTCAGTGCTGCATTTAGTAATAACATAGACATTGCAGAACTATTAATAAGACATGGGGCAGATATTAATGCTACGGATAGTTATGGAGTTTCTTCATTAATTTATGCAGCTGCATATAATTATTACAGCTTATGCGATATGTTGTTGTATTATGAAGAAAATATCGAAATACAGGATAAAACAGGAACAAATGCTGTAATGGCAGCTACTATAGTTGGTAATTATGATATAGTAAAATTACTTCTTGATAACCGGGCACAGATAAACATAACTGATCATGAAGGGAACACAGCATTAATAATGGCAGCTCAGAATGGTGATACCAGCCTGATTAATCTTCTTCTGAATCATCATGCTGAACCGGATTATGTAAATAAGTATGGTTTAACTGCATTACATGTTGCTATAAAAAATGGTCATTTGGAGGCAGTCAGAGTATTGGTGAACAATGGTGCAGATATTTCCCCAAAAACTAACACAGGATATACACCATATGCACTTGCCAAAAAATCCGGTAACAGGGAAATGAAAAAATATTTATCGTCTCTGAAAGTAAAGAAAACATTAAGTCCAACCATCGACAGGATATTTCTTTCTCCCTGCTTTAAACTAAATACAGGTGATTTGTTTTTCGGAAGTGAGATGGGTATTATTGATGAGAATCTGGAAATCGGTTTGCAATTTGGCTATTTTTCCCGCATTTTTCAAAAACGAATTTTCATTAAATCAGATGAAAAAAAATCTTTTCAGTTTTGGGAGAGCAGAACGAACCTTGAGCTTGGGATAAATAAATATCTACATCTTTCAAATCTTGCTTCAGGTGGATCTGTTGATTTTTTTGCATTGGGAAAATTTGTTTATTCATATGGTGGAAAATATCCGGGATCAGACCAAAAGGCAAAGTCTGTAAAAAAAATCGTTCCGGGTTTTGGTATTTGCTGGGGTCAGGAGTTATTTAAATTTAGTATTGGATATGAGTACTTTAATGCTGGTATTGAACCAATAAATCCACATTGGATTAACCTTGGTGTTTCTGTTAATCTTAATTTGCATAAGAAAGAACTTAAGGATAAAGTAATTGAATGGTATTGATTAATAAATGAAGAGCAAAGTGCAGAGAGCATAGAACTAAGGTTTTTATGAAGGTTTGGCATAGACATAACCAATTAAAAATTACAAATTACAAATTAGAAATTAACCAATTAACTAATTTACCAATTAACTAATTTACCAATTAACTAATTTACCAATTAACTAATTTACCAATTAACTAATTTACCAATTAACTAATTTACCAGCTACTGAGTATGAAAAAGAAAATTTCATTGTTTTTAACGGTTTTGCTTACGATAATGGCAATTCTAATAATATCTTGTGATAAGAATTATGATTTCCTTGAAGTAGATTGCTCTGAGTGTTATCGCACCAGGCCTGAAAATGGTGAACTAATAATTAATGTTACAATAAATGATGAAAACCCTGAGGTTCCAATAGCAATTTACAGGGATAGAATAGAATCCGGCCGTATAAAAATAAAAGATACTATCTTAGAGAAGACAGTCTATATTGAAGTTCCCTTGAACCATTATTATTCTGTTAAAGCTGAATATAAGGTTGGTAATGATTCTGTTTTTGCTATCGATGGCGAAAGAATTAAAACTCACCGTGTTACCGATCAGTGCGATACTATTTGCTGGATTATCAAGGGTGGCAGATATGATCTGAGGTTGAAAGAAAACGTACCTTAGTTGTTTAATAAGTTTAAAGTGACTAAAGTTGAGAAATGTAAGAAGTTTAAAGTAAGCTTAAGTTAAGTAAGGAATTCGCCTCACGATGTGTTTATTTAATAAAGTGGTCCAAGTATTCTGGCAAGCGATGCAGAAATTCTCTGCTTTAATGGTCGTTTTTTCCATTCGCCTGGAATTACCAAATGGCAATTCTTAAGATCTTTGCGAAAATCATTTTCCAGGCTTATTGTATGTTTTTCATTGTATATTAAGGCATTAACTTCAAAATCGAGATCAAAACTTCGATAATCAACATTGGCAGATCCAATCGAGGAGAAAACCCCGTCAACCATAATTATTTTAGAGTGATTAAACCCTTTCTCATAAAGGTAAACCTGGATACCGGCATCCAGCATTTCCTCAATGTATGAAATTGAGTTCCAATAAGCAATTGTTGAATCGGAACGTGCAGGTAAAATAATTTTAACATCGACACCACTCAGGGAAGCTGTTTTAAGAGCAGTGAGGATACTTGGATTAGGGGAAAAATATGGTGTAGAAATAAAAATGTTCTCTTTAGCTGTGCTGATAGCTGCAAAATAGGCCTGCATTATGCTTGACCAATCAGAGTCCGGACCACTAGCTGTAATTTGTATCAGGCATTCTTCAATAACCTTGTGATCCGGGAAATATCTGGGTTGATGACCAATAATTATCTTCGAGACGAAATACCAGTCGATAAGAAAGATCATCTGCAGTGAATGTACGCTTTCTCCTTCAAGTTTTATATGAGAATCGCGCCAGAAACCAATTTTCGAATCTCCGTGAATGTACTTGTCTGCAATATTAAATCCACCTAAAAACCCAATTCTTCCATCCACAACAATAATTTTGCGATGATTTCTGAAATTTACCTTACTGGTAAGGAAAGGGAAACTTACCGGCATAAAAGCATAAGTTTCAATACCTTCTTTTCGAAGTTCCCTTAGATACTTTTTACTTATCTTCCAACTTCCAACATCATCATAAATAATACGTATCACTACTCCTTCTCTGGCTTTCTTAACAAGAATATCCTTAATCCTGTTCCCAATATTATCAGACTCCCATCGATAAAACTCCATATGAATATGGTTTTTCGCATTATCGAGAGCTTTGATAATAGAGCTAAAGGTTTTCTCTCCATTAATAAGAATGTCTACTTTATTATATTGAGTAAGCAGTGCTTTGCTGTTATTTAATAACAACGTCATAATATTCTTCTTTTCACTGATCTTTTTATTTTCCAGGAACTTTTGATGAGGCAACTCATCCACCTGGTCTCTACTCAAACTGCTTATCCTTTCCAGGTCTACCAGTTCTTTACGTGAAAAGATTTTTACTTTCCTATAGTTTTGTCCAAAAATCAGATATCCGATAATTCCAATACCGGGAATAAGTATAATAAATAAACCCCACGAAATGGTTTTTACAGGATCACGGTTCTCAAGTATAACCATAAAGACAGTAAATAAGACTGTCCCACCGTAAAGGATAGTGATCACCAGGGCAATGTTGGTTAAGAGAACGTCCCAATGAATGGCAGAAATCATCTCTTTTGGAATTAATAGAAATAATAAAGTTAAAAAAAACCCCGGAATTACCGGGGCTTCCCACTATATTTTATTAAAGATTTAGAAAAATATACCAAGACTGAAAATTAACTGTGGGTTCCTTGAATCAATCTCAAAATCATTTCCTCCAATATTTACGCCATCTCCAAGTTTACTGAGGTTGCCTTCGTACCGTACATCAAGAGAAATTTTATTAAGAATATCGAGGCCAACACCTGCCTGGTATCCAAATGATGCTCCCTTTAGATTTTCTTCATAACCCGCTGTATCAATAAGATCAGCTTTACTGGAAATTATTATGCTGGCAACAGGACCGGCATTAATACGTGCAGGACCAAATTTGAAACCAGCTAGTACCGGTATATCCAGTTTCTTGAATTCCATTGTTTTAATACTGGAAACATCCTGTATTAGGTCTGTAACTTCTACTTCACCACCGGTGGATGAAAAGTATAATTCGGGCTGAATAAAAACCCCAAAGAAAGTTACCCTTGTCATTAGACCTGCATGGAATCCCATACTGGCAGTCTTTATTCCTTCCAGAGAATATTCTTCAACTCCCTGTGTCACAGTAATAAGGTCATCTATTTTTATTGATGATGAGTTAATTCCGCCCTTTATACCGAATTTAATCTGAGCATTTGCAGAAGCAAAAAGGGATATTGCGATTAGTAATAAAAATACTTTTTTCATATCTGTTTTGTTTATTTATTATAAGCATCATAAAGAAAAAGAATTTATCATTATGTAAACGATAATCGTAGTTATTTATTTTTGAATAGAACACAGATGACACGGATTTAATGAATTTTCACTGATATTTTATCGATATTTGTATCTTCACAATAATAATAACAATTATCCTGAACATGTTATTAATACTAATAATATTATTGCTTACAGACCTGTTTTTTTTTAAAGGGATAAGGCATTTAGTGAATCGCAGATTATCGGAAAAGCAGAAAAAGCTTCTATTCTTGCTATTCTGGGCTCATAGTATCGGGTTTTTAATTTGTGCTTTATTAGTATCCAGATGGGTGTATAATGATTATGATCCGGTAGTACAACGAAAAATATATTGTTTTGTTGGTTTATTTCTGGCATTTTATATTCCTAAGTTACTTTTTATTCCCTTTAATTTTTCTGAAGATATCATTCGCCTTGGTTCTATGTTGGTTATCCGGATTGTTAGAAAAAGAAAAACCGAAGAAGTGAATAATAATCAGAAAATTACACGATTAACATTTCTCACAAAAACAGGATTAATTCTTGCAGCAATTCCATTTGTGTCCTTAATTTATGGAATGACTTCAGTAAGATTCAATTTCCGGATAAAAAGAATTAATCTTCAATTTGATAATCTTCCTGATGAGTTCTCAGGACTCAGTATTGTGCATATATCAGATTTACATATGGGAAGTTTATACGGACACCATAAAGAAATTAATGAAGCTGTAAAAATGATAAATTCCCTCTCTCCTGATATTATTTGCTTTACAGGAGATATGGTTAATGATTTTGCCAATGAAATGGATGGCTGGTTTGAAATACTTGGTAAAATGGAAGCCAGGATAGGCAAGTATTCAATTTTAGGTAATCATGACTATGGTGATTATCATTACTGGAGTTCTGATGAAAAGAAAAAGAAAAACCTGGAAAAAATAAAGCAGGCTCATCACAGGTTAGGTTTCAAATTGTTATTAAACAAATCAATTACCCTTACAAGACAGAATAATTCAATTGCAATTATTGGTGTGGAAAACTGGGGTAAACCTCCTTTTGCCCAGTATGGTGATATTAATGCTGCATGTAAAGGTTTAAAAAATACACCTTTTAAAATATTGCTTTCTCACGATCCAAGTCATTGGGATGCTGAGGTTCTCAATAAGAAAGATATCCCTCTTACTCTTTCAGGGCATACACACGGAATGCAATTTGGAGTAAATATTGGAAAAATAAAATGGAGCCCTGTACAGCTTAAGTATCCAAGATGGATAGGTCTTTACACTGAAGGAGAGCAACTACTTTATGTGAATCCGGGATTAGGATATATTGGATATCCGGGCAGGGTTGGAATATCTCCTGAAATTACCTTTCTTAAACTTAAAAGAAAGGTTGCTTCAATAATGAAACAACCTTTATCTAAGTAGGTAAAAGTTACCGGGACAAATTACATATTTTTAATGATTTCAGTTCCGAATTCTGAACACTTAAGTTTTGTTGCACCTTCCATTAGTCTTTCAAAATCATAAGTCACTCTTTTGCTGATAATAGATTTCTCTATACCTTTAATTATCAGGTCGGCAGGCTCATTCCATCCCATATACTGAAACATTAAAACACCTGAAACTATCAACGAACCCGGGTTAACCTTATCCAGCCCGGTATATTTTGGAGCTGTACCATGTGTTGCTTCAAAAATAGCATGACCTGTTTGATAATTAATATTGGCACCGGGAGCAATACCTATTCCACCAACACTTGCAGCAAGAGCATCTGATATAAAATCACCATTCAGGTTCATAGTGGCAATAACCGAATATTCTGCAGGTCGTGTAAGTATCTGTTGTAAAAATGCATCAGCGATAACATCTTTGATCAACACTTTTCCTTCATCATTAGCTTTCGATTGAGCTTTGTTTGCAGCATCAAGACCATCTTTTTCCTTAATCCTGTCATATTCCTGCCATGTAAAAACCTTATCAGAAAATTCGCGTTCTGCAAGATCGTATCCCCATAGTTTGAATTGTCCTTCAGTGAACTTCATTATGTTTCCCTTATGAACAAAAGTAACTGATGGAAGTTTATGATCAATAGTATACCTGATTGCATCACGAACAAGGCGTTCTGTTCCTTCACGAGAAATCGGTTTAATACCAATTGATGTAGTTTCCGGAAAACGAATTTTTGTTACACCTAATTCGGTTTGCATAAAATCAATAATCTTTTTTGCTTCAGGGGTACCTGTCATCCATTCAATTCCTGCATATATATCTTCAGAGTTTTCCCTGAATATAACCATGTTTGTCAGTTCAGGTCTTTTCACCGGAGAGGGAACTCCTTTGTAATATCTTACAGGGCGTAAACAAACATAAAGATCCAACTTCTGCCTTAAAGCCACGTTTAATGATCTAATCCCTCCTCCTATCGGTGTAGTTAGCGGACCTTTAATAGCAACAATATATTCCTTGATTATATCAAGGGTTTGCTGGGGTAACCATTCTCTATTTTTCTTATAGGACTTCTCGCCTGCAAAAACCTCTTTCCAGGCAATCTTTCGTTTCCCATTATATGCTTTTTCAACTGCTGCATCAAAAACCCGGACAGCTGCTGCCCAGATATCAGGTCCGATACCATCCCCCTCGATAAATGGTATTATTGGGTTATCGGGCACTTTTAGTCCATCCTGTACTTTAGTTATTTTCTCAGGTTTCATTATTAAATAGTTTTTGTTTAAAATTATTAAATATTCCTTTCTTTTTCATTAACGTGTTAAAGATTTTAAAAATAACATAATTAGTTTGTTTTTCAAGTATTTCCACTTTAACAAATTTCTACTTTATATTATCATTTTTCTTTGACGCCAGGGGGTGAAAGACTGAAAATCAACCTGTTTCCTTTAAGATCAGCGTTTATCAGATTAATTTCTGTTCTTGAACATATAAATATCCTGATTTACAACGTTGGCATAAAGTTATAGCGTAGAATATCATTCACCAATTACAATTCTACAACACTTTATTATTCCGCTATTATTCGAAGTCGAGGTTTAGTCTTTGTTTTAACTTATTAATATTAGGATTTTTTTCAGAGAGGTATTTATATTTATCCTCATCAGTATAAAGAGATTTTTCCCTGTTTGTTTCCGGGACAAAAGTGACTATTTTAAGATTATCATTTTTCAATTCCTGCCTGAGGAAATTTGCAAGATCTGCCTTAATCATAAGGTTGAAGTCATCCTCCTGTACTTTGTTGCTCATTTCAATCTCTATCGTAAAATCATCTTTAATTACCGGATTGCTTGCTTTTAGAGTTGTTGCCATTCTTGGTTTATCTTTATGCATTTTTTCTGCAAACCGCAGCCATTTCTCCATTAATTCCTCTTTGGAAAAGTTCTCAATTTGTTTTTCCTTCCTCGTTTTCTCAGTTAAGCCCTGGCGTTGGCCTGCATCTTGTGGTTCAATAGCAGACGTTACTTTACCGTTAATTATTCCGCCAATAGATGGGGTCGATGGTTTATATTCTGTTTTGCCATTCCTGACAAGTTCCGGTGAGTTAGATGATGGTTTCTCTTCTTTCTTATTTATCTTTTTTTTTTCTTCTGTTTCATTTGCTGGCATTGTAAGCATGCATAGCTTTACCAGTGTAAGTTCCACATGAAGTCGCTGGTTCTTGCTGCTTTTAAAATTAATATCAGCAGAACTACAAGTATCCAATGCTTTATATAGAAAATCAACAGAACAATTCCCTGTTTGCTTAAAATACTGATCTTTCACTGAAGCTCCAATCTCAAGCAAAGGCAGAGTCACCTCATCTTTACATACGAGAAGATCTCTGAAATGATTGCTTAATCCATTAATGAAATTATGCCCATCAAATCCTTTACTGAGTATTTCATTAAAAATCATGAGACTTGAGGAAATGTTATGCTGAAGAAAATGTTGTGTTAATCTGAAATAGTAATCGTAATCAAGAACATTTAGATTTTCAAGTACTGCTTTATGCAGTATGTCTTTACCGGAAAAACTTACCATCTGGTCAAAAATTGAAAGAGCATCTCTCATGGCACCATCAGCTTTTTGAGCTATGATGTTTAGTGATTCAGGTTCGATATTTACATTTTCCTGTTTTGCAACGTATGCCAGATGGGCAACAATATCTTCACTTTTTATCCGGTTAAAGTCAAATATCTGGCATCGGGAAAGAATTGTGGGAAGAATTTTATGCTTTTCTGTTGTAGCTAAAATAAAAATAGCATGTGCCGGAGGTTCTTCAAGAGTCTTCAGGAAAGCATTAAACGCTGATGCAGATAACATATGAACCTCGTCAATTATATATGTTGAATACTTTCCTATCTGAGGAGGAACTCTTACCTGGTCAATCAAGCTACGTATATCATCTACCGAGTTATTTGAAGCGGCGTCAAGCTCATGTATATTATATGAACGGGATTCATTAAAAGACTTGCATGACTCACATTCATTACAAGCTTCAATATTATTACCTGGATTTTTACAATTGATGGTTTTTGCAAATATTCTGGCACAGGTTGTTTTTCCAATACCCCTTGGTCCGCAAAACAAATATGCATGCGCAATTTTATTTTTACTTATCGCATTTTTTAAAGTATTGGCAATTGAAGTCTGCCCAATAACCGCATCAAAATTTTGCGGTCTGTATTTACGGGCTGAAACAATAAAATTCTCCATATAAAATTTGTATAATTAGCTAATAATTAGCTGTCTGGACCAGATACTATGAAATGTCCCACTGCATTTACAAAGATAAAAGAGTTTAAATAAACTTCAGATGAATTAGCTTTTTTTTTATTTATTTTAGTAAATTGCCATACTAATCCTTTGATCTGATTTTAATTAAGAGAAAAATAAAAAGCAACTAATCAATCGGCAGTCCACAGTCGGCAGTCGGAAAAAAATAAAATAACACTAAACAATAAAAACACAATGGCAGTTGGATTTAACTTGCATTGGATAAAAAAAGACTTTGCGAAGCGTAGCGACGAAGCAATCTGTTAATTAGATCCTGATTGCCAAATAAATAAACCATTATGAGCTTAACGAAAAGCCATAAAAGATTTCTTTTCCGCCAGCTGGCGGATCGCAAAATCCACTTACTTACTAAACCGTATGGAAAAAAATGACAAACTTTGTCTTCAGCTTGCCGATTGCCGACTGAAGACTGCCGACTTAAAAATGCAAGTATAACGTGAGATTAGTTATCTATAGGTATTATAATCCAAGGTCAAGAATCATTAATACCTGCATTATTGTTTTGCTTTCAATAAAATATATGTTAATTTTGCGAGCTTTAAAATAGTTTTTTATAACCAAATAAATAATTTTATGTTAAACCAGTACGAAACCGTTTTCATTGCAACTCCCGTTTTGTCTGAGACCCAGATAAAGGAAGCGGTTAAAAAAATTAAGCGGATCATCACCGGCGGCGGTGGTAAGATCGTGCATGAAGAAAATTGGGGGCTTAGAAAGCTTGCATATCCTATTCAAAAGAAGTCCACCGGGTTTTATTACCTTTTAGAATTTCGTTCTGAAGGTGAACTAATTGGTAAATTGGAAACTGAATACCGTCGTGATGAAAAGATCATCCGGTTCCTGACCTTCAGGATGGACAAGTATTCAATTGCTTACAGTGAGAAAAAAAGGAAACAGAAAGAAATCGAAAAAAATGAGGAGGAAATAAAAAATGGCTAATGAATCAGAAATAAGATATCTAACCCCCCCCACAGTTGAAGTCAAAAAAGATAAATACTGTCGGTTCCTTAAAAACAAGATCAAATATATTGATTATAAAGATCCAGAATTTCTAAAAAAATTCCTTAACGAACAAGGAAAAATTCTGCCCAGGAGAATAACCGGAACTTCGCTTAAGTATCAAAGAAAAGTGGCACAAGCTGTTAAAAGAGCTCGCCATCTGGCACTATTGCCATATGTTACAGATATGCTAAAATAGAGGAGGGAAATAAATGAAAATTATATTATTAGTAGATCAGCAAAATTTGGGCCATAAGGATGATATTGTTACTGTCAAAGATGGCTATGCAAGGAATTTTCTAATTCCAAAAGGTTATGCAATAATAGCTACTAAATCAGCACTTAAGGTGCATAATGAAAATCAAAGCCAGAGGGCACATAAGGAAGAAAAAATCAAGAATGAAGCAGAATCTTTAGCTGCCGAAATGAAAAGTATTACACTTTCTATTGGTGCTAAAACAAGCACAAAAGGCAAAATATTTGGATCGGTTAATACCATTCAAATAGCCGAAGCCCTTGCTGCTAAAGGATATAAAATTGATCGAAAAAATATATCACTAAAGGAAGAAGCCATTAAAGAAATTGGAAAATATTCTGCAACTATTCATCTTCATAAGGATGTTACCGTTGAAATTGATTTTGAGATTATCGGTGAATAATTTAATTCAGTCGACAGTCTGCAGTCCACAGTCGCCAAAATACAGACTAACCTAAAAAATTAGGTATTGTAGAATTTAAGCATTCTTTGTTTCTTTTTCGAATACTCCTTATTAATAATACAGGCTAAAAAAAGATTAATCAGAAAGATTCCTGAAATCATCAATTTTCACCTTATTAGTCAACATTGAAATTTGATCATATGTTAGATTCCCGACAATGCTTAATCCCAGGAACGAATCTTCTTCTTTCATAAGCATCATAATTTCATCAATATTACCTGCTTCATCTTCATGTATCTTGAACCGTACCGAATGATCACTATTATTAATCATTAACAAATCTTCAAAATTTTCTTCAGAGAGTTTCTGATTAAAATCTTCAAGAATTATATCCCGTTTTTCAGATCCTGTACTTTTATCACAAATAATAACTTTAATTATTTCCATTTCAGCCAGTAATTCCACTAAATCGGTCTCATCTGATTTATCAAGCAGAAGATTAACAAGTCCCGGTGGTATACGAAAAATATAAATTCCTTTATCTCCTTCATATTTCTCAAAAATATCTCTCGCATCTTTTCCCCGATTATTCTGACATGATGAATTCAAAATAAGCAGAACTGCTATTATTACCAAAAAGATAAGTCCAAACTCTTTTCTTATCCTGTTAATTCTACAATCCATTATTTTATTCTTTTCCCTTATTTACTCATTTTCATCAATTTTATCCAGTTTCTCAAGTCCCTCAATATTCATAGATTTTGAGAGTTTAGAAATACTTTTCAGGTCAATAATCCCTCTTATTGAAATCAGTGCATTATTCCCTTCTCCACCGATAACCAGCAATAATTCAACAATAATATCTTCTTTTTCTTTAACGAGAAATTTTACATCCTGATCTTTTTCTTTTACAACCATTAGTTCTTCATATTCATCCAAAGAAAGTTCATCCATTATCTCTTTATAAAAATTAATACCAGGATCAAGTAAGGATTCATTTTCAGTTGTCAGAATTTTAATGCTTTCGATATTGCTTATCATATTATTAAATTCATCATCGCCAGCTTCTATATCAGAAAACATACTAAACATTTTACTGGATATTAGTACAGTTGTAAATCCGTCTTTACCACCATATTTTTCAAAAAGTTTATCCACCGGATTTTTCTGAGCAAATGCGCTTAATGATATCATAATCAGAATAAACACATTAATAATAATTTTGTTTGTTTTCATTTTTTTAATTTATTTATTAATTTTTATTGCCGATATTTTATATTCATATTTTTAAGTGTATTAAGTTTCTAAAACCAGTTACTATTTTGTTATCATTGTTTGATTGTAACTTTCTTTTTTGCCGACTGTGGACTTCAACTGACTATTAATTGTTTTTTTCGATTGGATTAATAATTCTTGATAAATTATCCAAATTTTTTATACCTGTTCCGAAAAGAGAAATTGTATAGATGCTTTTGGTGCTGTATTCAATTTTAGAAATATTACTTAATGGCTTTGTTGCCTCATCCAATTTTCCAATAGCATAGAGGTCTTTTGTTCCCTTGTTAAGTTTAGCAGATACAAAAAGTAGTGTTTCTTTTGTTTGAATATAGGCAATTTCCGGATTATCATAAGTGTCCTGCATTGCGGTATCAAAAATAAAAGCAAAATATGTAACTATAAGTAATGCTACAACTGCAGCAGTACTGCTAACCATATAAAGTATCTTCCTGCGGTTTGTAAATCGTTTTGCTTCTTCCTGTTCTGCTCCTTTAATAGTATTTATAATTTTATTTTCAAGTTCCTTGTCACCTGTTTCATCCTTACCACCAACATGATAATAGGTAAACATCTCCTGTTCAGCCCACAAATGACGGGGAACATCATTTGTAGTAAAGAAATCCTTTAACTCCTTTTCTTCTTCAATTGCAGATTCTCCGCTATAGAATTTTTGCAACAGAAGTTCTATTCTCTTTATATCCATTTTGGTAAAGTTTATTAAGTTCTTCTCTAACTTTTGTCCTTGCCCGCGACACAGACACCCTTAGTGTATTAACATTCTCTTTCATAATTCCACTTATCTCATGATAACTATGCCCTTCAATATCTCTTAAATGCATCACTATCCTCTGTTGTTCGGGTAAATTATTAATAATATCTTTTACATGTGATACAGCATCTTTCAAATCTAGCTTCCTGTCTGCTGTATCATCAACCATTACCGGATCGTTATGATAATAATTATCTTCAACTAAAACAGTATGTGTTGTCCTGATCTTATCCAGGCAATAGTTTCTTGTAACAGTCATTGCAAAAGCTTCCAGGCTCCTGTACTGGCCTAGCTTATTTCTTAATTTCCAAAGTTTTAGAAACACTTCCTGAATTGCATCCTCCGCTTCCTCCCTCCGTTTCAATATTCTGAATGCAAAAGCGAACAGCTTGTTACTGAGTGGCAAAATCGTATTTTTAAACTCTTCGCTATCCATAATTCAGGAAAATCGAAATTTACTAAAAAAAATCTACTTCTCTTCTTCTTCCAGCTTTTCTAAGTATTCCATTCCTGTGCCCTCCATTGAAGAAGCAAGTTTGGAAATATGTTTCAAATCGATATTCCCTGTAATGCATATAAGAGCATTATTATCTTTCCCTCCTACAACAAGAAGAAGTTCAGTGATTATCCCATTCTTTTCCTTTGAGAGAAACTTAACATCCTGGTCCTTTTCCTTAACAACAAGTAATTCGTCATATTCCTCAATTGGTAATTCATCCATAATTTCTTTATAGAAATTAAGACCATCCTCATTGATGAATTCACAATCTGAAGCAAGGATTTTGATAGTTTCAAGATTATCAATTAGCCCGTCAACTTCCGGATCATCCAGGTCCATCTCTCCAACCATTTTAAAGAGGTTCTTAGAGATGTATACAGTCGTAAAACCATCTTTTTCCGCATATTTTTCAAATAGTTTATTTACGCTTGAATGCTGTGAAAAAACCAACAGCGGAAAAACAGTCATTAAAACAATTAATTTTAACTTTTTCATAATTCAGTAATTTAAATTAGTAATACTTTTTTGTTATCTCTATAAAATAGACGAACAAGTAAGTAATACATTACAGATTTAACTAAAAATCAGTCGGTAGTCTACAGTCAGCAGTCCGCAAAAAAGCAATAAGAGCATATAGCAAAGGGCTAAGAGCAAAGAGTGGGGAAGCGGATAGTATGCAACCAGCACCTTGAAGTAGTAAATATAAGCTGCCGGTTACAGGATAAATGTTACAAGTTACTGGTTAAAGAAAGGTTTTATTTTTTCAATAAAAACATCCGGTGGTCGTGTAGGTTTTCGGGTGTTATTGTTCATAAAAATCAATGTTGTATTCCCTGTAGTCACAAGTTTTCCGATTTCATTAAGAATTTCATAATTGAAAAGTATTCTTACTGAAGGCATTACCGGAATAGTAGTTTTTATTGTTAAAAGATCATCGTAAACAGCCGGATGATGATATTTTATTTGCAATTCAGTAACAGGAAGTATAATTCCGCTTTTTTCAATTGACAGGTATGTAAGGTTAAATTCACGCATCAGGTTAGTACGACCCACTTCAAAATAAAGTGGATAATTGCCGTAATAAACAACCCCCATTTGGTCTGTTTCACCGTATCTTACCCTAACTTGTGTTTCTGCTGAATACATAAAATTTATAATTTTTAATTTTTAATTTTTAATTTGCTATATGGACAGATACAAATAGCAGTTAATAACTAATAAAAAGTGAACTTTACAATATATTTCCATGTTATTCAAAAGGAGAATTAGTCTCTTTTGCCAGGTGTTTATAAAAAAGTTTGTCCAGGTACGATGGAAAATATTTTTTCATAATTGCTGAACCCTTTCCTATAAAAGTAAGAAGTACCCTTTTTTTCTTCTTTTGTATCCCTTTTAAAATAGCTTTGGCTACTTCGTCAGGCAGCATCATTTTGCCTTCCTTCCGCGGAGACTCTCCTTGAGTTGACCCGTCGGCAACAAGAGCAGACCTTCTGACATTCGATGCCGTGAATCCCGGGATTACAAGCAAAACATGAAGGTCTGTTTTGAGATTTTCAATTCGAAGGGAACTCATAAATCCATGCATTGCATGTTTTGATGCTGAGTAACCTATTCGTCCCGGCATGCCATGAAACCCTGCAACCGAGGACACCCCGACAACAAACCCTTTGTTCTCCATCAGGTAAGGGAGTGCATACTTAGTGCAATAAACAGTTCCGAAAAAATTTACTTCCATTAATGTACGAATCACTTTAAGATCAACATCCTTGAACAAAGCTCTCATAGAAATACCGGCATTGTTAATAAGAATATCAATTGTCTTAAAATGACTAACAGTTTCTTCAATCAGGTTCCGGCAATCCTGTTCTAAGCTCACATCAGTTTCTACAGCAAAAACATCTGCTCCTTTTTCTTCGAGCTCATTCACAATATTATCTAGTTTGGCTTTATTCCTCGCAGCAAGGACTACTTTTGCTCCTTTTTCAGCCAGGAGAAATACAGTGGACAAACCAATTCCCGAAGAAGATCCAGTGACAATAACAACTTTATTTAAGAAAAAATCCTTCATTTTATTATAATTAACTGATAATACAAAGTTAAAAATATTAGGGAAAATAAGTTACGAAAAAAACTGTATAAACCTTTTGCAAATAAAGATAATGATATTACTTTTGCGGACAATCTAACGATTCAGTAGCTCAGTTGGTAGAGCACATCCCTTTTAAGGATGGGGTCCTGGGTTCGAGACCCAGCTGGATCACACATAAAGCCCCTGTTTATAAGGGGTTTTTTGCTATTAATTCAAATCGTTAAGAAATGGATGCCGAAGTTACAATTATTGGTGCGGGATTAATTGGGCTGTCTGTTTCTGCAGTTTTATCAGGTTGCAAAGGACCTGTGTTTGTTATTGATCGGAATCTTTCATTCGGACAGGAAACCAGTAGCAGGAACAGTGAGGTAATACATTCCGGGATATACTATCCATTTAGATCACTTAAAAGGAAACTGTGCCTGGAGGGAAAGAAGAAGATATATAGCTATTGTAACAAAAATGATATTCCATACCGGAAGTGTGGAAAACTAATTGTAGCTTCAAAAACAGGAGATACACAAAAATTACTCGAAATTCTAAAAAGGTCACAGAGAAATGGAGTTACAGATGGAAGAATAATTGAAAAGGATGAAATTGCAGAGATTGAACCATATGTAAAAGCAACCATAGCATTATACTTTCCCACATCAGGAATCATTGATTCTCATAACTTGATGAAACAGCTTGAAGCAGACTCGGTTATTGGTGGTTCGCAAATTGTTTACGGAGCTGAGGTTGTTGGTATAAAAAAAATTAAAGATGGTTACTACATTAATCTTATTGATGCTGATAAACAAAAATTTGATTTTTCTACTAAAATGATCATTAATGCTGCCGGACTTGAAGCTGGTAAAATTGCCGGGTACCTTGGTGTTAATGATCCGTATTACAGGGTATATTACTGGAAAGGTGAGTATTTCGGAGTGGGAAATGGTAAGAATAAATATGTAAACAGTTTGATATATCCTGTTCCTGAACCAAATACAGTTGGCCTGGGAATTCATACCACGGTTGATCTTGGTGGCGGATTAAAACTTGGACCTAATGCAATTTGGCTCTCTGATGATAAACCGGACTTGAAAGTTGATCCTTCGCATTCAGTGCATTTTTATGAATCAGTCAGAAATATTCTCCCTTTCATTGAGTTAGATGACCTTACTCCCGATCAGGCAGGAATTCGTACGAAACTCCAAAAGCCCGGTGATCCTGTCAGGGATTTTATTATAAACGAGGAGACCAACAGAAACCTGCCGGGGTTTGTAAATCTGCTTGGTATTGAATCTCCCGGACTTACTGCATGTCTTGCTATTGCAGACTATGTTAAAAGTTTATTGAATTTAGATGAGTAAGTTGATCAGTTAAGTGGTTGATTGAGTTCCTTTTAGTTGCAGCTTTAGTTTTTCCAGGTCGTGCTTTAATCCTGCTACAGTTGAAATCAGGTGGCTTTCAGGGATCATTGGATCAGGAACTTCATTGCTTATATAATTAACAAATTTCCATATTTCTTTCACATCATTAATATGAACATCATAGGGTTCGTAAATGGGGTTTAGTGAGTATAATCTCAGAACTTGCCTTTCTTTTACTAAATCCTCTATGATTTTAAATACGATCCCGTCATCCATAGTAAAAACTATATATGCATGCCCACTGACAATATCCTTCCAGTCCTGCACATACTCCCCGGTAACCCATGAGCCATTCGGAATAGGTAACATTGAATCTCCTTTTAAATGAAATGTTCTGTACTTACGTTCCCGCGAGAGAAAAGGCAACTTAAATGTAGGCAGCTCTGAAATGAATTCAGGATCAGCATAACCTGTACGGTATCCTGCTTTGGCTTTTTCAGGCACAAGCTCAATATTCTCATCGTTTTCTGAATCTACTGTTGTAGCCAGTACCCGCAATTTGCTTCCTTTGATATATACATCATATCCACTTTCTAATTGCCTTAACTGGCTTTCAGACAACTCGTTGAGGTTTATCCTGATAAGCGTATCAATTGAAATATTAAAAAATTTGGAAAAAACCAGTAGTGTAGCAATATTGGGATATGCAACCCCATTCTCATAACCACTAAGAGTTGAACGTTTCATATTCAAAGCATGAGCAACGTCATCCTGGGTACGTCCACGCCGTTTTCTCAAAAGTTTAATGTTTGTATTAAAATACATGATTAAAAAGTTTAGTTATACATATTTTTTCATTCCCCTAAATCCCCCTCAAGAGGGGGACAATTGATGTCCTCCCTGTACCTAATTGCAAAAAACGGAACCACTATGTCTCCCCCTTGGGGGAGATTAAGAGGGGGGAATATTTACTAATCGTCATTTCTTTTAATATTTTTTTGCAATACAATAAAAAAGATTATATTATAATCAAAAAAATGATTATATTCTAATCAAAAATAGATTAAAGTATTGACAAATACAAGTTTTTGTGAATATTTTTTATATGGAAACAGGAAGCAGAATTATTGCGCATTTTGATCTTGATGCTTTTTTTGTATCGGTAGAGAGATTAAAGAACAGTAAATTACAGGGAAAGCCTGTGGTTATAGTAAAGTACTACCAAAAAAAGTTTTGATGATTTTATATAAATTAAGGTTTTTGATTTTGAAAAATTCTATATACTACCATTAAAGATTTCTAAAATAATATCCTTTTATAATGGTATTTTTTATCGCTATAATACTTATTCTTTTTTTGTATAATCAATAGAATTCAATAGCTCCATTGCTCCGGTATGCATTTTATTTAATCTCAAAACTTCATTTAAAAGATGTACACAACTACTTGTATTTCCAAGTCCGTTTTCAGCCAAAGCTATCAGGAATTTTGCATCTGCTTCATTTCGTTTTTGCACATCATCTTCAAAAACCAGAAGCAAAGGTAGTGAGGTTGCAAAATAATCGATCTGGACTTTTTCCTTAAGTTTTATTTCACCAAATTTTTTAATGTCGGCAAACAACCTATCAGCTTCATCTGCTTTATTCAATTCAATTAAAGAAAGCCCCTTATAATAGGTCATTTCGGAATAAGCACTTACCGCCATATCAATAAAATCGCCCTCTTCATTTATACATGCAGTAAAATGTTTATTAGCTTCCTTTTCATTCTGCAAAGCTTTATATGCCATCCCTTTCCAGTAATTTAAATGTGCAACCGCTTGTAAAGGATGATATTTCTCTCCTAAATTATCGGGTATTTCCATTGTTTTTTGGAAGAAACTTAGTGCTGTTTTAGCATCTTTGTTATGTAACGCCAACTGTCCGAGTTTCAAACAGGCATGCGTAAACTGTTTTAACACCTGTCCTTCGCCACCTTCCCAGGGGTGAAAACTTCGGTTTTCAAGCAGATTCAATGTTTTGTGATATTGACCGTTAAAATTATAAAGTGCTGCCAGTTCCACACAAAAATCGTCGCGGAGAATAATTAATTCTTTTATCGACTCAAGAGATGCCAAACGTTTTTTGGGATCGTCGTTTAGTTTTATTCGAAGCTGATCATATTCATAACGAATTCGCACATCATTTGGAGAAAGTTCGATTGCTTTTATAAATGATTGTCTCGCATTTTCGCCATAACCACGTTTGTTCCAATAGGCAATTCCCAGATTACGGTACAATGTTCCGTAGCTACAATTTGTGGCAGAAGCTTTTTCCCAGGTGTTAATTGCATCTTCGTGTCGTTTTAAGTTGAAATAATAATTGCCCAATCCAAAAGCTGCAACTGCATTTTTCCCGTCTTTATGCAATGCCCATTCCAAAACCAGTTGCTCGTGAATTCTTGAAGGAAAAAAGTAGTCGGGAATAGCCGAAGCCATGTCATTTAGAATTTTAGTTGAAACTGAAAAATTTCCATTTAACTCATGTAGCCATGCCAAAATAAATTGTGTCATAAGCGACCTTCCCATTGGGTTTGGAACAGCGCATTCTTCCATTTCATTTTTATGATGCAGCTCGATTAAATCAATTGCTTCATCATAAAAACCAGCTTCCGTATAATCAAATGCAATGTCAATTATGGTTTGTGCATCATTTCGCGATACTTGCAGAAAATCGGCATACGATCCGGTGATATTTGCCAGTTCGAATTTTGCCCACTGGTCGAGTGGGTCGGTTTCTAATAATTCAGTCAATGTATTTTCTGCTGCCACTTTGTTTTTCTGTCTTTTCTGAATAACAGCCTTCAAAATAAATGCTTTATTGTTTTGGCGGTTGGTATCCAGCGCCGCTTCAATGTGCTCCAATGCAGTTGTATAATCCAAATGCGAACAATCTATTAAAGCCAATTGATAATATGCAGAAGCACGCCACTCGAAATTCCAGGTAGCCTTATAAAACAGCGCATAGGCTTCTTGTTTTTTGCCTAAAAATGAACAAGATAGCCCACAAAAGTAGTGTGCCTCGCCCGATGCCGGGTTTGGATGATAGCTGATCATTATCTCAATGGCTGTTTTGAAGTTCTTTTCGGCAGTATTAAATTTGCCATTTTTGAGTTCCACTCGTCCTAAGGCAATCCACGATTTATAACTCTTTCGATCGCGTTTTATGGCTTCCTCCCAATACTGTTCGGGGTAGCGGGTTGGGTGGCGGTATAATTCCAAATGCTCACCAATTAATTCCAATTCGTTGGCACTTTCAATTTCTTGTGGCTGTTTGGGTTCAACGGCTACTTTCCTGTTTCGCTGCTTATTAATTTCACGGTGATGGTAGGCAATCAATTCTTTGCCTTGCCTGTCAACTACTATCAATGAAATCGCATTTTCTTGTCCTGATTCTATTGTAACTGAATTCTCTTTCCAGGGATTTTCGGGAGAAATAGTTTTGTTTGTAAAAATCTTTTCTTCGTTTCCTATCTTCAGAATGAAATCAAGGTTCTCAAATTTCCGACTGGCTGCCACACCTAAATCGAGTTTATTTCCCTGTTGAATATCAAGACGAACAGCCAACTCTTTATTTGCATTTTGAACCGGTCCCAGATTTTTATAACTCCACCAAAACTGCGAAAAGGTTTTTGTTTCGTACGGAAGTAAGTATGTGAAATCTGGTTGATTATCGGTATAAACTCCTGCCATTAATTCAAAATACGGCCCACCTTCATCGGTTAATTCTCTGTCCCAGGCTCTGCCAAAATCATCGTTTCCCCAGGTCCACTGTTTTTTGCCGGGAGAAATGTGTCTGTTAGCAACATGAATAAAACCACCGTTAGTTTTAAAGTCGTAACCGCCAAAAAAATCGTATATAGTGTCGCAAACCATATAACTGGTTGGTACCGGAATATTTGAATATTTGCGTAAATCGTTTTTTTCCTGACGCTGGTGATATGGAATTCCATAGTAATTATTTTCCGCATTCGGAAAACTACTCATAGCGCGAACCGCATGGTCGGCAACATAATGCACATCTGGAGGGAAGAAACTTTGATAATCTTTGTGTACCTCTACAGCCACATTTGCCCACCACAAAAAAGTTTGGGTTAAAGGAGTCCGATTAAATAATCGACCCCGTAATTCAATTAACGAACTGTTTGGGCGAATCCGAATTCCATGCATTCCTTTTAAACGATACATCGGATCGTATTCCGACATCCAAATGGTTTTTGCGCCATCGGCTTCTTCTTCGATATAAGTATCGGTGGGTAAATAAGTTCCGGGACGGTGGTGTTGTGGCCAGTTAAATTCCACACCGCCGCTAATCCATGGACCAGCTAAACCAACCAAAGCCGGTTTAATTACTTTTTGTTGGTAAAAGAAATTGTAATCATTGTTGGTTTTATCCTGCGCCTCAAAAATCCTTCCACCAATTTCAGGCAACAATACCAGCTTAACAAATTCGTTTTCCAGAATTGCTGCGTCATAATTTTTATCCACTTTATGGTCGTAAATCTTATCGATAAAAGGAACAGGGTAAACTTTACCTGACGATCCCTGGTAAACCCGTTTTTCAAAAAACATGGGATTAATATCTGATTTTCCTAACTCGTAGGTTGGGATTATTATATTTTGCTTGAGAGCGATCACCTTATTCTTCATTCTAAAATCTTAACTTTTGTAGTTTTTACTTCACCAACTCCTTCTCCAACTCTTCCAACGACTTTCCTTTTGTTTCAGGCAACTTTTTCGTAATAAATACCAGGCCAGCGAAACATATGATCCCATAAATCCAGAATGTTCCTGAAGCACCTAAAATTTTATTCAGTAATGGGAAGGTATACGTCAATATAAATGAAGCAGCCCATAATGAAAATGTAGCTACTGCCATTGCAGCACCCCGTATTTTATTTGGGAAGATTTCGGAAAGTACAACCCAGGTTACTGGTGCCAACGACATAGCATAACAGGCAATGGCCAAAAGTATAAACAATAATAACGGCCAACCATTTACCTGAAAATAATATAAGCCTCCCATTACGGCATAAATCCCGCCAAGTCCGCCAGCACCCAGTATCATTAAAGCTCTACGCCCAAGTTTATCTACTGTATACATGGCTACAAAAGTGAATATCAGGCTCACACTTCCGGTAATAACGATATTGAATAATAAATCTGACACTCCATAACCCGCAGCGGCAAATACTTCCTGTGCATAATTGAAAATTACATTAATTCCACACCACTGTTGAAAAGCTGCAAGTACAATACCTATAATCAGCACCCCTCTTAATTTAGGCTCAAATAGATGTTTGAAATTTACCTTTCCGGTTTCGCTTTTTAATGTTTCTTTTATTTCTGCGTAAGCAAGTTCAGCATATTTTACACCTCCTATTTTACGAAGAGTTTTAAGTACATTTTGCTCGTTTCCATTTTTGGCAAGCCATCTCGGACTTTCAGGAACAAAAAACATCAGTATAAAAAACAAACCTGCCGGTACATTTTCGGCCCAGAACATCCAGCGCCATCCATGTTGCCCATTCCATGAGTTAAGAATTCCAACATCCGAAGCATCAACAGCAACAGGTTCTGCAATTTGCAAATTCACCAACTGCGCCAACAATATTCCAATTACAATGGTTAGCTGATTCAAAGAAACAAACCTCCCGCGGATTGCCCCGGGAGCTACTTCTGCAATATACATTGGCGAAAGATTCGAAGCTAAACCAATGCCTATACCTCCAAGTATCCGATAAAAAACAAAGACATTGAAAGTATTGGAAGCTCCTGTACCTACAGCCGAAAAGATAAATAGTGCCGCAGATAGAATTAATAGGCGTTTTCGGCCAAATCGGTCACTCAACATTCCAGACAACATGGCACCTAGCAAACAACCAACAAGAGCACAACTCATTGCCCATCCCTGCACTGCAGGCGAAGAAGCGATATTAAAGAACTGCTCGTAAAAAGGTTTAGCACCTCCAATTACTACCCAGTCGTAACCAAATAACAAACCTCCAAGTGCCGAAACCATTGAAATGGCAAAAATGTATTTTGTGTTTAATTTATCCATAATCAATAAAATAATAGTAAACATTATTAAGTATTCAAATTTAGTGGTTTAAAAAGCTCATTAAAATGGATATTGTTTTGATTAAATGGATTAACTTACTATTTTTGATTTATGAAGACAAAACATATCCAAGATGGATTTGGTGGTCAAAGGTCGATTGTACTTCCAGCCGATGTTTTACAAACATTGAATAATACCTGCTTTGCCCAATTGTTTTATGTTACCGATATTGGTTACTACCCGGAGGCATATTTTCATTATAGAAAGCGTTTAAAGGGGTGCAAACAAAACATTATTATTTATTGCACAAAAGGATTGGGTTGGCTTATTGTTAACGATAGAAAACAAAAAATAAACTCTAATAGTTATTTTATCATACCGGCAAATACTCCTCATATTTATGGGGCAGACAAAGATAATCCATGGACAATTTACTGGTTGCATTTCGCCGGTGAATTAACCACTTCCTTTTTTTTCGAAAAAAACATAAATCCCCGCATTTTATCAGAGAATGAAGTGAAGAAAAATTATCGGATTCAATTGTTTAATGAAATTTTTCAAACTTTAGAAACGGGTTATAGTTATGAAAATCTGGAATATTCCGCTATTTGTCTCTTGCATTTTCTGGCAACATTAAAGTATACCGTTCAATTTAACCAGGCACAAATAACGTACGACTCTGACAAGATTTCTAAAAGCATACGATTTATGAAACAAAATTCTTCGGAAGATTTAACTTTGAAAAGCTTGGCTCAGATGCATCAACTTTCAGTGTCTCATTTTTCCTTGTTATTCAGAAAAAGAACCAATCATTCACCCATGGATTATTTAATGCAGTTCCGAATTCAGAAAGCATCTCAAATGCTCGACAATTCAACTTTACAAGTTAAAGAAATTGCTCACTCTTCCGGTTTTACAGATCCATATTATTTTAGCCGTGCATTTAAAAAAATCATGGGTACATCTCCGCTTAAGTATCGAAAAATGGAAAAGGGATAAAAATTAAAATGTTATTTGAAATTGTAATAGAAAATTTGAGAGGTGGATAGGTTTTGTTTATTAATAATTGATTCTAATCCATTCTACTGCGTTATCCGTATCCATTTTATTCATACAATCGAAATGTTTTTTCGGACATTTTTTATGCCCTAATTTTGAACACGGACGACACTTTAAACCTTCAATTTCCATACTCTTCCTATTTGCTGCGACAACGGCAGGCGGATGATTCTCTGTATATTTTACTTCACATCATATCCACTCTCTAATTGCCTTAACTTGCTTTCAGACAACTCGTTGAGGTTTATCCTGATAAGCGTATCAATTGAAATATTAAAAAATTTGGAAAAAACCAGTAGTGTAGCAATATTGGGATATGCAACCCCATTCTCATAACCACTAAGAGTTGAACGTTTCATATTCAAAGTATGAGCAACGTCATCCTGGGTACGTCAACGCCGTTTTCTCAAAAGTTTAATGTTTGTATTAAAATACATAATTTGAAAGTTTAGTTATACATATTTTTTCCTCCCCCTAAATCCCCCTCAAGAGGGGGATAATTGATGTCCTCCCTGTACCTAATTGCAAAAAATGGAACCACTATGTCTCCCCCCTGGGGGAGATTAAGAGGGGGGAATATTTACTAATCGTCATTTCTTTCAATATTTTTTTTGCAATATAATAAAAAAAGATTATATTATAATCAAAAAAATGATTATATTCTAATCAAAAATAGATTAAAGTATTGACAAATACAAGTTTTCGTGAATATTTTTTATATGGAAACAGGAAGCAGAATTATTGCGCATTTTGATCTTGATGCTTTTTTTGTATCGGTAGAGAGATTAAAGAACAGTAAATTACAGGGAAAGCCTGTGGTTATAGGAGGCACTTCAGATCGTGGTGTGGTTGCCAGTTGCAGCTATGAAGCAAGAGAATTCGGAGTGCATTCAGCTATGCCCATGAAGATGGTACCCAACCTGTGTCCTGATGCGCTGGTAATTCGTGGCGATATGGAACTTTACAGCAAATACTCACATTTGGTTACAGACATTATTGCAGAAAAGGCGCCGGTATACGAAAAAGCTTCAATTGATGAACATTATATTGATATTACAGGAATGGATCGCTTTTTTGGATGCCTGGCATGGACAAAGGAGCTGCGTAATGATATAATAAATAACACAGGGCTTCCTGTTTCATTCGGATTGTCAGTAAACAAGACTATTTCTAAGATCGCTGCAGGAGAAGCTAAGCCTAACGGAGAACTTGAAATACCCGGCAAAAAAGTAAAACCATTCATTTTTCCTCTGTCTATCAGGAAGATTCCCATGATAGGAAATAAAACATTTCATCTGTTACGGTCCATGGGAGTATCTACTATTGAAACATTGAGCGGCATACCTGTAGATATGATGGAACATCTGCTTGGGAAAAACGGGATCATCATCTGGAAAAAAGCCAATGGTGTCGACACAACCCCTGTAATCCGTTACTCCGAACGAAAATCTATAAGTACAGAGCGTACTTTTGAAAAAGATAGTACCAATATTATTAAACTGAATCAGATACTGGTAACAATGGTAGAAAAAGTTTCATATGAACTGAGGGAAAAACAAAAACTCACATCATGCGTAACAGTGAAGATCAGGTATTCGAATTTCGATACACATACTTTGCAGAAACGGATATCATACACTTCATTCGACCATGTACTGATAGAAACTGCCAGGGAATTATTCAATAGATTGTACTATCGCAGAATGCTGGTTCGCCTGATTGGTGTACGTTTCAGCCACCTGGTAAGTGGGGTGCAGCAACTTAACATGTTCGAAGATACACCGGAAATGGTAAGACTTTACCTGACTATGGATAAACTGCGTAACAGGTTTGGTAAATATGCGATAAGGAGAGCTGTAGGAGTAAAAACCCCGGCTGAAGCCGAAATTTTCCTTAAAGTAAAAGCACAGGCAAATGTACCTTAATGCTCATTCATATTATAGTTTGCGCTATGGAACCCTTTCACCAGAGGATCTTATAAACGAATCTTCCAGAAGGGGTATAAAAACAATTGCCCTGACTGACATCAATAATTCAACAGGAATACCTGGTTTTGTGAAATTATGCCGGAAGGAAAAAATCAAACCTGTTCCCGGTATTGATTTCCGTGACGGAGACCAACAGCTATATGTTGGTCTGGCTAAAAATAATGAAGGTTTTAGAGAACTCAACAACTTTCTGAGCCGGCATAATCTAACAGGCACTCCCCTGCCCCAATTTGCTCCGCTTTTCGAAAATGTTTGGGTTATTTATCCGTTTGGTTCCCGGTTACCTGACAATTTAAGAGATAACGAATATATAGGCATCCCTCCTTATGCTGTACGAAAACTAATATTGTCTAAACTTCCCCGGTCGAAGATGGTCATTCTGCAAAATGCAACTTTTACAGATAAAGAAGGTTATGAAGTGCATTGTCATCTCCGGGCAATCGGCCATAATACACTCCTCAGCAAGCTTGAGCCGCACTGGTGCGCACATACTGAAGATAAACTTTTACAAATTGATCAACTATTAAAACCTTTTTGTGATCATCCTGATATTATCATTAATACAGAAAAAATATTATCTGCATGCTCATTTGATTTTAACTACAAATCATATAAGAATAAAAAAACTTTTACCGGAAATATGGAGGATGACCGCTTGCTACTGGAGAAGCTGGCAATGGATGGACTGGACTACCGGTACGGAAAAGAAAACAGCGAAGCTGTAACGCGCATAAAGCATGAACTTAATATTATTTATGAATTGGGCTTTTCTTCATACTTCCTTATCACATGGGATATAATACGTTATTCTATGAATCGTGGGTTTTATCATGTAGGACGTGGTAGTGGTGCTAATTCAATTGTCGCCTATTGTCTAAAAATTACCAATGTAGATCCTATTGAACTTGACCTGTATTTCGAACGGTTTCTTAATCCTAAACGTACCAGTCCGCCCGATTTTGATATCGATTACTCATGGAAAGAGCGTGACGAAGTGCTTGATTATATTTTTAAACGGTATGGCAGGGAACATACCGCATTGCTGGGTACAATTTCAACATTCCGGGGGAAATCGATTCTTCGTGAACTTGGGAAAGTTTATGGCCTTCCAAAAGCTGAGATCGATGCACTGATCAGTAACCCGTCGGATGAATTGAACCGGAATGATATCAACGGGAAAATTTTTGCTATGGGTATAAAGATTGTTGATTTTCCAAATTTGCGAAGTATTCATGCCGGGGGAATTCTTATCTCGGAAAAACCTATTACCTGTTATACAGCCCTTGACCTGCCACCTAAAGGATACCCTACAACCCAGTGGGATATGTATGTTGCGGAAGATATTGGTTTTGAAAAACTGGATATCCTGAGTCAGCGCGGAATTGGGCATATTAAGGAGAGTGTTGAGATCATCGGGCGTAATAAAGGTGTAAGGGTTGATGCACATGCCATACAGGACTTCAAAAAGGATAATGAGGTAAAAAAGCTGTTAAGAAAGGGTGAAACCAACGGGTGTTTCTATATTGAGAGTCCTGCTATGCGGGGATTGCTTGTAAAACTACAGTGCGACAATTACCTTAACCTTGTAGCTGCAAGCTCGGTTATACGCCCCGGTGTAGCCCGATCAGGGATGATGCGCGAATATATCCGCAGGTTTTATAATCCCAACAGTTTTGATTACATCCATCCTGTTATGAAGGAGCAGCTTTCTGAAACTTTCGGGGTAATGGTATACCAGGAAGATGTACTAAAGGTCTGTCATCATTTTGCAGGACTTGACCTTGCTGATGCTGATGTTCTGCGCCGTGCTATGAGTGGAAAGTTCCGCTCGAAATCAGAGTTAAGGAAGATTGTTGATAAATTTTTTAGTAATTGTAAAGCAAGGGGTTATCCTGATAATCTTACCAAAGAGGTTTGGCGTCAGATTGAATCTTTTGCAGGATATTCTTTTTCCAAAGCTCATTCTGCTTCCTATGCTGTAGAAAGTTTTCAGAGCTTATACCTTAAAACACATTTTCCTCTTGAATTTATGGTTGCCGTAATAAATAACTTTGGTGGGTTTTACCGTACCTGGGTTTATGTAAATGAAGCCAGACGATGGGGAGCTATTATCGAACTACCATGCATTAATAACAGTCTTTATAAAACTACTATTAGTGAAAAAACGATCTATCTGGGGTTTGTTCATATTGATAATCTTGAACGAAAAATTTCAAAAAAAACAGGTGATGAACGCGAAAGGAAGGGAGAATACCTGGGACTCGAAGATTTTATTCAACGTGTTCACCCGGGAATAGAACAGCTTGCACTGCTAATAAGGATTAATGCTTTCCGATTTACCGGAAAATCAAAAAAAGATCTTTTATGGCAGGCATATATGCTTCACGGAAAAGGGGGGGGAAACGAGAACTCCCCTGCCCTGTTCAGCATGCCTGCGAAAAAATTCAAACTCCCTGAACTTGAGCAAAGTAACATGGAAGATGCTTTTGATGAAATTGAACTACTTGGATTCCCCGTTACTGTCTCATACTTCAACTTGTTAAAAACTCCATTCAGAGGCGAGATTAAAGCAAAAAACATGAAGGAAAAAACAGGCAGAAGAGTAAGAATGGTTGGTCACCTTGTAACAATAAAATACATTAAAACAATTAAGAAGGAGTGGATGCATTTTGCTGCTTTTATTGATGATACAGGGGAATTCTTTGATACTGTACACTTCCCCCAGACTCTAAAACGATACCCATTCCGCGGGAGTGGCACATACCTGATACTTGGAAAAGTTGTTGAAGAGTTTGGTTTTCCGAGTGTGGAAGTAATTAAGATGGCAAAATTGCCTACGCTTGCTGATCCCAGATATTGAAGCCAATGTGAGATGTTGACTCACCTACTTACCTCACTCACCTTACTCACCTTAGTAACACCATTAATTTTCTCCAGTTTCCGAACAAGCCCTTCCAAAATTTTATTGCCGGCTACAAGTAATTTCAGGTTACCTTCAAATAAACCTTCTTTTGATTCAACGGAAATTGATCTCATATTTACCTTCATATAATTTGAGATAACATCTGTTATTTTATTGATCATCCCTATTTCGTCCACTCCGGATATTCGTATATTAGCAAAAAACGATTCAGACCCTGCTGGTTTTGTCCATCTAACCTTAACAATCCTGTATCCAAAATTTGAATATAAATATGGTGCGTTTGGACAGTTTATCCGGTGAATTTTTATTCCTTCGCTTATAGTAACAAATCCGAATACTTTATCACCAAATGCAGGCATACAGCATTTAGCAAGTTTATAATCCAGATCTTTCACCTTATCTTCAATAATAAGGAAATCATCAAAAGATTCGTCTACCGGAGATTCTTTTCGTGATTCATCTTTTGCAATTTCCTTCGAAGGCAATAGTTCCTTTTCCGGTTTAGAAAGAATTTCCTTTATCTCACTAATATCAATCTTTTCAGTCTGGATCATCCAATAAAGATCCTGCGCAAGCTTTAATTTATAATTAGAAAGAAGCTTTTGTACAACCTGGTCGGAATAGCGAATCTTCCAATTTTTTAGGCGGCGGATCAATTTTTCTTTTCCGGTTTCAGCAGCTTTTAATTTTTCTTCATTCAGAGTTTGTTTAATCTTTGTTTTTGCCTTTGAGGTTATCACAAAATTCAACCAGTCTCTTTTAGGTATCTGATTCTTTGAAGTAAGGACAGAAACTCTGTCTCCATTTTTCAAAATATACCGGATAGGCACATTTTTTCCGTTTACATTACCTGCAATACAGGTAGCTCCTACCTCAGAATGTATCTCAAAAGCAAAATCAAGAACTGTTGCACCGGCGGGCAATTGCTTCAAATCACCATTTGGGGTGAAAATATATATTTCATCTGAATATAAACCGGATTTGATATGCTCATAAAAGTCAAGAGATGTTGATTCCTGGGAATCAAGGATTTCACGCATCCTTGTTAACCAGGAATCCAGTTTGCTATCTTCTTTGCCACCTTTGTACCGCCAGTGAGTTGCATAACCTTTCTCAGCAATTTCATTCATTCGAGAGGTACGTATCTGAACTTCAACCCACCTGCCTTTTGCACCTACTACAGTTGTGTGTAAGGATTCATAACCATTTGATTTTGGAATGGATATCCAATCCCTTAATCTTTGCGGGTTTGGCTGGTAAATATCTGTGATAATAGAATATGCCTGCCAACAATCTTTCTTTTCCTTTTTTTCCCTGGTTTCCAATATTATACGAATGGCAAAGATGTCAAAGACATCTTCAAAATTTACTCCCTGCTTTTTCATCTTTTGCCAAATGGAATGTATATTTTTTAGCCGGCTTTTTACTTCATAATTAAAACTTTGTTCAGCTAGTTTCTCTTTTAATGGTTTGACAAACTCACGGATGAATCTGTTTCTTTTTGAAGTAGTCTCTCTGATCTTTTCAGCAATGGAATTATAAATATCCGGTTCAAGATATTTGAGTGCCGTATCTTCCATTTCGGATTTGATATTATGCAAACCCAACCTGTGAGCTAAAGGAGCGTACAAGTAATATGTTTCAGAAGCTATTCTATGGCATGATTCATTATCACTGGCATCAAGTTTTCGCATTACTTCCAGTCTTTCAGCCAGCTTAATTAGTATTACCCTGATATCATCTGCAAGATTAACAACCAGCTTTCTGAAATGATCGGGTTGGTACGAGGTTTTTTGAGTATCCAGATCAGATATCTTTCCTAACCCTATTATAATATCGGAAATCTGAAAATCAAAAGTTTTTTTCAGGTCGTTTTCAGTGATCTTTGCTATGGTTGTGATATCTTTGAGAAGTGCCCCGATTACTGAAATATATCCAAGTCCCATCTCACCTGCTACTATTTTCGCAACCGATGTAACATGGTATATTACAGGTTCGCCGGCAGAAGTTAGCTTGCCATTACATTCCTTAGTAACAAGTTGGTATGCCTTTCTAATCTGTTTCAACTCTGTCCTGGCAGGAATTACATGAAAAGACCTGAGAAGTCCCCTGTACCTGTTCTTAATTTCTTTTTCTGCAATAACCGAAACCATTGGTAATAAATATTTTAAACAGGTTGTAAATATGGTGCTTTTTTAATCAGTTACAAAGGTGGGAATTTAAAGCTACATGTTAGGTAATCATATTATTTATAAAATGTGGAATCATTAATAAAAATCTCATCATGATGCCCAAGTATTTTTTCGATTAATTCATTTTGTATGCTTTTTACACAATCAACGGAAGGCAGATAAGGTTTTATGTCAAGTACAGGAGTTTCGTCAAAAGCATCAACACCTGTTACATATAATATTCCATTTTTAATTTTTTCCAATTTTAAAATTGAAAAACCAATTGGATTAGGTCTTTTAGGACTTCGTGTTGAAAATACTCCGAAATTATGTTCGTGACTTGCTGAAGGAGGATCAATAATCGATTCCCAGCTATTAACTTTATCAAAGTGGTAGAGCACTATTATATATTCAAATAAATCAAGGGTTGTAAGTGCTTTATGATATTCCGGGTAAATTTCAATGGTACCTTTTCCTTCAGGCATTAAAATTCCCTGGCGGGGAGCACCTGTTTTTGTTGTATAATTAGTATGAAAAATACCAATTGGTTTATAATTAATTTCTTTCGTTGTGTTTTGCCCATTCAGATTTATGCTATTGCACCCAATCATTAATAATAATATAATATAACTGTAATTCATATTCTATTTTTTTACCATTTTGAATAATTTCCAGTAATTTTCTCATAAAAAGTGTACAAGTAATTTTTTTTCGTTCAGTTCTTTAGCTTGCAAGTACTTTTTGAATGTAATATTGGCACTCAGGTAATCGATAAATTGTTTGTTCTTTATAAATTAAGGTGCAACATTTATTCTACAGGTTTAAAAGGATCCCAGATAACAAGGATTAAAGCACCATCCTTTGATTTGAATGGGCCATGCTCTTCACTGGCTTTGAATATCTGATATGAACCTGTACCGTAAATTTTTTCCTCACTTATGTATTCACCTTTAAGTACAAAATGTTGTTCAGTCGTGACATGAGAATGTGGAGCCATGTGAAATCCTTTTGGTAGTTTAAGTAATATTGTTTTTGCACTATTTTCATCACGTAAAACTTTTTGTTTTGTACCATCTGCATAATTGTTTGCATCCTGCCAGTTTAATTCATCGTATAAGTTTACAAAATTTTCCATTTTAAGTTCCTCCAATTATTTATTTATTTTTCAGTATTATTTGTTTGATCTAAAATACTCATTTTTGGTTATTTTTGAAAATCTTTTTTAATTTTATTTAAAATTCCATTATTAAAAATTTTAAAAAAACAGTAGAATTAATCAATTATCCATCTAATCTTTCTTCTCTGAAAACATTAATTAACGCTTGCTGTATATTCCCTTTTCTGAAAAAAAGTTTCATTCCTCTTTACTGAAGCCTGTTTACATAATTAAATACATGAACATATTATGAGCAAGTACTTCATATATTTAAAAAACTCAACCAGCAATCAGAACTAATATCAGAAGATCCAGCCTTTAATCTAATTTCAAATATTTCATAACAGCCTTATTTCCCATAATAGCATTATCAGGCATAGGATTATCTTTGTTGAAAATTTTCAGGTTATCTTGTAATAATATAAAACGCTGGGAAACTCTCTATCGCAATATTTTCCACGATATACCCATCCATTATCCGTGTATTTTTAGTTACCGGATTGAATTCATCATTAAATATGGTCATTTATTCCAGTTTCATTCCCTGAATAATACCTTGTTTTATTATTTCTGCTCTTTTCTCCCAGGAATTTATATCATCCCATTTCTTTGCAAACTTATTCATCATTAAGTTTGCTTAATCCTCTGTTCAGTAGTATCCCCGACATAACATGCTATCCTGGCTATACCCGGTTAGGATAAAACAAACAAAAACCAGCGACATGAAATACTTTATATTTCTCATTGTTTTAATTATTTCTCAATCATTTTTCCTAAAATTTCTTTCATTATTTTAGCTGCTAAAAAGGCAGTCATATTCTGAAAATCTCTCTCTGGATTATATTCAACAATGTCTGCTCCTATTACACTACCATCTATACTCTGTATTAAATCTATTACTTGTCTGGAGGAAAGACCTCCTGGTTCATAATGTGAAACTCCCGGGGCAAATGCCGGGTCAAAACCATCCATATCAAGTGAAATATATAATGGATTCTTAAATTTTGGTATTGCATGTAAATTTAAATTTTTCATCTGGTGAATTTCCACATTATATTTTTCGGCTTGTTCTGCCTGGTGAGTATTTAAAGTTCTTATTCCAACCTGAACTAATCTTGCAGCAAAGCCATTTTCCATAATCCTCGCAAAGGGACAGGCATGAGAATATTTATCACCTTCTAATTCATTATATAGATCAGGGTGTGCATCGATATGTAAAATATCTAACAAAGGATACATTTTATGATGTGCTTTAATAATTGGAAAGGTAATGGAATGATCCCCACCAAGGGTAAGTATTCTGTCTTTTGTTTCTAAATGCTTTTTTGTAATGCTCTCAATATCGAAATAATCTAAAATTTCAAAATCTCCTTTATCCTCAATAATTGAATTTTCAATAGTTTTTCCATTCTCTGCAAAAAAGTTTGTTGAATTGCTATTTAAAGCCTCTCTAATTAAAGGGGGAGCAAGTCGGGGTCCTTTAAGGAATGAAGATTTATCATCATATTGTATACCTTGTATTATTATTTTATTCATAATGTTTTTTATTTACTGGCTGAGAAAATTCGTTCACAATTTTTTCCAGGAATAATATTTCAGGAAAAAATTGCCAATCGAATGATACAGTTTGATTTGCCAAATGAGAATGATGATCCTGATCAAGGATATAAAGATTATAACCTTCGGGTTTTGTCAGTTTTCGCGTCTTACTATATACCAGTTCAAATTGCTTCCGTAACACCATAAATTCCTCAGGAAGTTGCCTGATTCTTTCTGTAGCTTCTGCTTCCTGCACTTCATTTTGTGACATATCGTACGCTTTTAAAGCCAATAATGCTTTGGTGGTAAATCGCACTAACTCATTAACCTGCTCATAAACTTCAAGCGTGTAGGTATTGCGAATAGCTTGTGATTTCATGGTTACAATTTTGGAATCAATACTATCACAGTCTTGTAAAAAAACTGCTGCCTGCTCCAGACGTTTTGCATATTGTATGCTCCAATCACCTTTATTATTTCTATCAGGCAGATTAATTACTGCTTCATCGGCAGGGTTATTAAGTTTATGTAATTGATTACGGTTATTCCTTTTTAATAGAGCATTGTTCCAAAAAGCTACAGGCTTTTCCAGTTGATCAATAAATGCATACTCAGAATCTGCAACTGTATTAGAAAATTCCCTTTGACGATAGGCCGATTTTATATCATTCTTTGTTCTTTTTTCTCCTGTCCATGTGTATTCTGCAAAGGCAATAATGCCACGCATATAAAGTTCGAAATGTGGAGAGTCATCATCCCATAAAGTTAATAATAGTCCATTAATTCCACTATTTATAGAACTCAATGCGAAGGATTTGATATTATCCATATTGCCTTCGTTTTGTGGCATCAAAACCCATCTTGTTTGTCCTGCTGTTGCTCCCATTACCTGCATTCCATTCTTTAGAAACCATTCCATAGCCCTGTTATTCCCAATTGCCTGAGGAGAACTATAATTCCAGCGCATATAAATGCAGTTTTTGGGAAATAAATCGAGAAATTCAACCAGTTTATATTCGTTTTCTTCCCATATCTTATCAACTTCTTCTCTGGTAAGTTTTGTATTAAACATCGATCTGTAAACACCTGCATATTTTAATGGCATATCGTCCCAGAATATAGGAATGCGTCCATGTTCTTCAGCAAACTTACATACTTTATTCAGCCATGTTAATTGTAACTCAATTGTTGAAAGGCCACTGCCTCGTCCTGTAGTATGTACTTCATCGCCACCAACATGTAAATATCTGCCATAAGGTGTTGCTTCCAAAGCATCCAGGTACAGATCAAATTGCACTTTATATGTTTCAGGATCAAGTGGATTAAAAGCCCAGTCACTTTTTGGATCATCTCGCAAATTCTTGTATTTGTTATGCTTTAGAATAAAGGAAGCATGTCCTAAGCCTTGTATTAATGGGCTAATTTCAATATTTCGCTCTTTAGCGTAATCACTTAGCTTCTTCCATTCACTTATACTCAATGCATCAGCCGATCCCACTTCAGGTTGTCGTTCATACTTTATTTTATCTTCCATCTCAGCAATAATGGCATTCACTTTATACTTTGCCAGTTTATCCAGAAGCTTATAATAGTATTCTGTCTTATCAAGGTGATGCTTCATATCAAGATGTATAGCCCTGTATGAAAGTTTAGGATAATCCTTAATACTACATGCCGGCAGGGTCACATCCTGTTCTTTTGCATCTTCCATAAGCTGTTCAAGTGTTATAAATGCATATAACAGTCCTGCATTATCTTTACCCGTTATGGTTATTTGTTTCATAGAAATATCAAGCGTATACCCTTCTGCGGGCATATCCAACGATTCATCAATACTGTATATGACTTGTGCTTTTGAATAATCTTTTACAGGTTGGATATTTTTTAAAATATCACAAGTTACCGGAAGGTTTATGTTACCAACAGTATAATAAAATAATATTTTATCGGCTTTTAATGTACTTACACCTTTGATTATGAATTCTTGTGGTAACGGCAATAATTTAAAATCTCCTGGCTTTTCAACCTTTGATTGGCAGGAGAATAACAAAATAAAACATACTGAAAGAAACGAGGCTGGAATTATTTTCATAATAATTAATTTAAGAATTGTCTAAAGTTTAAAGTGTTTATTCTTTAAAAATTGAATTCATTCTGAAACCAGAAACTTAGGGCTTTTGCGATGTTTAGTGCCTCTTTCATACGCATAAGCAATTTCAAGTAAAACAGGCTCACTCCAGGCCCTTCCAAAAAAAGAAATTCCAACAGGTAACTCATCAACATAGCCCATAGGTACAGTTATATTGGGATATCCGGCTCTTGCTGCAGGAGAAGAACTTCCCAACTGAAAACTGTCTCCATTGATCAAATCTGTTTTCCATGCAGGGCTCCCGGTTGGAGCTATTATTGCATCCAGATTATGTAAATTCATTACCCTGTCGATTCCTTCTTTCCTACTACCTTCTTTCATTTTAGCTAATGCTTCAACATATTCCTCAGAAGTCAGGTCGCCCTTTTCCTGAGCCATCTCCAGGTATTTCTGGTTAAAATATTTCAATTCTATCGAATCCGATTGATTAAATGCAATAAGCTCTTCAATACTTTTAATCGGCGCCCTACTTCCCAGGGATTGGAAATACTTATTCAACCCGTCTTTGTATTCATACAGCATTATTTCGAACGAATAATAGCCTACTTTACCGGTTGATATTTCATCTATCTCAATAATTTCTACCCCTTGACTTTTCAAAAAATCTACCGCTTTATACATAAGAGTATCTACTTTATAATTTTGCCCTAATGGACCTTTGTATAAACCTATTCTTTTACCTTTTAATCCATCCTCCTTAAGGAATTTAGTATAATCTCTGTAAAATTTTCCTCTACTTTCCAATGTTTTTGCATCTGTTGAATCTACGCCTGCCAATATCCCCAGGAAAATAGCAGCATCTCTCACGGTGCGTGCCATAGGCCCCGGGGTATCCTGAGTAAATGAAATGGGAATAATTCCTGAGCGACTTATTAGTCCCACTGTTGGTTTTATTCCTACTATACCATTACTATGTGAAGGACAAACAATTGAACCATTGGTTTCAGTACCTATAGCAAGCATTGTAAGATTGGCTGATACAGCTACTGCTGAACCAGAACTTGACCCGCAAGGATTACGACTCAAAACATAAGGATTTTTTGTTTGTCCACCAACACCGCTCCAACCACTTGTTGATAATTCACCTCTAAAATTCGCCCATTCACTTAAATTGGCTTTTCCAATGATAATCGCTCCGGCATCTCTTAGCTGCTTAGCAATATGGCTGTCCTTCAAAGGGAAAGAATTCATCAGAGCTCTTGAGCCGCCGGTGGTTGCCATTTTATCATTAGTGTCAATATTATCTTTTAATACAACCGGAATACCATGGAGAGGTCCTCTTATTTTTCCCTCACTCATTTCTATATCCAACTCCTCTGCAATTTGAATGGCATCAGGATTTATTTGAATAATAGAGTTAATCATGGGACCATTTTTATCTATCTCTTCAATTCTGTCTAAATAAGCTTGGACTACCTCTTTTATAGTGTAAGCACCATCATTATATCCCTGTTGAACTTGAGTAATGTCTTGTTCCTGAAATATAAAACTGTCAGATACTGTAATTTGAGATTCCCCGGACGGAGGTTGACAGGAAATTTGTGAGACTAAGAAAATTATTAAGATAATATTAATCTTATTCAACAATTCCTTACTGTTTATTTTTATATGTTTACCCATGTCTGATTTATTAATAGTTTACTGCCAACCTGCTTATGAAAGAGGTTAGCTTTCGGGTTAACTTGTATCTTTCACCTGGTTTTGTTGCAAATTCGATGGTACCGTCTTTTTCAGTTTTGGTACTAACCCGCTTTCCCCTATTTGTTACTTTTACAATTGCCTTTGGATTTATTCGGCAAGTCTGTCCTTTTTTAGATAATACCTCAATACTAATTATCCGGCCTTCATTCCATTCCATATCCAGTTCAAAAGCGCCCCGTGTGCAGAGACCCTTAAATTGACCGGTACCCCATTCTTTAGGCAATGCGGGCAGAAGATCAATAACTCCCTCATGTGATTGCATGATCATTTCTGTTATCCCTGCTGTTACGCCAAAACTACCATCTACTTGAAGCGGGGTGTAACACTTGGCAAATAACTGAGGATAAGCCTGTTCTTTGATATATCCTTTAAATATTTCATAGGCCCTTTCTCCGTTATATAGTCTTGCCCATAAAGCCATTTTCCATCCTCTTGAGAAGCCCGTTCCTCCATCACCACGTTGCTCAAGAACTGCTTTGCAGCCATCCACAAATTGAGGGGTACGCTTTGCAGAAATCACATTGCCCGGATATAATCCGTACAGGTGGGAAAAATGACGATGTTTTTCTTCCATCTGTTCATAATCTTCACTCCACTCCTGCAAAGCACCGTCTTTGCCAATTTGTGTTGGAACGAGCCTGGCGCGAGCTTCAAGAACCTGACTGGCGTACTCCTGGTCGAGTCCAAGAATCTGACAGGCATCAGCATAGTATCCGAACAAATCAGTGAGAATTTGCATATCGATTGTGGAACCATAACAAATGGTGGTGAAATAATACATTCCGGTTATTTCATCAAAGAAATATTTATACCCTGGGCCTTTGGGAGGATTCTCCGGGGAATTGGAAGGATTGGTAACCAACCATTTTCCATTGGGATGCTCAACCAGGAAATCCATAAAGAAATCCACTGAGCCTTTGATTACAGGGTATATCTCCTTTAGATAATCTTCATCTAGAGTATACAGGTAATGTTCCCACAAATGAGTGGTGAGCCAGGCACCGCCAACAGTGAAAGTTCCCCATGTGGGTCCGTCCATTGGTGCAGCTACCCGCCATATGTCGGTATTCTGGTGAAATACCCAGCCATTTGCTCCGTAATGTTCCCGGGCAACCTGACTGCCCTGATCGGTAAGCTCTTTAACCAGTGTAATCAAGGGCTCGGCACAATCAGATAAGTTGGCTGATTCAACAGGCCAATAATTCATTTCCAGGTTGATATTGGTAGTGTACTTGGAGTCCCAGTTTGGATTCTGATTTTCATTCCAGATGCCTTGCAAATTGGCAGCTTCTGTACCCGGACGAGAAGCCGAGATCAATAAGTATCGCCCGAAATTGTAAGCCAGAGCAGCCAGACTTGGATCTCTTTGGGTTTGAAATGCAGCCATCCGTTGATCAGTAGGAAGCAAGGAATTTCCGGTTGCTGGTAAATATAATTTGGTACGGTTATAGTAAGATTTGTAATTGGCTAATGCAGCCTTCTTCAGAGCTGAATATTTCTTTCCATTCAAGTTTTTAAGATATTGATTAACCCGGGTTACAGGATCAGCACTAATATCCTGGTAATCTATAAAATTAGTGGCAGCCACGAAATACAGAGTTACTGCATCGGCTTCTTCAATATAAAGCTCAGATCCTTTAACCTTCATAGCCCCCCCTTCAGCAACAGCTTTGAGTTGGGCACGGTACCTTAGTTTACCTTCTACACCAAGATAATCGGCTGATTTACCGTTAAGCATCAGGCCATTATTCTCTAAACCTTCCATACGGAAATAATCCGTACCATAATTAGAATGAGCCATATTTCGAACACCTCTAAGTTGAGCGCGAAAAGATATTTGTCCGGGCTTACTTGCTGTTAGTCTAACCATGATTACCTGGTCGGGTTCCGAAGAAAAAATTTCGCGCTTATACGTAACCCCATGTGCCATATATTCAACACCTGAAGTAGCCGTTTCAAGATCTAACCATCGCTTATACTCTGATACTTCCGCTTCGTCTTTAAAGAACAGGTGCAGGTTGGCAATAGATTGGTATTTCATCTGCTCAACCGGGTATCCCATTAGATTCCGTCCAAAAAGTTTGTGTGCTTCCAGGGGTTTCTTATCAAAAATCAATTTCTGGATCTCGGGCAACACTTTAGCTCCACCCTTTACTACAGAAGAATAGGGACTGCCAGACCAATAGGTTTCTTCGTTAAATTGGATACGCTCCTCTCCATATTTTCCAAATACCATAGCACCTAACCTTCCGTTACCTATCGGGAGTGCTTCTTCCCAGACTTTGGCAGGTGCCTCATACCAGAGTATAGTTTCAGGACTAAACGATCCCCGGTCAATGCTTTCTGAGAGTTTATCTTTTTGTGCAAAAGTCAAATAAAATCCCATCCAAATACAAAGCCCAAAGAGCATCAGTTTCTTTTTCATATTTACTTTTTAATCATACGTGAAATATACATGAAAAGTCGCACTTAATAAAGAATAATAGAAACTATGGGGCATAATATTTACAATGTTGATAATTTACAATTAAATATTTTGTTCAATTAACAGATGGATTGTGAATAATTATTAGTTTTGATTGATTAAAAATATGTATGTGCTTTTAATCTTTTTCTATTATGAAAAATAATAAAAAAAACTTAAGTTTTAAACCCTTCAGCTTTATAGCTTTTTTAATACTTTGTTGCCAACTTATTTCGTGTACTAACGACCAAATGCCTGACATAAAACAAGTTAAGTTAGTGAATGGTGATATATTTATTAAGAATGTTCCGATAGTTAATCCCGTAAATGAGATAGTTGAAACAGGTATGGATATTCTTATACGATCAGGAAAAATTTATGACATTCAACCAACAGGGACAAAAGAGTTCAAAAATGCTGCAATTGTTATTCCCGGAGAAGAGTTCTATGCAATGCCCGGTTTTATTAATACACATACTCACCTTTGGCAGCATTTGTCACGTAGTGTTAGCCCCTCTTCTCAATTGCAGGAATGGATACCAAAAGTTTACCGTCCCTCCTATCACTTGACAGATGAAGAATTCTATAAGTTAAATTATGCTGCATGTAATGATGCTTTACTACATGGCATTACAACAGTAATTGACTGGACCATAAATGCAGATGAAAAGAAATTTGAACAGGTTATTAAAGCCATGGTAGCAGCTAATATTGGTGGTGCAATTGCCTGGACACATACTGCTGTATTTTTACCGGCTGAAACACAGCACAGGGAGTTTAAGAGAATACGCAATATGGCAATAGATAACGGACTTGATCTTTTTGTAGCTCATCTGCCACCTGAAAGAATTCCTATTCCAACACTATATGATGGTATACTACTTGCTAAAACTGAAGAAGTCCCTATTGCTGAACATACTCTGGAAAATGTACAATGTCAGCGTGACTGGCTGAACATTGTTACTAAATATCTTGAAGATCACGGGGATCAACTTCAACAAGAAGACAGGGAAATATTGCAAAAAGTTACTAAAATGCCGGCGCCTCCCTCAATTGATGCAATAGCTGCAATGTCACAGAATGCGCGAATGGTGCTTGACCTGATAAATGCATTACCTGAAGGTAAAAGTCGTTACAACAAAGATGATATCAAATTCCTTGAAAATATGGCTAAAAAAACCGGTCCTTCATATATTCCGTTTCTTGAATATCTGGGAGCCTATGAAAATGGATATTTGTCGATTCATAGTTCCTTGCTTAGTCCGGAAGATATTGATATTTATAAGAAACATGGTGTTTTTATTAATCATAATCCTGAAAGTAATGCTTATCTAGCCAGTGGTATTGCACCAATTTCATCTTATCTGCAAGCAGGTTTAAGTGTTACAATTGGCACAGATGGTGCTGCAAGCAATGATCGTATTGATATGCTGGCAGCAATGCGGTTAATGAGTCATTTACAAAAAGTAACCGCGCTTAATGTTCCATTGTCAAAAAATATGAATTCATGGGGTATATTAAGATGCGCTACGATAGAAGGAGCAAAAGCAGTTAGGCAGAAAGAAAGGATTGGGACTATTGAAATTGGAAAAGAGGCAGATATTGTTCTGTTCAATGCAAATTCATTTGAATTGCAGCCTGTTACAGAAGACACCAATTGTATTGCTAACCTTCTGGTTAACAGCGCTGAGTCGCGTGATATCTTTTGCGTGATAGCAGACGGAAAAATAAAAGTTTGGGATAATAGACTTGTGGCTGATGATGAGAAAGTACTTGCTCAAAGTGTAACCCAAATAAGGAGAAATGCCTTGAAACGTGGGAACAAAAAAAATGAGGGGCGTAAGTGGATTGAACAATTGGAATTTAATGAATCGATTGAATCAATAGTTCGCTATCGTAGCATCTATGCTAATTATATTATCGATATAAAATATACAAATATAAGCGAAAAGGATGCCATAGTTTCAGTTGTTATATCTGACTCTGAGAAAGCAGGCGGTCTTTTTTATGCAGATGAAACAAAGGCACGTTTTCCTTACTGTTCCCTATCCGATACTTCATATCAGCAGGTTCATCAGCTAAACGTTGAACTCCCTCCTGGTGCAACATTTTCTTTGAAAAAAGAATCAGGCGGAAAACCAATGAAATTTTCAATGTCAACTGATACCGGTTTTGAAAAAACAATGGAGATCACCTTGCCATACGATCCGGTTTGGGATTGGGCTTTACGTGCTAATGTTTATGTTGAAACAAGATTTATTACTAACAAATAAAAATAATTACTTATGAATACTGAAATAAAATCAGACCTTGCTTCTGAAAGACTTTACTCACTTGATATTCTCCGTGGGTTTGATATGTTTTGGATAACAGGCGGAGCATATCTTTTTGCTGAACTGGCAAAATTTACAAACTGGGGTTTTTTTAAAGCTATTTCACACCAGCTTGAACATGTTGAATGGGCAGGTTTTGCTCCATGGGATTTGATATTCCCCCTATTTATGTTTATCGCAGGTGTTGCAATTCCTTATGCTCTTTTGGCAAAAATGGAAAAAGGAGTTCCGAAATCGACACTTTATAAAAGAGTTACCCGCAGACTAATACTTCTCGTGGTTTTAGGATTTGTTTATAACGGTTTTCTCCGTTTTGATTTTGAAAACATGAGATATGCCAGCGTTCTCGGTCAAATTGGTTTCGCTTACTTTTTTGCATCATTGATAGTTTTAAATACGAAGAAACTCCAATCATTAATTATTTGGGTCGCAGGTATCCTTGTTGGGTATGGTATTATTCAACTCTTTATTCCTGTTCCCGGTTTTGGAGCAGGTGTTATGACACCCGAAGGTGTTATCAATGGGTATATTGACCGCATGTTACTTCCGGGACGCTTATATGGAGGAAGTTTTGATCCTGAAGGTTTATTATGTATCGTTTCAGCTACAGGGATAACACTTATGGGCGCTATTGCAGGTATAATATTGAGAAAAAAGGACATTGATCAGTACAGGAAAGTAATTATTCTTGTTTGCACAGGTGCCGGATTGTTAATACTCGGACTTATTCTGAAAAACTGGTATCCTGTTATTAAGAAAGCATGGACTACAACTTTCAATCTTTATGCAGGAGGAATCTCTTTTATCCTGGTGGCTCTTTTTTATCTTATTGCAGATGTTTGGAAATACAGGAAATGGGGATTTTATTTTAAGGTTATTGGTGTGAATTCGATAACTATCTATCTTGGTGTTAATATTATTGATTTCCGGCATACTTCAGATTTTCTCTTCGGCGGACTTTCTGAACACCTGGGAAGTTTTGGTCCCGTTCTGGCTGGCATTGCATACCTGGGTGTTGTTTGGTTGTTCATGTACTATCTTTATAAGAAGAAGATATTCTTAAGAGTATAGAAATAAAGCGGAGAGCAAAGGGCGAAGAGCGAAGAGATAAGGTTTGAGGTTACTTAAGCTGAAATAATGGATTGCCGTCAGCTAAAGCAGACGGCAATCCAGAATCCTTTTATTGAGAGGTCATTAAGTGGTTTTAAATTCTGTTTCCCAAAAACTTACCTGAAGCTAATACCCAGCCCGGCAGTTATAACAGAATAATTTGCTTTGGTATAGTCAGCATGTATAGTAAGAACACCTAAAGTAAGTCTCATACCGGCATTTAATCTTACTCCGCTAAAACTATCAATATCAATAGATGGTATAGTAACCACATTTGCATCAACATAAACCGGAAGGGTTGTTGAAATTAACGGGTCGAATGAAGGAAGTGCAAAATTACCATCAACGGCAACTGAGGTTGAGGTACCGCTATATCCCAATCCGCCAAAAAATGTCACAATGGGAAGTTTCTTGGAAATCAGCAGGTTAATAGTATAAGCTGAAACATCCATATTAACTTTCTGATCTTCAAAATCACTTTCACTATAAGTGGTCATATTATTATAGCTGCCAGGTTCCATAGAAACCGGAATACCCACGCTAACTTTGGTATATCCACCCATTAATGAAATATCGATAGGGAAAAGATCTGAACCGGGTAAATATTGCACCAGACTATGTTTTGCACCTACCCCCCATAGACCGAAAGAACCATCTGCAACTTTTATTGTCGGAATAAACCGGCCAATTATTTCAGTACCAAGCGGAAGCCCGATTCCGGCTTTAATCATTGGCAAAGGAATAATGCCCCAGTTTATCCCTTGCGGTGATTCAAAAGAAGCAAGTGTTATATCACCATATCCGGGAAAGTTTTGAACATAACTTAGAGTTGGTCCAGGGTCATTTGCACCTGCAATAGTTGGAGCCATGGAATTTCCCGAAACTGTCAGGTTGTTTAAACCCAGTTCTGAAAGATCAAAAGTCTTTGCATCTTCCGGGATCAGTGTTGTGCTCACTGACAAAGTAATATCAAATCCACCAAGCTTATGTACTTTACCCGTATTGTACCAGCCACCGTTCAAACTTGATCCGAATGCATTAGCATAAGGAGTTATATATCCTTCAAGCACTTTTGTCCCATCCTCAACCCCTCCATTAAACAAATCGAAATTTATCTGGGAAAAGCTGGTTGAAGAAAGCAGTAATAATCCGGTAATAACCGGAAATATGTTCAAAAATGATTTTTTCGTTTTCATAATTTGTATTTTTTTATATTTCTACGCTAAAATAGTTAAATTGTATAAAGTTCCATTGAATAAAATGTAAAATATTGGAATATTGTCCTTTTGTTCATGTAAATATGATACCATTTTTCGCCAAAAGGTTGCATCATCAAAAAACATCTTTACTAAAGGGCACAATAACGCCAAAACGAAGTGTTGTATAATCAAAATCATCCATAACACCTTGCTGTAAACCCAGAACACCTTTTACTTTCCCAAATGAAAGCTCAGTTTTTAGTCTCAAAATCATCGGACTGTCTTTAATATTTATATACCCGGCGTAACCTGCAATACATCCTTCAATTTTTATTCTCTTTTTGCTAAATATTAATCCGGCTCCATATAAAAAAGCATCATTCTGATGGTATAAAACCCGATCTGTATTATAATACAATTGCCACGAATAGAATCCTGTCATACATGTTATCTCAAAATCTTCAGTCAGTTTCTTGCTTAATAATAAATCAAAGTGATATCCCGGTGCATCAGTAAACCGGGCACCTCTCAGGTTTGATCCGGATGGTATCCTGAATGAAATTCTTAATACGATGTCAGGCCACTTAATATGGTCTTTTGAAAGAGAAATAAGTGTAGCAATATTCAAATCTCCCACAGAAAATCCTTTTGCATCAAAATCCCTAGAATGTCTTTGGTCACGTGTTGTAATATCCATCTTGTAATGTTCAACCATTACTCCATAAAGTTCAAGACCTACTTTATTCCCTGCAAGGGGTAAATACAAGGAAGAAAACATATCCTGTGTATTGTCACCATTACTATAATGAAGATCGGTAAATAGATGGATGCTGGCTTTATCAGGTAATCTTCCGGTTTTCATTTCTGGTACCGGAAGGGCATTTGGTCCCATATAACCGGGCGATTTAATAATATATTGATCCCATGGTGTTACACCGTCCCAGTTATTTATCTCATTCCACCACAAATAATCAGTCTGACCGTTTAAAGATGCAGATATCAAAAGACATAACAGAATGGATGTGGCAGATTTCTTTATCATTGTTTAAAAACTTACTCAAAATTAAAGAAGTGACTAAAGTTATAAGTGACTAAAATGACTAAAGTTAAAATTTCTTCCCAAATTTGGTTCACTTTAGGTACTGATTAATTACGAAAACCCCCATTGGTTTGTATTTATTTATTAAAAATAAGAAATGACACAGAAATCTTATCTTTGTAAAAATAGGTTTACTGTAAAAATCAATGCTAGCAAATCAACCTCTTGCAGACAGAATGCGCCCCACAACCCTGGACGATTACCTTGGTCAGGAACAGTTAGTTGGAAAAGATGCTATACTAAGAAGGACAATTGAGTCGGGAAAAATACCTTCTTTTATTCTCTGGGGACCTCCCGGTGTTGGAAAAACTACACTTGCAAGAATAATTGCAAACAAACATAACAGACCGTTTTACCAGCTAAGTGCGGTTAATTCAGGGGTAAAAGATGTAAGAACAACCATTGAAAAGGCAAAGAAACAACAGTTTTTTGACAGCCCGAACCTGGTGCTTTTTATTGATGAAATTCACCGTTTCAATAAATCCCAGCAGGACTCATTACTGGGAGCTGTGGAACAGGGTGTGCTTACGCTAATTGGTGCCACTACCGAAAATCCCTCTTTTGAAGTTATCTCTCCCCTCCTGTCGCGCTGCCAGATATATGTTCTTAAACCACTTGAAAAACCCGATCTGGAAAATCTTATTAAAAAGGCAATATCTACTGATACATACCTTAAAAAATTTGATATTATTATTAAAGAAAATGAAGCTATTATAAGATATTCAGGCGGCGATGCCAGAAAACTATTTAACATTATTGAACTAATTATAAGCGCTGAATCAGAGGAAGATGATAATGCCGGCGCTGATAGAAAAAGAAAAAAACAGAAAATTGTTATCAATAATGAAATGGTTCTGAAAAGGGTACAGGAAAATATAGCTCTTTACGACAAATCAGGGGAACAACATTACGATATTATCTCTGCCTTTATCAAATCTATTCGCGGAAGCGATCCAAATGCTGCAGTTTACTGGCTTGCCCGTATGGTAGAGGGTGGTGAGGATGTGAAATTTATTGCAAGAAGGATGTTGATATTAGCTGCCGAAGATATTGGTCTGGCTAACCCGAATGCTTTACTGCTGGCTCAGACCTGTTTTGAAGCAGTAAATGTTATCGGGTGGCCCGAATCAAGGATTATCCTGTCAGAAGCAGCAATTTATCTTGCTACCTCCCCTAAAAGCAATTCTGCCTATATGGCGATAAATTCTGCCCAGAAAGAGGTAAAAGAATCCGGGGATCTGCCGGTACCCTTAAATATTCGTAACGCTCCAACAAAATTGATGAAAGATCTGAACTATGGAAAAGATTATAAATATGCCCATAGTTTTGAAGGGAATTTCACCAAAGAGAAATTTCTTCCTGATGAACTGGGAGACAAAAAACTGTATGAACCACAAGAAAACATCAGGGAAGAAGAAATAAGAAAACGACTCAGGAAATTGTGGGAAGATAAATATAAGTATTAAGCTGGTTACTGGTAGCTTATTTGTTTATATATGTTTGACGGTTTTTAATAAATAGTAAAGTGAGTTATAAAAAATTAGAAATTTGGCAAATATCAAGAGAATTAGTAATTGATATTCATAGGATGTCGCTTAAAGAACTTCCGAAATTTGAATTCTATGAAGAAGGAAGTCAAATTAGACGATCAGTAAAATCAGTAAAATCAAATATTGTAGAAGGCTATGGACGCAGGAGATATAAACAGGATTACATAAAGTTTTTAACATATTCAATTTCTTCAAATGATGAAACAATAGACCATTTAGAAACACTGTTTGAAACCGGTTCCTTTAATAATACGGAGTTATATAATGATTTTCATAATCGTTTGGATATATTAGGAAAAAAAACAAATCTGTTTTTACAAGTAATAGAAAGATCAATCAAAAACAACAAGTAACCAGTAACCAGTAACCAGTAACAAGTGACCAGTTTCACTCTTTTTACTAAATTTGATTTTTAAATCCCGATTCTCATGATAAATAATATCCCGCAAATTAAACATACTGATTCAGGAAATTTCTTTCTTTTGGCCGGTCCCTGCGTAATCGAAGGTGAATCAATGGCGTTTGAGATAGCTGAAGCAGTGAAAAAAATTACTGATAAATACAGCATACCTTATATTTTTAAGGGTTCATATAAAAAGGCAAACCGTTCGCGACTCGATTCGTTTACAGGTATTGGCGATGAAAAAGCACTTAAAATACTGAATAAAGTACGAATAGAAACCGGTGTTCCGGTTGTAACAGATATTCATTCGGTGCAGGAAGCAGCCATGGCTGCAGAGTATGTTGATGTACTCCAGATACCTGCATTTTTATGTAGGCAAACCGACCTGCTTGTTGCTGCAGCTAAAACCGGTAAGTACATCAATATTAAGAAAGGGCAGTTTCTTTCTCCGGGATCAATGAAGTTTGCAGTAAACAAGGTTATCGAATCAGGAAACAAAAAGGTAATGCTTACCGAGCGGGGAACAACTTTTGGATATTCCGACCTGGTTATTGATTATAGAGCAATAATAGAGATGCAAAAGCTCAATGTACCTGTTGTGCTTGACGTTACTCATTCATTACAGCAACCTAACCAGGAATCCGGAATTACAGGCGGACGACCAGAAATGATTGAAACACTGGCAAGAGCCGGTATTGCAGCTGGTGTTGATGGTATATTTCTTGAAACACATCCACAATTACATAAAGCTAAATCTGACGCTGCTAATATGCTCGATCTTGCTCTGCTTGATGATCTGCTTCAAAAGCTTGTAAAGATCCGGCAGGTGATTAAGGGATTTTAAAAAAAATATTTACATTTATCAATTATTAAAAATTGTTTTAAACCTTAATATTTTAGAATTATGAAGAAGTTACTCTCTCTCTCTTTTGCAATTATAATTGCAGCATTCTTCACTGTCGTTCATGGTCAAGATTTAAGTGAAATTCTCGATCAACATTTCAGTGCGGTCGGTCAGGAAAAACTGGCTGAAGTAAAAACTATTACTGTTTACGGAAAAATAATGCAAATGGGGATTGAAATTTTCTTTGTGCAAGAAATGAAAAATCCAAATAAATTCAGATTGGAAGCAGATGTACAAGGCCAGAAAATGATACAGGCTTTTGATGGTGAAAATGGCTGGCTTATCCACCCCATGATTGGGCCCGACCCCCAGGATCTGACAGGAATCCAGTTGAAACAAGCCAAAGAACAAACCAATATTGAAGGAGATCTGTACAACTGGGAAGAAAAAGGACACCAGGCAGAATATTTGGGAACTGAAGATATGGAAGGAACTGAAGTTTACAAAATCAAACTCACCAAAAAAGACGGAGACGAAATATTCTACTACATTGATAGTGAGGCGTATATTATCCTAAAAGAAGCCAGAAAAATGACAGTACAGGGAAATGAGATTGAAATTGAATCTTTTCCCGGTAATTATGAAGTGTTTGATGGTATTGTTTTTCCAATGAGCATCAAGACAAACACAATGGGACAGGAAACCGAGATATTATTCGATTCTGTAAAATTCGATCTGGAGATGAATGATTCTATTTTTGTCCGTCCTGATCAGGAAGAGGCAGAAATGGAAGAAGAATCTAAATAAAAAGTACTTCTGTTATACGTTATTAAAGAATATAAAACTGATCCTGGACTAAAAGATAGACTGGTTTATTGAACTTAATATATTTTAAATCAAGATATTATTTGATGTTTTTCAGACCGTATCCTGAGTTATTATTAAATAATGCTTGATTGAATTATTAAGTGTAACATTTATTCCTTTCCTATTAATAAATAAAATATACACCAATGAAATTTTTAAAACCTTTAACCAAAATTGTTCTGTTCATTTTTGCTGTAATAACATTTTCTGCTATCTCAATTAATGAATTACAAGCACAAAAAAAACCTGTGATCAATTCCAATACATTTGGAGCAATTGAAGCAAGACATATTGGTCCTGCCAGAATGAGCGGGCGCGTTTCTGCCATTGATGCTGTTGAAGAAGATTCCCGAATTGTTTATGTTGGATCAGCATCAGGTGGTGTATGGAAAAGTACTAATGGCGGAACGTCATTCAAACCGGTGTTTGATAAGCACATTCAATCTATAGGAGCCGTTGCCATAGATCAGAATCATCCTGATACAGTGTGGGTTGGCACTGGAGAGCCATGGACAAGAAACAGCGTTTCTATTGGAGGTGGAGTATTTAAAACAACTAACGGTGGTGAAACATGGAAAAAACTCGGACTGGAAAATACAGAAAGGATTGCCCGGATTGTAATAAATCCTGATAATTCCGATATCGTTTATGTTGCTGCCATGGGACACCTTTGGGGACCTAACAAAGATAGAGGTGTATATAAAACTGTTGATGGAGGAGAAACATGGGAAAAGGTATTGTATGTAGATGAAAATTCAGGATGTGCGGATATTACAATTGATCCCAGAGAGCCGGAAACACTTTATGCCGGGATGTGGGATTTTAGAAGAAAGGCTTATACCTTCCGCTCAGGAGGTCCTGGTAGTGGTTTATACAAAACGACTAATGGTGGCAAAGAATGGAAAAAACTTATAAATGGTTTGCCAAAAGATAGTATCGGTCGGATTGCAGTAGATATCTCTTCAGTTGATACTACTGTTGTCTATGCACTTATTGAGTCGAAAAAAACTGCCCTTTACCGTTCAAAAGATAAAGGAGAGAGCTGGGAAAAAATGAACAAGACAGGAATTATTAAGGAAAGACCCTTCTATTTCTGTTATATTGTTGCTGATCCGGTTGATACAAACAGGATATATAAACCAGGATTGCAACTTAGTGTCAGCGATGATGGAGGTAAAACTTTTAATTCTGGAAATATAATGAGCTTTGGCGGTGGAGTACATTCCGATCTTCATGCGCTGTGGATAAATCCAAAAAACAATAATGAGTTATACCTGGGTACTGACGGAGTTGTTTATACATCAAACGATAAAGGAGGATCATGGCGTATTGTCAGAAGTTTACCATTGTCACAGTTCTATCATGTAAGCACTGATATGAAAAAACCCTACAATGTGTACGGTGGATTACAGGATAATGGTTCATGGTACGGCCCTTCTGCAAGTCCGGGGGGGATACAAAATGCAAACTGGGACAACGTTGGAGGTGGTGACGGGTTCTATGTTTTTGTTGAACCTGATGATCCGAATATCATCTTTTCTCAATCTCAGGGAGGAAATATTAACCGTTTGTACCTTGAAACAAGAGAATCAAAAACTATAAAACCTATTGCAGATAAGGAAACGGGAAAACTGCGGTTTAACTGGAATGCGCCTGTAGCTTTTGGTGAGAAAAGTGATGCTATGTATATTGGTGCACAGTACCTTTACAGATCATATGACCGGGGCGACAGGTGGGAAAGAATTTCTCACGACCTTACAACTAACGATCCGGAAAAACAAAAACAGGATGAATCAGGAGGCGTAACAATTGATAATACATCTGCTGAAAATCATTGTACAATAATTACAATCAATGAATCACCTCTCGATGAAAATGTTATCTGGGTTGGAACTGATGATGGCAATTTACAAGTTACAACTGATGGTGGTAATAACTGGAAGAATGTTACTGGTAATGTTCCCGACTTACCTGAATGCACATGGTGTTCTTATGTTGAGCCCGGCAGGTTCGAAAAAGGAACTATATTTGTTACTTTTGACGGTCATAAAAATGGTGACATGACTCCATATGCATACAAATCAACTGATTATGGCAAATCATGGAAATCATTAACTACTGAAAGTATAACATCATATTGCCATGTTATCAAGCAGGACCTGGTAAATTCTGAACTGCTTTTCCTTGGAACAGAATTCGGTCTTTTTGTTACAATAGATGGTGGTTCTGTCTGGTCGCAGTTTACTGGAAATATGCCTAATGTTTCAATTCGTGATATGGTGATCCAAAAAAGGGAAAATGACCTTGTTTTAGCTACACACGGAAGGGGAATAATGATAATTGACGATATCACCCCTCTGAGGTATCTTTCTAAGGAAGTAGTTGAAAAGGATCTTGCATTTCTTCCATCAAGACCATATGTCCTAAGAAACGTTGGAAGTCAGCAGGAATATGGTGGAAATGATGAGTTTATAGGTAAAAACCCACCGCAGCAGGCGTTTTTAACATACTACTTAAAAAAGAGACATATTTTCGGAGAGATGCACCTTGAAGTGTATGATGAAAACGGGAGATTGATTAACAAATTACCTGCCGGTAAACGTAAAGGCATAAACCGTGTTCCTTTGAGTATCAGGCTGAAACCTCCAAAAGTTCCTAAATCAAAATCGTTAAGTTTTGCAGGGTTCTTTGGTCCTCCACTCGCTGCCGGAAATTATTCAGTTAAAATAGTTAAAGGAGATTTGGTAGAAGAGGGAGGATTTAAAATAATTGATGATCCGGATTCACCTCATTCGAAAGAAGACAGAGCATTACAGCACCAGACATTGATGAAAGCATATAACATGCTTGAAAACCTGGCATATCTTGATCAGCAAGTGCTTGATATTAAAACAGGGGCAGATAAAATACTGGTAGAAAAACCCTCGAGATCATTGAAGAAGAAGCTGACAGAGCTTTCACAAAACATGCAAAGTACCCATGCAAAACTAGTAGCAACAAAAGAAGAAGGAATATACACGCAGGAGGAACAATTAAGAGAAAAAATTTCAAATATATATGGAGGAGTGGTTAATTTTCTTGGAAGACCTACTAATTCACAAATTGAATCCCTGGATATGTATGATACTGATATGAAAAAATATCAGAAAAAGGTTCAGGATGTTATAGACAATGAACTGCCAGTTATCAATGAAATGATCAACAAGGATGGAAAAGAGATAATAAGTATTACATCCAGGGAAGAATTTTTTGAGGAAGAAGATTAGAGTAAAAAGCAGCAGACCTATAAGCCGGATTCTGTATCCGTTTCGGCAAAAGCCGGAACGAACTTCTATCATTTATCTTGTCCTTACATTGCTGCAAGGATCATAGCGACCTACCCCCCGGTATCGGGCGAGCAACCCGAAAACACCGGTATACATGGCCTTTCAACCCATAAGACGAACGGCTACCAATGTCACCACCGGTACCGGTGAGCTCTTACCTCACCTTTTCACCCTTATCCCGACTACAAGTGTCGGGACGGTTATTTTCTGCTCCGTTTCTATACCCTCACGGACATCTTCCGGTTAAGAAGTATGGTGCTCTGTGTTGTCCGGACTTTCCTCCCCTCCCATTAATGTGGGAAGAGCGATAGAACGGTCTGCTGCTATGCAAAGGTAGGAATATTAAATTTAGTCGTCAAGAAAATGATAAAATAGAAATTGTATTATTCTATCTGTCTATTTTAGAAAATTCCCTATTTTCAACCCAAAATAAACTGTCCGCGGATTCATTGGTCCGTAAATATACCCCGGATCGCGGTCGATCCCGGAATCAAAATCGTTCTGATAAGAATTAAAAATATTTTTAATGCCGGAAAATATTTGCAGTGTTGTACCATTAAGTTTTATGTTATGACGGACTTTAATTCCTAAATCAAAGAAAATACCTGATTCCCTGAGTTCTCCATTTTCAGGATTTGGTATTTGTGTTCCAAAATAGGGAACTAACATTTTACCGGTGTAATTTCCTGTTGAAGAAATACCCCAGTTTTCAGCAGGGTTCCAATTAAGTGTCATGTAACCGTAACTATCAGGAGTTCTGAAAAAGCGGGTTTTATTAAATTCCTGTACTTCTTCATATCTATTGCTTTGCACTGTAAAGCCCGATTTGAAAGAGAATTCACTGTTCGGAACCAGGTTTAATTCAATATTTACTCCTTGTACTATTGCTCCTTTTTCAGCATTAACACGAGTATAAACAACCACACCATTAGCATCGGGTTCGCTATATTCATTAGCAAACGGGTCGTTCAGTTTTGTATAGAAGCCTTCTAATAATAATCCAACATATACATTCTCAATTTTTTTATTAAAATCGAATGATGCCATAAAACTATGACTTGTTTCCTGTTTTAGATCAAGATCGTTTTGATGAATTACCTGTCGTGAACCGGAAGTTTCAATATGTAAATCCTCATCAAATATCTGTGGTGCTCTGTAGCCTTGCGAATAGCTTACACGTGCCTGCAGGTATTTTTTGATATTGTACAAAATGTTTATCCTCGGGCTTAATACATTTCCGGTTTTTTCAGTGCTGTTATATCCTTTATCTTCAACTTTATAAATGTCGAATCTTGCCCCGGCTGTAATTTTCATTTTCTCCCAGTTAATTTCATATTGCGAAAATACTCCAAAAGTGTTGGTGCTCTGGTCTGCAATAACTACGTTATCAGTATGCGGAATATTAACTATAGAACCATCAACAATAACAGCATTACCATAATCAGGATAACCCAGTTTATTATCCTTTAGCCATGCTCCCTGATTTTCCATACCAAAAATAAGGTTAGAGGCTCCTAATATCGCATTGTACTGGGTACCTGCAATATATGAAAAATCAGTCGTTTTCCCATAGTCACTTAATGATTGTTCTGCTCCATAATATGAGTCCCTGTTAACCTTTTGTCCCGATGTATAAACAGAAAACTGATCATTATCCCTGAAGAACTTCTCATAAGTAAGTGCTCCTGTTGTAATATTGTGTTTTAGAGCTTCTGCAATGTTTGCTTCATGAGCCGGATATTCAAATTTGTCTCCGCCACGTCTGTCTTCCTTTATGTTAAAAAAATCAGCTGTTAGTTTACTGCGGTAGCCGAAACAATGAAATAGTCGTGTGCCAATCGTTGTATTTCTTAAAGATGCTATTTCCGAAAAACTGTCATCATTAACATCAAAGGGTTCCCGGTCGCGATAAAATCCATATAAAGCCATGCCTGACTTATTATCAGAAGTCATTAATGATGTATTAAAATTAACCGAATAATCCTGAGCAGGATCTCCTGAACCATCAACCCCAACACCTATTGCCCCACTGTTTAAACCAAATTCGTAAGAATTGTTTATAGGATCTTTAAGGATTAAATTAATTGTTCCGGCAATTGCATTACTACCATATAATGCAGAACCTCCGCCACGTATTACTTCAACACGTTCAATCATTGAAGATGGTATTAATTCCAGTCCGTAAACTCCGGCTAATCCACTAAAAATTGGCCTACTGTTAATCAATATCTGTGAATACGGCCCTTCCATTCCATTCATCCTAACCTGGCTGAATCCACAATTTTGACAGTTATTTTCTATCCGTATACCGGGGCAAAAGTTCAGTCCTTCACTTAAAGTTACAGATTGTGTTGTAGCAAATAACTTTGGAGTAATAGTATTAACAATAACTGAAGATTCTCTTCGGTTTGTTTTGTTTCTATCTCCGGTTATAACGATTTTCTCCAGACCTAAAAAATCTTCTTCTAATTCAAACTTAACTACTTTTGTCTCTCCTGATTTTATCGTTACTTTTTCTTCTTTTGGTTTATATCCTAATGACTGTACCCTGAGTACAAGTGTTCCTTCAGGCAGGTTAATTAATCGGTAATGACCTGTTTCATCGGTGGTTGTCCCGATTGTTGTTCCTTTAATAATTACCGTTGCATAAGGAATATGTTTTTCGCAACATACAACATGCCCTACAATATTTGCATCGGATTTAACTTTTTGGGCGTAGTTAGTATTTATGATTACAAAAAATGCTATAAATGATAATAATATTTTTTTCATGATAGATAATTTGCTAAAAAGTTGATTTACCTGGTAATGTCAAATGGTTATAATATTCATACACCATTCAATATCATTGATAATTACTCTAAAAAAAAGTTAAGAAATGATATTGATTTGAAGAATTAGACTAATGGCGGTGCCCTGCCCTGGTAAAGGATTTTGAAGCTCTGAGGATAGAATTGCTGGTTAATTACAACATAACTTTTCTTTTTTGCAACAACTAAGGCAATGAAAGATATAATTGCAAATATGAAAAGTAGCTGAAGATTCTCCAGAAATATTAATTCTGTTTTTGAATGATGATGTGATTTTATTGGTGCAGAATCGTTTGACTTATTATAGGGATGAGCATGTGTTACAATATTTCCATTGGCTAATTGATGACTGTGAAGAAACATGACATTGTTGGTTACCAACAAGCCAATACTGCCGATCATGCAAATTATTGCAAGTTTTTTTGTTATATTTTTAACAAAATGTTTCATTTAATTTACAAAATTAAGCAAAAAATTTGTAACGGGAATAAATAAAACTTTTTCATGTTTAGTTGAGCAATCGGGTGGTATTTCTTTTACTCTATTTTAAGATAACCATAGTAGCACCGTAACCATATTCTTTAAAAGAGGCATCCTGGTATTTTAGGTGGTTGTATTTTGTGTCAAGTAGTTTTCTCACTTCAAATTTCAACTTTCCATTACCCAAACCATGAATAAAAACTATTTTTTTCTGATCGGTTTTCAAAACTCCCTCTAAAGCAGTTGTAAACCTGTCAAGTTGTACCTTGAGTATTTCTCCGTTTGACATACCATTATGATTTTCAAGTATTTCTGTGATATGAAGATCAATTTCACTGATATCACTGCTTTTCTTTTCAGGTTTAGGTTTTCTAACAACAGGTATATCTTTATTCTTTATTTCCTTTGATAGATATATCTCCTTCATTTCTTTTTCATCAGAAACATCATCTTCTATCTTATTTGAATATACAGGAATATTAACTGCTTCTTCATCAAAATATTCATTCTCCCTGTAATATTTTCGCTGCAGTAAATCAACAGATGAGATATCAATTATGGTATTAAAAGGAGCTAAAAACCTGTATATCCCATCTTTAAAAAATATGCAGTGAAATCTAAATTTTTTACCCAGAGCATTAATTTCATTTATATCCCCATTACGAATAAGTATTTTTGTATCAGCCTCAAGTTTTCCACCTGAAATGACATTTATATTTCCGGCTTTTTGTTTTCCCAGGTTATAACAAATATCGTAAGGACCATCATTTACCAGGTACATTTCAAAATCAGGTGAATCATCCTCACTATTCGCAGCATGTATATAGGCAATATTAATTATCTGGTTTCTTTGTTCATTCAGGGTTTCAGAATTATTGGGTTCATTTATAGTTAATTTTTCTTCATTCTCCTGTTCAATATTTTTTTCACCCTCTTGCATTGAAAATGATTCGGAATATTCAATTGAATCGCCTGTTGGAATTATTTCATCTTTCAATACAGGTACTTCAAAACCTTCTTCAATTTTTACAAGAACAATCTTCTCATTCATAAATCCTGTAACGATCCCCTTGCTGGTATCATTTAAAAATTTAACCTTATCTCCTATTCTGAACTTCATAAATAATTTTGTTTATCAATTACTCTGTCTGTTTTCAATCGCAACAAATTTACCTATTTTTGCAACAACAGGAAAAACTATAAATATTGACAGATAAACAACAAATAACCGGAGAAATAATTGCTGAAAACATTCGTATGGATGAGTATACCTATCCTTTGCCTGAAGATAGGATTGCTAAATACCCTTTAAAGGAAAGAGAAAATTCAAAACTACTTGTTTATAAAAATGGGAAGATCAATTGCGATAATTTTGGCAACCTTGTAAGCTATCTTCAACCAGGATCTTTACTTGTTTTTAACGAAACTAAAGTAATAAGGGCACGACTTGAGTTTAGAAAAGAAACAGGTGCGAGGATCGAAATATTTTGTCTTGAACCCTACTCACCGGCGGATTATAATCTTGCATTCGAGGCATCATATACTGTTTCCTGGCGATGCATTGTAGGTAACCTGCGAAAGTGGAAAAAGCAGGTATTAAGCAAGAGTATTACAACAGACGAATTTGAATTTAAACTGTTTGCTGAACTGATTGGCGAAAAAGACGGAGAGCAGATAATTAAATTTTCATGGAATAATAAAGAAATTTCATTTGGCAAAATACTTGAAACAATAGGACAAACTCCTATCCCACCTTACCTGAACAGAGATTCTGAAGAGATTGATAATAGCAGATACCAAACTATATATTCAAAAAACAGGGGATCAGTTGCTGCTCCTACAGCAGGTTTTCATTTCACAGACACTATACTTAAAGATCTGGACAGAAAGAAAATTGGCAGGGCAAAAGTAACATTGCATATTGGAACAGGCACTTTCAAACCTGTAAAAAGTCATAACGCAAGAGGACATAAAATGCATACTGAAAGATTATTTATCAGTAAACCGGAATTGCTCAAATTGGCAGGAAACAAGCAAATTATTCCTGTAGGGACAACATCATTGCGTACTATTGAAAGTCTTTACTGGTTAGGAAGTAAAATAAGGCAAAATCCTGAAATTAATACTGACAACCTTAAAATTAATCAATGGGAGCCATATAATCAGGATATTTCCTTTTCAAAAAATGAGATAATTGAAACACTTCTTGAGTTTATGGATAAGAATGGAAAAACCAAAATTGAAGCTTCAACAGAAATCATGATCATACCAGGTTATAAATTCAGGATGACTGATGGATTAATAACCAATTACCATCAACCACACAGTACACTTTTATTACTTATTGCTGCTTTTGTCGGACCTGACTGGAAAAAGATATATCAATACTCACTTGAAAACGATTTCCGTTTCCTGAGTTACGGAGACAGTTCATTGTTGCTGCCAGACTAATGTTATGTTTTAGGCAAGGTAACACACAAAGGATTTGTGTTATAAGGTGACGAGGTAATGTGGAGATGAGGTGATGTGGTAATGTGGTAATAAGGGAAAGAGGAATGGCAGAGAAAGAATTTGAGGTTAAAAGAAAGTTATTAAACCATTTGGAATAATTTGTGAAATTATGTACTTTTATTTCTTATATTCTTGCTTCAAATTATAAACCTAATATAAAACTGTTATGAAAAAGACTCCTCTAGTACTTTTATTAATTAGTTGCATGATGTTTGCACCAACAATTACTGCTCAAACATCAGACAAGGATCTAAAAAAAGAAATTAAACAAAAAGCTGTACGGGAAGCCCGTAAGGAAGCAAAAAAAATGAAAAAGGATGGCTGGTATGTACCTCCAGGATCTCTACCTCTTGAAAAGATCCTTGAAAATGCCTGGATGAAGCAATATGCAGAGGATGAGAATGGGAATCCCCAGTATATTACAGCCGATGGTAACGCAGTTGCAGAATCAAAAACGGCAGGTGAGATGCAGTCTATCGAAATGGGAAAATTACAACTTGCAGGTTTGATCGAGACCAATGTTTCATCACTCGTATCAGGAAATATTGGGAATGCTCAGCTTAGCACTGAAGACGCTGCCTCTGTAACCGAAATTGTACAATCTTCAAAGAACATTATTGCAACTCAACTTGGTTATGTAAACCCCTTCTTTAAGATTTACAAAAACATTGGTAAGGATAAGATTGAAATTTCTGTCAGGTTATTCTATGATGTAAAACAATCCCTTGAAATCGCCAAGAAAGTCGTCAGGACTGAACTGAAGGAGAAACTAAAGATGAACGAAAAGAATCTGGAAAAGCTGATGGGAATGTAATAATAAGGTTTTTTACTTACCGGATAACTTCATGTTACCCCGTGAGTAATTTATTTATTAATCAAATGAAAAAAACGATATTACTATTCGTTTTTCTGTTTGTTCCCTTTATTTCATCATGGACACAGGAAATCAATATTCCATTGCTGCAGGTTTCCGATCCTCAAAACACTTTTGTTGCAATAATAGGGAATGAAAATTATCAGGAGTACTGTTCTGATTATACTCCTAATGCCCTTCATGCCATTTATGATGCGGAAAGATTTAAGCAATACCTTATTCATTACCTTAATATCCCGGAAAGAAATATATCTTTTTATTCTGATGCAACAACCACTCATATAAAACTCTACCTTTCAAAATTAAGCAGGCAGGCAGAAAAAGCCGGAAACCGGGGTGAACTGATCTTTTACTTTTCAGGGAAGTATGTTGAAGGGGGATTATTTGGTAACATTAGTCTGTTACCATTGGATGTTATGGAAACTGATCCTGCCTTTGCTGTCACGGCAGATGAGGTTTTCAGGAAGCTTGAAAGTTCACCTGCAAAACGCGTTACAGTCCTTTTTGATGCTACTTTAAGCAATGTTCACAGATCATGGAGTTTGTTGAATGATGGAGGAAAACCTTTCATCTATACTAAGGGAAAACAGTATGAGAAAATTAAGGCATTCATTACTGATCTAAATAAACAAAGCTTTGATAAGGAAACTATTGCGATTCATCCTGAAATAATAGCTACACAAAAGGAATCAGTTCCTGATAACACGCCGCCGGTTATCTTCATCACCACTCCTGATTTAAGCATATCCGGCAAGACTATTGTCGAAGATAAGGATATCCTTGTGAAAGGAAGAGCTGAGGATGAAAGTGGAATATACGAGGTTTCGGTAAATGGAGAGGAGGCTCACCTGGAGTCAAACAGCACATTTCAGGCAAAAGTGCTTCTCGGGATGGGAGAAAACATGATAATTGTTCAGGCGATTGATCCTAAAAGGAATATTGGTAGCAAGACCTTGCTTATTGAAAGGATTCCCGGGGAATTGGACAAAACAAAACAGGTCCCCGGTAATAAAGTTGAACCGGATGAAGATGATTCTTCAGCGAAAACAAGGTATTATGCATTATTAATAGGCATAAACGATTATGAAGATCTTGCTATAACCGATCTGGATAATCCGGTTAATGATACAAAGAAATTATATGAAATTTTGAAAACCGGTTATTCTTTTAGTGAAGAAGATATTACCATGCTGGTAAATGCAACAAGGGAAGAAATTATTTCATCGTTAGATAAATTGGAAGCAAAGCTGACAGTAAATGATAATTTATTAGTTTTTTATGCAGGACATGGATACTGGGATGAAAAAACAGGGAAAGGTTACTGGTTCCCTAAGGATGCAGAATACGACAATACTGCCAACTGGATACGTAACAGCACTATCAGCGGATATATAAGCGGAATAAAATCAAAACATACTTTATTGATTGCTGATGCTTGTTTCAGCGGAGGAATATTTAAAACCCGTGCGGCTTTTACTGGTGCTTCGAGGGCAATAAACCGGATATATGAACTACCCAGCAGGAAAGCCATGACAAGCGGGACACTTAAAGAGGTTCCTGATGAAAGTATTTTTCTATATTATCTAACTAAAAATCTTCAGGAAAACCAGGAAGAATTCCTGCCTGCCGAAAAACTTTTCTTCGGTTTCAAACAAGCAGTATTAAACAATAGTCAAAATATCCCACAATTTGGAGTAATAAAGAATGCTGGTGATGAAGGTGGGGATTTTGTTTTTGTAAGAAAAAGATAAAATAATTAATAAAATTTTATAAATTAGGGATCATTAAAATCTAATTATACTTTACATTTGAATATATAAAGCTAATATGACCAAGTTTTTTAATAACTTTCAATAATTAAAAAACTTATTAATATATTAAATTGTAATTGTTTAAAATTCAAGAATGTGAAAAAATTAAATAATATACTCATTTTAATGACAGGTGCTGTTCTCCTGACAAATTGTTATACCCCTAAGCATTTGGTTTTGCCTCCCGGACCTTCCTCGATTACAACTAGAACTCAAAAAATAAATATTAATGGATTCACTGTTTATCCATTAACTAACAAAGATGACTTAAGAAGAATTGGAGCATTAAAAAATAATTTTGCTGATTACATGAAAGTTAATGATTCATATTATAAAATTCAGGAATATTTTCCAGACGCTTCTTTAAATGTTAATATTAAACCGAGTAAGATAATTAAACGAACATGGATATTAGATGCAGCTTTTTTTTATCCTTTTTTGGGAATGTGTCCTTCACCATGGTGGGGAAAAACATATGCCAACCTCACGTTATCTATTGACATCCCTTCTATTGATTATGCCCAGTATAATTTTTCCGATTCAAGTAAAATCAATTTAATTATGTATCCTTATTATGGTGCAGGTGAAGCTATCTCAAAAAAATTCAGACTAACTTACTGGCAGTTGTTTTCTGAAATAAGCAAATATGATTTTCAGAAAAACTGGACAGGAAGTCAAAATATTACTGCACTCTTAGAAAATAAAGAAAAAACTATCATAAGTGAACAAATAGTAGCTGAAGAAAGCAAAACCAGACCTACTGTTGTTGTTTCGAAAAATATTTCTGATGTAGATAGAAATATCCCTATAAATAATATTAATAGACCAAATACTTTTGCCTTGATAATAGGAAATGAAGATTATAGCAGTTACCAACTTGATCTGAGTAGCGAGGTGAATGTTAATTTTGCTGAAAACGATGCCAGGATATTTAGAGTTTATGCAATCAATACACTTGGAGTTCCGGAACGAAATGTAATGATGTTAATAAATGGAACTTCCGGGCAAATGCACCAGGCTTTGACTAAAATAAACCTGATTGCCAGGAATACAAAAGGCGAAGCCAATCTTATTTTTTATTACGCAGGACATGGATTACCTGATGAAGTTACCAGAGAACCGTATTTAATACCTGTAGATGTAAGCGGAAAAGATTTATCACAGGCAATTAAATTGAAGGATGTATATAGTAAATTGAATGAACATCCAAACAAGCGGGTTACCATGTTTTTGGATGCTTGCTTTAGTGGTGGAGCTCGTAGCCAGGGTTTGTTAGCAGCAAGAGCTGTTAAGGTTAAGCCTAAAGAACAGCAACTTAAAGGAAATCTTATTGTTTTTACTGCAAGTAGTGGGGAAGAATCCTCTCTACCATATAAGGAGAAAAGTCATGGGTTGTTTACATATTTCCTGTTAAAAAAATTACAGGTATCAAAAGGAAATTTAACCTATAAAGAATTATCTGATTACCTGAATGAAAAAATCTCTCTTGAAGCCATATTAGTAAATTCAAAAGAACAGAATACACAAACTAATGTAAGTCCTGATGCAACTAACATTTGGAAAAACTGGAATTTTCTGAAATAATCCTGTCAAACCGCCGCCAGGGTTGGAAACCGCTGGTGGGGTTTTTTTATTATTAACCCTTTCTAAGGTTTACTCGCTCCCACTCATGAGACATTTCACTCACTTCGTTCATGAAATGGTTTATACCCCGAAAGTGGTTTAAATGGTAAAATATCATCTTCTTTTGACTTTGCCCCGCCTTCGTATACTACGGCGGGCAGGCAGGTTCTACGGGCGCTGGCAGGTCTTCTATTACATTTGTTTCGTTATGGTAATATCTATTATATCCACCTGCATATCATTTTTCCGGTAACTTCGGCATTTATTAAGCCATTTCTGGAAATCTTCCGATTTCAGGGTTTTGGGCATTGTATAACCTTCGACTATTTCTTGTTCGGTCAATTGATCGGTTAATACATTATCATCCAGTTTCGGCTTATTTAATAATGTTTTGGTGAAGATAATAAATAAACGATTGATATCTTTTTTACTTTCTGAATATAATGTATAAACATCCTCCTTAAAATATTCATCTTCAAAATAATTATGCTCCGGTTCTATGGAAAAAAAGATATATTCCCGGTCAGCCTTAACAGGCATACCACTTTCGTACTCTGCCGGCATATTGCTGTATGGTAATAAACATTGTGAATATTCCCCATCATCCAAATAAACATACAAGTAACCACTTATGGGGCTAAGGTAATACAGAAAAAAATCATCATTTTCTGCAAATGAGGTTGTTTTACAATTAATATTAGTGCAGGCCAATGGGAATGTTGTAAAGTCAACAGGGGGCTCAGCAAGTTCTCTTGCCCTGATGGTAATTTTACACAATATATCAGTAATTTCAAACTTCTTTCCCTCAATAACTTTATAGCCTTTTACATCTTCATATATTTCGTTGATCACTTCTACCACTTCTCCTTTTACAGATGTATTGGCAATCATATTAAAAACAGAATTTGTTTCAGTTTTTTCCCCGGTATTAATGTTGGAGATATAGGTTGAATTTCCCTGAATGATTACACTACCAAAGGCTTTTTCAAGAGCGTTAACAGTAGCCATATTACATGCTTCTTTTTTTACATCCTGCCTTGACCTGTTCTCAGTCAGTTCAACCTGCGCTTCACCTGTTGTTTTTACTTGTTGTTGACTGAACAGGAAAAATGGACAAAGAATAAATAATATGTTTAAAATAGTTATCCTTTTCATAATAAACAGGGAATTAAATTCTTATCAAATTTAGGATATTTATTTTCATAATATTTATTATTTCTGGTTATTTTACGCTTTCATTGATATTTTTTAGAGAGGTTTAAGCAACGCGTTGTATCACTATTTTGAAAACCTTATGAGTTTAGAATAAAGAGATTGTTACTGGATACTGGTTGCTTGTTTCCGGTATCGGACCGGTAGAATTATGAATATAGCTTATTTGAAATTTCAGAGATATGTTGAAGTAGAATGCTGAAGTAATTAGAAACCGTTCAGACCACTTGCCTCCATCAGAAAAATAGACGATTGAATAGATCTTCTTGTATCAACAAAATTTCGTAAATTTAATAACCTTATTATTTGTCTAATTAAAAGCAAACAGTATAACAGAAATAATGAGTTAGAGAGCCGAAATTATATTTATTTTTAAACAGATCACTTCAGGAGTTTCCGTAACACTGAGGTAAAACCGGATATATCTTCTTTTTTTGTATCAAAGGAAGTCATCCAGCGAACTACAGAGGTTTTCTCATCCCAGACATAAAAAAAGTATTCCTGCTGAAGTTCAGAAATGATCTTTCTTGGAACGCTGGCAAAGACACCGTTACTTTCAACCTTATGCATAATTGTTATTCCTGGTATTTTCTCAACCTCAGTGGCAAGTAGTTGTGCCATATCATTGGCATGTTTCGCATTTTTATACCATAACCTATCTGTCAAATATGCTTCAAACTGTGCAGCTATAAAACGCATTTTTGATGCCAGTTGCATTCCCTGTTTTCTGATATATTTAAAATTTTCAGCCAGATCGGGTTGGAAAAAAACCACTGCTTCACCATACATCATTCCATTTTTCGTACCACCAAATGACAAAATATCAACCCCTGCATCAATAGTAAACTCCCTGAATTCCAATCCAAGATGAACTGCTGCATTGGCAATTCTTGCCCCATCCATATGCACCAGCATATTGTTTTTATGAGCATAGTCTGCAATCTTCCTTATCTCATCAACGGTATATACAATGCCGAGTTCTGTTGATTGGGTTAATGATACAATTTTTGGTTGTGAATGATGTTCAAATCCAATTCCATACATCTGCGAACGGATATCATTAACATTGATTTTACCATCCGTAGTATGAAGGGGAAGCAATTTGCATCCTGCATATTTCTCAGGCGCACCACACTCATCTTCGTGAATATGAGATGTTTCAGCGCAAATAACAGAATTCCATGACCGGGTTGCAGCCGTCAGACCAAGAACATTTGCTGCTGTACCAATAAAAACAAAAAATACCTGTGCTTCATCCCCAAATAGTTCCTTAAATTTATTAATCGCGTCCTTTGTGTACTTATCATCGCCATAACCAACTACATGTCCTGTATTTACCTTACTAATAGCATCCATAATCAAAGGATGAACGCCAGCATTATTATCGCTCGCAAAACCTCTCGGATTTTCCATAAAGTGTCTCTTTCAATAAACATAATAATAAAATCACTGATCCGGAATCCGAATCAGTGACAGTAAAGATAGTAATAGATTTGCTTTATTAAATATCAGCCAAGCATAATCTCAGATAATTTTTTATAAAATAATCCCATAAATTTGAAAATATGGAGTGAAATAAATCCTATAAAAATTCCTGCAATAGCAACGAGAATTGCAAATCCAAGTGTCTCTACCCTGAAGAATCCAAATTCCATATGATAATTATTGTATGTAAAAGGTGCACCAATAAAACTGGCTGTTACCGCCAATAACGATACAGTGATAGAAAATGATAAAATTCCAAGTGGAAAACGCAGGAATAGAAAAGCAAGGCTTTTCCATGTTACCGGGTCGGAAATATAACTTTTAAATCGAGTCCATATAGCCATCTCCTGCTTTTCGGGTTTCTTTATATCAGGAATCTCAGCTTTCAGAACATAGATAGAAAACTGCTTCTCAAAAACAGAGAACCCGTACCAAGCAAGCATCATTAGCAATAAAATTGGTATACCAATCCATATTATAATCAGACCGATCCCAACTAATATTCCTGTAATAAGAAAAACAAAATAGAACAGACCAAGCGGAAATGCAAAAAACTGATATATAAGACTCAGATAAGCATCTGGGTTAGCAATAATGCCAAAAAACTTTTTTAAACTTTCCATAACATATTATTTTTTAGTGATTCAATTATAAAGACTATAGTATTTGGTGAATGCTGCCTAAATATTAGTTTTATATAACTATTCAGTGTCTTAAGTTTGGAATGCACAAAATGATAAATTTCACTATACTTTGCATTTATAAGTCTGCAATCTTCAGTCTGTAGTCAGCAATTTGAAAATCGTGCTATTTATGTTTTTCAGTCCCGATTTATCGGGAATGTGATTAAGTGATAATGTGTTATAATTTTTTGATTGTTATTTACTTTTTTGCCAACTGTTGACTGTGGACTGCCAACTGATTAGTTCAGAACTTCTCGTCATACCTGGTCCAGAGCAGGTCCCCCAGTTCCCATGCTTTTTTTACCACTTTTTCACCCCAGTCTATTGTATATTTTGTAAGGTATTCAATTGCCTTTTTTTGTTTTCCCGCTTCATACATTTCCAATGCCTTCATCTCAATTTCTTTTTGCTTTAAAAACAGGTCCTTTTGTAAAGGGTCCCATACCTCAGTCACATCATGTCGCATATCGCCCCACCGTTGTGCTGTAAGTGTACCAAGACGGTTAAAAGCCCACCATGCCGATTCATGGTTAAAACCATTTGGTCTTCCCGGAACTTTATAAGGAGCGGGCATGTCAGACACATTGCAATAGACAGGAATATATATTGATGTAGCTACATTATCCTGTGCAATCCATACCACTCCCCCAACCGGATCAGGCAACCAGTTGCGACACTGAATAATAGTTGCGTACATTGTATACCAACGTGCAATAGTCCTTTCACCCCGCCAGTCCCAGCCACCATTTATTTTATAGAGCTTATTTGCATCATAAGGCATAAAAGGGTTACCGAGTGGCGATATAATAGTTTTTCCATCCTCATCAGTAACTGTCATATTTTTTATCATATCAAAAGGCGTATCTTCGTAATAATCTTTAAAAATTGATACAAGTTTTTCAAGTGTTACAGGTTCATCCGGTTTAATTGAAAATGGATAATTCTCAGCCCTTGGATCAAGACTCAATGATGGTGCAAGAAGATCGAACACACGCCATTCTCTTCTTCGTGAAGCAAAAGAAGTACGGCTCCCCGGTGCATAAGCATAGCAAAAACTAAATTCTCCATCTTCAGGATTCCACCAGCCATTTTCTTTAGCAATCTCTAAAATTTCATCTGATGCCATAAAATAATCTTGATCATTAAGGTCGATTTCCTTTATTGTGCTGGCATTTACATTTACAGAAACATGGTTATCGGGGACACGTTGTGCTACCCATATGGCTCCGATCTTCCCTTTTCCCGGACCAAGGATCTCAAGATGCCAGACTTCCTCAGGATCTGCAATTGTAAGGGCTTCGCCTGAATCGTTCCATCCATATTTTGCAGTAAGCTTACCTGCCATTTTTATAGCATCCCTGGCAGTCGTACACCTTTCAACCATCAATCTGCAAAGGCGCTGGCAATCAATTAATCCTGCATCAGATTGCAGTTCGCTCCTTCCACCAAAAGTAGATTCTCCAATACCAAGCTGATGTTCATTCATGCAGGGGTAGGCTGAATTTATGTAAGCATAGGTATGTTTAACCTGTGGTATTTCACCAATTTTATCGTGCCTGTACATAGGCATTGCGCCGGAATCATCAGGGACCCTCTTATACATAATTGAAACACTTCCGGGATCATGATCTTTTGCTGCCACAACATCTATCCATGAACGTGTACGATGTGAATCATCTGTGTGAGATGTAAATACCGAACCGTCAGCAGAAGCAAGTTTTCCCACTGTGATGCTTGTACATCCGTCAGGAAAGCCTCCCTCCCAGTCCGATTTGTCCTGACTAATCACAGTGTTAGAGACAATAATTACGAAAAATAGTACCTGAATCACTAAAATTAACTGCTTGATTTTCATTTTTAAAACTTTTTTTGTATTTTTATTAAAAATATTGTACAAAATAGTAATTATTCAAATACAATTATCTTCAAAATACTGATTAAATAAAATCTTATACATAATATAATCAGTATCCCGATTTTAAGACTAAAAATTAAATCTATCTTTTCTACAAACGAAAGATTATGGATAAATTAGCATATAAAAGGAAACTTGTTGAAAAATGCCTGGAGCAACAGGATGAAAATATACTTAATGCTAAAGATGCAATGGATGATATTCAGGAAAGCGCTATTGATTACGGGCAACCTCAGGAGCATTACGATTCATATAAATCACAACTTCTCAGAAAAAGAGATGTGTTTGCAAAACAATATGAACAGGCAAAGGCTGAGCGTAAAATACTGGAAAAAATTGAAATTAAAAAAGTTTGTAAATCAGTAGGTTTCGGGGCTGTGGTAGAAACAGACGATAAGAAATTTATTATTTGCATAAGTTTAGGAAAAATAACCTTCAATGATGAAACTATTTTTGGCATTTCTTTGAAAGTACCTCTATACAAGGTAATGGAAGGATTAGAAAAAGCCAATTCATTCGAATTTAACGGAAAGAAATATCAAATTAAAGATATTTATTAGAATTATCATTTCCCCTTTCTCCATCTCCAGACCCTGCTGATCCCATGAGGTATTCCAACGTTATGGGCAGGAAAAACGCCTTGATTTATTGCTCGTATATCTTCAATAGTATAAAAAGCTTTTGGGTTAAAATTGTTAATTTTTTCCACAATAACAGGGATATCATGCCTTTTCATTATGGAAAAAATCACATGCACTTTTTTGTCTTTTCCTATTGCATCAATTTCAGTAATTCCAAACCCCATATCACGAAGTGCTTTTATTAATCCTGACGCATCTTCCTGGGTAATAATACGAAGAACAATTAATCCTATTGCCAGTTTTTCCTCTACTTTCATTCCAACATAATTCCCAATGGCAAATCCACCTGCATAAGCAACATAACAAACAGGATTGTTTAAATTTTGCATTATCTTGCCAATAGCAATTATCCAGATCAGAATTTCAAAAAAACCTAAAACCGGAGCAAGTAATTTCTTGCCCTTTGAAATCATAATAATTCTCATTGTACCAATTGTAACATCGCAAATTCTTGCTAAGAAAATTAACAATGGCAAAAGGAAATAAACAAAAAGGTCTGTTACGAAAAAATTTGCATCCATTTATAAAATCTTATTTTTCTAAAAAAACTAAATTATTGTAAAAAGTATGTCGTTTTTTAAAAATTTGTATCAATTTAATAAAAAATCAATAACCATTTTCTTCTCTTATTTACTTCTTCACCAATTTACATCTTCACCCTCTCTCCTTTCTCTTCCTCCAGTCAATATAGTTTATTACCAGGGAGATTACTAATGCAACTAAATATAAATACAGCGTCAGTGAATCAACAATATCCTGATTAAAACTCATACCGGTTATCCTGTCTGCAAGATATTTTATGTAGGAAACTGGCAGGTTACTAACCCCCATTTTTTCCAGTATCCTGAAATGCCAGTCGGTTAAAGGGCAATATCCCAAACCATAAAACAATCCCAATCCTCCCCATGATACACCTGTTAATAACAATAGATAGAGGTTAGCTCTACGTGTTTTCTTCCATATCCAACCAAAAAGATTAAAAAAAACCACGGAAGTATGAAAAACCACAAAAAATACATCAAGAAACCGGTACATAACAGTTCTTTAAATTCATTTACTCATTTTCTTCACAAAGACAAAATAAACAGATGAGAAAATCAGCCAGAGAGTAAGTAGAATAATAATCATAGAAAGAACAAACAACAATACTTCATTATGTTCAACAAAACTGACAATATTAATGATCATTGACCAGACAGTAACAAATAATACTGCAATCATTGGAAGAAAAGTGTAGAGAATATTTTTCCCTTTTTGGTGCAGATATACTGTAACTATCCCCAGAGCAAGTGCAGCTAATAACTGATTAAGGGAACCAAATAGTGGCCACAATACAAGGGCTCCTTCAGCAGCGGGTTTAGCTAATGTCATTAGTAACGCTGCAAGAACAACAATAAAAGTAGTAATATACCTGTTATCGAATGGCTTAATAACTTTACCCTTTTGTGATTTGAATATTTCCTGTAAAGAAAGTCGTTGAATTCTTGTAGCTGAATCGAGTGTTGTATTGGCAAAACTAACTATAAACACTGCAATTATTGATTTACCTACTACTGCCGGCACACCATAGGAAGATAGCAGATTTGCAGACCCAACAATAAAAGCCTCAAGCTTAGCACCCAGTCCTGATGCTGTTGACCACGACTGGTAGTGCTGATTAAAAGCTTCGATCCCGGTATAAACAACACCATCTTTTTCCAGTCCCATTCCCAGTCCGCCGGCAATTGCCATAAGCACCAGAACAGCCAGAATACTTTCCAGAATCATACTTCCGTATCCAATAATCAGAGTATCTTTTTCTTTGTTTACTTGTTTTACTGTAGTCCCCGAGCTTGCAAGGGAATGAAACCCTGAAATTGCACCACAGGCAATAGTAATAAACAGTAGTGGCATTAAACCGGGGATATCAGTATCTGCGGCATAGGCAGCTGGATTAATAGCAGGTGCCGTAATTACAGGATGTGCAACAACCAACCCGATAAATAAAAGCCCCATAGAAATAATAAGCTGATAAGAATTTATAAAATCGCGTGGTTGTAATAATTTATGTACAGGAATAGTTGAAGCAAAATACACATATATAAACAGAATAAGTGTCCATGATGTAACTGAAGAACCAAGCACTGGTGGTATTGTAATTGGCATAAAAGTACCAGCAATTACACTTAGATACAGGAGTACAACAGCAATAATTGAATAAACAAGATCATTTTTCCCTTTGTTAATTTCCCAGCCAAGCCAAATAGCAATGGGAATTTGCATCCACACCGGGAATACCGACTCGGGATACATTACAAAAAGTAACCCTACAATCATTGCAAAGACTGATAATACAATGAAAAGCAGGAATTGCATAATAAACTGAAAAGCATAACGAGTTGTCGGGCTTATTATATCACCTGTCAGATCGCCAATTGTTTTACCCTGGTTTCTTGCAGAAATAACCAGAGTAGTGAAATCATGAACTGCACCCATAAAAATTGATCCTATGAATACCCAGATAAAAGCAGGTAACCAGCCCCAGATAATTCCGATAGCCGGACCGACAATAGGGCCCAATCCTGCAATTGTAGCGAAATGATGTCCGAAAATGATATGCTTTTTTGTAGGCACAAAATCAATTCCATCATTAAATTCATGGGAAGGCATAGGGTTTTTATCCGAAAGTCTGAATAATTTTCTTGCAATGAATTTACCATAAGAATTATAGGCAATAATATATCCTGCCAATGCCAAAAGAGAAAGAACTAAAGAATTCATTTAATGATTTTTTTTGAACAAATTTACCAATTAACAAATTAACCAATCAACAAATTAACGAATTAGTTTGAAGAAAAATAACGAAGATTAGTCATTTTTGGTATTGCAGACTAGACATCATCCAGCGGGGCATCTGCAATTACATGAATGCTTATAGACTTAGCTACAGTATCAACATCCAGTTGGAAAGTAAATTTCCCTTGTTGGAGAAGCACACGTACTGAATCATCAGGAGGAAACTCATAGGAGACAGAATCGATAAGCATATTAACATGTTCCCTTGGATAAGCTTTTTCAAACCTTTTATATACTGTCTGTTCTCCGGGTTCAACAGTTCCATATTCATTAGTTTCCAATGCAGTATTAACTACTACTACACTATCGTAGGTAAGTAAACTGACATTATGGATACGGATATCAGTCGGTCCGTCAGGTGTATATTCGGTTTTTTTACACGATGTAAGTAGTATTGCAGTAAGTACTATTGATAGAAAGGTAATGTTTCTCATCTGTTTAAATATTTGATGTTAGTGACAAGGTTACTTATATTTTCTACCTTATTTCAAGTTCTGTGGTATTTGTTACTCGCTCCCACAATAACCCATTGCACAAACCCGCTCGTGAACTTCCATGTGGAAAACCCGGATACTGTTGTGCAATCATTCTTTAATCATTTTTGTTTGTGGATTAATGATACATGGAAGTTTCATATGTTAATATTTTTGTGCTTAGTCATTCTTTAATGTGTGAAAGTTTAATCAAAAAATCACAAAAAACAAGCACCAAAATACAAATAAATCTGAAATTCTAATAACTCAAAAATCAAAAAAAATCTTGTATATGTGTTTTTTGGATTTTGTTTTTTCAAACATTGGATATTATTTACTCACAAAATAATTAATTTTAAAGGTGTTCGTGAGACCACTTAGTTAAGTTGTTTTTTGTTTTTTGAGATTTGGTGCTTTGTATATAAAAATTCTCTACTTTACGGGCAAACAATATTAAGACTTTATATTAAATAGAAAGGTTGCATGCCCTTGTATTATATCTTTTCAATTGATGAGCTAAGCAACCATCCTTTTGTTCCACTACTCAGTAATATTTCGGTCCATTCATTCAAATCATCAACTATTGTAACTTTTGTTCCTTCATGAATTAAGAAAAGTTCTGTTCCACTCTCGTCCGGAGAACTTAGTACAGTAACTGAAGGACTGAAAACTATTGCTTTGTTATGTTCTGTAACCAGCTTATTGCCAGACCAGAAGAAAGCAAACGCACAAAGCCAGATAAATAGTAATAAAATACTTAGCCAGAACGCGACCTTTTTTGACAAATAACTTTTTGCATACAAATAAACAGAAAAGAGAATCAGAAAAAACACAAAAGCTATTATTGTAATAATTGCCCATGTATTTGAAGAAAATCTTTGAACTATATTTTTATACCACCTTAAGTAGAATACTTCAGTGAGTTCATCTATTTTATCAACTACATATGTCCGTGCCAATTCAAGGTTGTAATTTATATCTTTGTTATGTGGTGCCAGTATTTTCGCTCTTTCATAATTTAATATTGCAGGAGCAATTTTGTTTGATTTGAAATAAGCATTTCCCAGATTATAGTATATCGCAGCAGCTATGTATCCTGATTCTGTTAATTCTTCCCATGTTTGAATAGCCTCCTCAAAATTACCATCGGAATATAACTGATTGCCTTTAGCATAAAGTGAATCAATATCCTGAGAGTAACCTTGAAAAAGGATCATAAAAGGCAGAAAAAATAATAATGCTTTTTTTAGTTGCATGAATGTTACGTTTTTCGATTTACGGGCTAAGCTAAAAGTTATACGCTATATGTTAAGTTTACTATGCTTCTTTGCACTTTGCTCTTTGCTATCTTTTTATCTCCTGTTCAAGTTTACTAATTATATTAATTGCCTTTAGGTATACATCTTCAAGTAAAAAAGATTCTCCTGCCGGAGCATACTGAGCATACTCACAGGTATCAACCAGTTCGATAAACTCTTCAACAAGCTTTTTATCCACAGTTTTCTCATTAATTGATTGCCTGATATTTTCTTGTGATAGTTCTGACACAGGTATACTTAACTTGTCACTCATATAACCCCACAGTGCTTTCAGAACCTCTTCAAAAAACCCTTTCGCGTTGTTCGCTTTCATCTCTCTGCCCGCAATTTTCAACCTTTTCTTTGCTTGTTTGTTCGCTCTGCGATTACGAAGAAGAATTACATTAGCATTTCTTTTTGTACTATATCTTACTAAAATATAAACAAGGAAGAATAGTAGAAATAAACCGGTATGAACAAGGAAAAATAATGGTGTGCCAAAAATAATTTTACCTTTTTCTTTAACTTTAATTGGTCCGGTTATAATAAATCGAATATCTTTCCCAAGATAACGTACGTCTTCTTTAGTAAAACCTGATATAATATTTTCATCTTCTCCTTTCTCTCCTTTTGACACTTCAATTACAAACTCTTCTGAAGACAAGCTCTTATATTTTCTGTTAACAGGATCGAAAAAAGAGTATTTCACGGGGGCTATCCTGTAATTACCTGTATGCCTTGGAATAACCAGATACTCAAAAGTTTTTGACCCTACAGTTCCTGATACACCGGCTTTCAGGTTCGTTGTAACCTTTGGATCATAAGTCTCGAAATCGGGTGGAAAATCAACAATCGGGGCTTCTGCAAGCTTTATATTACCAGTACCCTTCAAAGTAACTTTAAAAGTAACTGCATCATTTTCTTTAACACTTGATTTATCCGGGCCAGCAATCATATTAACAGACCCAACCGTTCCTGAAAATGATGAAGGTGCGCCGGCAGGCAATGGTTTAACATTAATATTAACTTCAGGACTTGATATGATTTTCTTTGTGTTTCGAACAGAATTAAAACTAAAAAAATCATCAAAAAAACTTTGTGATGTTCTGGGTACAGTTTGTTGAACCAGACATTCAATCTCGACAGGTTCAATAACTATATTACCGCTGTATTGTGGGAACAATAAATATTTTTTTATTACTCCGGTTCCATAAATCTGATCGTTAATATTTTCCCTTTCCAATGATGTAAGTTGGGGAATTCCAATTTCCTGCATATAAAACCCATTGAAATCAGGAAGATCAACCTTTTCAAACCCTGACAGGTTTACACGTGAATAGATTTTTACCGTAGCAACAAGATATGCCCCCTGATAAACATTACTTTTGTTTACTAATACTCTAACAAACAGGTCTTCATTGCCAATATTAGCCAATCTCTGATTATTTTGACTTTGTATATCAGAAGCTTTTGTTTGTGCCTGATTTTTTCCTTTAATAACTTCAATCTGTAGCGAATTGGTAGAATACTGTTTCTTATTTACTACAACAATAGCCGGAGGAATTGCAAATTTTCCCTCGCGAGTTGACTGGAGTATATATGTATAAGTATAGCTAACATTACGGGTTACTTTCCCATTAATTATTTGTGTACTTTGATTGTAAGAAGTACTGGGACCTGCAATAACATAAAAATTATCAAACTCAGGAGCACTAAATTTATTCGCTTTCGAATTAAGGGTATAGGTTAACCTGAATTGTTCACCTACAGCTACTACCCCCGGAGCTGACACAGAAAATTTAATATCATCAGAATAACCGGGAATAACCGCTAGTATAAATAGTATGTTAGCTAAAAGATATCTCATTGTGAAGCAATCTCCTCTTCCTATTTAATCATTTAATCATTTTCGCATTTACTCATTATAAATTACCAATCTTTTTCAGTTTGAATCCTTTGCGCTTTAGCTTTTGCTTTTTTTACTTTTTCCTGTATCTTTTTTTCATCATTTGTAAGAGCATTAAGCAATCTGATAGCATCCTCTTTTGATATTTTTTGTGGTTGTTTCTGTTGTTCTTGTTTATCCTTCTGCTGTTCATTCTTGTTCTGTTCCTGCTGATCTTTTTCCTGTTTATCCTGGTTTTTATTTTTGTCTTTATTCTGTTTCTGATCCTGGTTTTGTTTTTGATTCTTCTTTTGCTGCTGCTGTTTTTTCAATAAATCTTGTGCATAAGAAAGATTATATTTTGTTTCCTGATCATCAGGATAATACCGCAATGAACTTTTGTATGCTTCAATACTTTGTTCAATTTTCTGCGATTTCAAAAAAGAATTACCCAGATTATGGTAAACTTTCGCAAGTTCTTTTTCGTTCTCAACCCGGGTTCTTAATCCATCAAAATTAGTAGCAGCTTCATCGAATTTTTCTTGCTTATACAAGGCATCACCAAGATTGAAGCTTGCATCGAAAAGATCAGCTTCTTTGTTTATTGCCTTCCTGTATGATACTTCAGACTCTTCAAACTCCTTTTCGTAAAAATTCCTGTTGCCTTCACGTACATGCTTTTTTCCCGACTGCCCGAAACCCGCTGCACTAAAAAGCAACAAAAATATTATATACGCTCCAATTCTTTTCATTTTATCATTTTATCATTTAATTATTTACTCATTTCTTCACCTTAGGCACTTCTCATTTAAATAATTTAATATTTTTAAGATACTTATTTTTCCTTTCCAAAAGTATAAAATCAAATAAAATAAAAATAAGAGCCAAACCTATCATATATTGAAATTTTTCATCATATTCAGAATAAATACGTGTTTCCAATTCCTTCTTCTCAATAGCGGATATCTGGTCAAATAACATATTCAATCCCAACCGGTTATTAGTAGCACGAATATAACTTCCATTTCCGGTGTCTGTAATTTCCTGAAGTATCTTCTCGTTGAGTTTAGTCATGACAACATTTCCCTGCCTGTCTTTTCTGAATGAACGTTGGTTACCTGAATAAACCGGAATTGGTGTACCATTTGGCGTACCAACACCAACGGCATATATTACAATTCCTTTTTCGGCAGCCTCCCTGGCTAAAGAAACTGCATCATCATTATGATCTTCACCATCAGTAATAATAATAAGTGCTTTACTTACTTCATTATCAGGACTAAAAGAATTAATACCCAGGTCTATTGCAGAGCCAATGGCAGTACCCTGTTTTGGAACAATCTGTGTATTAATGGATGAAAGGAACATTTTTACCGATGTATAATCGCTTGTTACAGGCATCTGAACATATGCATCACCGGCAAATACTATTAATCCAATTTTATCATCAGCAAGTTTTTCAACAAGACGTGCAATTGCCTGTTTTGCTTTTTCAAGTCTGTTTGGATGAATATCTTCTGCAAGCATCGAATTAGAAACATCCAACGCAATTACTATTTCAATACCTTTCCTTTTAATTTCCTCAAGCTTTGAACCAAACTGGGGCCTTGCCATCCCAAGAATAATAAACACCAAAGCAAACAGAATAAAAAGGAATTTTATTGCAGGACGATTTACTGATAAAAAAGGCATAAGCTGATTTAATATTTCAGGGTCACCAAATCGTTTTAAAGATCTCTTTCTAATCCTCCTGCCTATAACAAATACTAATAACAATACCGGTATCAGTACAAGTAAATAAATGAATTCTATATTTTCAAAACGAAACATACAAATATTGTTAAAAGTTAAATGAACCTTAATTAGAGTCTATCCATAAAGTCCGTAAGTTTTAGTTAAATTGAATATCGAACAAGGAACGCTGATTTTAGATTTCAGATTTTCAGTTACTTCACAAATCGTTAATCGGTGTTCCTTGTTCATTATTCATTTTTTTATGTTTATAGACGGACTCGTTTTAAGGTAAACCTCTTAGCAACGTATTACGTACAAGTACTTCGATAAAGATCAATACACCTGCTATGATTACAAAAAGCAAGTATTCCTCACTTTTTTTTCTAAATTCCTTAACATCTATTTTTGACTTTTCCAATTTATCAATTTCCTGGTAAACTTGTTTTAGCTGGTTATTATCTGTTGCTCTGAAATACTTACCATTAGTTATTTCAGCAATATCCTTCAAGACTTCCTCATCAATCTCAACTTTCATCTGCCTGTATTGCCTGCCATATTGGGTTTGCACAGGGTAAGGCGCCATTCCCCTTGACCCCACTCCTATTGTATAAACCCGGATATTGAATGATTGTGCAATTTCCGCAGCAGTAACAGGAGCAATTTCTCCCATATTATTCACACCGTCAGTCATGAGAATTATTACTTTACTTAAAGCTTTGCTGTCTTTCAACCTGTTTATTGCAGTTGCCAATCCCATTCCAATAGCTGTCCCATCCTCAATCATTCCGGTTTGTATTTCACGCATCATATTAATAACAACGGCATGATCGGTTGTTAGCGGACACTGAGTAAAGCTTTCACCACTAAATACAACTAATCCTATCCTGTCGTCACTTCGCCCGGAAATAAATTCTGTTGCAAGTTCTTTAGATGCTTCCAGGCGGTCGGGCTTAAAATCCCTGGCAAGCATACTACTTGATATATCCAGTGACATAACAATATCAATCCCTTCGGTAGAAATATCTTCCCACTTATCAATCGACTGTGGTCTTGCCAGTGCTATGATAAGCAAAGCGACTGCCAAAACTCTGAATCCGAAAATTATATGCTGTAGATAATGCTTATAAGTATGTGGTACTTTTAAAAAACCCTCCAAAGCAGACATTTTCATACCTGCCCTATCATTTTTATTTTTCAGCACATACCAGGCAATTGCTGGGATAAGCAAAAAAAGCAGGTAAAGAAACCCAGGATATAAAAATGATATTTTACTCATTCCCAACATAAAATATATCTAATTTTCCAATTGTTTTGTTCCATCATCTTTTCCTTTTCCCCCCTCTATTCCTTCTATTCCCTTTAATCCCTTTATTACCTCCTTTTGATCATCAAGTTCCTTTTGCCATGTTTGCTTTGTTTCATTAACAAAAACATATGCATTAAGTAAAGCAGTCTCATTTTCATCAGGTAGTGGTTTTGCTTTTGCAAATTTTACCAAATCAGCTGAAAACAGAAGCATTTTTAACTGATCAAACTGCGTATTATCATTAAATCCACTCTTTACCAGCGCCTCAATTATTTCATTACTGGTTTGTTCCATAGCAGGTGTTTGATATCTTCTTTCGATATACTTCCTGATAATACCAGTTAATTCAGAATGGTAAAGCTTTATTTTCCCTTTCTGCCATAACTTATTCTCTTTCAACTTATCTAGTTCTCTAAGAGCAATAACATGAGGAGGTTCTTCAGGCTTTTTTATTTTAAACAGCGGTTCCTGTTTCTTTCTCTTTTTAATATAATATACAATGATAAATACTATCAGCCCTGTCAATACAACTCCAATAACCCATGGAAAGATTTCAGAAAATGTAATTGGCATTTTAGCCGGTAATTTTACATCAAAAATCACTTCACTTGAATCAGAAGGGACAATGTCAACCCTTGAAACATTCAGGAAAAGAGGCTGCGTTGCCCAGTTAGCGGTAATGCTATCTTTATTGTATTGAAAAATGAATGGTGGTATATAGTGATAACCACTATCGAAACATGAAATATTATACTTCCTTGTTATTTCAAGTCGCATATTTTCAATGCGCAATGTATCAAGAGGTGTACGACTAATTATTTCAATACTCCCTGTAATTGTGTCTGTAAACTCAGGGAATAAAATATTTATACTGTCCGGTTGATTTATTAATAATGAGAGGTTAGTCTGGTCGCCGATAAGTACATTATTTGAATCGATTCTTGCTTCAACTTCAACCTCCTGCCCATATAAACACCCTCCGGACAACATAAACAGCAACCCGGAAATGGAAAGTATTAATAATAAGATTGTGCTATTTTTAATCAACACAAATAATTCTTTTAGATAATGCATTCATTATAAATGTTACATATATTATAGTTTAAACTGCACAAACTCTCTGCTCTTCGCTCTTTGCTCTCTGCTCCTCGCTCTCTACTCTTCGCTCTTTGCTCTTTGCTCCTCCTTAACGTAGTTTAAACAACTTTATCAAAGGCTTAACATAATCTTCGTCGGTACCAATCATAGTTGTATCGACACCACATTTCGAGAATACTTCCAATGCCTTTTGATGTTTCTTATCCCACCAGTCGGTATACATATCTCTGACCCTTTTATTTGAAGTATCAATTATCTTTTCATACCCGGATTCAGCATCAATAAGTTTAAGCATACCAACATCGGGAATTCCGGTTTCCCGTTTATCATAAATTTCCAAAGCAGCAATATCATGTTTACTGCTGGCAATTCTCAAAGGCTTTTCAAAATCAGGAACAATAAAATCTGAAAGGATAAAAGCAGTACACCGCTTTTTAATCACATTTGTAAGATACCGCAAAGGTTCAGAAAGGTCAGTGTTTTTATTTTCCGGTTGAAAATTAATCAACTCCCTTATCACATG
>Ga0307991_1000017_pt1 | contig 160666 bp, 141 predicted proteins | sample EllFjometagen131_FD_203146 | JGI IMG/M metagenome (GOLD analysis project Ga0307991, IMG submission 203146) | Marine microbial communities from Ellis Fjord, Antarctic Ocean - #131 | ecosystem: Environmental > Aquatic > Marine > Unclassified | place: Southern Ocean | collected 2014-10-08
CTTCTGGAGAGGAAGCAGATTAACATGAAATCGCAGCGCCATGAGGTGTTTGCTTAATATGTTGGATGCCTGGAAAGTGTCTCTTATTTTTTAAGCGATCTTGTCCGAATTACTTTGACGACATACAAAATATTAAAATAGAACATGGATTCTCAGAATAAAAGCGCTGAAAGAAAGATTTTGATAAATTGACGGTGAAAATATTAAATGTAAACTTAGTCTAAATTACTACCGTGACATAAAAGTAAAAAGCCCCCAGTAGAACTGAGGGCTTGAGCATGAGGAGTTAATGGTCTTTTTGGGGATTCCACTGTTCCCAGACCTTGCCAACCAGAGCTGGCCCTGGTTTGAGTGTTTTCTTCCCAGGCATCCAACCGGCAGGACAGGCTTCTGCACCCTTGGTTGCACGTACATGCTGGAAGGCCTGCACCTGGCGGATGGTTTCGCTTAGCATACGACCGACTGGAGGTGTCATGACTTCCATAGCTTGGATGACACCATCAGGATCGATGATAAAACGACCGCGTAGTTCAACACCGGCATTTTCATCGTAGACACCATAGATCGTGCCTACACCGCCCTGGCCATCGGAAACCATATGAAATGGTACTCCGCCGTCTACCATTTTGGATAATTCGTGATCATTCCACATCTTGTGGACAAATTGACTATCTACACTGACGGAAAGTACTTCAACTCCCAGGTCTTGCAGATCTTGATACTTATCAGCGACCGCTGATACTTCAGTCGCTCAGACGAAGGTGAAATCGCCTGGATAAAAACATAGGAGCACCCACTTGCCCAGATAATCAGATAATTTTACCGTAGTAAATTCACCTTTGTAATAGGCTGGTGCTGTAAAATCCGGAGCCTTGGCTCCAACTTTTGCAATCATTTTGATTTTCTCCTGAATTTTTGAAGGTGCTTCAGCCGGTTCAGATGGAACCTCACCTACCTGCGCACCTGTAGGACGGGCACATCCCGCCTCATTGTCTGCCATGGTAAAAATCTCCTCATTTTACATGCTTATTTGTAATATATCACCAATAACATGTTTTGCAAAAGATATGTATTCAACCCTCAAAGACGATGGAATTGAAACGAATGAACCCCAAATAGCGAGGGGATCAGGATACAAATTAAGGAACTGGGATTATCCCATGTGGGTTTTAATGAGATCCATGAAAACAGGGCGATACGTGGCACCAATGGGGAAACTCTCTTGGCCTATGTACACTCTGCCCTTATCAATGGTGTTCACCTTGGATAGACTCACAATAAATGATTTATGGATTCTGCAGAAGCGATCTGCAGGCAAGAGATCTACCATCTTTTTCATAGACATATAGGAAAGGTGCTTACCCTGGCTGGTGGTCACACTGAGATAGTCCCCCACAGCCTCAACAAAGAGAATATTGCGCAAGTCTATACGATTGACCTGCCCCTCCTCCTTGAGAAAGATGAATTCTTTGCCAGTCTGGCTTGCTCCGTCCCCAGATGCAGGAACATCACCTCTAGCCATCTGATCACTTGAGGTGACCATTCGATCCCGAGCTTTATTCAAGGCCTGGACAAAGCGTTCAAGCGAAAAAGGTTTATGGAGGTAATCCACCACATCCAACTCAAAACTTTCCAGAGCATACTCGCGATAGGCCGTAGTGATAATGGCCAGGGGTGGACGTCGGAGACTTTCCAATAATTTCAATCCCGTAAACTTGGGCATATTGATATCCAGAAAGATGAGGTCAGGATTCAGGGTGAGTATGGCTTCATTGGCTTCAAAAGCGTTCTTACACTCCCTGAGGACCTCAAAACCAGGCATATCTGACAGATATTTCTTAATCACAGCACGTGCTGGGGCTTCATCATCCACAATGAGACAACGAATGTTGGTTTGCGAACTCATTTTGTCCCTGCTTCCACTGTGATACTCAGATCAACACAAAACTGATGACCATCGTCCTTGATGACAAAATGATGCTTACCAGGATAGAGAAGCTCAAGTCGCTTGCGGACATTCTCCAGCCCAATACCACCGCTGCTCTTTTCTTCATCTTCAAAATTATCACGGAGATTTGTGCAGGTAAATTTGAGTTGGCCATTTTCCTGTTTGAGTTGGACATCAATAAAGGGTTTGCCGCTTGAAATATTCACCCCGTGTTTGAAGGCATTCTCAATCAGTGGTACAAATAACAAGGGAGCAATCATTATGGTGGTATCAACTACATCCATCTTCAAATCAACTTGCACTGATTCATCAATACGGACTTGTTCGAGAGCAATATAATTGGTTAAAAATTCCATTTCTTTTTCAAGGCGAACCTGTTCGTCCTGGCACTCGTAAATAATATGATTCAGAAGACCTGAAAGTTTAAGGATGAGTTCAGGTGTCTTGGGAGATTCCAGCAGGCTATGTGAATAGATATTGTTTAGTGAATTGAAAAGAAAATGAGGATTAACCTGGGATTTTAGGGAATCAAGCTCAGCCTTCAATTGACGGCTTTCAAGATCTTTTACCGATAAGGCCTCCTTCTGCAATCGTAGATTTTCACGCATAAAATGCAGAGCTGAAGTGATGGCAACTAGAAATAATTGAATAAATACCATCGGTATGACAAACTTGAAAGAAGGTACTTCATGCAACATAAAATGGGGTCGAAATTCGGGAACGAGTCTTACTATTGATACCAGGAATATTCCATTGAATGAAACGACTGCCACCAAAACTAAACCATAGATATGGAATTTTCCTGTCTCAAAGAAACGAGGAATGAGCACCCGGAGATTTATATAGACAACGGCGATGGACACCACGACTTGAAGAAATTCAAAAGGAAGGTGAAAACTCACATTTCGACCCACTTCGGATCTCAATAAACTTATCAAGAATAAGAAAATAAAATAAGCACCCCAGAACATGAGGTGGAGTGCAAAGCGATTGTCCTGTAGTTTCATTCGTTTTATCATGGCCCGAATATAGATTTTACACCCCACATCAGCCCGAACTTTCGAGGTCTCCAGCACTTCACACGACCAACGACACCATTTCCACGATAAACATTGAGAAAGATGGATATCGTGTCCTATACTGAATTGGTCGTATAAAAACCGTATTCATCGAATATCAACATACATGAGCTCGATATTACTCTAGGTTCGCCCCGCAATGAGAAAGAAGACCAACAAACGGAGAAGCAAATAATGAAATTTTCTATTAAAAACATAATGAGCCTGGTTGCTGTGCTAGCTGGATCAATCGCCATAATGTTTCTACTTATGAGTATGAAAAGTACCCCAGAGCGTAAGGCGCAGGAGGACACCAGAGTTGTCGTGGCCACGCAAGAAATAAAAAACTCAGATATCCAAATTACCGTGCCAGTTATGGGAAAAATCAGTGCAAGGGAAAAGATTACCCTCTTCGCTGAAGTATCCGGCATCCTGCTCCAATCTGAAAACGAGTTTCTCGCCGGCTATCAATTTAACAAAGGCGATGTCATGCTGCGGATAAACAGTGAAGAGTCAGAATTAAATCTGAAAGCCCAACGTAGTAATCTTATGACAGCTGTTGCCGCCCTCCTACCAGAATTGAAATTCGATTATCCTCAGAGCTATGTTAGCTGGGAAGGCTATTTGCAGGACTTTGACATTAATGGAGATACCAAAGCCCTCCCTGAGCCCCTCAACGATCGTGAGAGCTATTTTGTAGCCAATAAGGGCATTGCCAGAACCTATTACGATATTAAAGCTCTAGAAACCCGTCTGGCCAAGTACACCATCAGAGCACCCTTTGATGGCAGTGTAACTGAAAGCTACATCAAACCAGGTAATCTGGTTCGCAGTGGTCAGACTCTGGGCGTCTTTCTAAATCCAAATAATTACGATCTGGAAGCCACCGTGGGGATCAATGAAATCAAACATATCTCTGTTGGTGATCAGGTAAAACTGAGCAGCAGCAATTCAAAAGCCAGCTGGAGGGGCACGGTAAGCCGCATCAGCGATGGTCTCGATGTTAATAGCCAAATGGTTAAAGTTTTTATTACTGTTTCTGGACCTGAATTGCGGGAAGGGATGTATCTCAAGGGTGACATCTTGACAACTTCCTCACTAGAGGGCGTGGTGCTACCTCGTAAACTTCTGGAATCAAATAATACGGTCCTGGAGGTCAGGGAGGGTAAAATCAATCGCCTCACCGTAAATGTGGTTTCAACCCGGGGGGAACAAGCCGTTATCACAGGTCTTCCCAATGGAACACAGATCTCATTAAAAACTCAGAATCTGCAAAATGGTACGGTTGTCCGGGTCATGGAAGATGCCAAAAATAACCCTACTTCTGCAGATGTAGCTGGGTAAGGAAGCATCATGAAATCCCTTATTCAATATTTTATCAAATACTCCACCGCGGGAAATGTCATCATCCTGCTGCTGGTATTCCTGGGACTCCTGGGCTTTGCTTCTCTGCGTTCCACCCTTATGCCTCAGATCGACCTGGGTGTCATCAACATCACAACTGTCTATCCTGGTGCCTCCCCTGAGGAGGTTGAGCAGGGGGTTGTCCTCAAAATCGAGGAAAATATTCAAGGCATCAGTGGCATAAAGAAAATCACCTCCACCTCCATGGAGAATGTTGGGAATGTCACCATTGAACTCATTAGTGGTGGTGACCCTGATCTGGTCCTGCAGGAAATCAAGAACGCTGTGGACGGGATTAGCTCCTTCCCTTCTGGTATAGAACCTCCTCGCACCGCCAAATGGGAATTCCGCTCCGAAGCCGTCGAATTCATGGTCAACGGCGATGTGGATTTACATGAATTGAAAGATGCCGCTCTACGGATCGAAGACGACCTGCTGGCTATAGATGGCATTTCGAAAATCGAGCTTAAAGGGTATCCCGAGGAAGAGATTGAGATCGCCTTCAGGGAATCAGATCTGGAAGCTTACGGTCTCACATTGGCTGAGGCTGTGGGGATGGTTCGCAAAGCGAATATTGACCTCACTGGAGGAACCATCCGGGGTGAAACTGAAGATTTGAGCATCCGCACTCGGCAAAAACGTTATTACGCGGCTGAGATGCATGACATTGTTCTCCGAACTCTTCAAGATGGTACCATCCTTTATCTCAACGATGTCGCTGATATCACCGAGAAATGGGCTGAAACTCCTGATGCCGTTTATGTAGATGGCAAACCAGCGGTTCTGGTTTCAGTCAATTACACCAGTACTGAAGATGTCATCAATACCGCTGACAATGTGAAGGCCTATATTGCAGATTTCAATGGAAGAAATGAAGTGCTCCAAGCACAGATTCTTCGCAATGCAGCCACCTCCATCGAGAGCATGCAGAGCATTCTCATTAATAATGGAATGATTGGATTTTTCCTGGTCCTTCTCTTCCTATCTCTTGCACTCAACCCCCGAATGGCGATTTGGGTGGCCATCTCAATTCCCCTCTCCTTCCTGGGCATGTTTGGATTGGCCGCACTGGCTGATATTACACTGAACCGCATCTCATTGTTCGGTATGATTCTCGTGGTAGGTATACTGGTGGATGACGGAATTGTCATTGCCGAAAATATTTATCAGCATCATGAAAAAGGTAAGCGACGTATTCGCGCTGCCATTGATGGCTCACTGGAGGTATTGCCTGCTGTTTTTTCGGCGGTCCTCACCACCATGGTTGCCTTCTCAGCCTTCCTGCTCATCGAAGGAACCTTTGGACAATTTTTCCGTGAGATGGCCTTTGTTGTCATGGCGGCTCTGTTTATCTCCCTCATTGAAGGCGCCCTCATCCTGCCAGCTCATATCGCTCATTCGCGTGCACTAGCTGCAGATAGAAAACCCACAAAATTTGAAGTAAAATCTAATCAGGCTCTGGCCTGGTTGAGAGATTCTCTCTATGCCCCAGTCTATCGCTATGCCTTGAAACACCGTGGTATGGTCATAGCAGTGGTGACAGGTCTTTTCCTCATCACCATAGGTGGTGTTATGGGTGGTATCATCCAGATGGGGGGCAGTTCTTTTAATAATCAGAATATGTCCACCGTTGATATCCAGATGCCTCCCGGCACACCAACCAGTGTCACTATGGAAATTCTTGACAAACTGGAAGCAAATGGTGTGCTCACAGGTGAGAAATTTTCTGAGCAAGAAGGCAAGGAAGTCGTCACCAGTGTGGTGAAGCGAATTAGCAGTAGCGATGCCGGTAGCGTCACCATCAACTTTCTGGATACTCGTGAGCGTGAATTTCTATCGACAGAATTTTCCAACGCCTGGAGTAAGGCTGTAGGTCAGGTGCCAGAAGTCGAACGCATTAACTATGTAGAATCCAGTCAATTTGGTAAGGCTGTTTCCATTTCATTGCAAGGTGAAAACATCCAGGATCTGAATCTGGCTGTAAAAGAGTTTAAAGCTGAACTTAACCAACTGGCTGGATTGAAGAATGTCATCGATGACAACCAACAGGGTATGCGTGAGATTGAGATAGAACTGAAAGATCATGCCTATAGTCTGGGTCTGGATATTCAAACTGTGATGAGCCAGATACGTAATGGTTTCTATGGATCTGAAGTCCAACGAATCAACCGCGGGACTGAAGAAGTCAAAATCTGGGTCCGCTATAGTGATACTGATCGATCATCCATTGGTGATCTGGAAGAGATGAAAATCCGCACCAGCAAGGGACAAGCCTTCCAGCTCAAATCCATTGCCAATTTGAATTATACCAGTAGTCTGAGTAAAATCAGGCACCTCAATGGGCAAAGGCAGGTAACCGTTGAAGCAGATGCGATGAACAAGAAAGTTGATCTCACCCAGATTAAAACTGAGGTTGTAGATGTAATACTTGCCTCCATTCTTGAAAAATATCCAGACATAAATTATACCATTGGTGGTCATGGCGAACGCAAGGCAGAGGCTCAGGCATCCATGATTAAAATTATTCCCCTCATCCTGGTTCTACTGTTCGCTGTCATCGCCTTCACCTTCCGTTCATTTGTTCAAACTGCCATCCTCATGTCACTTATCCCCCTTGGATTTATTGGCATCGGTTGGGGACATGCTATCCATGATACTCCCCTGGATATGCCCTCATATTTCGGTGTTCTTGCGCTTATTGGTATCCTGGTGAATGACTCCATCGTATTCATCGGCACCCTGAATCGCAATCTGAAAGAAGGATTGGTCTACATGGATGCGCTACTTAAGGCAGGTATTTCCAGATTCAGACCGATTTTACTCACATCCCTCACTACTATTGCAGGTCTCGCTCCTCTGATTCTCGCCAATAATCCTGATGCCCAGATGACCGTCCCCATGGCTATCGCAGTCGCTTATGGTCTCATCGTATCCACGTTCTCAACCTTACTGATCTTGCCCGTTCTATTAAGCTTTGCCAATGATGTGAAACGTTACAGGGTCAAGTTCAAAACGGGAATATTGCCTAGCCGTGAATCTGTGGAAGCTGCTGTCCTTGAGCTAGACATCGATGCTCAGTTGGCAGCAGAAAGTCAGGAGGTATCATGAATCGCTTAATCATGATATTGACTCTCCTAACAACGTCTCTATCGCTCTGGGCCGCTCCCACCCTTGAGATGGATCTGAATGAGATTCTTACTGCCACCAGCAAACAGAATCTCTCAATCAAACAGGCACAAAACTCCAGAGAAGTCGCCAATAATTCTGCCAGCCTGGCAAATGCAGGATTGCTGCCTCGTCTGGATTTGAGCTCCAGCTCAACCCTGCTGAATGGGATCAATCAAACGCCTGGAGGTGAGGTTGATTATGAGAACACCTCCCTGTCAGCCGGATTGAATGCCAGTTATACGGTATTCAACGGAATGCAGGGTCTCACCAAGTATCAATTATTGAATGTTCAAGCCCAGGCTAGTGAACTTCAAGGAGACATCATCGAGGAAAGCATTCTTCTCTCTGCAGCAAATCTGTATGTGAATATTTTGATTACTTATGATCAGCACCAGATCAGTCTGGAACAAATGGACATCTCACGTCAACGTCTGGAACAGGCTCTGGATCAGACCAAACGCGGTATGGCCAGCTCCCTTTCCGCCCTGGCAGCAAGGGTGGACTTTGATAATGACAGTGTTACAGTAATTGAATCAAATTACGCGCTTCAAGAGGCTAAAAGGAATCTCAACCTGCTGGTTGGCTGGGATCTCAACCAGGATTATCAGACTAAAACACTCGAATATGACCTGAGTCATTATGACCTGACGATGCTTATCTCCCAGGCTGAAGCATCCAACAAAAGCCATTCATTGAGCCTCAACCTTGAAAAACAGACCGATTTAAATCTGAAGCGGACCCTGGGTTCAGTTCTTCCCAAAGTGAGTGTGAGTGGATCTTACGGTCTACAACAAATTAATTCGGATATCGACTTTGCTTTCAATAATTCTGATATGAGTACGACTGCAGGACTATCACTCAGTTGGAACCTGTTTGATGGGATGAAATCGAAATCCATTCAAAGCGGACGTCTCCTCCAGAAGAACAGTGAATGGAATACGCTGGATTCAAAGAGACAGTTGGAAAAATCATTAAGTTCAGCGTTGGCCTACTATGAGAAAAGTCGCCAGCTTTTGGAGCTTAAAGCCAACACTCTCTCTTCTGCTCAGCTCAATTTTGAGCAAACCTCTGAATACTTTAGACTGGGTCAGGTGAGTTCAACCCAGTTCAGGGATGCTCAACTCAATTTGAGTCGAGCCAAAAGCAGTCAGATTAAGGCGCGTTATTCAGCCTACCTCGCTGAGATGTCCCTGTGGCAACTGACAGGACAGCTAGAAGATAAAATAAAGAACAGCTAATCTGGTGACACAATCCTGATCGGAGATCTCATTGCTTCTCCATCATCAAATCGCCTCCACTACGGAGGCGATTTTAGTTCTTGTGGTATGCTTCAATTGAAGAGAGTGAGACCAATCGATATTGGATAGTTTAATCCTTCAGACAGCGAATAGAAAAGCCTGCTTCTCTGGCTGAGTAATAACGCTGTACACCTGCCTGGGACGCCAATAAATGAATGTCAATTTTCATGGTGCGGTTAACTGCTGTTATGCGGCCCTGCCCTCTCTCAAGCAATCCAATGGGGAAATTGTTAGTTGTTCTATTGCTCAAGCCATTATGGGTTTCCCCAACCACTCAGGTTATGTCGCTTCGAAATATGCACTCCACGGCTTTTTGTCCACACTTGATATAACGATGCGGGGGGAAGTTTCAATTCTTGAGGCCGTCCTGAGTTGAATCAAAGGTAAAAATCTCAGGGATAACGCCTTCGGACCTGAGGGTACTAAACTTGCGCAATCTAAAAAGAAGCATACCAGCGAGGCAGTGAGCCTTGAAGCATGTGTTGACAGATAGTTCAGGTCATCGAGGTTGATAAAAAGACCGTTTACATCCCTCGGAAACTTCGTTTTATTCCCTTCCTGAACACATTCTCAGGGATTTCTCCTCAGAAAGGCCACTGGTACCATTGACGAGAACAAAGCCTAACAAGGGTATGTAACTTGTCATAATAAACATTTGAACGAGACAGCCTTGGGCTGGTTCTCAAGCTAAAAGTTGGTGTTTTCAAAGGCGATTAGTTTTGAGTCTTGGAGCTCTTTTTCAGACATTTACTTCCTTTAAAAACCAATCCCTGACAGATAGGTCCAGGATTTATTCCAAACAGACATTGTCGTATCACCGTGGCTTACGCTTCTGAAATCGGCTGAGATCTTTTTAAAATCAAAGCGATAGTATTTTATTGGCTAATCCATTTTAATTTTTAAACTTATCGATAGCTCCGTTAGAGCAAAACCCGATAATTACGTGGTTGAGTTCATAACCTTGTAATTTTAAAAAAATAGATTCGCGTGAAATTGAGACACTTGCTTTCATTGGTCCTTTTTATGAGTCTAGCCGTTGGGCTGGTTGGTTAAACCAATACCTTCAAATTTGATCATTTTTCGGACCAGCATGACGCTCCTCAATCTTATATCAACGCCATGCATCAAGATCAGACGGGGTTTATGTGGTTTGGCACCAATGCTGGACTCGTAAAATATAATTGTTATGATTTTATTAATTTCTCCCATGATTCACGGAATGAGAATAGCATCAGCTCTAATGCAGTACTGGCACTCACGAGTACTCGGCAAGACGGGAATCTATGGATTGGCCTCGGCAATGGCGTGCTGGATCGCTATGACCAAAAGCATGAATTATTCTCCAGTTATTCGATCCCAATCATCGAGGGTTACTCCTCTGGTAATGCAAATATCATATCCCTCTTGGAGAGTTTTGATGGAAACCTGTGGGTGGGAACTATTGGGAATGGCCTATATAAATTTGACCTAATCAGCAATTCATTTACGCAATTCACCTCACAAGCGACCACCACACCCTTGGAGGAAACTTCTATTAATGCCCTATATGAAGATCCTGAAGGTCATCTGTGGATTGGATCCTCATCAGGTTTATTCAATTATGATCCTGAATCCCAACTGTTTCGTCAGTATTTGATAGACCCTGTGGACACCATATCCGATGCGAATTATATCACCTCTATCGTTATGGATGGTTCTGACAACCTATTGGTTGGTACGGAAAGTGGCGAATTATTCAAACTTGAGCGATCATGTGGTGTAGTTCAAGGCTTTTCTGCCGGCCTTGCCAGACTTGATGAATTTGAATTAGAAGGCATTATTTCCCTGTTTATTGACAGTCGCGGCTTTTTATGGATCGGCACCTGGGATGGTTTACTAAGATATGATCCGGATAATGATGAATACATCGAAACTTATGTCGATGAGCATGATCCGTTTGGATTGAGTGATGGGAGCATTACGTGTATTTTTGAAGATAGATCCGGGCTCCTTTGGTTTGGAACTGCAGATGGCGGAATCAATGCGTATTATCATCGCACAAGTATCTTCCATCATGTTTATAGAAATCCATCAAAACCTGGAACATTAACCGGGAATCTGATTTTTTCGATTTGTTCACAGCGCTCTGGTGTACTCTGGGTAGGAACTACCCTTGGCCTGGACCGTTTGAATCCTTCCTCGAATAACTTTCAACATTATGTGGCAGACTCTGAGGATCCATATAGTCTGTCTAACTCAGCTGTGTCGGTACTTTTCGAAGATCAATTCGATCAGATGTGGGTTGGTACTGAGGGAGGGGGGCTCAATCGCTGGGATGAACGAAACCAGAGATTCACTCATTACCTCCCCGATGATGGGAATGATAAATCAGTGAGCGATGGGTATATCAGCGCAATTGCGGAAGATCATAGCGGCAACCTCTGGATTGGAACTCAAAATTTTGGACTCAACAGGTGGATCCGAAATGAAGATCAATTTGAGGTCTATCAATACGATTCAGACAATCTGGAGACCTTGTACTCAAATCGAATCAGCGCCGTGTACTGTGATCATCTTGGTGGCGTTTGGATAGGAACTTTATTTTCTGGATTAAATAAATATGACCCCCAGAAGGATTCAATGATTCGGCTTGCTCAAAGCCCTGAGGTATCAGATGCTCTCAACGGCTTGTCAGTATATTGCATTTTCGAGGATTCCAAGCAAAGACTCTGGGTAGGAACTGACAAAGGATTGAATTACTATCATCGTGAAACTGGAAAATTTGAATCATTCTCCAAAAGTGATGGACTGTTTCGCGATGCTGTGTTTAGTATTGTGGAAGACAGAAGCGGAAAGTTGTGGCTAAGCAGTGATTTGGGGTTATCTCGATTCGACTATGATACTAAGGTTATCAAAAATTTTAGTGTTTCAGATGGGCTGCAAGGCAATCGATTTTTCCCAAGATCCGCTGCCATCGGGGTAACTGGGGAGCTGTTCTTTGGTGGTAACCATGGATTCAATCGATTTTTTCCTGAACAAATTCTTGATCAGACGTACCCGGCACCGATTGAAATAACTAGCTTCAAAATTTTTGACCAGGAGATGCAGATGGGTGCATCCTTGTCAGATCTCTCGCAAATAAACCTGAAGTATGCAGACAACTTTTTCTCATTCAATTTTACATCGTTAGATTTCACTTACCCTAAGAAAAATCAATTCGCATATAGGATGGAAGGTTTTGATAAAGATTGGATCTATTCTGGATCCAGACATTACGCAAGCTATACTAATCTGAATCCAGGTCATTACACGTTTTCTGTGAAAGGAACTAATAGCGACGGTTTTTGGAATAACGAGGAGCGAAAAGTGGGGATCTACATTGTTTCCCCATTTTGGAGAACAAATTGGTTCATCATCGGGATGATCCTGATGGTATCAGGAATAGTTTATGCTCTGGTAAAGTATCGTTTAAAATTGATGCGTGTTCGTACTCAAGTTTTACAAAATGAAGTAAAGAAGCAGACTGCCGATTTAACCAATATGAATCAGATGCTTGAGCAAGCCAATGTGATGAAAGATCTGCTGCTGGATATTATTACTCACGATCTAAGAAATCCAATTGGCGTTATTGAGGGGCTGTCGGATTACCTGGTTTCTAATTTTCCGGATGAAGAGGCCATATCTGTCATCCGGGAAAGCAGTCGATCTGTCCTTAGAGTAATGGAAAATGCTACGACTCTTGCTGCGGTCGCCATGGGTGGAACTATCGACTTAGAGGAGCTTGATCTCACACTCATCATCGAGGAAGTATTAAAGGAATTAGCACCAACCCTTGAAGCAGCCAATCTGACAATTCAAAATAATTTGCATGACGAATCCATTATTCTAGCCAATTCCATCATTGAAGAGATTTTTAAAAATTTTGTAAGTAACGCAGCGAAGTATGCTTCAGCGGGACAGCGGCTTGTTATTGACAAAGAAACAGATGAACAATACTTAACTCTCAGTTTCAAGGACTATGGGGACACAATCCCTGAGAATCAACGAAAAGCCGTTTTCCATCGCGGAGTACAATTAGCAAGTGGCGTAAAAAAAGGCCGAGGTCTGGGTCTGGCTATTGCAATGCGGATTGCCACGGCTCACGGAGCTGAAATTGGAGTGATTCCGAATCACCCCAGGGGAAATATTTTCTTCTTCAAAATACCACATGACACATAAAGTTAGTGGCATTACTGTATGCCATCACTTCTAAAATGCTCTCATCTGCCCAATTGGATTTTCTGACTGTTAGGCAACTCCTCTAAAAATTACCATTTCTCCCCCCTAAATAAGTGCCTTTCCTGAGAGAATAGTTTATCATGAACCATGTCAGTTATGGAAATGATCCTCATCGCACTCGGTCTGGCCATGGACGCCGCAGCAGTTTCAATCACCGCTTCAGCAGCAGGATATGCCAAGGATTATAGAGCTGTTTTCCGGCTCGCTTTCCACTTTGGACTTTTCCAGGCATTGATGCCCGCTCTTGGCTGGTTTTTAGGATCGACTGTGGTTCATTACATCAGTAGATGGGATCACTGGATAGCATTTACGCTTCTGGCCGTTGTAGGTGGTAGAATGATTTTTTCCGGGTTCTTCACAGATAATGATAAATTAATAGTTGATCCATCAAAAGGTTGGACCCTCATAACGCTAAGCATCGCCACCAGTATTGATGCCCTGGCAGCTGGCCTCAGTTTTTCTGCGCTCAATATGGATATCTGGCTCCCCTGTCTCCTCATCGGAGTGATTACCATGATCCTCTCCGCCATATCAACCCGTATCGGTAGGGCTGCTGGTCAATGGTTGGGACAGCGGGTTGAAATCCTGGGTGGTTTCATTTTGCTGGGAATTGGACTGAGGATATTAGTCACCCACCTCGCCTAATCAGGTGATCCAGATCATCCTTATGCATATGTGATATTATTTATCTTCTTCCATTGGCCATCCCCTCCTATCATAAGATTAATCATCTAAAAGCCCAACATAGGAGGGAAATATGAATATATCGCTACACAAAATAATGCTTCCTGTTTCATTTGTTTTATTAATGGGAACCACTTCCCTGGAAACCAGGAACCATCGGGTGGCTCAGTTGCCAAATGGTAGTTCCGTTGGCTGCGGTGGGTGTCATGTCAGTTCAGGCGGGGGCGGTGCCAGAAATTCTTTTGAATCCTTAGTTGGGAGTTCATTTCTCATAGGGGAAAATGTCAACTGGGTTGCAGATCTGGCCTCAGTAGATTCAGATGGCGATGCAGCCAAATTTTCCCTGCATATGAACATTACCGAGATGTCCCCTCATACGGGCCAATATTTTGAAATTCGAGTTGTTGATGCGGCCACCAATACGGTGATTGTTCGTGAGGAAATAGCCAGCATTATGGATCCAGCATTTGAATATGTTTTCATGCATGCACTGGAGGCTGGAGCATCCTACCATGTTGACATGTGGACAGATCACAATGGCAATGGCAGTTACGATGCACCACCCACAGATCATTCCTGGCGAGTAGAGCTAATTGGTATTGCTGACAATACCTCTCAAAATTTCCATCATAGTACGGACTTCACAGATATAGGTGGTCCAGTATCCATAGATTCTGAGCACCTGAATCCTCAAGATTTCGTGCTTTACGAAAACTATCCCAACCCTTTTAACCCTGAGACAAGAATCAATTTCAATCTTGCCTCAACTGGTCACACCTCTCTGGATTGTAAAAACTGGAGATGCCTGGATGAAGTGGAAATCCACTGACTTTCAACTCCGCTCCAGATTGATGAAACGATCAGCCAACATGCTAAGAGAAGAAAAAGAAGCATTGGCTCAGCTCATGACCCTGGAAATGGGCAAAATCATCGCTGAAGCCAGGGCTGAAATCGAAAAATGTGCCTGGGTATGTGAATTCTATGCCGAACATGCTGAAGCCTTTCTGGCAGATGAGCTTGTCGAGACCAATGCGTCAAAGGGTTTTGTCAGTTTCGAACCCATCTCGGGACTGTTCTGGCAGTTATGCCCTGGAATTTCCCCTTCTGGCAGGTATTCCGTTTTGCAGCCCCTGCCCTCACGGCAGGCAATGCCGCTGTACTCAAACATGCCTCCAATGTTCCAGGATGCGCCCTGGCTATTGAGGATATTTTTGTCAAAGCTGGATTTCCTGAGCATCTATTCAGAACCCTGATGATATCTGCCAGCCAGGTAGAACCTGTCATCATGAACCCCCTCGTCAAAGCAGTAACTCTGACTGGGAGTAAGGCTGCCGGAATGAGTGTCGCGGCCACGGCTGGTAGAGCATTAAAGAAAACCGTCCTGGAATTGGGTGGCTCTGATCCTTACATCGTTCTGGATGATGCAAATATTGATACCTGTGTATCAACAGCTGTCAATGCCCGCATGATCAATAATGGTCAGAGCTGTATTGCTGCCAAACGATTTATCGTGGTTGAATCCCGCCTGGCAGAATTTGAAGCCAGAAAAGCTGAGATTATGTCCACACTCAAAACAGGTGACCCCCTCCTGCCCACAACTCAGGTTGGTCCGCTGGCCCGGGGAGATCTGCGGGACAAGTTGCATAAGCAGGTTACAACAAGCCTCCATGCAGGTGCCCGTCTCCTTGTGGGTGGTAAACCCATTCCAGGACAAGGTTACTTCTATGAGCCCACCGTCATTAGTGATGTAAAAGCAGGCATGAGTATCTACCACGAGGAGACTTTTGGTCCCGTATCAGCCATCATTCCAGTCAAGAATGCAGAGGAGACCATCATGGTGGCTAACGATTCGGAATTTGGTCTGGATGGATCACTCTGGACAAATGATTTGATCAGGGGTGAGAAGCTGGCTCGCCAGATTGAAAGTGGAGCCGTCTTTGTCAATGGTATGACGGTGTCTGATCCTCGCTTGCCTTTTGGAGGAATTAAACGCTCTGGTTATGGTCGGGAGCTATCACATTTTGGTATCCGTGAGTTCACCAATATCAAGTCCATCTGGATCGCCTAGTCTCAGAGCAATCATTTAAGTATATCTTATAACTATCTATGTATCAGTAATATATGAGCTTCCGATTCTGTTTTTAACCAGGTCTATTCCAAAACGTACTGCTCAGTTCCAGAACTTTTCTGACAAATTACAGAATGTTTTTAAGTAATTCCGGACCACTCCTGAAATGTTCATAATTACCCCCTTGCTTCGTGAGAATTAAACTGTTAAATAAGGCCGTAAAATTGAATCCATATTTTGCAGTTGTTCAGCCATTTAAGGATATCATAATTCATCGCTCATCATCCATAGATTGAGCAAGCAGCATTTGACTTTTCGTAGATTGATTGGGCTTGACGCTCTACGTACCAGGAGGTTCTCGTGTCCACCACTGATGTGACTTCACCCATGCAAGATTTCGGCGACTCGACAGAATACAAACGCGATCTCGGACTCATTGAAGCTGTTTCTATTGTCATCAGTAGAATTATTGGATCTGGCATTTTCAGAACCCCTGCACCCATCATAGCTTTGGTGGGCTGTACGGGACTCTTTGGTCTGGTATGGGTTCTGGGAGGCGTCGTCACCATATTTGGTGCAGTAGTCTATGCAGAGCTGGCAGTCATGATGCCTCGCTCTTGGAGCCACTGGCGGTATCTTGATTTCAGTGGCAGTCATGTTTAATACCTTTAGAAACGTCAGCACTCAGATTCTTTGTAAAGCCCGCGCATGGCAGGCCATGGCAAGGGATGGGATGTTTTTCAAAAAGTTCGCTGTTCTCAGTAAAAAGCACAAAACCCCGAATAATGCCTTGATTGGACAAGCTCTCCGGGCAACAGTATTACTGACCTTTGCAGTGTCTGCAGCCAATTCTTACGAGACCATCATCGACTTTTTCTCAGCGACTTCAACCGTGTTTAATTTGATGGTGTTTGGGGCTATTTTTGTGCTACGTAAGAAATATCCTGATGTTTCCAGACCCTATAAAGCCTGGCTATATCCCTGGAGTTTGATCATCGTATTTGTGATTTATGCTACATTTTTTGTCGTTACACTGATGACGACTCTCATTCCATCCCTTATCGGGCTGGGTTTGACTAGTCTAGGATCAATATACTATTACTTTTATATTCATAAACCCGGTCTCCAGGTGAAGTAAAATGGTGAGAAGGTGAAATACTTAAATTGACTGACATGAAACAAAAACCGGCCTTTTTGCATCAACGTCTTGCTACGCTCATCAATACGACCCCGTCTGTTGTCGAATATGCAGAGCAGGCATTCGCAACCCTGTTTGAGGATATGGCACTCAGCAATTATTATCTGGTACTGCATGATGCCAGTCATAAAACCCTCTCCTTCCCATATGTCTTTGGTAAACGTGAGTTTGACACATCCTGTGCCGTCCATAGTTTAAACTCTCCTCTAAAGACAGTTATTGAAGATCAACAGCATCTCATAGTTGAAGCCAGTGACTATCTGGAAAAATCCGATAATCCTTCTGAAATCAAGAATCCACCATCCCTGTGGGCAGGCTTCCCTCTCATCAAAGATTCAGAGGTTTTTGCAATACTTGTCTGCTACGCCGAGGATGGTTTTCAGGCTTCTGGTCTCAAAGCAGCCCTCCCTTTTCTGGAGACACTTCCTGAATTGTTCTCTCCATTTCTTCAAACAAAAATCAGAATGGACATTCTTGAGGAGAGTGAACAAAAATTTAGAGGATTTGTGGAAACTTCAATAGACATCACATTTCAAGTAACCCGCGAGGGTATCCTTGACTACGTGAGTTCAAATATCGAAGCACGCTTTGGTATTAAGCCTAAATCTCTCATTGGCCGGAATATTAATTCCCTCACCACAAAAGATCAGGTTCCTCAAGTTCAGGAAGCATTGAAGAGTATAATTGGAGGTAAAACACTTCGAAATCTGTCGGTAAATATACAGAGGAGCAAGGGTATAATTATCCCCATGGAGGTAAGTGCCAGCCCCTTAATAGTAGGTGACAAAATCATCGGCGCACAGGGCGCAGTACGGGATATCAGTGAACGCAACAAAGCTCAACAAGAAATTGAACGACTTGCCTTTTTCCTGTTTGCCAATCCAATGCCCGTCGTTGAGGTTGATTTGAATGGAGTTCCCAGTTACATAAACCCCGCTGGGATTCAACTACTGGATCAAATGAACCTGGATATGTCTCAGGTTTTTCAAATATTGCCAAAAACCTTTACAACTGACATTAAGGCAGCTCTTTCGAATGAGAGTCAGGGTCAAATCCCATCTCGCGAAGTCTCCCTGGAACGTTTACACCTGCTCTGGTCAGCCTTTTTCCTGCAAAACCAAAATCTTATCCACTATTATGCAACGGATATCACCAACTTGAAGAATACTGAGGCTGAGCTCATCTCTGCCAAAGAGCGAGCCCAGAAGAACGAAGAAGTCAAGTCCCTCTTCCTCGCCAATATGAGTCATGAGATCCGAACTCCCCTGAATTCAATCCTTGGTTTTACTGAATTGATTGAAGAAAAAGTCAAAGACAAGGCTGATGCAAATTTGCAGGGTTATTTTGAGACTATCTATATGAGTGGAAAACGGCTCTGGCAAACCGTACATCACGTGCTTGATATCTCTCAAATTGAAACAGGAACCTTTGAGCTAAAAACTGAAAAAATAGATCTGGGTAAAATTGTTAAGGAACTGGGAGCTTCTTTCAAACCCGCTGCTTTGTCTAAGGAGCTGGAACTGAAGGTTAATGTGCCCAAAGCAGATATACAGATCATTTCTGATGAATATTGTGCGACTCAGGCCATTTCTAACCTCATAGACAATGCCATTAAATATACCAACTCAGGTCATGTCATTCTGGACACCGAGGTAGTGGATGGCTCTGTGAGGATCACCATAGAGGATACCGGCATTGGCATGTCCAATGAATACCAGGATCACATGTTCAATGTTTTTTCACAAGAGAGCACGGGATATACCAAAAATTTTCAGGGTATGGGACTCGGTCTGGCGCTTGCTCATCGTTACCTCACACTTATCAATGGCAAGATTCAATTTGAAAGTCAGCAGGATGTGGGTAGCAAATTTACTGTCTTTTTTCCAGGTGATGCATATGTTTCCCCCACAGCTGAACTATCTGAGCAAAGTCTGTCTGCAACTCTTGGAGAGCCCAGTGTAGCTTCGAGAATGAGTATTCTGGTTGTCGAAGATGATCCAAACTCTCAGAAACTGGCCAGTTTCACCCTGAGTAAGGATTATACACTTCATTTTGCAGAATCGGTTGCAGATTCAAAGAAAATGCTTGAGCTACATGATATTCAAATGATTTTACTCGACCTGTCCCTGCGAGGAGATGAGGATGGTCTGGATCTTGCCCGATTCCTCCGGGCTGGGGAAAAATGGAATAAAATTCCCATTGTTGCTCTGACTGCGCATGCTTTCACTTCTGATAAAGATCGATGTATGGAAGCCGGCTGCAATGATTTCATGACCAAACCCTTTCGACTGGCAGACTTAAAAGAAACTATACAACGATTGATTTAGGCCAAACACGATGAAAACACGCTGGAAACAAACCCTGGCTATCAGATACTTCGGTATAACCAAAATACCCCTGATATTTTTTGTAAAACCCCATGTGATAGAACTAAATCAGACAGATTGTGTTATTAAGATTCCCCTGCGACGACGAACCCGCAATCACCTCATGAGTATGTATTTCGGTGCATTGGCAGTGGGTGCAGATCTGGCTGGTGGACTACTAGCTATGCAAATGATTGGCAGAAGTGAATCTAAAATCAGTCTCCTCTTTAAAGACATGCAGGCAGATTTTCTAAAACGTGTGGATGCAGATGCGATTTTCACATGCTCGGATGGTGAAAAAATAGACTCGTTGATTCAAAAGGTCGTTGAGACTGGCGAACGCCACCACCACCCTATTCATATACAGGTCACAGCCCCTGAAAAATATGGTGATGAAATTCTGGCGAATTTCACCCTGACTCTGTCTTTAAAAGTAAAAGATTAGTTATTCAGCCGGTCCGGCCAGAATTTCCTGCATCTGATCAACCGATGAGAGGACCTCTATAGCCTTCAATACCACACGATCATGGTTTAAAGAAGCTGCCACGCGGGCTCCGTTCCCACCTAACACATTAGACATTTCTCTCTCGAGTCCAGCAAGAATCTGAAATTTGATATCAAGAAATGCTTCCTGTCGATAGGCATCTTCCAATTCACTCAGAGATTGTTGCAACTTCAGTGCATCAGAATAAATACTACTGGTGGAATCAACGACTCTATCCATACCGTTGATCCAGCGATTGAGCTTCGTCTCAGGAACGACCTCACGTTGGGACATCCAGTCATAGAAACTATCCACCTCACTATCGTTAAAATGGATGGGTAAAGTTAGTCCCGTATGTACTTCGCCATAATCCAGTGCATACTTAAAGAAGAGCCGTTTGCGCCAAAGGGTTCGTTCCAGATCGCTGAGCGGTAAATCTTCGGCTACAATATCGGGTTCAACGCCGCCACCACCTACAAACTCTCTGCTGTTATCAGAGTGAAACACCGTATCCACTGAAATGAGCAAATCTTCATACATCACATCACGGGCAATTTCGCGCTTCTGTATCAAGCGACCGCTGGGCAGGTAATATTTAGCTGAGGTGAGTTTGAGTCGTGTATCCGGAGACAATCTGGTTACCGTCTGGACCAATCCCTTGCCAAAGGAGGGTTTGCCAATCACAACAGCTCGATCATAGTCTTGCAGGATGCCAGCCAAAATCTCCGAAGCGGAAGCTGAACCACCATCAATGAGGATGGCAACGGGGAGATCATTCCTGACAATGGGACGACGACGGGACAGATACTTCTTATTAGATTGACCAATGCGACCGCGCGTCTCCAGCAGTATGGCTCCCTTCTCGATGAATAGATCGGCACTCATCAGCGCTGCACTGAGTAAACCGCCTGGATTTCCACGGACATCAATGATAAGAGCCTTAAGGTTGGTTTGATTCATTTTGCGAATGGCTTTTTCCAGATCTTCAGCAGAATACTTAGAAAAATTTGAAAGCTTTACATAACCAGTCCGGCTACGCAGCAAGCCCGAATAACTGACATCGGGAACTTTGATCAATTCCCTCACTAACTCGAATTCTAAATATTCTTGCTCACCCTCTCTTTTTATCAGGAGTTCCAATGTTGAACCTTGCTCCCCCCTGACCAGGCGGGCAGCCTTGTCCAGATCAAGTCTTTTGGTCCAGACCGAATCAATTTTCACGATTCTGTCGCCGGCTTGAATACCCTGGAAGAAAGCAGGTGTTCCATCCATGGGGGATATCACAATGAGGGAATCATTCATGCGACCAAGCCGAATGCCAACGCCACCATACTCACCTGTGGTGATGGCATCCAGTCGATAGGAATTATTGTCATCAATATGCTGGGAATAGGGATCTAATTCACGCAGCATACCGGAAATGGCTGCATCGGAAAGTTTCTCAGGGTCAATTTCAGCAACATACCGATCCAGAATGGTCTGAAAGACCTTCTTCATGGAAGCCTCACCCTCGACCCTATCCGACTGTCCCTGAGTATACAGAGTGACAGTCCATCCAGATAAAAGCAACAATGCCAGAATGGGCAGAATGGTGGATCGGAATTTCAAGCTTTAGACTCCAGCATCTGGTCAACACGTTCAATGACGCTATCTTTCAGCACCTCGATGGTCTCGCGACCATCCAATAATAAAAATCGATGGGGCTCATCTTTGACCAATTGCAGATAACCATTCCGAGTGCGCTCTTTAAACTCAACATTTTCGGCTTCCAGTCGATCAAGTTCACGGTTATCCATCCTGGTTTCTGCTGTATCAAGAGGTGTATCCACAAGGATGGTCAGATCAGGAGAAAGCGCGCCAATGGCGACTTCTGCAACCTTGCGAATACTTTCTAATGAGAGATCACGACCATAACCCTGGTAGGCAATGGTGCTATCTACAAACCGATCAAGAAGAACAATTTCACCTCGCTCAAGAGCAGGCAGTACCTTTTCTGAGATCAATTGATTTCTGCTGGAAAAATAGAGCAGCATCTCGGTAATGGGGCTCATTTCAACATTCTCGCGATCCAGAAGAATATCCCTGATCTTTTCAGAGATGGTTGTTCCACCTGGTTCTCTGTAAAGATGAACGCCATAACCCCTGTCCAGGAGTTCATGGTAGAGCATTTTGCACTGGGTGGATTTCCCAGAACCGTCAATACCTTCGAAACTTATGAGGAGTGGTTTAGTTGTTTTCATTTTTTCTTTTTAGCCAGTTGAATGAGTATCCAGATATAATCATAAAAGCTTAGAACAGCCAGGAACCAGGCCAGGAGAATCACAAAGAGGTAGGCTCGTTCACCAGGCCAGGATCCTAGCAATATAAATAGAAACAAGATGCCCATTCTGTCCCATCTCAAAAAATAGAGCCGCGGAAGGTGAATCGCATTCAAGTCATATTTCATTTGAAGATTTGTCAGCAGGTATATCCCACTTATCCCCACCAACCCGGCAATACCTGTCCAGAAATGTCCTTGAATCCATAGGTGAATACTCAATCCCAACATGAGAGGGACTTCTTCGATAAAATGCTTGAATCGACTGCTGGAAACACTGCGATCAACAAAAAGGTGGAGATGTATCTGATCTAAAAACAACCAGATCGCAATGATGATCGCTGTGGTAAAATATAATCCAAATATGAGAGCCAGAATGGCAATTAATTCAACACCAAAACGAATTTTATTCATGGTGTCTGAATTAAGCTTGCTTGCCTCGACCTTCTCAATAGCTAGATTTAGCGCCTTTTGCATTATTCTCTGTATAAATCGGGGGTAATTAAAATCATCCCTGGCATATTCAAATTTTTGATCCGTGGTCACGCTTTTTCTCCTTTAATCATGATTACTACTTCCCCTTTAATGCTGCGTGTATCCAACTGTTCCCTGATCTCTGAGACTGAACCACGAATGAATTCTTCAAATTTTTTGGTGATTTCCCTGCCGATCACTACCTGCCTGTCCCCCATGTATTCAGCAATATCTTTGAGCGTCCTGCCCACGCGATGTGGTGACTCATACACGATGATGGTTCGAGGATCCAGAGCCAGTAATTTAAAGCGCGTCTGACGACCTTTCTTCCGGGGTAAAAACCCTTCAAAAGTGAATCGATCTGACGGTAATCCTGATGCAACCATTGCAGCCAACATGGCCGAAGCACCCGGGATAGGAACGACCTCTATTTTTTGTGCGATTGCGGCACGAACCAGATAGAAACCTGGATCGCTGACAAGGGGTGTCCCCGCATCGGTGATGAGAGCGATGTTATCCCCACCCTCCAGTTTCCGCAAAAGACCAGGTGTGGCCTGCTCCTTATTGTGATCATGGTAGGAAAACATGGGGGTTGAGATTTCATAATGCTTCAATAAAACCCCGGAAACGCGCGTGTCTTCAGCAGCAATAAGTTGAACCGATTTTAAAGTATCAACGGCTCGGAAAGTGAAATCGCCAAGATTTCCTATGGGTGTAGAGACAATATATAGTTTGCCGAAGGACATATTATACAGCGGAGCTTAAAGATCGAAGGAGATACCCTGTGCCAGTGGTAAATCCTTACTCCAGTTGATGGTGTTTGTCTGACGACGCATATAGGCTTTCCAGGCATCGGATCCAGATTCACGACCACCACCAGTTTCCTTCTCACCACCAAAAGCTCCACCAATTTCTGCACCAGATGTACCAATGTTGATATTGGCAATACCACAGTCAGAACCCGTATGGGAAAGAAATCTTTCGGCATGTTGCATGTTCATGGTGAACATGGATGAAGAAAGACCCTGTGGAACTGCATTGTGAAGTTCAATGGCTTCATCAATCGTTTTGAAGGGAATGATATAAAGGATGGGTGCGAAAGTCTCAGTCTGGATGATTCCCCAGTGATTTTCACCCAGGACAATAGTGGGTTCAACAAAGTAACCATCTCTGTCCTTCAGTGCGTTTCCACCAGCGACAATCTTACCACCGGCTTTTTTGATTTCACCGATCGCATGCTCATAATCCGCTACGGCACCTGCATCGACGAGAGGTCCCATCAGGGTCCCTCCAACGAGTGGATCACCAATACGGACCTGTTTGTAAGCCTTCTGGAGTTTTTCCACGAAACTATCCATGATCTCTTCCTGGATAAGGATACGGCGTGTTGAAGTACAACGTTGTCCAGCTGTACCAACTGCACCAAATACGGTGGCAGGAATGGCCATGTCAAGGTCGGCAGTATCATCTATTACAATGGCATTGTTGCCACCTAGCTCAAGAATAGTGCTGCCAAAACGTTTGGCAACCACTTCACCTACGTGACGACCCATGGGTGTTGATCCGGTGAATGATACGAGTGGAATTCGCTTGTCATTAATCAGACGCTCTCCAATGACGGATCCGCGACCAATAACCAGATTGAAGATTCCCTTATATCCATTGTCAGTCAAAACCTTGTTGCAAATATTCTGTACAGCAATGCCACAGAGTGGCGCTGTTGAAGATGGTTTCCAGATAGTTGTGTCACCGGCAATAGCAGCGAGGAAGGCGTTCCAGGCCCAAACAGCTACGGGGAAATTGAAAGCTGAAATCACACCAACCACACCCAGTGGATGATACTGATCATACATTCTGTGTTGAAAACGCTCGGAGTGCATGGTACTGCCATAAAGCATACGGGATTGACCTACTGCAAAATCCGCAATGTCGATCATTTCCTGAACTTCACCATCGCCTTCCTGTTTGATTTTTCCCATTTCCAGGGAAACCAGACTGCCCAGAGCATCTTTTTTCTCACGTAGAGCAACACCCATCAAGCGAACCAATTCTCCACGAACCGGGGCTGGAACCTGACGCCACTCTTTAAAAGCTTCATCTGCTTCAGCTACAACCTGTTCATAGGCCTCTTCGGTGCACTGATACACATTTGCGATCACTTCACCTGTGGCAGGATTGCGAGACTTGAGGATATCATCCCCACCAGTAGCCAACCATTCTCCGGCTCCAACACAAGCACCAGCGTTAAATTCTTCAATGCCTAATTCTTTTAAGAAATCCATAAATACCTCTTTTGCCTCTTTAATTATCCATTAATTCTATGTTATCTAGTATTCTGCTATTTATTGCTTTAGCTTTTCACAATTTCTTCCGAAAATTTGATGCCAAGCGTCTTTAATTCTGATAATACGGGTTCATAAATGATGGGATCCACAGGAATTTGTACGCCTCTCAAATTGATTTTTCCATCTAGAATGAGTTTTACTGCAATAGCCAGAGGCAATGATACCGTACGCGCCATGGAGCTATTGCCATTGGGAATTCCAAAGTCAATGAGCGTAGAGGTAATCTCCTCGCTATGGTCGGGAAAACTTGCCTTAAATCTGTGTTGTAGAGCGACCATATCCCGCTCGCCAGATTCATATGCCATTTTTTCCTTCATGGCTTCTGCCAGCATGTCAATGGCCTTGGTTGTTGAGAATTCAGTACTCTTAGCATCGAAGAGACCTAGCCAATCAAGCGCCTCAATCACTTCGTCATCTTCTGCAACACCTAATTTAGCCACAACCTCTATCCGAACGGAACCCGCATTCAACCCATTAATTTTTGCGAGTATTTCAGCATAACTCGTTGGGCCTTCTGGAACTGAAGATTCTGTTAACAGGTTTAAGGCTTTTAGAGCCAGGATGAGCTTATGCCAGCCTGCATAGCGCAAGGTTCCGCGCATGAGGAGATTGATGCCTTCCAACCCGTAGATCTGCTCATATGCAGTCGAATCCCTATTGGGATATGCCTCAAATTCCAGTCCATCAATTTCCATAGGGGAAGTTGAATGGAATAAGTCCCTGGCGCTGATCTCCTTTAAAGTACCCCCATCGATATATTGGGCAGGATTATTACCTGCCAGCAGAACACCCTTGGGACTCCAGGAAAATTTGTAGCCAAAGGGGTTTGTATTTGCTTCAGGTGCAGGTAAACCACCACACACTGAGACAAATTCATCTACCTTGCCTCCACGTTTCTGCACATCATGGATGATCTGCATGGCTGACATATGGTCAATACCAGGATCAAGTCCAATTTCACAGAGGAACAGTAAGTTTTTTTCACGGGCTTCGGCATCAAATGATTTCATTTCTTCTGAAACATAAGATGCATTGACCATATGTTTGTCAGCTTGCAGACAATGCCTGGCAACGACGCTATGGAGGACGTATGGCAGAAGCGAAACTACCAGATCAGAATCAGCTACCAATGCGCCGAGTAGGTCGGCATCATTCACATCCAGGGCAGCTGACTTTCCCCTGGGGTTGCCAGCTATGGCTTTGGCAGCATTTTCCTCAATGATGTCAGCGACGGTCAGGTTAAAATCAGTGTTCTTAAATAAATAGTCGATTATTGGCTGAGATACGAGACCAGCCCCCAGAATAAGTACGTGTTTGTTCATTGAGTTTATTTAGACCTTCATAAATTCTTTTATGTATTCAAAATCAGGTGTCAATTTTCCAGCATGGGCAATGACAGCTCTTTTTACTTCTGATGGGAGATTCAGGCTCTCAAAGGGTTCAGAATAGTCACAGGCACCCATGGCAGGCACAAATGGAATGAGCGCCTCACCAAAGGCCTCAGAGGCTTCTCTGGGCAATTCAGTAGGTAGATTGTCCACCGCCATAACCAGAGGACCTTCCCCTTCAAAACCCATCTTCCGTTCACCCGTGTTGATATCATGGATATATACAGGATCTGGACTCAATGTTGACCCCGTATTGAATTGAACGGCACCATCAATATCGCAGGTGATATCACCGACGACCATGAGGGTTTTATCCGATGCATAGTGAGTTTTGATCTCTTCTGTCGTGACGAGCCTTGGATATGGGGTATCCCAGTAGATACAGTTCACCAGCATGTGCATTTTTTTGAGATAAGGCTGGAATTTGGCCTGATATTTTTCAGGGTGATCGAAATAGTCCTGCAGTTCAAAATCAGACTGAGGGTCTATTGGCTCAAACATATCAACTTCTTTAAAGACAACTTTGATAAGTTGACCTCCAAGGGCATCCAGATCAGCACTGAGCAGTTCCTCCGGGCTCATCTCATGCATGGGCAGATTGGCCAGGATTTCCTGGGCACCTCGGGAAACATTGCCATAGCCCGTCACGCCGATAACCACGGCAGGTTTATCCGCCATCCAACGACTGATTTCAGAACCTAATATTTGCAGGGAAAGATTGATCTCCTCAAGGTTGCTGTAATCTTGAGCCTGTTTAATCTGTAGAAAGGGATTTTCAACACCCAGGACTTTCAGACGCTGACCATAGGACCAGAGGGTATTCACCATTCCGGCTAAACCGGCATGATGGCCAAAAAACACGAGGCGTCGATTTTTATCATCACGAATCAGTTCATAGTCGAGCAAAGTAGCACCGGTATCCAGAATGTGTTGGAGCATGGGCATATTGTAATCCTGCCCTTTAATGGTGTGGGAGAAATAGAGATAGGCCTGGTTGGCATGGATATCCTTCACATCGATTTCCTTCACTGCCATCACCAGATTTGCAGGTGTCATATCCTGGGACATGGGGATATCCTGTGAAGCAAATTCATCATCCAGAAATACCCGTTGCGCAGAAGGTTGGACAGTGATAGTCAGACCGGGATTCTCCTTATGCAATTGTTTAATTTGAAGCGGTGTTAGGGGTATACGTCCTTCACCAGGTTTGTGTTCACTTATGATTCCGATTTTAGCAGCCATCAGCGAATTTCCTATCTTTAGTGGTCCCAATAAAATTAAGTTATGTAATATAATTTGGGGCGCACGTGACTCAAGGTTTATGCTGTTAAAAGAAGGGTTCAGAATGAAATATTAGATGGAATTTATGGATCAATGAAGACCGTGTTCTACATGACCTGTATAAAATGATAATTCAATATATATTAATAAGTTACCTAAACAGAAAAGATGTGAATTCGACTATTTAATCCAACCGATGAGACTTTCACTCGTCTTCGGTGACTGCGTCAGGTTGATTTCCACTTTAGATACCAGATCTGTTACGATAATATCAAAGTTGACACTCCCCTCCGGCACGGAGCGAATGGTTGCCAGAAATCGGCCCTCACTTGAGAGCGAACCCTGTCGTGATTTATTGCGGTATATCTCTTTGGTTTCCAGATTATAAAGGGCATAAATTCGATTCCCATTCCGGTCTTTATCTCTGAATGAAAACAATATCTCTCCCAGGCCTGTCCACTGCTCCAGATAGACAAATTGATTTACAAAGTGCATGGTGCTGGTTCCAGACTTCAGATCAAAAAGCACGGATTTTACCGGTTCATCAATTTCGCCCATTTCATCAGGTTGAGGTATATATCGATAAATTAGTGCTTCACCATCGGGATGGATAAGAGGCCAGATATGCGATGATATTCCCATATTGTCACTCACCTGTTCTATCTCCTCAGAACTGACCAAGTAAATGTTGGAGGTACCATCTGAAGACAGGGAGGCCTGATCCGGCATTGACATGTAAACTGATTTGCCATCTTTGATCACCGGCCATGCTCCACCTCTCACGGTCATGACCAGGAGATCCTCTGCCTGCCATTCATCTTCTACCTTCTGGATAGGTCCCAAAATGTGCACTGCCTTTTGATTGCGGCCATTGTCCACCAGAAAAGAAATGAATTTTCCATCACCACTCACTGAAGGTGTCAGCACTATTTCATTCTCATAGTCGCAATTAAAAATGACATTTTCTCCTTCACCATCCCTGATAAAAATGGCATCCCTGCCATTTGATTCATTGATGTAGGCAATCGTACCCATGCCAGGCAGAGTCTGACTTTGATTATAGGGGGCTGCTGTTACGGCCGACAAGCCCATCAATGCTATAAGCGAAAGAAGAGTGAGTTTTTGAATCAGGTTGGTCTTTATGATAGATATGCTTACCAAAACGGAATTCCTTATGAGGGTTGGTGACAGGTTGCTAGTATAAGCCTAACACACCGAACTTGCGTATAGAAACTACTTGCTGAGAGTCGGCTTAAACTCTATTCCGTTTCTTGCGTTTGTTGATTTTTATGTTTACCCACTCATCTGTCATCTGTTCTAAAAATTCTGAACTCGAGTTTGGATTCGGATACTTCCCACTGACGATTCGTTGACGACAAGCTTCAAAGAGAACGACAGCAGTGGCAACGGATACATTTAGGCTTTCTACCATACCAAACATGGGAATGACAATATTACCATCGGCCAGCTTGGTCAATTCGGAAGATACCCCGCGATTTTCATTACCCAGAACAATAGCAGAGGGTTGAGTCCAGTCAATATCATGGATGGATACTGCATCTGTGCTAAGATGGGTTGTATATATCTTGAACCCTCTCTCTTTCAAATCTGCAGCCAACTTCTCTGGATTGCGATATTTATTCTGTTTGACCCATTTCCCACCTCCAGTAGTCACTTTGGGGTGTAATTCAGGGAAGCTCTCTTTTGTATACAGGAGTTGAACTTCATCAATTCCAACGGCATCGGCCGATCTGAAGATGGCAGCCACGTTGTGAGGGTCATGAATATTTTCAAGAATGACAGTCAGGTCAAATTGTCGATGACTGACAACTCGTTTGATTGTATCCAGACGTTTTGCAGTAATGGTACCTACGATCTCTCCTGTGGGCAGTTTGGACTTCAATATCAGTATCTTAAAATTTTACAGCAGTACCAAATGCCATGACTTCAGCAGTTCCCTGCATGACCATGGCTGTGGAAAATCGGACACTCACTACTGCATCAGCACCCATCTCTTCAGCTTTTGTCAGCATGCGTTCAACGGCCTGATTTCTGGCATGTGCCATCATTTCCGTATATTCTGGAAGTTCGCCACCCACCAGGGTTCTCAGCCCGGCTACAATATCCCGACCAATATTTCGGGCTCGTATGGTGCTGCCAGTAGCAACGCCGAGATGTTTACTTATTGTTTTCCCCGCAACGGTTTCTGTTGAATACCAAGCTACCATTTTTCTCTCCTGAAGGTTTCAGTTTTTCGCATCTGAATGCGCTGAATAATGACGTATCCTATTGCAGCTACAATCAAGATGATCAGCAGTGTAGCCACTAGTTTTTCGAAGGTTGAGACTGTCTGCCCTTTCCATATATCCCAGGCTATACTATAAAAACCCATACTTGATAGGATGACTACAACAGCCACCATGATCCGCGCAAATAAATTTGAGTCTTGATGTGCAGACATGCTATGCTTCGTCTGGTTCACCTAGAGCCTTTAAAAGCTTTAAAGTATATATCCCTGCATCGTGACGGTCTCCCCAGGTGAATTGTACCGCGTAGTGTCCAACCCAGTGGAAAGATTGCAATTCATACGTACTGGCTGATTTAAGCATGGGCAAGCCAAAGGTTTTATGTCCAAAGAGATCACTTTCACCTGAGCAATTCGCACAGGGACAGGCATCTCTGAGTTTATGATAATCGATTAACGCTTCATCACCATCATCCCAGCGAATAGCAACACCTACTGGAAGTTGGATCAGTTCTAAAATTTTCATGTTCGTAAAATCCTTTCGGTGCAAATATAAGCGGTTCAGGCGGGACAGAAATAAATATCGGAGTCCACATTGAGTTGAATAAAAAAGCCCCGGAAACATCCGAGGCTTTTAAAAATCGAGGATGAGGAAACTTATTCTGAGAGTTTCTCAATATAAGCTGCTTCACGCTTGCCTTCTTCTTCATCAACAAACTTGAAGAGAATAGCACCGATAACGAAAAGTAAGACAACAGATCCAATGCCCCAGCGGGAGGCAATTTGACCGATAGCCATCTGCTGCTCTGGCGTACTTGCCAGCGGTCCCAGGGTTCCCTTGATGGTTAAGCCTACCACACCAATGAGGAGCGGACCAAGGATTGCTGCAAATTTTCCCAGCATATTATAGAACCCGTAAAACTCGCCTTCCTGTCCCTTGGGTATCAGTCTGGAGTAGTATGAACGACTCAAAGCCTGGATACCACCCTGAACCAGTCCAATCGCAATGGCAAGGGCATAGAATTCTATGGGCTTGGTCATGAGAACACCATAAAAGGTGATTATGATATATGCGAATATCGCCAGATATATAGATTTTCTAACACCCCATTTTTCACCCAGCCTTCCAAATATGATAGCTGCGGGAAATCCTACGAATTGAGTAATAAGCAGAGCAATAATGAGGTCGTTTGACTCGAACCCAATGGACATGCCATAATCCACAGCCATTCTAATGATGGTATCGACACCATCGATATAGAACCAATAGGCTAATAGGAATATGGAGACAGTCTGTAGATGCCTTATTTTTTTCCAAGTATCCAGATATTGCTGGAAACCGGCCTTGATCGTGGCCACCACGCCAAGGTTATTTACAATTTTCTTTTCTTCTACCCAGAAAATGGTGAATAAGGTGAAGACACCCCACCAGATCGCCACAGACAGAAATGATATTCGAACAGCCTGAGCTGCGCCGGAAAGTCCAAAGGTCTCAGGAAATAGTGTCATGGCTACATTCAAGGCAAAGAGAACGCCTCCTCCAAGATATCCCATTCCAAAACCGAGACCGGAAACACGATCAATATTTTTCTCAGAGGTTACACTGGGAAGCAGTGCATCGTAAAATATGTTGGCCCCTGAGAATCCGATAATACCCATGATATAAACGAAGATAGCCATCTGCCAATTGCCTTCCTGCACGAGGAAAAGGCCTGCAGACATTAAGGCACCCAGATAGGCAAAAAAGATCAGGAATTTCTTCTTGGCGGAACCTTTATCGGCGATAGCGCCCAAAATGGGAGCCATTAATGCAACGATAAGACTGGCGATGGAGTTGGCAGCACCTAATTGTGCTGTACTGACATTGACATCCGCTCCAGCACTCCAGTAACTTTTAAAAAATATTGGGAAAAATCCAGCCATGACTGTGGTGGCAAATGCTGAATTTGCCCAATCATACATTGCCCAACCCCAGATACCTTTTTTGGTTTTATCCATGAGTTATCCTCCTGTATTCAATCACAGCATAAGCTGTAACTGTCATTGGTTCTTTTGCTTCTGAGATGTTAAGACTTCGTGATCAATATAGGCTGCCACTCTAATATGCGAAGGGAATTTTTGCGCTGACACTGATCGTCCAGGCTGGGATTTAAATCCCAGCCTGGATATTAACAGATCAAACCGCAATGAGAAATCCTTGGGAAGGTTTTGCCTATTCCGGTTGAGGGAAAGCGTATTCGTGGTCAACACTGGTGTTGCAGCCTAGGGTCAGAATTGCCAGGCCAATCGCCAGCGATACAATAATTGACTTTTTCATACCTAAGCGCCCCCAGATACCTTTTTAAGATTATAGTTGATCAGAACGCCAGTAATTATACCTAGCCCTACAGTCATGAATCCTACGAGATAGTTTTTGAATATGACCTGTCCAAATCCATACAAAAATGCGTAGATGAGGACAATACCCAATATCCAGTTTATAAATGTTAATCCATATCCAGTGTCTTGAATGACATCAGGCGCAAGGGCTTTGATTGGTTTCCATCCGATTCCGCCGGGTCTAATTCGTCGAAAAAATGCAGTGAGATGAGTTTCATCAACCGGTTTGGTAATATAGGTTGCGACTAGCCAGACGATGGTCGTACCAAAGACGATGGGATAGAGTGTAATGGGCGATTCCAAACCAAAACCCCAACGAGCTATCGGGTAAATAACCAAAGGGGCAATCATGGCTGAGATTTCAGACCATGCATTAATACGCCACCAGAACCATCGCAGGATTAAGACGGCACCCATACCAGCACTGGCATTAATTATAAATTCCCATGCTCCAGAGATAGTGGTTAAAAATAATCGTGTAATCAATAACGAGACAATGGTCATGAAGAAAATGGCCATACGGGACACCATGACATAGTGCTTTTCATCAGCATCACGACGCATAAACCGACGATACAGATCATTGATTAGATAGGAGGCTCCCCAGTTTAATTGGGAAGAAATTGTTGACATATAAGCTGCCAAAAATACCGCGATTAGGAGTCCCAGAAGCCCTGGGGGCAAATAGCGCACCATGAGTTTGGGATACATAACCCCAGGATCGACGGTATTTTCATATTTCTCGTACATCGCTTGAAATTCCGGAGCCTCATAGGCGGTATCACCGTTATGGATATTCACTTTATCATCGTAAGCTTGCACAACTTGCTGGTATAAAACAGGATTCTCAACTTCGATGAGTTCTGGACTCTGGGCTCTTGGTAATATTACCAGGGCTGCCAGGGCGACAAGGATCCATGGCCAGGGACGTAAGGTGTAGTGGGCCACTGTAAACCACAAGGTGGCGAGTTGGCTGTTCTTCTCATCCTTGGTAGACATCATGCGCTGGGCAACATATCCGCCACCACCTGGATCAGATCCAGGATACCAGCTGGACCACCACTGAAGTCCTATATGAGCGAAAAAGGCACCCAATGAGAGGGCAAAGACACCGCCCGTAACACCTTTCGTACTTATTGTTCCAATTTGAGGGAAAAAATTCAGAACTTGTGGAGACAACTTTTCCTGTAAAGCTACAACTCCTCCTATTTCAGGAAGTTGAACCACGATGACGGCTAACACAATGCAACCCACCATGGCGAAAATAAACTGGAAACTATCAGTCCGCGCTGTGCCAAGCAAGCCAGAGGCCGAGGCATAGATCGCAATGATAAAAGCAGCAATCACGACTAACAAAAAGGGATCAAATTCAGGAACGGTTACTTTGAAGATCTTCTCCATTGCCTTGTTAACCCAACCCATGACAATAGCATTCATAAATAGCCCAAGATAAACAGCTCGAAACCCTCGCAATACTGCCGCCGCTTTCCCAGAATAACGCAATTCTACAAACTCAACATCTGTCATGATATCGGCACGACGCCAGAGTTTGGAAAAGAAGAAGACAGTTAGCATACCGCCTATGGCCATATTCCACCACAACCAGTTACCGGCTATCCCGTTCCTTGCAATTAATTCCGTTATGGCTAGTGGTGTATCTGCGGCAAAGGTGGTAGCGACCATAGCAGTCCCTGCGATATACCAGGGCATATTTCGACCAGATAAGAAAAATTCTTTGGTACTCTCTCCCGCCTTGCGAGTGTAATAAGCAGCGATTCCAAAAATAATCAGGAAGAAAATGATGATAACGCTATAGTCGATGAAGTGTAAAGATTGCATGTCTTTAATTGCCTTTCGAAGGTGTCATAATATGACTTTCAGCTAGTGGTTGGGTCTTTGGAACATTTGGGAAATAATAAGCAAATATTATTGTCCAATCTAGGAATGAGAGAGCCATGAACTATCCTTTCGTTCGAAATACCGGTGAGACTAAGCTTTCGCCGTTATTTTTTTACCAAATCCAGAATCGATTTTGATGAAATAGAGTGCTATGAAACTGGGAATCGTACACAGAATGACATATACAAAGAAATGCTGATAGCCCAGGAATTCCTGTATATAGCCACTTATCATACCTGGTATCATCATACCCAGGGCCATAAAACCTGTGGTCAAAGCAAAATGAGCGGTCTCATATTTACCCTGGCCAGCAACATAGAGCATATAAAGCATATAACCGGTAAATCCGAAACCATAGCCAAACTGCTCAATAGCGATCATTGCATTGATCATGAACAGGTTGGATGGCATGGTATAGGACATGAAGATATAAACCGCATTTGGAATGTTAATAGCAAGAGCCATCCACCAGATCCACTTTTTCAGTCCATGTCTGGACGCCAGAATACCACCACTGATTCCACCAATGACAAGGGCCAGCAGACCAACCGTGCCATAGGCAAAACTCTTTTCAGTCAGGGAGAGTGCCAATCCACCCTTCTCCCGGGCATCCAATAGAAAGGGCGAAGCCATTTTGGTGAGCTGTGCTTCTGAAAAACGATAGAGCAGCATAAAGGTAACTGAAGCCACAATACCCTCCTTCTTGAAGAAGGATGTGAATATCTCCAGATATGAATCCTTCTCGTTAGCAGGATCCTTTTGAATATCACGGACAGGTCGTGGCAACATGTATTTGTGGTAAAGAGCAAAGATCACGAAAAGACCACCGAGAAAGGCAATAGATACGGACCAGCCAAAGGGGACGTTCCCAGCCTTGGCTACAAATTGTGCCTCTGCAGGTGTTCTTAAGTTCCCAATGACCTTGAGAGTTTGTTTCTGGGGAATATTCCAGTTGTTTGCATCAAATTCTAAAATACCAGAAGTCACCAGACTAATATCCTGACTGCCCTTCTTCTGGCCAAAACTCATCACAACATTTTCCTCAGGTGGAGCAGAGAGGATAAAGAAGATGTTGGTGGAGTCCAAGGATCCACCAGGAAGGGGAACATTAATGACCTCAGGATAGATAAGAATTCTAGATTCTCCAGCATTGTTATCCGGGATGAGGATATCTGCCTCTGTGATTACCTCAGTGATCTCACTTGAAGGAATTGAATTGATATCCACTTTGACCGTCTCAAGACCTGTATTGTCGATAATCAGACCTGTGATTATTCCCAACAGACCTAATCCAGCAATCATAGCCAAACGATAGAAGGTCGAACGTATTCCTGTGAAGAAAGCCTGGTCATGCTCATTGAGCCCCAGGATATAGAAACCATCTGCGGCAATATCATGGGTTGCAGAGGAAATGGCCATACCCCACAGAAAGAAAATGGTCATGGGAAACCACCAGGGTAAATGGAGCGAAAGTGAAACACCAAAAAACATAATGGCCAGAACCAATTGCATCCAGAAAATCCAGTTCCGCTTTGTTGAATACATATCAACGAATGGACTCCAGAGTGGCTTGATTACCCAGGGTAGATAGAGTAAACCAGTCCAGAAAGCCAGTGTGGAGTTGGGTATACCCAGTGTTTTGTACATATCGCTAGCCACAAACATGACGATGATATATGGAATCCCCTCTGCAAAATAAAGGGATGGAATCCAGGTCCAGGGTGAACGTTTATTGGTAGGTTTTGCATTACTCATGACGATATCCTTCACATTGTGATCATCTGAAGCAGTATGATTTCTATTTTCCGTAAATCAGATATTTGGAATGAATGGCTTCGAATTCAAACAATTCACTTTGATAGCTTTCAATAATTTCTTCGGCCGTTTTGCCAGCATCCACCATCTCACGTAGTCCTGAGCCTCCCCACAAGCGGTCTGGTCCACGGCTGGATCTCCAGTCAAACTCAGCAGGATAATTCTTTTTGGTGATTACCAGGAGGTGCACCAGAAAATCAACGGCTTTGTATGTATCCGGATCGGTGACCACAATTTTAACCCCATTGACAACTTCCCCTTCGAAGAGCGGGTTCATGGCAGCACCGGGCATATCTACAGGCGTGTAGGAAATAGGTTCAACAGTAAATCCTTCCAGTCCAGTGGCCAAGAGCTCTCGCGCCAGGAGTTTCCCATCCATGTAGGGTGTACCCACATATTCAAAAGGGAAGTCAGTTCCACGACCTTCATTAATACGGACGCCTTCCAGGAGACAAAGACCAGGATAGGTCAGGGTTTCATTGGTATTGCGCATATTGGGTGAAGGTGGCAACCAGGTAAGATCGGTTTCAGCCCAGAATAAATCACCCGTCCAGCCTTCGCATTCTACCACATGGAGTTCCAGAGCTTCTAAACCAGAGATCATCTGCTCCCCTACGATCATGCGGGCTAACTCACCCATGGAAAGACCATACTGTATGGGAATTTTGTAGCGTCCTACAAAGCTTTCGAAACCATCATCCAGCACATTACCGTTAATCCGACGACCAATGGGATTGGGACGATCCAGTATCATGACTGGAATATTGTATTTGGCACCAGCTTCGAGAACGTATCCCATGGTGGAGATATATGTGTAAAAGCGGGTGCCCACATCCTGAATATCAAAAATGAGGACATCAATGTCTTTCAACATTTCAGGGCTTGGTTCATGCTGGGCACCATAAAGACTGTAAATTGGAGCACCTGTATTTGAATCTATTCCACCTGGAATGGCGTCACCACCCTGTTCATCCCCTTGAAATCCATGCTCTGGTGCAAAGATGGCCTTAATAGAGATTTGACTATTTGCATGCAGCAGATCTACGAGATGAAGCCCCTGTTTATTCACTGCAGTGTGATTGGTAACCACACCCACATTTTTTCCGAGGAGCGGTTCAAAATCCATTTTCTCAAGCACATCCAGACCGGTGTGAACAATCACTTTTTCCTGAGGGGTTTCCACTTTTCCCAGCTCCATTTGTTGATCCTCATGGGGACCAGGTATATCTGTCTGGGGACCGCCTGCTGGCGAGGATGCACATGACCACAGTACAAGGAGAGTAGATACGAGTAAACAGTCTTTAAAAAATGATTTCATTTCTGCTCCTATTTTAAGTAGGTAATATTTTGTGTAAAAAACTGAGATTCGTTTCCAATTCTGAGAATGTACACACCTGAGGCGACAGTCGAATTGTTGAGACCCGCTACTGTGATATGATTATTCCCCGGGTTAACTCCTCGCTCAAATTGCTGAACCAATTGACCCTTCAAATTGAAGAGGCTGATCATCAAATCAGTGGACTCCTGCACCTGGATATCCACGGCAAAGGAACCATTAAATGGGTTGGGATATGCCTGTGAAACTTGAAAGTCCGTGGGTTGTTGTACTGGAACATCCACATCTACTGTTTCCAGATAATCAAGCACTACAGACATGATCGTATTGCGGGCACTCTCTGGATATATGGCTTCAAACCCAACACCAAGATATACAATTCCACCTAATGCTGTACTTTCACCATAATCTCTAAGATACTGAATACCAGCACCTCCCTGACTTGTATAGTCAGCATCATCATAGCGCAAATTGTTTAGAAATCCACCGAAGGGTTTAATACCATCAGGATAGTCAACATCATAAGTACCATGTGATCCATTGTCAAATGTAACCCCAGATAATCCAGAAAATATGCCACTGGCCATACCTGAGACAGCGTAAGATTGAGCATCATCGCTGATGTATTCGGCTTGAAAGTAATTATGGTAAAAACTGATATCAGCAGTACTACCGCTTGCCTCAAGATCATAACCAATTTCTGAACCCGAGATAAATATACGACCACCCTGTTCCAGGTAGTCTTTGATTGGCAAAGAGATCTATCTCAGGATAAAGTTCCTGGTGAACAGCCAAAATTTGCAATCCAATAAGATAGGGTTTGTATTGTTCCCGATTGCTAACGTGTAACTGAACTCCACCACAGACCTGCCCCTTATAGCGACCATAATAAGGTTTTACAAAAGTTGGCCGAAATATGACGCCTTCCCCAACTCTCGCCTGTAAGGCGTGTGCAAATTCATGTGGGTTCTTGATCCACGGTCCACCTGAAAACTCAAAAGGAATTGTGATGCCTACACCCTCTGATAAAACGTGTAATTCACCATAGGTACCTGTTGAGATCATAGGTAGAATAGTTGAAGCATCTGGTACATGGGGTGAGGTGGGTACCCATGGGAGTCCGGTATCTTCAAACCACATATCCCGGGTCCAACCTTCCATTTTGACCACTTCCAAATCACAATGAATACCATACTCGTTGTTGAAAAGTTGAGCCAACTCCCCCGTGGTCATCCCATGCCGATAAGGAATAGGATAGCGACCAACACCACTTTCATTCTCTGGAAGCAGAAGATTGCCTTCCATCTGGATACCATTGATTGGATTGGGCCGATCCAGAATAATGACCTTCTTCCCCATGGCAGAAGCAGCTTTCATGATGTATGACATAGAATAGATAAAGGTATATGATCTCACGCCAATATCCTGAATATCGAAGAGGATCACATCAAGATCAGCGATCATTTCGTTGATTTCAGCCTGTTTTTTACGGTAGGTCGTCACCGCTTTTATACCAGTGCTTGGATCAACTTCTTCAACGATATGGTCACCAGCATTTTCAGCACCGAACAGTCCATGCTCTGGTGACATAATCAAAACCAGATTGATATGCTCGGGCAAAAGGTTGACGCCGTGCACCAGGTTGCGATCGACGCAGGTTTGATTGGCCAACAACCCATACTTCAAATTTTGATCCCATTGGCCCCTATTGAGAAAGACTTCAAGGCCAGATTTGACTGTGGCATATTGAACACTGGGAGTAGTATCAATTTCAGCAGGCTGTGGTGGTTCAGGAAGTGGAGGTAGTTCACCAACAACAGGTGGTGCAACACTCACACAGGCCTGAAGAATAAACATCAATAAGATGCTGACAGTTGCAAACTGAATTCGCTTAGAATGGGTTCGTTTATGCATATGACTTTTCTCCGGGTTGTTGATTCAAACTAGGTTAGTTAAAAGCTTTTACCAACACAAAACAGTTTGATCTTGTCCAATTGGTGAAACCAAAATTAAAAAAAACTTTTTAACCTGGAGCTTCAAACTCCAGCATAGATTCAGAAACCGATTATCTAAGTGAAGTCAGTGTTGTACCAGGATAGTAGTGTTTAAGTATCTCTTTGTATCCGATATGGTCCAGGGCCATGCCCAGGGCTCCCATCTGACATAGACCTACTCCGTGACCCCATCCAGCTCCTCTGAGCACGACATGATCATCATCCCTGAGGGATTCTGCATTCTTGATGACGAAGGCTGAAGAATAAAGGAATGAATCACTAAACATCTGGCGAATACCGTACTCTGATTTAACCATCTGCTCAGCAGGGTTGCCATTCCCGTCTGTACCTACGAGGAAAAGATATTTTATTCGGGCGCTGGGTCCCCGTTCCATGATGCGTATATCATCAATGCTGGTCCAGATCAGTCCCGTATATTTCTTGAGATTTTTCAGGATATCCACTTTGGTCATCACCTGTTCCCAGCGATAGTAGCTACCTGAAACATCTACTTTCCCTAGCATCCCTGCCAGATTCACGTTTTCGAATCTTTTCGATGAACAGTAGGCATCATCATAGGCAAGGTGCTTATCAAAATCATCCACGGCATATCCCGACTTTTGCTCAGGAGCATCCCACAGTGGGATGAGGTAAGGAACGGGTCCTCCCTCCCAGACAGTATCATAAGCTTCGACCATTCCACCACAATTTTTTGAGTAACGGGCATCAATGACCTTGTCATCATAGACTAAAACCTCACCCCTGGTTTCTATAGCCGCTTTGAGTGAGTGGTCTGTGAGGAATGTCGTCCCCTGGTAACGCTGACAACAATCATCATTGCAGACATCATAACCATCAGAGAGATGCTTGGCCTCAGCCAGGGCTAGTGACCAGCAGCGTGCCACCACGGTTTGAGCTGCCAGTAAATCTACAGGTGCTTCAGAGCCCATTTCTGAGGTGGCTACACAGGCTACATAGGCTTCAACATCAACAAAATTGATAACCTTGAAATATCCATCCTGAATACTGATCTCAAGTTTGCCTGGTAAGTCTACTTCAATCCGCTTCTCCCAATGGAAACCACGCCCTGCCACAACGGGATGAATGTGAAAACCATATTTAGTTGAGAGGGATTCAACTTGATCTGAACAGTTGAGCGAAAAGTCTATCTGATTTGAAAGGTTGGGTTGATCCTTGAAGGAAATGGTATTCTCTTCAATAACGAGGGTTATGCTTTGTGTAGCACTTAGATCCGGAGTATTTATCTCGAGCTCAAGCTCGGCAGACCAGGAGATGGTTACTTCCTGGATTTTATCTTCAGGTAAAACAATTCCTACACGGATTATCTCACTGTTCAATCCACTCGAGATAGGCATCGACGGCAGCTCCTAAGGCAGGGGCATGTCTCAATTCAGAATGAATAATCAAGTCATCCCTCAGACGGTTGGTTTTGGTCAAATATTTTGACTTCACTTCAGCAGGCAAGCTGGAAGAGTGAATCATGCGACCTAACTTTTCATTCACAGGATCAAGGAGAAGCGGAGTAAATTTCTTAAACTCCCAGATATCCCCAAGACGTTGTCCAATAACAATTCGCTCAAACACTTCACCGAGATATTCGTGTTCTGTATCCAGAGTTCGACTGGCATCCCTAAGCATGGTTTCAGGAACTCCAAGAGCAAGGGTTTGAATACGATGGAACAATAATTCAGATAGAGCCAGAGCTGTGCTGCTTACAATTTCCAAAGCCGGTTCTTCTCCAACAAGTGCACGTTCGTAGATTTGCCATGGAAAGATTTCAGCTTGATCCAACTCTTCAACTGTCGTATCTGTCAGCTTACCATAGCGAGCTTGAATCCCCTTTGCAGATAGTAGATTCTCATAACTCTCTTCTTCATTCGCCATCATTTCCCAGGCCTTGGCAATCCAGGATTTGCAAGCATCAAAAGGCACATGACTTCCGTTAAGCAACATGGCATCTGCGATTCCTGTACCCACACCAAAGTAATAAGCTGATTTAACGCCGCGCATACCGCCAGCATCACCCCATTGTTCACCCAAACCACAATAATCAGCATCGCTGCCAATAACCTGAATGGGATGCAGGGTTGTATAACCCTCCTTTTCCAGGGCTTTCTCCAGCTTGTCCAAAAATTTTGGCATACGAGGGCCGTTTGCCATAGCAGAAATACCGCGTCCATTCTTGGTTTTCTGACCGGGCAGACCCACTCCAATGATCACGTCCTGGGTGACGTTCTTCCCTAGAATCGTACGGACAGCTTTGGTAAAACTATCCAGCAGGGCAATTTCCTGATCTGCTTCTGTTTTGGTCTGCTTGACCGTGTTACTCTTATGCTCTTTGAGCTGACGTGCAAGCACAATAGGCTTAAACTTAGGGTTATAGGAGTCAGATGTACTGTAGGCAACTTCAATAAATGGCTTAAGAGCCACAAAGCGCATGGGGTTAATCAGGATATCAACTTTATGAACCAGGACCTTAGAAGCCCCTCCATCAATTCCAATTAATACGATTTCATCCATTTGCGACCTCGTTTAAAATTTGACGTCTATAAATAGCTTCACGACGCATTTCATCCTTAGCATTGTCATTCCGATCGACGGTGGCACGATCAATATTGTGGTCTGTACCCCCACCATGGCGGATGACTTTATAGATTGGATCCCAGACGCGACCAATGCGATGGTGCTCACTCATGCGGGACACAAAATCATAGTCTTCACCATAATTTCTGGCGAAGGCTGACGTATTCATATCGAGGAACCCAATATCTCTGGCAGCTTCAATGTAAAATGAGCGTGGTGCTCCAGCTCCGTTGATCCGCAACAGGTTGTTGCGACCATTTTCCTCAGTCCATTCATCATGGGTAACCACTGGAATTGAATCCATTCTTGTGATTTCTCCAGAATCGGAATCTTTTTCCCACACTTCGTAGGAACCTATCACCATGGCAATGGTGTCATCTGACTCATAAACTTGTGTGACTTTTTCAACAGCATCTTCAATGAGCTGATCATCAGAATCCAGTTGGACGTAAAGTTTTCCTTTGGCCCGCATTAAACCAGCATTTAGACAGAGACCGATATTATTGATATCAAGGACAACCAGTTGAACGGCAGGTTTGCTGGCATCATATTTACTCCCGCCGGCTAGGTATGCTTGCACTGCAGGAATGGTAGGATCATTCTCACCCCCATTTACGACCACGATGACTTCAATATCCTGGATAGTCTGGGCAAGTATTGACTCAATGGCCGCACCTATAAATTCTGGGCGGTTATTCACAGGAATGATCACGCTGGCAGTTAATTCGTATTGTTTGCTGGCATAAGGGACCTTGGAGTAATGTGCTCCAGGAGCAAGATATGCTCCAGTTCTTTTTAAATGGTCAGTAACTATTTGTTCGAGTTCCAACTGTGAATCTTTGCTGGCCAGGAGATAATCAAATACGTTTTGTTCACCCACGGCCTTGTTGACTCGATAAGGAGCACCAGCATAGCGATTGGCAATATGCACCAATTCTCCAACTTCACTGAGACGTAATCTTAATTCGTATAAGAAGTGTTGTTTGGTAGAATCAGCGAGAGGCAGGACTTCAGCAAGCTTTTCAAGGTTTAATACCCAGGCTTTTCCGTAGTCTGTATTGTCACGCACCCGACCAATATGATGATCAAGTAAATGCTCATCACTGAGTTGTCCATTGTCATCAACTTCATAATCAGCAAAAATCAATGACCAATCATCCGAGCTTTCAGCCACCAGTTCATACAATTCGGCAGCGGATTGTTTGAATTCAATCTTTTCGCTTCGAGCATCTATAAGGAGCAGCATTTCTCCCTGAAAGCTGAGTAATTTATCACTGAATAATTTGGCTGTTAAATCTGTTGAGTTCATGACATCAATTCGAGAGTCTGGAAATGTTTTTCCATAATCAACGAGCTCGTGGTTTTGCTCACCACTAACTACTACTATATTCACGTTAAACTCCTTATTGCATTCTTGAACAGAAAGCATAATCAAAAGATCATCAAAGTCAGAGATACCTACACCTCGATACAGGCAAGGATTTAAGAAATATTTCAGCATATTCAACCATTTTTTGTTCCAAATGAGGGGAATTTGTAAAATATATGAACAAACAGGTCTATTCGTCAGAGAATACGAATTGATTTTTTGTATTTGTTAATCGAATTACTTGTTTCCACAGGAATTATATGAGCAAGCTTTGCAGCAGAACAGGACCAATCTGTCCGTTAATAGCAGGTGAATTATTCTCCTAATACTTACGTTTTACACGTGCTGAGATGGCACAACATATCTCATAGGGAATGGTGTTCAGAATTTTTGAAATTGTATGAATCTGAACTCTCGATGATTCACCTCCCATGACAGTGAAGTACTCCCCGGTTTCAGGTTCATCTTGCCCCAGGTCAATCATAATATGATCCATAGTGACTGTGCCTACGACTGGATACGTCTTTCCATTATAGGAGACCATTCCCCTATTGGATAATGCTCTGCTATAGCCATCAGCATATCCAAAACGCAGTGTACCAATATTTGTATCGATGGCAGCCTGCCATTTTTCAGCATAACTGACTGATTCACCTCTGGTAATTCTAGCGACTCGGATAAGTGGTGCTTTAATAGTCATGGCAGGGTTCAGGAAGGTCTGATGTTTACCCCTGGAGGAAGTATCATAGCCGTATAATCCAATCCCCAAGCGCATGCCATCAAAGGGATTCTGATTGTCATTCAGGCCAGCAGCACTATTGGCAAAATGAATCATCCCCTGAAAGCCAGTGGCTCGCAATTTCTCAACCAGAGAATTGAATTCCATATTTTGATTGAAGTATACCAACTCTGAGGCCGTATCTGAGGACGAGAAATGACTATACACGCCTTCTATCCGCATAGGTAATGTATGACCCTCTATCAGGTCTAAAGCTTGCTCCTGGGTGAGTCCCAAGCGATTCATGCCAGTATTCACATTGAGGAGCACCCTGATCTCAGAAGCAGCATTGTCTGCCAAAGCTTTGGCATCTTCCATGGAGCCCACGGTGAGAATGGCATTCTCTGGGACGGAAGATAATTCTGATGGAAATACTCTACTGAAAATCAAGAGCGATATGTCCGGGAGATTTGCAGCCAGCTCCTGAGCTTCTTCAAGTGTTGCTACAGCAAAGGTACCTACACCCAATTCTTTGTGGAGATGTTGAGTTACTCTCAGCGCTCCATGTCCATAGGCATTGGCCTTCACAACAGGGATCACCTGAGCTGGGTGTACTCTTTTCTGGAAATACGTGAAGTTTTGAGTGATGGCATCAAGTGAAACTTGACAGATGGCTTGCATGAGATCGATCTCCCAATCAAAAAAGGGCGTGAATCAACACGCCCTTTTTCTAATTGATGTATAGCAAAGAGTTTTAGTTGACGGAGTCTTTCAAACCTTTACCAGCTTTAAAACGAGGAACGTTCATTGCAGGAACATTGATCGGGTCACCTGTACGAGGGTTACGAGCAACTCTAGCTGCACGAGCTGATACATCGAAAGTTCCGAAACCAACTAAAGCAATTTTATTACCGGCTTTTAATGAATCTGTAACAGCGCCTGTAAATGCACCAAGTGCTTTTTCAGCCTGTACTTTAGAGATTCCTGAATCATCGGCAATCTTTGCAATCAATTCGGCTTTGTTCATAATGTTTCCTCCTTGTTTTTGTATTTATGATTTTATTCTTTTCAGTTGACTTGAGCAGCACCTCTGCGGATTGGCTCAAGTGGGCTAAAACCCTTACCCACCTTAGGATAACGTCAAAAAGGTAAGGGGTCTTTTTTGAAAGTCAAGCAGTTATTCAATATTATTATTGAAACCTTTTTTGATAAAATACTGTTTCATTTCATCAAAATTTAAAAATATTTCAGTTGTGCATCCGACGATCCAGGAAGCCACTTTTTCCAGAGGCATTCCCAAGATGAGATAGACTGGCATCTTGTGCTCATAAGCCAGCGTGAGCTCGCCGTGAGTCCCGCCTCCGGGAATTACATACTCATCCCATAGACAGATCACAGCGTCACATTTTTCCAGGAGTTGCTCTAAATCTCTATCAATAATCTTCTTAATAACAGGTCTAAATCGTTTAATATCAGTACTTTTCCACTGTCTGAAGTTATGCTTCTCTTCCTCAGTCAGAAAGTCCTGCTCATGTTGAGAAGGATCAAATACCTCGATGCTAAACTCGGCATCAAGAAATTGACCGATATCACGCCGCCAGGCTTTACCATCATCAGGAGCCGCTTCTATCGCTCCGGCCAGATAGATTTTCAACTATCGCCATCCAAGTGGAAAAACGTTGCTGAGAGCCATACTAAGAAGGCAGTTTCAATCAAACAGATCAAGAGAAAGCCATAATCTATCATTCCATTAAGAAAAGCAATATCAAGACCAGCCATCCAATTGTAGGGAGGCAAGTAGAGGGCGATTTCTGGATATTTCTCAAGTGGAGCACCCTTTATAAGGAATAGTCCGCTGATCATCATGATGGGTAATAGCCCGATATAAAGGAATTTGCTCAGACTGTCCACATGATTTGTCAGAAGACCAATAATCTTACTCAAAGCCACTATTTGTAGAGCACCAAGGAGAATAAACACGATACTTGCCTGGAAATTGATGGATTCAAAAGACATTTCTGTCACAAAAGCCAGTACAGCCCAGACTACGGCCAGATGGGTAAAACCCTTGGCAAGACCAATCATTCCCTGAGCAATAAAAAATGAGGGTTGGCGATGGAAACGTCCCATCTCATATAAACTGGCCATACCATTGCTTTTCTGGGACTCCCAATAAAACCTGGCTGTGGTCTCATAAATCGTAATCAGCAGGGTCAGGAGGAGTGAATCCAGAACCAGGGCTGGCATGACAACTGTCATCTCTGCCTTTGGCAAGAGTGATTTATAGGGTAAGAAAAACATGAAAAAGAAGATGAGGCCCGTGAGAATAGGCATGAGGCCCATCGTTGTGAATTGACGCTTATAAATGGTCAGTTCGCGGTGCCAGAGGGCTGCTAGTACATTATTCATGCATTGCCTCCACCATGATCATCCGCTTAAATATATCAGTGAGAGCAGGTAAACGAGGTGTTGCCTCTGCCACCCTCTCTGGAAATAGTGCGGTCACTTTTTCCGGGGGAATATCTACTTCAGTAATAATTTCATAGTGATTCCCCTGAACCGTGTAGGAGAGCACATTGGGTGATGCATCCAGAATGTTAAAATCCCTCTCATGCGTTTCGGATAGTGTGAGATCGAGAATTCGATTTTCCCGATCCGTTTCCTTTAATTCCTTAAGGGTTCCATCAGCGACCAGACGCCCCTCATCCAGAATGGAGATTCTATCTGCCAGACGCTCAACCTGGTCAATGTTGCTGGAAACCATGACAGTGGTGAATCTTAGCTTTTGTTCACGGAGAAAGGCTTCCATAAGTTCTTTGCATCCCTGATCCAGGGAAGCCGTAGGTTCATCCAACAGCAGAATAGAGGGATTATGCAGGACTGCACGGATAAATTCCATTTTCCGTCGGGTACCAAAGCTCACTTCTCTCGGGAAGGAATGCAGACTATCAGCCACCTCAAAACGTCGAACAAATCCAGAAATACGATTGATCAGATCAGATTGAGCGATTCCATGCAATTTCCCATGAAGTGTCAAATTTTCCATCAATGTAAGAGCTTGTTCAAAACGGCTGTCCTGCGACATATAGCCGATCTGGTGGCGGATTTGATTCTGTCTGGCCCCCAGATTTAAGCCGTTGATATAGCCTGAGCCCAGTGTGGGTGCACACAGCGTGGCAATCACCCTCAATAGAGTCGATTTTCCCGATCCTGTTGTCCCTATGATGGCATGGATATGCCCTTTTTCAACACCCAGGGTAACATTATTTAAAGCTGGCTTATCATCATATTTTTTGATGATATTTCTCAGCGTAATTGACACGGCCATATCAGCCAGTTCTCCCTACAAAAACGTTATAGTTTACTGTGGCTTAGCTAGCCACTTTCTTATCACCTTTAAAGGTCCATACTGCCAACAAGACGATCATGATCAACAATACCCAGATGGATGCATAATGGTAAGTTGGACCACCATATGTGATTAAATTCGTAAATCGACCAATCAACAATGAGATTCTGCCCATCACAGCAAATCCAAATGAAGCACCAAAACTTATCATAAGGAAATAAATTCCAACTCGGGTGACTTTTCCAAAATGACCGGTATGCTCTTTGGAAAAATAGAAATACAATAACCCTGTAATTGTACCCACCAGAATGATCAGATTATTAAAAATACTGACACCTGTGAGACTGAAGAAAGGCATATCAACAAAGGATACTGCTGAGCCTTTAATCTGACCAAGAACATTGGAATTCAAGAAAGCATAGGCCCTCAAACCGGCAGCCATACCTACCGTGTAGGCGATACCTAGACGGGCTAACCAGCTTAACTTTGAAGACACACTTAAAAGCATCATGATGCCCAGAGCAAAAGGCAGGATATACATAAAATGTGGATCATGTCCATGCCCCTTGTCAATGCCACCATCAGGAAAAACACTGGGAAGAATAAAACCGAAGAAATTATAGATCCCATACCAGCTCTTCATCAGAAAACCAGATATCTCACCATCAGGTGTTGGCCACAGACGACCAAACAGATTGGGTTGAACCTGTGTCCAGAAAGCCATTGCCATCCAATAGCCAGCTGAAACGCCGACAAACACGTGTTCAGCAATCTTGTAAAAAGGATTATCCTTATATAAATATGAAAAAATACCAAGGGTTAGGAAAACCGCAACCCATGCACCAAAAATTTCAGAACCGTTCATTATTCAGCCTCCTAATATTTCTTGGAACGCCGACGTTCAACAAAGAACGAGATGTTTCCGAAAATGATGAATCCAACAATAACCAGATGTGCAACGGACTGCGCATCCATACCACTGGTGCCAATACCGGCCTGACCGATAAGCGATTCGTATTCTGCAGCCCCAGGCATTCCACCAAGGATACCCACAATCTGTCCGGATTGGACATAAGGCATCACTTCGTTGACCTGTATGGAGGTTGTACCCGTACTCATAGTAACACCGGTGGGATCAGCAGCATATTGTACCCATTCCACCGTACCAGGATAACCGGCAGATGCTGAGAACAGATAATCGAAGTCAGCAACCTGATTCACGCCAACCATCATGGGGATGTCATCCAGAAAGTCTCCATTGGCATCAACAGTAAACACTTTACGAATATTACTGACCAGCCCTTTGATAACAGCTTCAGCACCCGGTCTGTAACCTAGCAGCACATAATCCTCACCATAGGTCTTCTTGTATTGCTTCACTGCTACCTGTTCTAGCGCCTCCATGGCCATAAACTGACCATCAGGCCATAGACAGGTAATGTAAACTTTCACATCCTTTTGGAACAGATGACGCAGTAAAGCTACTGCCATGGGATGAATTTCAGGTTTGGTGCTGGGCCCATATTCAAATGAAATCAACGCCTTATCCCCTGCTTCCAGTTTATCCACGGCATTATACACATCCTGGGATGAGGTGGTTGGCCGGATGGGCAACCCGAGTGGAAAGAAGAGAGGTAAAATAACAACCAGAGCAATGACTAAGAAGATATAGCGTCTATCAAGACTACCGGCACGAACGATAAAATCTAAGAATTTTTCCATGATCATTCTCCGATATATGATTTTTCAATTCCCAAGATATAGCGAATTGAAGTGGCAAAGATGCCCAATCCAATTCCTATCATGATAGCTCTTGCTCCAGCTACATTGGGATTGTTATAGATCCAGTCCTGTAAAACAGGCAGGTAGAAAATCGCAGGTTGATCCACAGGCCAGCCCATGATAAATCCAGCGATAGTCACGGCAAGAAGCCCACCTACGACTGCAGCGAAAGTATAGGTCCTGTTCTTAAACCATGTATTCACACCAGCACTCAAAGCCAGAACGACTATATACAAAATGAACCAGGCTGAGATATTTCCACCAATGGGAACCCGCCCCAGCATGATGATAATACCTGATATGAGGAGTAGCGTGGCTTCAAAATTTCTAATTTTGAAGGCTCGATAGGAGGCAGAAGCCACAAAGAAAGCCAACAATGCAAACATGGTGGCGGAGAGTGGTGTAAAGATAAATCTGAACATCCAGTTAAACAGCGATCCACGGGTGGAGATATGGGCACCCCATTCAGTGGCGCGCATATTTGCAGTTCCACCAGCAGCATTGATTTGCTCGACCACATTGTCAGCGCCCTTCTTTGTGAAATAGGGTGTATCTATTGTATAAGTATCTCCTTCAGGCATGGCGATGAGGATGTTCTCAGTACTCTTTTCATCGAGGTTGATCTCACTGGCCAAGACAGTAGCTACTTTGGCAGGATCATCGTATTGACTGATCTCGACGTTATATGATCCTAAAAGAATAAAACCTGCGGTAAATGAAAAGGTAAAACCAACAATGGCCAAAGCAGCATATTGCCAGCCTTTTTGCTGTTTTATGATTTTTATAGCCTGCATTTTCAGGAGGTTCAAAGCGCCAAGGAACATGGCGAAACTTGCCAGGATATCAAACCACTGGGTCGCATCATCATCCACAAATGATTTGATAACAGGTTCATCTACAAACCAGCCAAACAGGGTCAAGAACCCGATGGTTGCTGCTATGGCTATAGGTAATTGTCGTTTCATAAACATATTCAATCTCCTACTGAACCATGAGAATGTTTTTAATCACAGGAATTGATCGCTGGTTAATAGCCCAGGCGACCTCATGGTCTTCCCACTCGATGGTTTCTTTGCCTATTTCGGCATAAAGATCTTCGCGATTCATTTCAGGAAACTTAACTTGATATTCTTCCCGTTCATCCTCACCCATCTGATTCCACTTATTTTTACCCTCTTTCACAATCTCAAGCTGACGAAATTCAGCGTCAGTATCGTAACCGGATTGATTATTGTCAGTGAATGTTTGATTCACAATTTCCATACGATTGTCAACTGGCAATTGAATCCAGAACGGCGTACCCGTAGTGAAGGCAATATTGTTCTTCTGTCTCTTACTCAAATCTGAATAGGCTATATTCTTGTATTTATTGAGTATGTGTTCCGCACTCGGTTCAGATACGGATCTATTTACAGCTCTGTATCTTGAAATGGGATCTGCATTGTTCCAGAAATCAGCTATGGATTTTTCAGCACTCAGATTGGTCTTTTGTTTTAGATCTTTCCACTCATCACTGCGCTGCTGTTCAAATATGTTCATTGAAAAGAGCAGAACTGAAAGAAGTAAAACAGATGTGAAAAGAATTTTGAGATAATCCTGTCCTTTTACGCCACCAATTAATTCAGGGTCTTGTGATAAATAGGCCGAAGCTGCAAAGAACTCTTCCCCTATGAGCGTATAGTCACAAGCGGTAACAAAGAAAGGAATCTGTGATGGAGAAGCAGTTCCTGCTATCTGAATTGCACCAATAGAGTTCCCTGTTTCTGCCAACAGCAGAGATTCAGCATAAAATTTACCCATATATAAACAAGCAGCAGGCTCTTCTCGAATCATGATGCCGTTGACACCAGCTGCATAGGCGAATTGATCATCCGTGAGATAATGAACCATATCATCATGGAACAAGTCTGGACGGCCCTCAAGGAGGTAAGATTCGCGGCAGGATTCTCGAGCGGCTTTCATTACGATTGCTCTCGACACAGGAACATTCAAACTGGTTTCATAGCGAGCAGTCATCTTGGCTACATGGCCAAGCACAACAACTCCAGCTACCGTTTCCACCTGATCCATATCCATGATCCCAGGGACATAGAGGACTGGCTTGCCCATTTCAGTGGAACGTCCAACAGCTTCTTCCACGGCCTTTAAACCGGGAATACTACGCAGGGTAATCTTCTCTCCTCTTTTTGCCATGCGGGTCGAATAAATCAACACGCCTCCGACAACGAGGATTGACCAAAACATGACGCCACGTTCAGAGACAAAAAATGGATGCCCCGCAAACCAGTAAATCATGAATAGGACGAAGATGATGCCGGCAACAGACCAGAATTGTTTATCTTTCACTGTGCTTCTCCGTTTGTTTGTTTTTATGCTCTTGTTCCAGTTGTTCAAGTCTTGAGATCAATAACTCGACATTACTCGGTTCTTCAAACAACTCGGCAGCTTTATAATACCCATCTGCTTTGATAAAGGCGCTTACAACAGGTCCAAAAAATATCATGGTATGACTGCCTAACAAAGCTAAAGGTTTAACCATTTCCAATGCAAAGACAGCGGGGGTAATAAAACCGGTGTCATATATCCTTTTGGCTATACGCTCAATGAAAGCCAAATCCTCTGCAGACATGGTCGGTACGATTGGTATTTCTTGTGTTTTAATCAGTTTCGACCATCTCCAGGTTAGCGCGTGGTATAACCATAACCTGATCATCAATCTGGATTTCAGCCACCCTCACCATCGTCTCGGATTCCATCTTCTGTAATTCAGGTGGAAGTGAGACTACAGTTCCGATACGACCGAAGTAAGGTGCCCGAATAACTCGGACCAGACTTCCAGCCTGGATACCTTCATTAATCTTAACGGCATGGACATCCCCTTTGATGTCCTCTGCATTCAATGGAATCACAATCTCAGGACGAATGACACCAGCTCGAATCTGAGTGGCGCCATTAATTGATGTAAATTTTCCATGGTGTTTTTTGAGCAAATCGAAGGTTCTTGATCCCATTCGAATCTCACCATAGCCTTCGGTGAGAACCAGGGATGTCACCAAATCCTCAGAGCCAGTAATGGCAACACCCAGTGTGTATCCTAGAATTTCTTCCAAATCAAAATAATTGAAACCACCCACGACGACTCCGGCAACCTTCATACTGAGGGCTTTTTTGTAGGCAGACAAACTAATAAATGATCCACCTACCAGCACTTTTCCGGCATGTTCAGGTTTGATCATATCTGAGGTAAGCTCATCCTCGCGGTTTTCTGTTACCACAACTAGCTCCCCCCTGCTTTCACCACCAATTCCGAAAATTCCCTGTATAAAAACCGCCTCGGTCTCGATGATAACACCTTCTTCAGGAACAACCTCAGACACTATACCTCGGATATAGGCATCTACCTCAACAGGGATGGGTGCATCACGGAGGACTACTTGACCAGTAATTGAGGAAATGGACTCTAAGGTACAATCGAGGGGAGACATCACCTTCGATTTAAAAAATCCAAAGAGTCCCTTGGTTTCAGCAATCATTTCGCCCTTAGCAAACTTTGAACCAATGGGTTTTTGCATCACGGCCTCAACATCGGTTGGATCTATGTTTAATAGACTACCGACATTTAACATCTGTACATTTCCTGGCAAATGGGTACGGGCAACGATATCATCTGGGGTGACTAAAGCATTGGCTTCAACGACCACCTCCCCTTTCAAGGGTAGGATTCTGTCTTTTCTAACTTTGGTTTCATGGAGGACTTTTAGTCCGGGAGTATATGAATGGGCCATAATCTATTCTCCTCCCCGTAAATGAGTGTCTGGGTATTCATTCGTTGACCTGGACCACTTAAGCAAATTTTCTATGCGTTTTGATTTTTCTGTGCTGAGCTCAAAAGGTCGACCTCGTCCGTCAAAAATCAAGCCGACGGTTCCACCATAGATATCAGTTTCATGGGACTCACCTTTATCTTTTCCAATGGACATGTGTTTCGCTGGTGTCAACTTGGCATTGATAGCTTGATAGGGTGCAGGAATGACAATGATTTCACCCTGCTTCAACTCTACCACCTTTTTACCTTCACCAGGAAGATCAAATTCTGCTGTTAAAATCAGTGATCCCGGTTTGGGTTTACCCAGTGGAGCAATACACGTCCCCAGGCGAATTAAGCAATCCTTCTCAAATACTTCTACAGCAGCCTTGTGGGCATCTTCAGCCATATCGGCATTCTCTATGTTCGCCATAACACCCAATTGAGGCATCATAAAGATTGAATCAACAGCCAGTTGAGTAATACCCTCTGGAACAAAGGCATCGATCATCATACGCATGGCCTGTTCTCTACGGGGAGCGTGAGATAGGACGCCACCTGACCCAACCAGGAGATCCAATTCCATCATATCAACCAGGGTTTCACCTGAACCAGACTGATCAAAGGCATCAGAAATGGTTCTTTCCTGTTGTACCCCTTTCAGCTTGACAGCAAAAGATTTATGTTGGATAAATGACAAGCGCAAAGCCTCGCGAGCGATAGCCTGTTCAATAATCAATTCTTCGAGTGATTGAGGAACCGTCGTAGGTCGGATCATTTTGTTACCAATCCGATTGGTCAGGGTACCTTCGTCAATATCTATGGGAACCCAGCGCAGGACGTTTTCAAGAGTTGCCTCTGCCAGGACATTGCATACTGAATAGCTCATGCCCAAATTGGCACTCACAGTACGGTTAAATTGTCCCTGAAATACTGAAAAGATATCGGTGGTAGCTCCACCAATATCAACACCAACTACAGATATATTCTCCTTTTTAGCCACCATCTCAATGAGTGAACCCACTGCTCCAGGCGTAGGCATAATAGGTGCATCTGTCCAGGACATCAATTTTTTGTAACCAGGTGCCTGGGCCATGACGTGCTCCATAAAGAGGTCATGGATTTTATCCCTGGCTGGTCCGAGGTTTTCAACTTCTAAAACGGGCCTGATATTTTCAATGAGATCCAAATCGGTCATTTCACCCAGCGTTGCAACAATATTATCCTGAGCCTTTTTGTTGCCGGCATAAATGACGGGCAATTTGTAATTTTGACCTAATCGTGGCTTGGGATTGGCTGCAGCCAGGATTTCAGCCAATTCCACAACGTGAGATACGGTTCCACCATCAATGCCACCTGACAGCAATATCATATCAGGGCGCAGTTGACGAATACGTTCAATTTTCTGGTGAGGTAGTCGACCATCATTTGAGGCCAGCACATCCATCACAATGGATCCAGCTCCCAGTGCAGCACGTTCAGCACTTTCACCGGTCATCGCTTTCACCACGCCAGCTACCATCATTTGAAGACCACCACCTGCAGATGATGTGGATACATACACATCTACCCCTGTATTGTCATCCTTCATGGGATGAATGATCTGATCACCGTCAAGAATCTTCATGCCGGAGAGTTCTTCAACCTCCATGATGGCATTGAGAACACCCTTGGTGACATCCTCGAAGGGAGCTTCCACAGTTGTGGGGGCTTCCCCTCTTGTTTTTAAGCGATATCCCTCATCGGTCAATTCAATCAGGATAGCTTTGGTCGTGGTCGAACCACAATCTGTTGCCAGAATAGTTTTAAGTTTTTTACCAGCCACTATTTCCGTCCTTTATTTTTCCTCTCGCTGAGATTACAGAGACGCAGAGTAAAATGTATTAAAACCTATATTTTTCTCTTTTGCCCTAATCACCCTCTACGGCTTTGCCTGCCCGCACAAAGTTATACGCAGGCGGGCGATCTTTGCGAAATACTTCTTCTTTTGAATCTTGCTGCGTCTTAAAATTTTTCGTTATTGCTTGAGGCGGGGATCCAATGCATCTCGTAATCCCTCACCAACCAAATTGTACACAGTCACTGTGATAAAAATGGCCAATCCTGGAAATGTTGTCAACCACCAACCAGTAGGCAGTGTATCTCTGGCACTACTCAACAATGAACCCCAGGTTGCCTGTTCAGGCGGGGCGCCAAAGCCCAGAAAACTCAAGCCAGATTCGATGAGTATGGCAGCTGCAACACCAAAAGTTGCCGTCACCAGTACCGGTGTCAATGTATTGGGTAATACGTGCCTGAAGATAGTTCGGAAGTCTCTGTAACCCAGCGCTTTAGCAGCAACCACATAATCTTCATTCTTAACTTTCAAAAATTCGCCCCTGGTGAATCGAGCAACCCCCGTCCAGCCGGTCAGACCCAATATGATCATAATATTTATGATGGACTGTGTCTCCATCACTGCAACGATGGTAATGATAAGAAACATTCGGGGAAAGGTAATCATTATTTCAATCAATCTCTGGATAACAATATCAATTACACCGCCATAGAATCCTGCCAATGCTCCCAGGATGACTCCAATGAATACATAGATGGCCACAGCAACAAATCCCACCAGCAAGCTCACCCGGGCACCATGAATCATCTGGGACAAAACATCCCGACCCAATTCATCGGTTCCAAAAATGTGCGCTCTGCTGGGTGGTTGCAATTTGACCTTAAGATTGTACTCCGTAGATGAGTAAGGTATAACAGGGTAAATCGCCCAATCCCCCTCCCCATATTTATCTTCTAATATTTTAAATTGCTGACTCTTAAAGGCATCCTGCCAATTCATCCCAAACCAGTTCACACCATATTCCCTGAATACCGGGAAATAGGTACTGCCCTGATAGCGCATGACAATGGGTTTATCATTGGCCAGGAAATCAGCAAAGATAAAGATGAATAGCAGCACATAGATAATGTGCAATGAAATCACCGCGAGTCTGTTCTTACGGAACTGAGATCCTACTATTTGAGAGTAGGTGCGTGCTGGTGCCATCTCTGACATTAGCGCTTCTCCTCAAAGGTGATACGGGGATCAACAATTGCATATAATAAATCAGAAAGTAGAATACCAAATAATGTGAGCATGGCCGAGATTGTGGTTACTGCCATAATAATTGGGTAGTCCCTAGATAGCACAGCATTGAAGCTGAGCTGACCCATGCCGGGTATTGAAAAAATCGACTCTATGATGATCGAACCTGAAATCGCCAGGGGTAAAAGATTGGCCAACATGGTGATAATGGGGATTAAAGAGTTTCTTAAAGCATGTTTGTAGGTAACGACGCGCTCACTGAGACCTTTTGCCCTGGCCGTTCGTATGTAGTCCTGGCGAATCACTTCCAGCATGGATCCACGCATATAGCGGGAAAGTGCTGAGAAAGACCCATAAGTCCAGATCAATAGTGGCAATATGACATGATGAGCCATATCCACCAAATAATTCCAGGTACCCATCTCGCTGGCTCCCAGACTATGTAATCCGGATACAGGGAAAACATCGAAGAAATCTCCGCCCCCAAAGAACACAATGGCCATCGTGGCAACCCAGAAGTTTGGCAGGGAATACAGAATAAACAGAATCACCGTTGTAACCTTATCCCCTGTTGAATATTGATGTGTCGCTGAATAAATGCCAAGAGGGATAGCAATCAGATAAGCCAGGATAAAGGAAGTGAACGTAAAAATCAGGGATACTGGCACGCTCTCTTTGATGTGATCCCAGACTGGACGATTATCCTTTATGGAAGTACCAAATTCGAGGGTCATCATGTTGACTAACCAGCGTGGATACTGAGCCTCGGTAAAAATCTTTTTAAATTTCTGAAAACCAGTGAACTGATAGGTATCACGGGCTGCATTTCGTACTACGCCGGTGGAATCGGTTCCCCCATACCACCAGTTCTGAATGTATTCCAACTGCTTTTCTACACTCATTTCAGCACTGATACTTAACTTTTGCTTAATAGTCAGAATTTCCAGGACTACGGTGGTCTCGTCACTTGTGAGATCATCCGACTCGAGGAGGCCAACCAAAAATGGAACTGCCACTTCATCGGCTTGTTTGAGAGGCTCTACAATATCATCATAATCACGTCCGCTAAGCGCCTGTCCCTCAGAGAGGTAGTTCTGAACGGCTTCCCAATTATCTTCCACATTGAAAATAACAAAGTTGAGCAATAAGGGTTTATCCAGACCATAAATCTCTCTGGTCTGCTCTATCATCTGTTTTGCCAGGTTCTGATCCGAAGCCAATCCGGACTGCTGATTACCCATCTTCATGGCCGTGGGATCACCTGGTGCGAGCTTAATGATTAAAAAAGTGATTATAGATATTCCAAACAGAGTTGGAAAGATTAAGAGAATCCTTTTTAGGAAATAGCGCCACATCAGGAAGTAGCTCCAACTCTGGCAGTATTACGCCACCAACTATTCACCTTATATCCTGGACGAATAGGCAACCACTTGACACCATGAAATTCTTTCAAATATGCTCCTGGGTCTCGCTGGTAAAACATAAAGGTGTAGGGCTGTTCTTCATGGAAGATCTCTTGAAGTCGAAAATACATGGCATTCCGCTTCTCCTCATCCAACTCATAGCGTGCTTCCTCAATAAGGGAGTCAGCTTCGGCATGCTTGAACCCCATATAGTTGGATCCACGATCTCCAATATTGTCAGAATGCCAGATCTGGTAGGGGTCCATTTCCAGACCTCCGATCCACAACAAAGACACCACATCAAACTGTCGATCACGGAGATTTTCAACATAAACTGACCACTCTAACTGCCTGATGTTCACTACGATACCGACTTTACGTAAATCTTCCTTAAGCATCAAAGCGAGGTATTTAGAACTGGTTGAGCCTGATGATACCGAAAAGGTAAAATTAAAAGGGACACCGTCTTTGTCCCGAATGCCATCTCCATCATGATCAATCCAGCCAGCCTCTTCAATGAGTTCAACAGCTCGGATAGGATCATAGGGCCAGCGCTCAATATTGTGATTGTATTGTTTACCGTAGATGTAGAATGGACCAATGGTTGGGATACCTAAACCGTAAGCCACATTCTCATTGTAGTTGTCCCGATCGATGAGCATGGTCATGGCCTGACGGACACGCTTGTCTTTAAAATAGGGGCGATCATTATTCCAACCGACATAACTGTAAGCAGGAACCACATAACTCACCTTTTGAAATCTTTCTAGAAAATCAGGGGTGTTCGTTTGAGTAAAGTACTGCACAGCTCTCATTCTAGGGATAAAATCCAATTCACCAGCTTTGAGGGCTGTCAATCGCGCTGTAGCGTCGCTGATGACTTTGACGATCACTTTATCTAGATAGGCCCCCTCTTCAGAGAATCCTTCTTCATATGTTTCACCGGCATTCCAATAATTGGTATTTCTAGCATATGAGATATAGTCTCCAGTAATCCATTTGTCAAATACCCATGGACCTGAGCCTATGATAGGTTCTGCATCATCCCCTACTGGTCTTCCTTGAGGATGAACATTGAAGGCATCGGCAAAGCCTTTGATGGCTGCCTCTTCCCGGGTTACTGAGGGATTAAGTAAATCTTCGACTGAATACCTATCTAACAATCCTTCAGGATCCCAAATGTGCTTGGGAATGATATGAAATCCTCCCAGGATCTCCTGATTTCGAAAGTGTGTCTCAGAACTGGTAACACTAAAAATGAAATCACCCTCTGTCCTGGCGCTGGTCACTTTTTGGAATGAACTCCTGGTTGGAGCGCTATCCACAAAAGGGTTTAAAATGGCTTTAAGGGAGAACAAGACATCATGTGCCGTAAGTTGCTCACCGTCATGCCAGTAGACATTGTTTCGTATGTTAAATGTGAGCGTATACCCATCGTCACTGACCGAAAAGCTCTCCGCCAAAACGGGTTTATCATATCGCCAGGTCTGGAAGTCATAACCCAGTAGTGTCTCATAGATATTATCAAGAATCCTTGTGGCAGCTGCAGAGGTAGATGTAAATGTATTGAGATGTTCGGGATGTGCAGATTCTGCAAAAACCAGTATCCCACCCTTTTGAGTATCTTTTCCGGTGGGGCTGCTTTCAAAAATTGTTTCATCCCCTGTTAGATCAACAGTTATTCCGCCGGCACTCCCCAATTCATCATCCAGCAGATTTTCTTTACTTCTGAGCCCAAGATTGGTGAATATGATGAGAATAACCAGTATGGCGAACTGGATCAGGAAGGACCTGCTCATTTATAGTCCCACAAAAAAAGTTAAATACAGATAACTCAGCGGAGCTGCAAAGAGGATGGAATCCAGACGATCCCAGGCTCCCCCATGTCCAGGTAAGAGGTTGGATGAATCTTTTACACCCACATCCCGTTTCACCAGGGATTCAGCAAAGTCACCGAGTTGACCGGCAACACCGGTTATTAATCCCAGTATGAGAGCATCTGTATAATCCAGACCCGGTAACCAGCCTGCCTTTACAATGAGTATGAGCGCGATAAATGAACCAATCAGACCAGAAATGGAACCTTCCCAGCTCTTATTGGGACTCACACGAGGAAAAACTTTGTGCTTTCCGATGGCTGATCCAACAAAATATGCCATGGTGTCACAAGTCCAGACACCAATGAAAACAGTGAGTACTGCATATCCACCGATGTGTCCCCCCTGCCCGGCATAACCAAGTTGTTGGAGTAAAATAAAGTAAGCCATGGCCATACCGATAAAAATGGCAGCAAAAAAGGTGGAGGCGACATTCTCCATGACATGGGATTTCTTGCGGAACATTTCCCAGGTCATGAGGATGAGAATGGAAACAATTAAAATGCTGCCCAGATTTTTCCCGTCTCCCAGGAGTTGATCTCCCACCAAAGCGAGATAAATGATGTATCCTACCCAGACGTTGGGCTCAGTCCCATTTGGCCGGGACATTCGATAAGCCTCACCCAGAATAAGTAGACCAGCGACTGTGAAAAACACCATGAATACATCGTGGGTATACAGAGTGAATCCTACAAGAGCAGGAATTCCAATAATGGTGACGGGGGCACGTTTTATGATATTCTTTAACGACATATTAGAGCGCTGAAATTATTGGGCGCCCCCCCAAACACCAACATGTTTTCGGCAAGAGGTAATATTATACGCTGAAAACCAGAAATGGAGCCCCACGGTAAACCTGTGGTCCCCACTACATGACTCGCCTTGCGTGAAGGGTGACCAGACTTTGTGTCACTTCGCCTCAACACGCATCACGCCGAAGCGAATAACACTTCATTCTTCCACGTGCATGAACGGGGTCTTCTGTCCACAAACTTCCACAGTAGTATTGCGGAGGCGGATGAAAGAGAATTATTTCTCATCCTCACCTTCTTTGGGCGGATTCGATTTGCGATCATCCTGTCGTCCTTGACCATCTTGCTCACTGCCCTTTTCAGGCTTATCCTCTGACTCCTCATCTTCTGAGGATTCCTTTTGCTGGCTGGGATCCTGGGTCAGGGCATTCAAGCGATTTCTGGCAGTTTTTGCCAGAGGATCTTCAGGAAAGTGATCCACCATATAGCTGTATGATTCCACAGCTGACGTTTTATCAAAGAGATAGTAATCATTTAACCAGGCATGGTTAAAACAGGATTTGCCCCTGATCGTAGCTGAAATAGTTGAATCTTCCCTGATAGAATAATATTGGGCGCTGGCTTCCGAATAGTGACCCGCCTCGAACAAGCTGGCTACGCTGCTATAGCGATCTTCATCTGGATCAGAGGCAGGCTCCGCCTCAGTATCATTGTTCATAATGGTATCATAGTAGTGGGGGTATTTCTGTTGAATCTGGTCTAAAGCATGTTTGCCGCTTTGCACATCCCCCGCAATGGATTCGAGAGCGTAATATTGCATGTAGGCGCACTGATGCTGCATGGTTGTATCCTCAGAGGCATTCTCCAAGCTCGTCAGTAGATCCAGTGTAGTATCAACACGTGTGAACTCGAAGAGCATGTATTCTGCCAAGGAATACCTATTCTCCTCAATCAGTTTCTTCACCCGCAGAGAATCCTGGGCAGTAACTTCGACAATCTCCACATCGATCTGCTCGTCTTCCTTTTTCCGACTAGCAGCTTTATCTTGTGTAGGATTATCTACATTTCCACCCCGAGATCTTCCGCGCAGGTTTCCCTCACGACTATTTCTGCTCCTTGAAGTATTGCTCTTCTTCTTTGCTTTTACCAGGGGTGGCAGTCCGGCCAATTGCCTCTGCAAATTGGTATGATCGAGTTGAATCTTTTGATATCGCTCAATCTGTTTATTCTTTTGGATTGCTCTGCCCACCAGGGGTGATCGTATTGCCTGGGTTTTTACATTGGCAAAGGCTGTTTTCGCTTCTATGTAATCAAAGTGCTTGGTGAGATACAGCTCTCCCAGATAATAGCTTGCTTCAGCGGCGACCTCTGTTCGATTATAGTCTTCAACAATGCTGGTGAGCTTGGTCTCCGCCCGATCTACTTCGTTCATGACCAGATACAATTTGCCTAGTTCGACTTCCAATTGACCTCTAATTTCTACAAATTTGTCGCTGAGAAGCATATCCTGAATCATTTCAACGGCATCCTCATCCCGATTCAGGGCCTTCAACATGCTGGTCTGCCGGATAATGGCTTCCACCTTTAGAGATTCAGAAGGTTTGTATTTCGAAACGGTCTCATAGGCTGTGAGCGCGCCTTCGTAGTCCATTTTATTTTCGCGCATTTTACCGACTTGAAATTGAGCCTGAGCTTTGGTAAAACCATCTGGGGAACGATCAATGACCTGTTCCAGGTAATTTTCAGCCAGCAGCAGACTATCCTGCTGAACAGCAATCTCACCCAGGAGTAGCAGTGCATCGGCTTGTAATCCACGATCTGAATCGCCCTTTAACACCCTGGATGCCTCATATCTGGCCATTTCCATATCACCCGTTTTCAGGAGGCATCTTCCAATCCAGAGCGGAACCTCCTGGGCGTGAGGAGAGTTTGAATAGAGGGAGCTGAGATCTTCGAAATAGCGTTTTGCCAGTAGAAAGTCACCCTTGAAATAGTAGGCTTTGGCAATGATGAATTGAGCATCATCCCGGTATTTGCTATCCGGGTATTTTGTCAGTAGCTTTTTAGATTTTTCAATAGCTTTGGAATAGAGATTGATCTCATCCCTACTCACAGATTCGGTTTGATTCTCTCGCGTAAGCTTCTGAGCCTCAGCGAAGTACTCCTCGGCATTGTAGAAAGTATTGTAATAAGCACAAGAGCTCAGCCCAATAAACGAGAGCAAGAGAATTAGTTTTGAATATTTCAAGAAATCACTTGAGTTGAGCATGAAATTCCTCATACAATTTTGGCAACACAGAACCGGCAGCAGCATGTATACACAGATCAGCTTGTGGGCTGAAGGGAGTGGGTTCTGGATTAATTTCGATAACATAGGCACCCTTTGATTGAGCCTCAAAGGGAAGTTGTGCGGCTGGGTATATCTGTGCAGATGTTCCAATGGAAAACATGAGATCACAATTCTGGACTGCATCAAAGGCTTCATTAATGGTCTGGAGGGGCAAAGATTCACCAAACCAGACTACATCTGGCCTGATCCTCCCTCCACACTCACATATATTCAGCTCCCGCATGTCCATATCATCCAGCTCGATATGTTTTCCACAGTTATTGCATTTATGACGGTGGATATTTCCATGCAGCTCATAAATGGTATGGTTACCTGCCCGTTCATGGAGACCGTCAACGTTCTGAGTTACTACTACAGAAGCGTGGAATAGTTTCTGAAAATCACTAATACTTTTGTGGGCGGCATTGGGTTGAGCTTCATTGATAGATTCACGTCGATCAGCGTACCAACCAAGTACCAGATCGGGATCTTCCCTAAAACCAGCCTGACTGGCCAATTTCATGGGATCATATTTGGACCAGTGACCATCGGGATCACGAAATGTTGAAATACCGCTTTCAGCAGAGATTCCTGCCCCGGTAAAAAAGACGATGTGACTGTCTCGATTGAAACGGTCCATGGGAATTGTGGTTCCAGCCATAGCGTTGAATATAGAATTCATTGTTCCTATTCAAAACTTCCCTGCCATCATATTGTCAAAACCTCAGAATATTTTTTATCTATGACAATTTTTGTCTTGATATCCAATTATTTGATGTTTAATTATTGCTATGAGCACGCATTATCAAGGTAACCCACGCGAAATACTTGTCCTGGATACCTGGATCAAATTTTCCAGAGCCAATAGCACACTGGCTAATATCATGCGCCGTAATGTCGAGGAGCAGGGACTCACCCTATCCCAGTTCGGGGTTCTTGAGATCCTGGCTCATATTGGTCCCTTATCCGTAAAAGAAATCAGCCAAAAATTATTGTTAACAACCTCCAACCTGGTCACAGTTATTGATAATCTGGTCAAACGGAGATTGGTAAGGCGGGAGCCGTGCTCCCATGACAGACGATCAATCATCATTCACATCACCCCCGAAGGAACGGACACAATTTTGCCAATATTTAAAAATCATCTGAATGAGTTGGTACAATGCTTTTCAACTTTTGATGAAACACAACTAAAAACACTCGGATCGATATCAAAAGATCTGGGTTTAAACCAATCCACATAAGGAGATTCTCTAATGAAAAATCTAAAATCAATCGGCCGTTACGTATTTGCGGCACCATTTGCAATATTTGGTCTCATGCACTTTATGAGTGCCAATGACATGGCAGGAATGGTACCCAGTTTCGTCCCCGGAGGCGTTTTCTGGGTTTACTTAACTGGTCTCACTCTGATCGCCGCAGCGGTGAGTTTTGTGATCCAGAAGCACACCTATCTAGCTGGTCTGTTGACCGCTGCTTTGATGCTGGTTTTTGTGTTTACCATCCATTTACCAGGTGTCATCGGTGGCAACATGATGGCAATGGGTAGTCTGCTTAAAGACCTTGGACTGGCCGGTGGCGCTTTGCTACTTGCATCCAATTACCAGCAAGACTAAGCAGAGAAGGCTTTTTTTAATGATTGACATCATTCCATTCCAGACGCTGGGTTCTGCCAATCATGGCTGGCTTCATGCCCATCACCATTTCAGTTTTGCTCGCTATTACGATCCAGAGCGACTTGGTTTACCTCCCCTGCTGGTGTGGAATGATGACTTGATCAAAGCAGGTACCGGTTTTGATATGCATCCCCATGACAATATGGAAATCATCACCTATATCAGGGAAGGGGCCATCACCCATCGGGACAACCTGGGAAATACAGGCCGAACCGTTGCGGGAAATGTGCAGGTGATGTCAGCCGGCACAGGGATTATGCACAGTGAGCACAATGAAGAATCTGAAGATACCATACTCTTTCAAATCTGGATTCAATCTCACACTTCTGGAGTAACGCCGCGCTGGGAGACCAGGGCTTTCCCCAAACAAAGTGAAAATCAACTCATTCCCCTGGCCAGTGGACGGGATCTACATAAAGATGTGGATGTGTTATCAATCTATCAGGATGCAGCCGTCTTTGCCGGACTCATTTCTGCAAGACATGACTTTGTATTTAATCTGGAACCAAATCGACATGTCTACATGGTAGCGGCAACGGGAAAAATTCAAGTCAATGGTGAATCAGCAAGTGCCCGGGATGGCATTCATATCAAAGATTTAACTCAATTTGAAATCACTGCTTCACAGGATGCTGAAATAGTCCTGGCTGATCTGCCCATAGTACGGGCGTAATGCATTACGCCCACTACATCTAATGACCCGCCCATAGCACACAGTTATCTTCAAAACATAGAAACCCAACCTAAGCTACATGAATACTGCGATGCATGATTTCCTGAGTTTTGACTCCACGGTCCTTTTGGGAGAGCTTTGCCAATTCATCTGACATATTCTCATCCTCTTCCGCTTCAAGCAATTCGCAAACGTGTTCGATGATATATTCGGGTATCAAATCCGTATACAAATCAGACTCTTCCCTGAGGTACTGCGCTGATTGATAGCAACTTGGAGGAAGTCCTGGAATATCTTTACTAACTTCCTCACCTTGATGAATGCGGCGTTTGTTGGCCAGTTTGAGGGACACATCACCATGATCCAGACCGTAAAGGATTCCCATGGTCATCCCTGCCAACAAGAGGTGAATAAAAGCAGAACCGTCGGCACTGCGCAATTCAACAGTTTGCCGTTTGAAAGGTGAGATATAGCGGTCTTTAAGGCGATGATTGATCACCGAGGCCATATCCTCGCTATGGCGCCACCCCAAAGGTACGCGGATGAGGGCAGCACGATTAAAATCACTCCAGAACAGTTTTGTCGGTGACTCTTGACCAGGAACCAGACGTAAATGTGAAGCAGCTATGGTATTTCCAAAGGCTGTCAGAGACGGTGCATATCGTAACAGTCCGCCAATTGCCTGCTTGGCAACAGTAGACAACTCCCCATTAGCGTTGGTCATGACATTATTGTTCTCCATTAAGAGTTCAACATGAAAATGCAGACCGGTTCCAGCATACCCTGATTCCAGTTTTGGTGCAAAAGTAGCCAGTAAGTCATATTGGGCAGCCACATTGCGCACGACGTATTTTGCCAAGCTGAGATAATCAGCTGCCCACTCGATGGGAGCAGGTAAAAACTCCACTTCAAACTGTTCAGCATATTTTCCATCAATTGATTTGTCTTTACTATCGATATTCCTGATGGTTCCTACTTCGGAATGTCCATACTTCACATGAGATGTGATATCAGCGATGATCTCCAGCATCTCCTTGACCACCTCTATATAGCGTGAGAAGGGTCCTGAGGCATGATAACCACCTTGAGGAGGCATGGGATATAATTCATCTTCCTGATCACCAATCAGATAGAACTCCAACTCTCCCAGAGCCCATAAATCATAATTATGTTTTTCCTTCAGTGATTCAGCAGCCTTCATAAGAATATTATCAGGGCAGAATTCAGCCAGTTTTTCATCCTTATCCAGGAATCGACACAGAAAGCAAATACCTTTTTCGTCAAAGGGATCAATAAATGCAGAAGCATAAACCGGAACCACATAAAGATCAGAGGATGATGTGCCCACCATGCCCTTGAATAAACTCGATCCATCCACCCGTTCGCCGGCAGCCAGAATGCGCTCGGCATAGTTCATGGAGTTCACAGGCACGATAAGCTGTTTGAGCCGACCATCTCCTGCTGTGTAGTGGAAAGTGATCCGTTTGATATCGTTCTGATTAATAAAATTAAGGAGATCACTTCTTTGGAGATTTTTGGGGCTAATGCCCAGAATGGTTGCTACTGATAGACTCATGTTCTTCCTCCTGATTCAACTCAATCTATTTAGGGGGAGATATCTAGCAAGAATAGAATTATCAACCTCTATGCAATGGATACCTACGCACGGTTACCCCAACGAAAACTATTGAATTGAGTAGTGCCTTTCTTATACTCTTCTCGTGCTTAAAATATCTCAATGCAAGGAATCCCCATGAAACTCATAATAACCTCCCTGGCAAGTCTGCTTCTGCTCCATTGTGCCATCCCCATGCAGTCACAACCTGCAGCCATCAGTGAAAAAGAAATCTATGACCACATCGCCTATTTAGCGTCTGATGAATTAGAAGGTCGCAAACCAGGAACCCCAACCGGTGACCAGGCGGCTGACTATATCGCAGATCATTTCAATCAGCTTGGTCTCACCCTTCTTGGAGAAGGTGGGAAACAGTACTTTAATGTTATTACTTCAGTTGCTCTGGGTCCTGATAATAGTTTCAGTGCACCTGGAATCGAAGCCATTGCTGGTGAAAATTATACACCAACCGCTTTCTCATCAAGCGCCAGTGTGACAGCCGGATTAAGCTTTGTAGGTTATGGTTTCCAGATAGAAAGTGATACCCTGAACTGGGATGATTATGCATCTGTTGATGTGAAGGACAAGTGGGTCATGATCCTCCGCGGAACCCCGGAAAATGAAGCCCCTTCCAGCAAATTTGATAAATACTCCTCCCTCAGACACAAACTGCTGGTGGCTCGTGATCATGGAGCTAGCGGTGTCATCTTCGTAAATGGAACAACCTTTGATGCCGAGGATGAACTCATTGATCTACGAATTGAGCGCAATCTTTCCCAGGCTACCCTTCCCGTAGTGCACATCAAGCGTGAACTCGCTGACCAGTTGCTGGCCGCATCAGCCCAAACAGTTTCGGAACTTGAAGCCAAACTGGATGAAGAATTAACATCTCAAAGTCTGGATCTGGATATTGAATTATCTATTACCACTGAGGTTGTCCAACAAGAAGTCACCACCCAAAATGTCATTGCCCTGCTTCCAGGAAGTGATCCAGTTCTCAGGGATGAATATATTGTTCTGGGTGCCCATTATGACCACCTCGGATGGGGTGGCAAAGGTTCTGGTTCACGTCGACCAGACACATCGGCAGTCCATAACGGAGCCGATGACAATGCCTCAGGTGTTGCCGCGGTTCTTGAACTGGCCGAGAAATTGGCTCTGGGTAAAAAAGCTCCTAAAAGAAGTATCCTCTTCATGGCTTTTGGCGCTGAAGAGATGGGACTCCTCGGTTCAAAGTTTTTCACTTCAAATCCCCTCATCGACAAAACCCAGATTAAGCAAATGTTGAACCTGGATATGGTGGGTCGTCTCAATCCTAACAAACCTACCCTCACTATCGGTGGAACGGGTACTGGACTGGGAATGGAAGCATTCCTCATGGATCATGCAATCAATCGTGAATTTCAACTATCTACAACCCCAGATGGCTATGGTCCCTCTGATCATGCCGCCTTCTATGTTGAAGATATTCCTGTGCTCTTCTTCTTCACCGGTATTACTGAAGAGTACCACACCCCAGCTGATGATGTAGAAACCATCAATATTTCAGGTGAAAAGGCGATTGCAGATTATGCCTATGATCTGATTGCCGATTTAAGCGTCAGAGATGAAACCTTCACTTTCCAGGAAGCCGGTCCAAAAGGTCCACCCAAGGGTGGCAAACGTGGTAAGGTAAAGATGGGCATCATCCCTGACTTTGCAGCCGCGAATGCCAATGGTTTCCTCCTTGGAGGAGTGGTTCCTGGTGGTCCAGCCGCCAGATCAGGCATGCATTCAGGTGATGTGATGATCGCTCTGGAAGGTCGTTCAGTAATGAACGTCTACGATTACATGAGTCGTATGGCAGAAGTAAAGCCAGGTCAACGTGTCACCGTGGAAGTGATGCGCGGTGATGAAAAACTAATCCTCATCGTTCAACTATAAGGGTATCCCAATGTCCAACAACACGAAACAGCAAGCCTGGTTACTCTGGATTTTGACTATCATCATGACACTTGCTTCTGTGGTTTATCAGAGAACAACCGGACCAACTTATCCTGTATCGGGTGAGGTGATTATCAATGGTAAAACGGTATCATATCACCTCTTGCGTTCACAGAATACCGGTGAAAATGCCGAGATTGATCTGGGTGCTTCTAAACCTGAATTTAACGCCACCTTAAAGTGGAAACGCTATAAGAGTCATGATGAGTGGAGACTTACCCCATTTATGATGGTGAATGGTCATCTTAAGGCCAATCTTCCCTCCCAACCTCCAGCTGGAAAAATCATCTATGAAGTGAACCTGGTAACGGCTGATGGGAAAACCCATCTTCTGGTAGATGAACCCATCATTATCAGATTCAAGGGCGCTGTCCCCGCAGCTGTCCTGATTCCACATATCTTATTTATGTTCACAGCCATGCTCATGGCTACCAGAACTGGTCTGGCTGCCTGGGTAGAAAGTCCAGCTACATTAAAATATACGATTATCACCACAATTTCTCTGCTCCTGGGTGGTATGATTCTAGGTCCCATTGTTCAGAAATATGCCTTCGATTCTTTCTGGACAGGCTGGCCCCGTGGTACGGATCTGACAGACAATAAAACAGCAATAGCATTTATTGCATGGCTTCTGGCGGTCTGGAGACAGCACAAAACCGGAAATGCCAAGGCTTGGATCATTTCAGCAGCAGTGATCACCCTGACTGTTTATCTCATCCCCCACAGTGCCTTTGGATCGGAATTGGATTATACACAAATGGAGCAATAAAACTCAGTATCCCTGAACAGATTTCTGTACAAAAAGACGAGCCCGCAAGATTATTTGTGGGCTTGTCTTTTTTTTGTCAACCTCTATTGGTTCTAAAGCCAGTCAATAACGGTATTCCTACTATAGGCTGCTTTAAAAAGTCTGGGATCACAGAGTTCCCCGTCCTCAGTAGAAAATATTTGGCTATACTTTTCCAGAAATTGCCTGTTGGCAAAAATAAACTGCATTTGTCCAGGGTTACTGGAAGAAAAAATCGGTGGTAAGAGATTGTTACCTGCAGTCTGGTTATAGAGCCATATTTCCACCGATTTGAAATCGCTTCCAATCCAGAGATCACGAACAATGTCATCTGGAGGACCATAGAGGATATATACCCGCCCTCGATCTGATGCTCCCCATCCCCCGACTATCTGGATAATGCGAATTGATGTATTCCAGTCTCTGGTAATGTTTAACCCTGAATTCATTTTCAGGAGTTCCCGGTGTCGGGTCCAACGCTTTCCAAAACACTTCTCGATAGGTGTATATTTCTTCTTGAGTATTTAGATTGCGTAAGATTTTGATCTGTTTTGGGCTAGCGAAATATTGAATTTCAAATACTATTTTTTTACATATTGTGCTTTCTTCAGTAGATGGATATAGAAAGGAATGCAATTCATCAGAAAAAAATGCTGTTTTGGACTGCACCTGATCATTGGCACATCCATTTGCCAGAAAAATAAGCAGAGTTAAATGGACTGATATAGCAGTTATGGATTTTTGTGAAGTCAATATTTCCCCTTTACAATTTGATCAACGCTATATACTTAATTTCCCCCTGTACCCGGGGAAAGCCAGGACGCCTTCGGGCATAATTTCCATATGGGAAGCCTCCACGCGTTGTCTAGCTTTCGTTCTATGATCAGTCAATTTCATACAGTAGCCAATGAATTGTATTGAGTACAAGTTTTTTGTTGTCATAACCACTATAGTTAAATCCAGCCCGTATCGTTTTAAAAAATACTCTCACTTCTTGGGCCGTAAACATGGCTGTCTCTCCAGAGATGACAATCCTACCGTTGCCGTATTCATATGCGATGAGCTGAGAATGGCCAGGTACAGGAAAATATGTTGAGGTATCTTCAGATGCGATGGCAGCATTGTCTCGCGTGTAATAATTCCGGGCTGATTGTGAAAGCTGCAAAATTGAGCTTCATGTCGAATCAAAACTCAGTGACTGACCTGTAAAAGTAATCACACGATGGATGGCTGCCTCAGCAGAATCAGCTTGTAGGATAGGATGCTCCCCAAGCCCCTTGTTCTCCGAGCTGTATTCTAACCAGGTATTCCTGCCAATTTCTGGGTTCACGCGAAGCGTATCAACAGTCCAAACGCTTTCCATCCCAACGCCCAAAGCCTTGGCTAGACCAGCAGCTGCACTCCCAAATGGATCATGGTCAGCAATAAATAGCAGTGAACCGCCTTGCTTGATCCATTCTATAAGCTTAATGATTTCATTCTCAGAGAAAGCACTCGCCATGCTCCCCTCTTGTTGGTCCGCCGCCATGGCATTGGCGATAATGAGTAAATCAATATTCTTTAATGCTTCTTCAGTAAAAGCTCCTGCATGTGTGCTTAAAATAATGCCATCATTCTTGAGGAGTGTCGCAAAGGGCATATAGGTTGACTGGATATCGTGAAAATTCTCATGACCGGCATCAAACAATACAACTGGGGAGGTATCAGAATTGAATTTTGGGATTCCTACAGACATATCCGTTTTCATATCTGGTCGCTGATAGATACAAGAAACCAAGATAGCGAGAAGTACAATTGTTTGAGGTAATCGTTTAATCTTCATAATGATCCCTTCTTGAAGCAGATTCCCAGGTAAGCAGACTGACTTTTGTTGTACATTGGATCACATTGATGATTCAAGTTCTTTTGCAATCTCAAGGGTAAAATCAATATCTCTTGCTGTGAAATCAGCAGTTCTTTGCGTCTTTTCCTCATACATCTTTCGAATTTGTTCACCACTGAATCGCATAAGGGTCTGAACGGAATCTAATCCCGCTTCAAAAAGCATTCCTGCAAATGCAGGTCCGACTCCGTACAATCTGCTTAAATCTGATAAACTGATGAGTTCAGACAATTCCCGTTGCGTGAAACCACTTGTTCTGAGAAAGACAGCGTATTGATCTCTGTTTGCTACAAGCTCAAATAATTGTTTAGATGTCTTAATTCCATGTCCTTCAAGCCTTGAAACTAATATTTCATCCACTCCAATGAATCTTGAAAGCTTCACAGGAGAGGGGAAATAGCTATTGGCTTCGCGTCTGAGAAGTGTCAAGTATTCTGATGAGAGTCCGGTTGCTTCAGCAAATGCATCAATTTTTGTTTTTGATTTCAAGATGCCTGAGAGATCTGCAATATTATCGATTTCCGACATCCTTAGAATATCAAAATTCGCTTTCAGGTTATCTTTTAATATTTGACGACTGGGAATCAATTCTCGTGATTCCAGACTGTTTTAGAATTTATCCAGCGAATACTTTTGTGGATTTATGTAGTATTGTGCCACCACTCTATCCTCCATTTGTAAGAGAACCTGTTATGTTCTCCTAAGAAGAAACACCTCCAGGGTATTACCCAACACTCACCAACACTTCGTGTCCCCGTGGTAAATCTTAGAGGCATCCATGAAGGCAGCTACACTGGTTTCATTGGTCTCCTACCAGTAGCGTTCGAGATGTATTTGTCCAGGAGATTTCTTACTATGCTCCTGATAACCCTCCTGCTCGAGAATCTCTACCATGGTCTCAATCATGGCGGGATTTCCACACAAGAAGATATGCGTATTCTCCGGGGTGGGTTCTAGTCCGGATTTTGTCTGGATAACTTTGCGTTTCCATAAATCTTGTATATACCCACTCTCCCCACCCCAAGCAATATGCTCGCTGTTTGGACTGGTAATCGCCGGGATGTAAGTAAAATTTTTACACACATTGGCGATGGTGTTCAGCTCGGAACGATACCCCAGATCCCAGCTATGACGGGCACCATGTACGATGATGTACTTCCTGTCTGCATTGCAGGGTAAATCATGACGGAGCATGCTCATGTAGGGTGCCAGACCTGTCCCAGTCCCCAGCATGACAATGTTGGAGTCCGGCTCAGTCATATCCAGAGTGAACATCCCTGAGAATTTTTTGGATAGAAATATCTTATCCCCAGCTTCCAGAGCAAAGATGCGCGGGGTGAGTGCACCAGAACGCACCATGGTGATATAAAATTCAATATATTCCTTGTTCACTGATGCCGATGAAACGGAATAAGCACGACGAATCAGTTTTTCTGAATCCTTGAGAGGAGCTTCTTCATCTGAAAATTCATGTCGAGGCGCAGTTCCAGGTAACCCTAAGACAGTGAATTGACCCGCTTTATAATCAGGCAACTCCCACCCCTTTGGAACCACCCTTAATATGATGAGACCTGGTGAAACTTCAATCTTTTGTGAAACAACTGCATTAGGTGATAAATCAGCCATGAAAATCCCCTTTATCTATATGAGATCAGCTTTTTTTAAAATGGTCTTGAGCTGATATGCATTTTTTATAGCCTGACCGCGGGCATGATTGTTAAAAGAAATATACGAAGTTTTGGCCTGTTGTGCCATACTGGAAATGCGTGGTAGCCAGGCTTCTAATTCTTGCTGGTGATACTCGTAGTTATAACGACTCACATTATCACCCTTCCACCAATTTTCCTTATTGCGCCCATGAAAGCGCAAATAGGCAATATCAGAAGTCACCGATTCGAATTCCGGCATACCTCCTGCTATGTGCGGGGAATCCAACATGGATACACCCCAGGAATGCTTTTTTAATGCTTCGAACACAGAATTCTTTACCCAAGCAGGATGTCTGAATTCAACCACCAGGGGCAGAGAGGTTAAATCCTCCAGTAATTCTTGCAGATACAACCTGTTCTCTGGAGTATAGCCAAATGAGTAGGGAAATTGGAGCAGCACAGCAGCAAGATGATCATCTTCCTGAAGTACTCTGACCGCTTCATAAAAATCCTGACGGGCTACTTTTGCCTCCAACCTGTCATGGGTCATGGATTTGTGAGCCTTGACCGCATACTTCAGAGGATAGCTAAGGAATTTCTCCATCTGTTTTTCCTCGGGCATGCGATAGTAGCTGAAATTGAGTTCACAGAACTCAAAGTGCTCAGCATAAAATTTGAGCCATTCCTCTTTTTTTAGACCAGGAGGATAGAAAACCCCTTGCCAGTCTGGATAGGAGAAGCCTGAGGTTCCGATTACAATATTACCTGTCTTTTTTGCCATTCCAGATGTCAGCTCTGCTGTGTCTTTTCATCACCAAATATCATGGATATCAAAATAGTGCAGATGCCACCATTTCCATTGAAAAATCTCCACATCCAGTAGAGACGAATTTACAATTGGACTTCCTCCTGTGATGCGTCTCACAACATCGCTATGGGTCACTGCCACAGTACGATTCTACCATCCTTAATCTATATGTCTGTTATTATTATGCTTACTTGTGAGATATTAAAAATTTTCCAAGCAATTTGCGATAAATAGCATCTTCTTTTGACTATAAGGTGCTAATATTTTATACTAGATAAGGTGGACTCGGTTTAGATTCAAAAGCTACGAGGGGGACAATTCCTCATATAGCGCTGGCGAAGTGTTAGATATTGCAAACACTTCACGCAAATATTAGATGATGAACCGAAAACACCGAGGATCACATGATTCAAAAGTCACCATCACGGAAATTGCACCTGGGATTGCTTATCATAGCAATTTTTGCTCTTATCTCTTGCGATTTGATGCAAGAACCCAAACCGCCAACCTGGACCAATCGAATTGAATTCCCACTGGTCAAGGAGAGCGTTTCTCTGGAAGATCTTGAGAATGAGGACAACATCAGTAGTCAGCTATATGGAGATGATGGTGAACGTACCATTTTCGCCTACACGGATACAACTGAGATGGACTCTCAAGCCGTCGGTGATCAGCTTGCCTTTGGTGATATCACGCAGAGCTTTTCCCAATCTGTAGACGATGTGACGGTGACAGGCTCCTCCATTCACCAGACAAGTGCTTTTGAGGCAGTCGGAGTTGATCCAATCGAGAAAATCGTCAATTCTGAGCTGGGACCAATTGAATTGGCTGATATTCCCGGAACCACAACAGACCCATTCCAGCTCAACGAAATGGTTCCTACAGTAGACGATATTCCAGTTGGGAATACTGAGTTAATTCCTGACGGAGCCCTCGCCCCCGTAAATAAGCCTTTTTCATTTACTGATTTTTCCCAGGCAACTTTTAAAAGTGGTAGCCTGAACATTACCATTAACAATAATATGGCTATCCCGCTCGGTTCACCCATTAACATTGAATTGCGTGAGGTGGTTGGGACTGATACCTCAACCATTCCAGGCTGTGTGGTCTCCTGGGATGTTGCTGTAGGGATTGGAGAAAGCTCTATGAGGACTCTGGACCTTGGCGATAAAACTTTACCAGGAGATATTCTGGTAAGGGTCACAGGCGAGACAGCTGGTTCTGGTGTTCCAATAGAAATTACTGAAGGTGTTAAGACTTCTAGCTTTAATATCGACATTGCTGGTTCTGGACTGGTTGTGAGTAGCGCAACTGCCAAGGTGCCTGAGCAAACAATTTCCGAATCAGGTGAAATCGCCCTCGAAGCATCGGAAAACAAAATTCAAGATGCCCAGATTAAGACGGGGAGTTTGAAAATTGAAGTTGTTAATACCATGGAAGTTGCTTCGGAGTTGGTTCTCACCATTACTTCCCTAAAAGACCCTTCCGAAGTCACCTTTTCAAAGACTATCCCCATTGTAGCTGAGGAAACGACTCTAGATGTCACTAATATCGCTGGGTACCACCTTGTCATGGATATTGATCAACAGGAAGTTTTATATAGTTATCTGATCAACACCATAGATACCGATACCAGCCTTGTTACTCTGGCTCAGGAAGACCAAATATCCGTAACCATTGCACTCTATGGTGAAGCAGCTGGAGAAGACATATTTTTTGATGAGATTACAGGTAAAATTGAAGCTCAGCTCATCGAGGAAGATGGGGATATTGAAGTATCCTCAGAATCAAAACTCCTGACTGCAGATATTTCTTCAGGCTCTATTGCCATCACCATAGACAATCAGATCAACAAACTTCATTTTGATGGACTCCCAACTCTTGTGCTTACCATCCCAGAATTGCTAGATGCTGATTCCAATCCTTTAACCGGCACCAAGACACTGGAACCTAATATCAATATCATGAATTTTGAGCTCTCAGACTACATATTGGTTTTCAGTGATACGAGTGCAGCAGGTCAGGTTCTTACCTACACCACGGTAGTTACCACACCCTCTGGCGAACTGGGTCAATATGGACTGGAAGATTCCATTTTTGTTGATATAGTTGTCGATGATATGGAATTCGCTTCAGTAACAGGATATTTTACTCAGGATGCTATTGTGACAGTAGATGAGATCGCTCTTGAAGAAGGTACCAAACTCATTGAGGCTGTCTTCGAAACGGGAAATTTAGCCCTCTCTATGACAAATGGAATTGGAGTAGTAGCCGATGTGAATTTCAAGATTAACGAATTCATACGGATTGACAATGGTGATACGCTTCAGTTGGCTTTGACACTACAGGATGTAACTAAACCTCAAATTACTAACATTGATTTATCAGAATACACTTTATCCTTTGATTCGCTGTTTGTTGATCCAGGAGTAGATCAGAGTATTCACTATAAGTCTACTGTAGCATTGCCACCAGATTCGCTAATGACGCTTACATTTGGAAATTCGATTGATATCGATGTAGACATCACCGAACTGGCTATGCTGAGTATTGAAGGCATCATCGAAGCAGATACTCTCGTTATTGAAGAATCTGAACAAGAGATCGAAATGCCTGAGATGGTGGCTGATCTCATGTTCGAGCAGGTCAATCTCGAGATTGATTTTAACAGCACTTTTGAGGTACCAATCGCTTTGTCCTTGACCCTCGCCGGAACAAATGAAGATGGAGAATATGCTGATTCTACCTATTCACTAGATCTCACTCCAGAGAATGATCGGATTTTTATTGATGCAGCCTGGCTTTTGAATATTCACCCTGAAGCCATTATATCAAGTGGTCAGGCAGTCGTTGGAGGTGGTACTGATCCTAGCACCATAGCCAAAGGCCAGGGTATGTATCCTGTCATGTACATCAATGTACCCCTCTCCCTTATCATCGAGGAACCACCTGCTCTGGATATGGATGTTTCCAGCATGGATTCACCTCTACCAGAGGATGAAACGGTAATCTTGGAGGAGTTCGCGTTGTTCGCAGATGTGACCAATATGTTTGAATTTGGTGCAACCGTCGTCGTGTTAGCCAGTAATGATAGTCTGGTATTTGACAGTCTGGCCGTCCTTGCAGATCCAACTCTTATACCAGATACGCTTATGACATTGAATATAATGCCTCTCGAAAATACTGACCCCAACATGGGACCGGACACTACCATCGTGCGCATGACTAGCGACAAACTGGAGTTACTGGAAGAGAAATTATGGCTCAAACCGGAAGTAACTTTATTGGGACGCAAGGATGGAGATGGCAATAACATACCATCGCGTTTCTTTACATCGGATTCCCTGACCATACGAACCTGGGGTAGTATCTCGTACACGATTGTAGGGGAGGAATTCTAATGAAAACTCTAGTTAATATCCTCCTCATTCTGAGCCTAAGTAGTTTTCTCATGGCTCAGGTTGACAGTACTGCTACCGAAGCTCCCGTTGAGGAAGCAATTGAATCTCCAGTTGAAGAAGTTATGGAGACTGCGGATACAACTGCTACGCCTATTGAAGAGCTGGTTTTAGCAGATTCAACTGAAATGGACACAACTTCACTTGAAATGACTGCCCTTGATTCAGTTGCTACCGATAGTAGCCTGGTCATGGCTCAAGATACAGTAGTCATACCTGAACCGGTTATGGAGTGGGTACAGAATGACCCCGCACCAACAGCACTTGCTGGATTGATTAGCGAAGGTCCACTGTACTACTGGTCCAATGATACTCTGGAGGGACTCAATTTTGAATCCCTCCCCTATGTTTCCATCATTGATCCGACCATGATTGCCATTAAAGCCAATAACTGCCTGGATATTGTTTGTCACCTCCTGGCCAGCGATAGCAGTGGAGTAAACTATGTCGTTGTGACCAAGGATGACGGAAGTAACGTTCGGATTTATAATACCGAAACGAAGGTTGTAGCTATTGAAGCCCCGGCTGATTCCATTGCCATGGCCCTTGACGCTTATTTAAAAGAGTTAGTCGGTATGGAGTATCTTGCTGTAGTTATAGAAGATACCATCATGGTTGAACCAACTCTCACTGTTGACGCTGATGAACTTTCCAGAATAGCTGCCAAAATGAAGACCTTGAAAATTAGAAATAGACAGTTCAGGTCTCTTGATGATATCTCCAGTAATCCTGCGAACCTGACTAGAAATTTTGATAATTTCGTTAGTCTTAACCTATTTCCAGACTTCAAAATAAGCATCCACAACTCACTGCTGACTCCCGGTTGGTATAGTGAATGGTGGACAGGTGGTGTCTGGGACGCAGCCATGAAGGCGGACTACTTATCAACCATAATGGATAAGGATTTAGCTTTAAATATTGCGCCAGATTTCCATACACTCATCGGTTTTAGAATTGGAAGTTTTGCACTCAATGTTTCTGGTAAATCACATATAGAAGTTATACTGCCAGGTAATACTATCGGTCTACCCATGCAGGATATCCTCTTTGATGAACCACTTGAAAATGGTGGACTAGAAATTGAAGCTATCCCCTTTGTTGGCAAAACCACTCTGTCATATGGCCATCTCCTCCCTACTCCCTATGGTGACATTAGGCTAGGGGTTGGATTGAATCTGTATGAAGCTGTGGGTTACATGAATGTGGTAAGCAACGACTTCACCATAATGACCACCCACGATTCGACAATTGTGACTGCGTCTGGTGAAGGTTGGGTTACAGAAGCAGGTGCCAGGGGTCATGGTGACGATCCTGATTTGGATGATTTTGATCCAATGGAAGCTATGTCAGACATCAGTGTTGGACTAGACATTGGAGCTATCATGGATCTTGAGAGCTATCTTCATCAGGAAGTTGAAGTTCAGGTTTCACTGAATAACCTTGGTGCCAAGTACAATTGGTCCAATGTGACGCATACTGCATGGTCATTGGATATGGTTCTGCCTGCGCTTTCCAGTGATGAATTAGACACTCTGGATATCGAACAGTATCAGACGACAAGTGACACCACGCTATCAACGAATGGTGAAGTCAGTATCGATGTACCCACTGTATTTAATTTGTCAGCCATCTATCAACCAATCCCTCAGGTCATGGTGGGAGTTGGGATCGAGAAGGCTTTTACAGACGAGGTGCGGCTAGGATACAGTCCAGACCTTGAGCTGAATTACCAGATCAACCTGTATGCAACACCCTGGTTAGATTTCAGCTACTACAAACAGAATCAGTTTGGTGATCCAGTCCACACCTTTGGAAGTGGGTTACACTTTGGATTCCTGGAAACTGGATTAACACTCTCATTCCTCAATGGCATAAATACAGATGCCAAGGGAATTGGATTTGGATTAAGTAGCAGTCTGCACTTTTAGAATATAAGTGTTATCTAAACAAAAAAGGCCGGTGATTAACCGGCCTTTTTTGTTTGATTCGAATGCAAAACCTAGGGTGAGAGCGGGCAACGCAATAAACATATATTTTTTTATTTTAATCTTCCCTTCAAATTTATTGACGTTTGACTTCACGCTTACTGGTTTTTTTCACTCCCCGGCGTTCATTTTTCATATACTCACGTAATTCATTCCTGAACCGGGCTTCAAATCCGAGGTAGATTAGCTGTTGCTCAGGCGTTAAATACTTGGGTAGAGATTTGACAAAATCATTTTTAATTTTGTAAATTTCATTCTGCTTCTCAGAATATCTATTCATGAATTTATCAACCTGTTTTTGAGTTACATCACCCTTTTTCCTGAGCAATTGAGCATCTTTGGCGAGGGTTCTGATTTCACCCTGGACTTGTTTGAGTTGACGTTCGTGAATCTGAACCAGCGGCAGAAAAGTGACAACCTGTTCTTCAGTTAGCTCCAGGACCTCAGTCAGCTTCCAGATTCGGATTGCATCCATATTTTGTGGATTCATTCTCCCTTCCACTTGGGGTGATTGCCCCAGAGAGGTCCCAATCAGGACAATGGTTAAAAGTAAAATTCTGGTTCGCATTGTTATGCCTCCTCCAGGTAGCCCGTTAGAGCTTCCAGGTCAATTTCATCCAGAAGCGCATCAGCATCTTCCAGGTATGTGTAGTAGTTATAATCAATCAAATAATCCACAGTCTGGTCAAAGAATATATCATCCTGGCCATCTTCCAGGTCGAGATACTGGGTTTCCGTCCAGGAAGCTACCAGGCCAGCCATGAGCAGTTCATCGCCTGCTGGGGTTAAGCTTTCATTATTTTCCGGGAATAGAACAATTCCTATGAGCACCACTAATATGGCTACTGGACTCGAATATATCGCTTTTCTGCGAGTAGCCCTTTTCTTTATGCTGGAATGAGTTCCAGCAATGACTGCATCCATATCAAATTGGGAATTGTCCGTCCCATTTGATAGTCCGTCTCTGATGAATTGTTCAGTTTTATCCATCTTTACCCACCTGCTTATTTATGTATGTTTCGATTCTTTTTTTGCCTGCATGAAAATGTACTTTAGCCGAGTTTTCCGAGCAACCTACTGCCTCTGCAATCTGCGCAAAAGGAAGATCCTGATATATGCGTGCCACAATCACAGCGTGCTGTCGAGGTGTTAAAGATACCAGACTTTTTTCCAGAAGCATGGAATTGTACTGTCGCTCAGTTTCTTGAACGGGGTCAGACCCGGAAACCAGGGACTTGATTTCATCCAGAATAGAAAAGCCCCAACGCTTCCTTTTCTTCAAATGAGTATACGCCAGATTGATGGCAATTCTAAATATCCAGGTTTTAACGCTTGAGTTCCCTTTGAACTGATAGCTTTTTTCCCACACCCTAACAAAGGTGTCTTGTAGGATATCTTGTGCGTCTTCAGAATTGGACACAATCCGTAGTATAAAGCTATGTAATTCTGGAGAGTATTCACGCATAAGCTTATCAAAAGCCCTGGAATCACGGCTTTGAACCTTTTCAAATAGCACAATGTCAGCATTCTTTATCATCGCTGGGGGTTTAGATGCTCTGCATTGGCAAAAGGTTAAGGAATTGAATCTATTTAGTTGTCAAAAGTCCAGATAATTGACAGATAACGATAACGGGAATTGGATATCTGGTTGGCCATAATGGAAAAGTCCGTATTCCAGGTGACGGTTCCATATTGTGACCAAAGATCGTCGTGGAGTAAGTTTTGATCGGTGAAACTGACAATAACCGTGCTCACTTCTCCAGAAATAGTGTAGTTAAGCAGATGTAGAATTTCCTCTCCAGGATAAATTGAACCCGAGGTCTGAAAATTATCCGTATTCAACCAGCCCAACTGGGTATCATAGAGGTGCTTCCCCCAGATTTTCAACTGACTATGCAGGGCATCATCAAAAAGATTGACCTTCTGAGTTAACTCCCAATTGACGTACTTCTCAGTGAATATCCAGTCATGAGGTTTATTCACTACGGCCCCACCCAGCATAGCATCCATGCGCCAGGGGAACTTGATGTGACCCGCACCAGCATAACCGGAGATGTTAAAACCATCATCTTCTCCTACCCAACTACGTAGTGACAAACGGATGTTGGACCAGTTAAGGGCAGCCGATAATTCTTGAATGCCAGTAACAGAAATTTTGGGATCCCAGATGCGTTCTTCAATCAGTTGATGGGTTTGGAAACCAACTTGAAGCGCACCAAGCTGATACTGCAAATTTATCTTTGGGAATAGAGGAGTCTTACCCAGGCTCTTGACACCCACCTCAACGAGATAATTCTCGCCTTCCAATGCGGACAATGTGAACTCAGCAAACTGCTGGGCCCTTTTGTTGCCACCAAATTGTTTAGATACCCAACCCACTTTTATGTCGGCAGGATTCAGACCGAATAGGTAAAATCTATGGCTGAGAGAGGCCAGCGAGGAGAGTGCTTTTCTCTCACCGCCAGACCAGTTCCACACACCACCCTGGACCCAGGCAAAGAGTTCAGTCCCTGTAGAGTTCGAATCAATGTTATTCCATTCAAAGCTTCCATCCCAGCGGTCTGAAAGCACCTGGGGAGTATCATCATAATACCATGATGAGGTACTATCCAGGGCAATCATATAAAGTGGATTCACCTGATGATCATAACCTACTTCAATCTGAAAATACTGGTCATCCATGACCTTATTCGTCTGAAACCGATGTCTTTGTTCATCATAGACTGTAGCAGCCTGTACACGAGGGTGCGATCTCAGTTTCGAGGTCCAGCCATACCGGGTACTTTCGTCCAGACTATTATGATACCACAGAGTGAAATCCTTGAAAACCCCATCCCCCTGTCTGTAATTCACCAGGGTTGATGCTGCAGCGGTATCTGCTGGTGCCGTAAGGGCTGGATGCATTTGTTGCCAGAGACTCACTCCCCTCTCCATGGGCATCCACCCCTGCCGATCCGTATTAAATGGTTCACCACTGAGGGGTGATACTCCTGTCAGATCTCTCCAGTCATCCACAACGATGCCCTTGACGCCAAAGGGACGATAGAATTGAAGATGTCCCCAGGTTCCGTTTACTGCTCCAAAGTCGGGATAAGTATTACTGACAACAGAAAAATGATCGATTTGGGCGAAAGACAATAAAGGGAGGCCTACCAGGCTAAGCATGAGGATGAAATTTCTAGATCGCACGCTGATCTCCCGTCAACCCATGCATTTCGAGTTGTCGATGAACCAACTGCACCAGACCAGGACCAAAAAGACCAAATAAGACCGTGTTGGAAACGAGGTGCATAACAAAAAAGATCAGACCGATGCTGAAGGTTGCCCAAATTGTCCCATCCGTCAGACCCGAGCTTAGCGGGAAACTCAACGCTGTAAGTGTATCATAGATCAGCGTTAGCAAAAACCCAAGCGCTCCCATGCCAATCGAAACTATTAAATAGTTATGTTGAGCTCTTAATATTCGAGATAGCATACCGCCTGATAAGCCGCTCAAGCCAACACTGAATATCTGGAATGCATATAAAATGGGGAATCCCAATCCTGAGCCAATAGGATTTAAAGCTGAAAAAATAGCTTCTCCCACCATGGCTACAATGAGACCCCTTCTAGGTCCCATGGCAACCCCACCCAGGAAGGCGGATAAAATGATTAATTCAATATTTGGAATAAGCGCGAAAACCATCCCCACGGTTACAATGAGGCCGGTCCAGAGGGACATAAGTGCAAATCGTCGATATTCTAAAAGGGAAAGTTCCATGAATCACTTAGACGTTTAAATCGTCCTCAAGTTCACCTTTTAAGAGAGGGATACGGAAATAGTTAAAACGATTGGTCCAGGCACCTGGCTCACCATCTTTGTCCAGGACTTCTTCCATCATATTCATCCTGGCATCCAGCTCATCGATATGGTGAAGCAGCAAGGCTTCTTTGAATTTTGGGCGTTTGGGTGATTGCCATTCATATTTGCCCTGATGGGAGAGGATCATATGTTCAACCTTGAGTTGAAGCTCTCGGGGAAATCCATCAATCTCTGCCATAGCCTCCCGTGCCAGATCACGTCCCAGGACAATATGTCCCAATAGCTGCCCCGCATCGGTATATCCAGGCTGTTGGGCAGGATTCAATTCTACAATTTTTCCAATATCATGGAGCAGAATTCCTGTGAGAAGCAAATCCTGGTCAATATCATAGTGTTTCCCGAGCTGAACACCGATTTTTGCCATTGATAGGACGTGCTCAAGAAACCCACCCAGCCAGGCGTGATGCAATTTCATCGAGGCGGGATGTTGTTTAATGATGTCTGCATTTTCTTTATAGATCCTGCTTATCAAAGCTTTCAGATGCTTGTTCTGCATCTCCTTGATAATTTTGGCTAATTCACGCCACATCTGATTCACATTGTGCTTGGTGCTGGGAATCAATTTGGAAAGATCGAAGCCATACTCCGCATGTTTCTCAGGTGAGGCCTTGCCAATATCTTCAACTTCAAGCTGGAGCTGTTCGCGATACAGGCTCACACGACCCTTCACCACAACTGCATCGCCTACATTAAAAGATTTTTCGAAAGCCGGTACATTTTCCCAGACTTTCGCTTCAATTGTGCCTGTGCTATCCTGCAGATCGAGCTGAAGATAGGGATGATTGGTGCGGGTACTTCTCAGGTGTTTTTCCCTGACCAGAAAAAATCCCTGTATTAAGGAATTTTTACGAAAGTTTTTGATCCTGGTGATTTTGGCTTTCATGGTTGAAACTACCTTCCTGCTAGTGCTCGGGGAACATTTTAATTAAATTTAATTATGAGACAAATCCATTGCTGAGTGTCATGACTCACGTCCTTTCAATTAAACTTGCTCTACCCAATTGATTATTGTTTGTCTATATTCTAATAAATTTCAAAACTTCAATCAAGGTGAAATGTGTCTACAATTCAAGAAGACTATCTCCTGCGTATGATTCAGATGATGGGTGAAGTGATTACAGCAGCCCTGAACCTGAAAAAGATGGAACAATTCACTGGAGCTGATAAAACTCTGGATGATGCTCTACATACGATTATGCCTGAACATGCTGATCTGGTAGAAATGGTCGATGAGAAAACGGCTCTCACCCTCCTGGGGAGCCCAGACCTGGTGGAGGCTTATGTCGAGCTTCTGCTAGAGCGTGCTGAAGTAAAGATTGCCCTGGATCAGGTTGATGCAGGAGAAGCTTTACAGATCAGAGCTATCCGCATGCTCATGGGGAATATTCAATCCACCCAAAAGGTCAACCCAAAAGGTCAGTTAATCTGGGGTCGTCTCTCAGGCTTAGATTTACAGAGATTGCTGAATAAGTCAGAACTGGATGAGTGGATGCTTCTTGATGAAGCGCTAAAACGGGGTTCAATTATTTCCCCTTGAGAAAGGCCTGGTAATCTTCCTCACGATTCAGGTTTTTGAGCGGCATTTCATCCTTCATGGGGAAAAAGTAGACAGGGCAACGCTTTAAGGCTCGATGGATAGCATACTCCCCTTCTTCTATGGCAGCACGAAAAATGGGAATACAATTTTTACTATAAAATGCAAAAAGAGGTTCCTGTCGACCATCGATACAGACAGGGACAACTGCTGAAACGTGATCCAGATTGGATCTCATTTTTTCCACCAAACTCATATCTATGGTGGGAATATCTACAGCCACCACAAAATTATATTCTGTCCGTGAGGCGCTGAGCACCGAGGTTAAGCCCTCTAGAGGACCCTTACCCTCATGCTGATCTTTCACCACAGGAACATTGAGATAAGCTAGTTTTTCAGGGTCATTTGCTGAGATGATAACATCTTGAAAATGCCGTTTTAAGATCCGAACCTGGCGATCAAGTAACTGCTCATTGCCTACTTTTAAGAAGCGTTTATCTGTACCCATTCGCCTCGCTTTACCACCTGCCAAAACGATTGCAGTACAGGAATTGCAAGGAGATGTATTCATCTGCTATTTTCTTGATGCTTGCTGGAGTGTTTTCTCCAGTGCGTGCAAATCTGTTTCAGGATATTGACAGGCATAGTCCTCGCAAATATAAACGGTCAATCCTCCATCAATAGCTTTTTGGTAAGCCAGAAATCCAGAAATATCCACAATGTCCTCATATCCTTTATTGGGCCGGTAAAGTACCAGCTTATATGGATCATAATATTTTCGAAGGACCGCAGTTGCTCCTCTTAGGTCCTCATCATCACCTGCGATGACAATCTCTCTGCTGCCATTGACATGGACCTGAACACTTTGCAAGAGAGCAGAAAATCCACGAGGAGCCCTGGTCACCTGTTCCGCAAAAGCACCACCAATGGTTCTGGAAAGTGTCTCCCACTCTGGAATCTCTGCCAACCGTCCCAGATAGTATAGGTTTTCTGCGGCGACCGAGTTTCCTGAGGGAATAGCACCATCATAAATTTCCTTCTGCCGAATAAATAGCTCTTCGTCATTTGCTTCGGTAAAGAAAAATCCACCACCTTCAGTGTCCCAAAATTTTTCAATCTGAGTTTCCTGTAGCTGAATGGCCAACGCCAGATATTCTGGTTCAAATGAAATTTCATAGAAATATCTGAACCCCTGGATAATGAAACTATAGTCATCAAGAAAACCTTCAATCTTATTATCCCCGGATTCAGGCATATGTAGTAGAACCCGGCCTTTCTGGACGATCTCATCCCGCAGATATTCGGCTAAATCACTGGCGGCCTTTAGATAGCGGGGTTCTCCTGTGGATGCTGCAGCTCGGGAAAGAGCTGACAATGTGAGACCATTCCAATCCGCCAGAATTTTATTGTCCAGACCGGGATGGATTCGTTTTTCCCTCATTTGATACAGGCTTTGCCGTAGTTCAGTCCATTCAGCGCTATGGATGAGTTTATCGTAGTCTGAATCGGCATCAATATCAAATATGTTCATTCCAGAGGGTTTTCCAGTGGCTTCATCATCAAAATTTCCCGCGACATCAAGACCGAAAACGGGTGCATATCTGGCAAGTTTATCATCACCCATCACCTCCTTGATTTCATCCCAGGACCAGACATAAAATTTACCCTCTTCACCTTCACTATCTGCATCTTCAGCCGAGTAATAGGCTCCTTCAGGTGACCTCAGTTTATCTGTGAGATAGAGAAATATCTCATCCACGGTTTGTAGAAATAAGGGCTCTCGGTTCAGCGTCCAGGCTTCAGTGTAGGCCAATAGAAGATTCGCCTGATCGTAAAGCATTTTCTCAAAATGCGGGACATGCCAGCGGGAATCTGTACTATATCTATGAAACCCGAAACCAATATGATCGAAGATACCTCCCAGCCTCATCTGTTTCAGACTGTGAAGTGCCATATTTGAGATCGTGGCATCTCCTGTTCGATGACCTTCTCTGAGCAAAAAGACCAGGTTGTGGGGTAACGGAAATTTTGGAGCCGAACCAAAGCCACCTCTGGAGGAATCATAATTTCGACTGAAATCCATACTTGCTTGAGACAGGATTTCCTCTCCCAATGCCTCACCGCCCCGCTCTGATTTCTTTTGCTTAAGGGCTTTCACAATTTGATCAGCCGCACCATCTATTTCTTCTCGCTGAGTGTTCCAGGCTTGGGTAATTCGTGGCAAAAGATCAAGCATGCCGACTCTTCCTGGGGCAGACTCCCTGGGGAAATAGGTCCCAGCAAAGAATGGTCTCTTATCAGGACTCATCACAATAGTGAGGGGCCAGCCACCTCGACCGATGAGCGTCATGGCAGCAGCCATATAGAGTTGATCGATATCGGGACGTTCTTCCCGGTCAACCTTGATACACACATAATTTTCATTCATGAGCTTGGCTACCGTTGAGTCCTCGAAGGATTCATGTGCCATCACATGACACCAATGACAGGTTGAGTAACCAATGGAAAGGAAAATGGGTTTGTCTTCCCTCAGTGCCTTTTCAAAGGCTTCTTCTCCCCATGGATACCAATCGACGGGATTGTACGCGTGCTGGAGTAAATAGGGGCTTGATGATTTTATGAGACGATTTGTATGGGTGTGGGATTCGTGCATTGAATCTCCTTGGCAAGATAAGATGAGTGCAATAATGCTTATGAATAACAGGATGTTATGCGATCGTATGAACCTAAACTTAAGATCTATCATGTGAGCAATATATTCACAACATGTTTCAATGCGATTGATATTGTCACAATTGTTGTCACCATGATGTTTCGTATTTTACATGATTTGCCATTCTGGTGAAATTTAGCTTTGTCTCAACTCAATGATTAGAGGGGATTTCAGACTACATATTTCTGCTGTTAAAACTGATTTTGTTACTTCTTCAATTCAGTATGAGCCATCCTTGCAACCCCTTGTGTGTCAAACTATATTGGGCGGCTTTTTTTAAATCCAAAATTTTTATACGCGGAGTAGCGCAGGAGGAATAACAAAATGGGTGTGATGAATAAAATGCGGGACAACATGGCCGGGATCATGATATTTCTGGTTGTTGTTTTCGTACTGACCATGTCTGTGGGTGGTTTGGTTGGAGGTGCCGATATCACGGACCTGATCAGTGGCAATCAACCCAATGCCTTTACCACAGTCAATGGTGAGGAACTTTCCAGGGAAAATTTCATGCGTTCACTGCAAAACGAGCGTGAAAATTATAGACAACGCAATGGCAGCGAACCTACTGAACAGCAGATGGCTCAATTGACTGATCAGGTATGGGAAACCATGGTGACTCAGATTCTTATTCGACAGGAGATTGAAGACCAGGATATCAGTGTATCTTCAGAAGAGCTTAAATATTATTTTTCTGAAAACATTCATCCCAGCGTAAGACAATATTTTACTTCTGAAGAAGGTCAATTTGACTACAACGCCTATCAGGAAGCGGTAAACTCACCTGATGCAGCGAGCTTTTTTGCCTCTATGAAGCAACAGGTTGCAGCCATTGTTCCAGTTGAGAAATTACAACAGAAGGTACTGGCCACGACTCAGGTATCTGATGCTGAAGTCAGGGCAGAGTATATGAAAAACAACATTGCCTTCGATCTTGATTATGTCTTTGTTAAGACTTCCCTCTGGAAAGATGACGAGGCTGAAATCTCCGAAGCTGAAATCCAAAATCACTATGATCTGAATGTTCAGGATTACCAGCAGGAAGAAACCCGCGTCCTTCAGGTGGTTTCAACTGAGATAAAAGAAACGTCTTCAGATTCACTAAGAGCATTGAATCTTATCAAAGATATCCAGGCTGAAATTATTGCCGGTGCCGACTTTGCAGCGACTGCTCAAATTCACTCCGAAGGTCCCTCCGCCCCTAACGGTGGATTCCTGGGTTGGTTTGGAAAAGGCAAAATGGCCGCTCCTTTTGAAGAAGCCGCCTTTGCTGCACCTGTAGGAGAAGTGGTTGGTCCTGTGCTAACACAATTTGGTTATCACATCATCAAGGTCGAGTCTACCAGAGAAGTTGATGGACAACCTGAAGTTGAAGCTCGTCATATCCTGATTGAGATTCGACCCAGTGAGACTACTCGTGACAAAATCAGGAGAGAGTTGAAAAATCTTGAATTTCTGGCTGACGAAGTCGGATTTGAAAAAGCAATTGACTCACTAGGCATGACTGCCAGCACAAGCAACAAACTCCGTCAGAAAGACACCTTTGTTTCAGGTGTTGGCTCTTTTCAATCTGCTGTCCGTTTTGCCTATCTCTCAGAGTTGGGTGCACATAGTAACGTGCTGCAGAACGAAACCCATTTCGCCATTTTCATGCTCGCTGAAATCAGTCCAGCTGGTGACCGGCCATATGATCAAGCCAAGGTCAGCATCAAACGCAAACTCATGAACGAGAAGAAACAGGCTCTGGCCAGTGAAGCTGCCTCTACCCTGCTCGGCAAGCTTAATTCTGAAAATGATTGGACCAACATAGAACTCGCTGATCGTGATGGATTGACTTATGAAATCGTTGAAGGTGCTAGAGGCAATACCAGCATTAAAGGTCTGGGTCGAATCCATGAGATTTTCGGTTTTCTGGAGAATGCCAAAGCGGGATCAATCTCCCCTGTATTCAATACCCCACGCGGTGCCATCATTGTGCGTCTGAATGCACGATCTGATTTTGATGAATCAGACTTTGCTGCACAATACGAAACACTCTATGACAACCTGACCAAGACACGTCAGAATGAAGTCTGGGGCAAATATCTTGAATCTCTGCGTGAAAATGCAGACGTGATGGACAATCGTCTCCGCATGCTCTAATTTTTATGTAATATCGTTTCAAAGAAGGGGAGCTTGCTCCCCTTCTTTTATTCAATCGCTGGGCTATCGCCGCGATTCTCAACCAAATAAGCCTTTATATTTCCTCTTCATTAATTATGTTGTCATAATTGGTTTTAAAGGAGAATTTTGTGACTCGAACAAAAATAATTCTGATCGTTATTGTCGGATTGTTCATCATCATGCAGCTCATTCCATTGAATCAAACCAACCCACCGGTTATTCAGGATGCATCAGCACCTGTAGATATAAAAATGATACTCAAAACATCGTGTTATGATTGCCATTCCAATGAAACTGAATGGCCCTGGTACAGTCGTATTGCACCAGGATCATTTCTCATTACACACGATGTTGTCGAAGGAAGAAAACATCTGAATTTTTCAGAATTCTCAGATATGGACGTATTTGATAGCACTGATGTAGCAAACGAGATTCTCGAGGTCTTGGAAGAGGGTGAAATGCCCATCATTCCCTATCTGTTACTCCACCCTGGTGCAAGTTTGAGTGACAGTCAAACAAAAGCGCTAATGGGTTGGGTAAAAACACTCTATTCAGAGTAAATTTGCAGCACGAATTGTAGGAAGATTACCAAGGGGAAACTATGGATATTGCAACCATAATTGGATTGATTTTCGGCTTGTTTCTGGTCTTTTTTGGAATGTCTGAGCCCGGTACTTTTTCACCGCCAGATACATTCTTTAATCTACGAGGCCTGGCTATTGTATTAGGTGGAACTTTCGCAGCTACACTGGTGAACTATCCCCTGAAAAATGTCATCGGAATGCTAAAGGTTTCCTTGCAGGCATTCTCAAATGGCAGCACATTCGATCACATCGGAATCATCGATGAATTAGCTGGATATTCTGACCAGGCTAGAAAAAAGGGTCTACCCGCTCTGGAAAATATTCTGGATGGCATTGACAACAACTATCTCCAGATGGGTCTGGAGAATGCCATTCTGGAGAGAGACTCGGTAAAACTTGAAAAATTCCTGGACAATGAACTTAACTCCATGATTGATAGACATTCCAATGGTCAGGAAATCTTTTATAACATGGGATCCTATGCCCCAGCCTTTGGTCTGCTTGGAACCGTTATGGGATTAATCCTCATGATGACAAGACAGTCTGCCACCTCTACAATAGACAGCTATGCAACGGGTGCTCAAGACTCCATGTCTGCCCTGCTCCAGGGAATGGGTATTGCTCTGGTGACCACTTTTTATGGTGTACTATTGGCGAACCTTCTCTTTATACCCATTGCAGGTAAACTGAAAGCACGCTCAGATGCCGAAGTGCATTCCCTCAATATTATCAAAGCAGGTATACTTAGTATACACTCCAAGGAACACCCACTTATTATGCGTGAAAAACTGCTTACTTTTGTGGACAAGGACACGCGGAAGGCAGCAAGACAAACCACGACCTAATTTCATATGCCTGACATCTCATTAACCTCTGAACGGGCATCCAACTCCTGGAAAGTCACATACAGTGATCTTCTGACAGGGTTGTTGGCCTTCTTTCTGCTTTTGATTATCAAAGCCGAACAGGATGTCAACACCACCTTCAAATTTGCCGATCAAATGAAAGATGTCATCTATGCCAAGGTGATGAAGGAAAAACAGGTTCGTAATCTGGATTGGTTATATGTTGAACATGCTGGCCCTAAGGGTATCAAACTCCTGATTCCCTCTGAGATTGGTGATCAAACTTTTTTCCAATCTGGTGAGGACCAGATTGTCATTAATTTCATTTTTTACCTGAGAACGGTTGCTCAGATCATTGGTGAATTGGAACTGGAAAAAATCCCCATACGAAACAAAGACATATTTGCAAAACTTGAGGCAACCGGAAAAGCGGTTAAAATCAATGTGCGTATCGAAGGTCACTCTGATACTGTCCCCCTGGGGCGATCATCACGATTCAGTGACAATTGGGATCTATCAACAGCTCGGGCACATCAGGTCGCTCAATTCATAATCGGAGAAACAAGTATACCAGAATCTTATTTCTCCATATCGGGCTATGGTCCTTTCCATCCCCTTGTTGATGAACGTAATTATGATGAAAATCGCCGTGTGGAAATCTATTTAGACATACAACTGATTGAGATAGACAATGGCTAGCCGATCGGAGCAAATAGCTAAAATTGCCGGTAATGCCCGTTCCAGCTGGGTGCTTTCATACGGAGATACGGTCACGCTTTTAATCTGCTTCTTTATCATGATGATCTCGGTTCGCGCCGGTCAGATCAATAAAGTGCACGGCTGGGTAAATGATCGTCTCGATGAAGCTGCCACCGAAGTCCAGGCAGCCATGGATGAGGCGGGTATAGAAGAGATTGCTGTGACACGCAACTCAAAGGGAGTTCAAATTACCCTGAAGGACCCCAGACTTTTTGAGATCGCTTCAGCCCAGCCCCGCAATACCCACCTCTATCAATTGGATGAGGTTGCGACTTCCATCCAGAACCTCAATATTTTCCATTTGCTTGATACGGAACATGCTTCATTTCTCCGTGAACTGGAATCTTCAGGGTTACAATGGCTGGTGGAAATTCGGATTGAGGGTCATACAGACAACATGCCCCTAACCAGAAATGCCCTCTACAGAGACAATTGGGAGCTCAGTGCCGCCAGAGCACAATCTATTATGATCCAGTTACAGGAGCGTACTGCCCTGCCAGCATCTATTTTTGCCATCGGTGGATTTGGAGAATTTCAACCCCTTGGTGACAACAGAACCCAAGAGGGGCGAGAGATCAATCGCAGGGTTGAAATATTTATCGGAGCTTCACTGGTTCAATCGCTCTAATCCGCTTAATCTACCAGCAACACATCATTTCCCTTTGTGGATGGGACTTTTCAATTATTATTACCAAAGATGACTAAGGAACAATAGCCCTGGAACACCGTTTAGGAATTCATGAATAAACTCATTGCACTCATCTTGCTCTCAGCAACTCTGCTGGGTATGGACATCTCTGTTTCAGAGATGCAGAAAAATTCTATGACGGTGGAAATATTGATTCCGAGTCCCGAGATCTCTCAATTGGAGATAGGTGAAAAAAGGTTCCAATTACCCCGCTGGCCGGATGCTGCCTTTTATTATCAGCCCCAACTTGAAAGCATCGTTCCCGTTTTTACAATTCCAATCCTACTGCCACCAGATGGATCACTTCCAGAAATTGAAATTCTTTATTCCCACTCCAGTCCAGATCAACGAATGCCACGTCAAATCCCCAGGAATGAACTATATGAAGATATGGAGTTTCCCCTGGCTCAATCCTCACAAATCATACAGCTAATACCTGCAGAGGATTTCCGTGCTTTCAATACGGCCAGAATATTGGTCATGCCGTATGCAGAAAGCGATCAGCGCCTTGAGAACATCACCTTTCGCCTTACATTTCCAAAAAATATATCCCCAGGAAGTCGACAGGATACAGAACTTATAGCCACCTACCTGAATTCGGATATGGCTACTGATTGGGCTCAAATCACTCCCCGAAGCCTCAACCGGAGCAGTCAAATATTACCAAGTGGTCAATGGTATCGTTTTCCCATCAATGACATGGGTATTCAACGCATTAATCCTGCTTCCTTCCCTGATGCCATTCCAGATTCTGATCCAGCTAGCTGGCAGGTCTATGCTCCGTATTATGAAGGTCGATCGCTCCCCTTTGGCTTAAGCAATACTGAACCCTCACCTGACAACCTGAAAACCATCAGTATGAAAACCAGCGGACTTGAGGACGGCACCTTCAGTGGAAACGATGAAATCCTATTCTTTGCCCAGCCCCTGAATGGCAATTTTAAAAGCAATGGCTTCACACACCTCTATGGGACGCAACGTTACTATTGGCTATGTGCTCCTGATCAGGATTCTCAAACCGCAAACAATGTCACCCCGCTACAGAGTTCTCCTCTCAGTGAAACACACACGGTAACATCCTATGAAAAACGTATTTATCATGAATCTGAGCTCTATAATCAACTTCATTCAGGCGAAACCTGGATTGGGGAAAAGCTGACTGGTCCTTCTTCCCTCTTCAGTATCAACTTCACCGATGACTATATCGACTTCTACTCAGAAATAAAATTTAATGCCCGATTGGCTGTAGACTATGATGCTGGAAATTTCCAGCATATCCTGGATGTGGAATTGAATGGTGTCCCATTTAACGTGACTTCAAGACCCGGTTTGTACAAAGAAATCAGCCTGAGTGGTACCGCTGGAGGTACCGCTGGAAAAATCATGCTGAGCGAAGGTTCCAATACCCTGAGTATAGCCTATTCCAGCTCCTCCAATGCATCAATAATATATATTGATAGTATGCGACTGGCCTACAATCGTCAGTTGGCCCCCTCAACGGACTATTTATTCGGGCTTGTGGATTTACCGGGACAAGTGAATAATATCTTTTTTCATGACACCTCTCCTCAATTTCACCTGTGGGATGTCACTGACCCCACAGCTGTGAGAGAATGGGATATTGCCAACAATCAATTCAAGCTTGCTGAATCAGGCGTACACGAACTCATCGGGTATACGGACGATCAGCCTGCCCAGGTGGTACTTAGTGAGGCCTCTAACCTGGGTGAGCCTAGATTGAGACACACTAGTATGCAGGCAGACTATATCATTATTACGCCAGAGAAATTTTCCGAGGAGGCTGAGCGGATAAAACTGCTCCGGGAAGAACAAGTCCCCGTTGATGAGCGACTTACTGTCGAGATTGTCGATATCCAAGATATTTATGATGAATTTTCTGCTGGGACCCAGGATCCTGCCGCTATCAAACATTTTTTGCACTATGTATACTTCAATTGGGGATCACCCAGCCTCAAGTATGTCTTATTTCTAGGTGACACCGACTATGATTACCGCAATATCACAGGTCAGAGCAAAATGGTTATACCCACCTATCAAAAGGATGGACACAATGATGTGACCTCCTATCCAACAGATGATCGTTACACCTATATTGCTGATGGTGTGGGTGATAAGCTCCCTGATATTGCCATTGGCCGCCTGCCGGCTCAGACTGTTGATCAACTTGAAGTGATGATAGATAAAATTATTAGTTATGAATTGACCCCAGAGCCTGGAATCTGGCGCAATACTGTGACTCTGGTCGCAGACGATCCGCTCCGCCCCCTAAAATCATTTGAGTATTACCATATTAATGACACTGAGAGTATGGCCAGGATCATGCCCAAAAGCATGCATGTGAATAAAATCTATCTCACTGAATATCCTGAAGTACAAGACCCCAATTCACCCTACATCAAAAAGCCTAAGGCCAGAGACGCCTTTATTCAAACTCTCTACAACGGAACCCTCCTGGTGAACTACCTGGGGCATGGTTCTCCCAATGTGTGGGCACAGGAGGAAGTATTTACAGTTTCAGATCTGGGGCTGGTAAAAACAGGAATGAAACTCCCCTTCTGGGTTGCGGGGACCTGTGACTGGGCCAAATATGATGATGTAAATTCATCCTGTGTACCTGAAGAGCTTATGTTAATGGAAAACAATGGAGCCGTTGGTGTCCTTTCCACCACCCGGAAGACCTACGGAGTATTTAATAAAATTCTGCTCACCAACTTTTTTAATTTCTTATTTCCAGAAAATGATGCCGGACGTTCAATCCCTGTAGGTGTCGCTGTCATGCTGGCTAAAAACATAGTAGCTGGATCCGATCCAAATGATGAGAAATATATATTAATGTCTGATCCTGCCCTGCGCCTAGCCTCGCCAACCAGAAAGGGTCAAGTCGACTCGGTCTCCCCATCTGTATTTCAAGCAATGGGCACGGTGAACTATACTGGAAGTACGGATACCACCTTGGCTCCTGAAGCTCGAGCTGCCATTACGGTCTATGATACTCCAACTCCAGTAACTCGATCGGTCTACAACGGTTACAACAATACAACGGGATCTATCTCATACGTCCTTCCCGGTAAGCGCATTTTCCGAGGATTGATATCCGTGAATGACCGTGACTTCTCCGGAAATTTTACCCTTCCCAAGGATATAAAATATTCAGGAACTGGTGGTATTTTACGGGTTCAGTATTGGGATGATACAGGCTTGGACGGCAGTGTCTTCATTGATACACTGAAATTCATGGGGACGGACTCTACGGCAATTGACAATGAAGGTCCGGAAATTCTGTTCATTTCTGACAATATGGTACTGTTGAACGGTGATCATTTTTCAGCCAATGAGCCCCTTGATATCGAGATAAGTGATGAACAGGGCATTAATTTGACTGGCGCCGCAGGACATGGTATTACTCTGGCCATTGATGAAGATTGGGAAAATGCTTTTGATGTGACTGAATTATTCGAATATGACCTGGATCATTCAGATATGGGTCGTCTTTCAGCCTTTCTCGCAAATATTCAACCAGGTGAGCATCTTGTGTCCGCCAAAGCATGGGACAGTCAGAACAATCCCAGCGAAGCCAGTGTCCGCCTCGAGTTTTTTGCAGCCAATGATTTCCGCATATATGATCTATTCAACTTTCCCAACCCCATGAGAAATCACACAGAAGTAACTTATATGCTTTCTCATCCAGCAGATGTGAACTACGCCATCTATACCCTGGCAGGACGCAAAATAATTTCTGACTCACAGGGTTATCAAAATCAGGGCTTTAACTCCTTCCCCTGGGATGGACATGATCGATTCGGAAATCAACTGGCCAATGGCGTCTACATATTGGCCGTTGAGGCTGATAGCGATGAGTTTGAAGAGCCCGCTCAGAGTTTACAAAAATTAGTCATTACACGTTGATGCCTGCTGTCGAGCTGATTCTCGCCAGCGCTTCCCCTCGTCGGAAGCTTCTCCTTGAACAGATTGGTTTCTCATTTAGCGTCATTGCAAGCCATATGCATGAACCGCCTTATACGGGACATGATCCTGCCCACTATGCCTCAAACCTGGCTGAACTCAAAGCAAGTGAGATATCTGAGCAATATCCCACCGCAATGGTTATAGGAGCGGACACCATTGTAGTTATCGGTGAAGAAGTTTTGGGAAAACCCGAGGATGAAGTTGCTGCTCGAAAAATGTTGGGTCAACTTTCTGGTCGAAATCATCAGGTCATCACAGCCTACAGTTTTCAGTTGAGGACCTCTGAAATAAAAGAAGTCCATCATGTGCTGACTCAGGTGCATTTCAAGCAGCTCAGTTCTCATGAGATTGACCATTACATCAGCACGGGTGCCCCCTTTGACAAAGCAGGAGCCTATGGTATTCAGGACTACTCCAGTGTTTTTGTTGATAGGATTGAAGGCTGTTTCTACAATGTCGTGGGTTTACCGATCTCTGATTTAAATGAGAACTTAAACAAACTTCTCCGCCAGTATTCACTCACCCTTAAATAAACTCATTCATATTTCCCTGATTTTTGGGAAATCATAGAGAAAAGCCTGTCAGCCTCTTTCTGCGGTCTTGATTTACGTGGAAAAATACTTAAACTCACCAGCACTTAGCGAAGAGGAACAATCGTGGCATTTCATGAGGACTTAAGAAACCATCGCCTGAAAAAAGGTCTTATCCTGGAGGAGATCTCTGAGGATATAAAAATCAATGTTCGCATCCTGCAGGCACTGGAGCAGGGTGATTATCACATCCTACCTGTACCCTACGTCCGCTTATTCATGAAAGCCTACGCCCAGGCCATTGACTATCCTGTTGAGGATATTCTAAGAGGTCTGGAAAACGAACTCAAGTTGACAGGTGAACAGGGTGTTTCCGGAAATATTTCTGCAGATTCCAATGCTTCACTGGATATGAGCGGAGCAACACTTCCCGAAACACAAAATTTGTTACAAATGGAAAAAGGCTCTCAGAGCAATATGATTCGCCTGATAGGTGGAGTCATTGCACTGATCATTGTCATCGTTTTTGGCAAAAGCCTCTTACAGTCGGACAATTCACCTGAACCGGAAACACTATCATCACTTCTGCCACCCATGAATCTCACCAGCAGTCTCGAATCTATGAACATTTCAGATTCGGTTCTTAGTGCTAACTCAGACAGCCTGACCATTACCTCAACTGACTTTCTTTCTATCATCAGAAATAATGGGCAGCATATTTCCGATACTTTATTTCAGGAACCGGGTTTATCCCTGGGCATTCTCCTCACGGATACAACGGAACTCAAATTGTATCCCGGTGAAGCCGCTTTAATTTCGGTAAATGGAGATACGTTACCAGGTTCACCATTTAGCAACTCATGGCTTGTGGTTACCTCCGACTCTATAGGCGGACACCTGGAAACCTATCCCACACTGTAGCTCGCTTCATCATTTTTCAGTTCTATTAGTCCTATTTTCAGGGAAAGGCATGGGTTTTTAACCCACAGGTCACCCACACTGCCCCACTTCTTCAATTTTACCCTCTAAATTAATTTTCTGTAAACCATTGTATTACTGATACTTACCTAATCTTTTATTCATTCTGATTCAACTTAAACTTCTCCCGCGTTGGGCATTCACATGAATGTTTTATGACATTAATTCACCATTTTTTCTTGATTTGTGGGTTGTTATCCCTAACTTATGGTTAATAGTGGGTTATTACCCCTGCTGTTAGAAAGCTGAAACGGGAAATGGGAACTAAAACATTTACAGGCGAATTTCGTTATTCAATTGATGTAAAAGGTCGATTGAATATTCCTGCGAAATTTCGCAAAGCGTTACCGGAGACAAGTGAGGACACTTTCGTGGTTACACGGGGTGAGGAAGAGAATATTGCTGTATACTCACTTGACAAATGGCGCGAGAAGGAGCAAGAATTATTAACGCTTTCTTCTAAGCTTCGAGCACACCGAGCCTATAAACGGCAGGCTACTCGATTTGCCACCCCCCTGAAATTCGATAGCCAGGGTCGCGTTGCGATCCCGCTCAATCTCCTGCAACATGCCGGGATTGACAAAGAAGTCGTGATTATTGGGATGATCGACGAAATCGAAATCTGGGATCCGGACATTCTCAAACGCTATGAGGAGACTGAGTTCCAACTTGATGCTGAGGATATAGAAGCCATTGACAACTACACTCGATCATCGTGAATCAGGTAAATCAGCCGAGATTTCGTCACACACCAGTTCTGGTGGACGAGGTTTGCGCGCTGCTGCTAAACGATCTGTCGGGAGTCTATATAGATGGCACCTTCGGTCTCGGTGGACACTCCAAAGTAATATCTTCACTTGTAAATGCTGATGCTACACTGATCGGAATTGATCAGGATGAATCTGCCCTCGCACAATTTGACCCTTCCTTAATTAAGCAAACACTGCACCTGAGGTGCACAAACTTTGAGAATTTGGATCAGGTACTTGATGACCTGAAACTCACGCAAGTCCATGGAATCCTTCTGGACCTGGGGCTAAATTCCTTCTCGTTGGATGATCCAGAGAGGGGCTTCGCTTTTAGCCTCGCTGGACCCCTGGACATGCGCTTTGACAGATCGAACGAGTTGACTGCTGAAACCGTGGTGAATGAATACTCCCAGGAGCAACTGGCAAATATCATTTACCAGTATGGTGAAGAAAGGAATAGTCGCAGAATAGCGCGTAGAATTGTGGAAATGAGGACAAACAAAAGATTAACTAGAAGTGACGAGCTCCGTGAAGCAGTCGCCAAGAGCGTAGATCCTCGCTTTCGTAATAAGTCCCTCGCCCGCGTTTTCCAGGCATTCCGCATTGAAGTCAATCGAGAAATGGAAGTGCTTGAGACCATCCTTAATACAGCAATCCAGGTCCTGGCTCCAGGCGGCCGTCTTGCAGTTATCTCTTATCATTCTCTGGAAGACCGCATGGTGAAAAACCATTTCCGCGATCTGTCCCAGGATATTTCCCGACAGCCAGGTATGCTGGATAGTGAAATAAAAATTTCTTTACTCAAACGTATTACTGGTAAGCCTGTTGTTGCTACTTCTGAAGAAGCTGAAATTAACCCCCGTGCCCGCAGTGCCAAATTGCGCGTTGCTGAGAGAACAGCCCATGCGGCAGACTGAGACCCGCAAAGAAATTTTTAAGACGATTCTATATATAGGGATGATACCTGTCGTCGCCGGTTTACTATTCCTCTATATATGGCTGGGCGAAGAAGTTAGAGCCGGTGAATTGGAACTGGATTCTCTGCGCAATCGTGAAATCAAGTTACGTGGCGAGTACAATTTGGTCCAAAGTGAACGCAATCGCCTCCATCGACCTGATAAACTCTCAAAACTTGCACGAGAGAAGCTGGGACTCGTCCAGCCAGACCCTGAAACGCGCGAAGTCAGGGTGAAACTCAAATGAGTATGACCTACAAGAAATTTCGCGGTCGTTACGTCTTTGTTGTTGTCACAGCAATCATCGTCTGGGCAGCCCTCGTGCTCAAGATGTTTTATATTCAGGTCATAGATCCTGACAACCTTGGCAAGGCACTCCAGTCTCAATTCGAAGATAAAGTCGCCATAGCCCCTCTTCGTGGAAATTTTTATGACCGGAATGGCAAAAAGCTAACCGACAACATCGAGCACTTCACTTTTGCTGCTCATCCCGCCAAGGTGAAGGACAAAGACGCTGTAGCCAGATTGTTCAGCAAAACATTTAATAAATCCAAGCGCCACTATCTCAATAAGCTCAAATCCAAAAAATCTTTTGTATATCTTGAAAAGGCTGTAAATCCACTTCTGGGTCGTGAATTAAGTCAAAGCCCCCTCCCCACTGGAGTTCAGGTAGAATCTAATGTGCGTCGCTATTACCCCTATGGGGATGTTGCTGCACCGCTGATTGGCTTTGTGGGAACTGAAAATCATGGACTATCAGGACTTGAAGATCATTATGACCATCAGCTGGCAGGTATTGAAGGATGGCGAGAGCTTGGTTCTGATGGTCGAGGCAATACCCGAATCAGAGGTGGGTTTAAAGAACAAAAACCTATCAATGGCGATGATTGTTACCTCACTATAGATGTTGATATACAAATTATTATTGAAGAAGAATTACGCTCCGCTGTTGAACGACATAATGCTGATAAGGCGGAGGCAATTCTGGTTGACCCCAGTACAGGCGAAATTCTTGCACTGGCTAACATCCCAACATTTAATCCTAATTCAAGATCCAAAATCACAGAAGCATCCCTTATAGCTCACCCCATTATGTCAGCCTTTGAACCAGGCTCCACCTTTAAGGTCGTCGGTGCAATAGCACTCCTGGAGGATAATAAAGTTCATCCCATGGATGTATTTAACTGTGAAGGCGGAAAATATTCAATCCATGGTCTAAATGTGAGAGATTGGAAATCATTTGATAACCTGACCTTCTCCGAAGTGATGGAAATGTCTTCTAATATCGGAGTCATTAAGGCTGTTGAGGCATTGGATGCTTCCAAGATGTTTAACACCGCTAGAAAATTTGGTTTTAGTGAAAAAAGTGGCGTCCAATTCCCATATGAAAGCAGCGGCTCTTTAAAAAACAACAAACTTTGGTCTGATTTATCAAAATCTGAAATCGCTATCGGTTACGAAGTTTCAGTAACAACCTTGCAGCTGGCAATGGCATATGCGGCTATCGGGAACGGTGGTGTTCTTATGAAACCACAGCTCATTCAAAAGTTAAAAACACCCCAGGGCCATGAGCAAAATATTGACCACATCGATGCATTACGCCGTGTGGCTTCAGAGAAGACCATGCATACCATGTCGGGTATTCTTGAGAAGGCAGTTTCTCAGGGTACAGGTCATAAGGCCTTCCTGCCAAACTTGAGGATAGCTGGCAAAACAGGCACTGCAAAAAAACTGAAAAATGGCAAATACGTGAGCGAGTATGTCGCCTCTTTTGCTAGTTTTTATCCCTCTGATGATCCTGATTACACCTTGATCGTTACTGTAGATCATCCCAGGACGGGTGGTTACAGCGGTGGAATGGTCGCCGCTCCAATTGCGAAGGAAATTTATCGTCGGATTTACAACCTAAGTGGTCGTGACGCCGAGCCTTATCTCCAGGCATCCATACCAAAGGATCGGGATGAGAGTATTCGAGAAGCCCCTCTTTCAGCCCAGGGGCAACTGCTGAGCGCTTCACTCCCTGTTCTTAAAGCCAATAATGCACAGATCACCATGCCCGATTTGAAGGGCATGAGCCTGAAAATGAGTCTCTCTGGATTGTACGCCATGGGATTGAGACCAATTTCTCACGGAAGCGGTCGAGTAATCAGGCAAGTGCCAGCTGCTGGAAAAACACTCAAAGCGGGTCAATCCGTAGAAATTTATCTAGGTGAATAATGAGACTGTCTAACATCATTCATCAGGTTCCAGACATTCTCGAGACACGCGGTGATCTGAAGACCGAAGTAACTGGTATCAGTTATGATTCCAGACAGGTCCACACCGGGCATCTATTTATTGCTGTCAGGGGTCTTATCACTGATGGTCATGATTTTATTTATGCAGCTATTGAAGCCGGAGCACAGGTTATTGTTTATGATCGTTCAGATTTTGTCATCCCCGAAGATATTGTATCCATTCTGGTCCAGGACTCACGCTTGATACTACCTGTGATTGCCTCAACCTATTTCGGGCATCCTGAAGAAGGTTTGAAGCTGGTGGCTATCACTGGAACCAATGGAAAAACAACCACCAATTATTTTGTTCAGCATCTCCTAAACCAAAGTGGAGCCAAAGCAGGGCGTATTGGCACGACGGGTGCCCAGATGAAAAATGTGGACATCGACCTGATGCACACCACGCCTGAATCTGCAGATTTATACGAAATCCTGGCCGAGTTTGTGTCTCACGGTGCCAAAGCGGTAACCCTGGAAGTTTCCTCCCACGCCCTCTCACAAAATCGGGTTGACGGACTGACCTTCGATGTAGCTGTATATACAAATCTCACTCAGGATCACCTGGACTATCATGGCTCGCTGGAGGATTACCTCGCTGCTAAACAGCTGCTGTTCAAGGGCTTACCAAAAGAATCAGTGGCCATTGTAAATGTGGATGATCCATACGCTGAAAGAATTATTGAAGTCTGTGTAGCGAAAATCATCCGCTACGGCTATAACTCCAATGCCGAATATCGTATCCTTGATCATTCAATCAATCGCAATGGTGTTGAGTTAACTCTGGATACTCCCTATGGGCAAAGAGTGGTGCAGGTCAACACCGTAGGAACTTTTAATTACTACAACTTCCTGGCTGCTTACGCCTCAGCCATTGAGTTGGAATGTGATATTGAGAAAGTTGAACTTTCTGCCAAAACACTTCCCATGGTACCGGGGCGCCTGGAGAAAATTGCTAAACAGGCTCCTTTCCATGTCTTTGTTGACTATGCCCACACCCCAGACGCCGTGGAAACTGTCCTTGCCACTCTGGCTGAGTCATATCCTGACAATCGCCTCATCACCGTATTTGGTTGTGGTGGTGACAGGGATAAGGGGAAACGCCCCATCATGGGTGAAATTGCCACCCGACTTTCAAGCAAGGTCATCATCACAGATGACAACCCACGGACTGAGGCACCTCTCAAGATTATTCAGGATATTCTAGGAGGTTGCGGAGATCGCTCAAATTATTCTGTCATTCAGGATAGAACTGAAGCAATTAATTCAGCCTTACTCGAGGCCAAACAGGGCGATATCGTCGCCGTTCTGGGTAAAGGGCATGAACCTTACCAGGAAATCATGGGCGAACGTAAACCTTTTAGTGATATGACAATTGTAGATCAATTCATGGAGCAACATGGCTATTCTGCCTAATACGATTACCTCGCTCCCTGATGTAAACATTCTGGGGGCTATTGAGTCCCCGATTACCGGTGTCAGTATTGATACTCGAAGTTTAAATGCCGGAGACCTCTTCGTTGCATTTATCGGTTCCCAAGTGGATGGTCATGACTATATCCCAAAAGCCATTTCCCGTGGCGCTTCAGCGGTTATGGCCTCCACTTCATGGGACGGATGTGAAGATTGGGACGCTTCCATCCCTCTGATAATGACAGAGGATCCGGTCAAAGCTCTTGCTGACCTTGCCACTGCACACCGGAAACTTTTTAATGTCCGACTTATCGCGATTACAGGGACCAACGGTAAAACATCCACAAAAAATATGCTCACCCACATCCTCCACAAGCGCTACTCTGTGCTTTCAACGGATGGTAACTTTAATAATCATATTGGTTTACCAATAACGATTCTGAGCCTGAATGACACGCATGAAGTTGCAGTGATCGAAATGGGTGCCAGTCAAAAAGGTGATATCAAGTATCTTTGCGATATTGCACAACCGGATCAGGGACTGATTACCAACATTAGTCTGGCCCATACTGAATTTTTCATTGATCTCGAAACGATCCAAGCAACCAAGGGTGAACTGTTCCAGTATCTGGATATTCATTCAGGTCGGGCTTTTGTCAATCTGGATGATGAGAAGGTCGCTGAGTTAGGTCAGAATTGTACCAATCACATCCCCTTCAGCTTCAAACAAGAAACTGAACGCCATTTCAGCATGGCTGGACCTGATCATCTCGGTTGTTATGATCTTCAATTTGGTAAATATACAGCTCATTTGAGTCAAGCTGGCAAAGCCATCGTCCTCAATGCTGCTGCCGCTGCAACTATCGCCCTCCAAAATGGGATTCGCTTTGACCAACTCCAGGAAGCCCTGGAGGATTATGCTGGTGAAAGTGGACGGATGCAATATGCAGAAGTAAGGGGCGTGCACTTTTACAATGATGCCTATAATGCCAATCCAGCCAGCGCCAAGGCCGGTTTTGAAACCATGGCTGAAATTAAAACCTCAGCACGCAAGATTCTGATCTTCGCTGATATGCTGGAACTTGGCACTCAGAGTGTAGAATCCCATGTTTCAGCTGCAACCCACATGATGCAGGCCGGATTTGACCATATCATACTCCTGGGCCAGGAAGTCCTTAACAGTGCTCATCATCTTAAAGAACGTGGATTTAGTAACTATTTCTGTAGTTCGGATAAATCCAAAGCTCTCCAACATTTCCTGCAAGAGGTTAAAACGGGTGATCTGGTGTATCTGAAGGGCTCCCGTGGAATGCAGTTGGAAGATTTTGTCAATGCCTATAAGGAAAACAAATAATGCTATATCATCTACTGGTACCTCTGCAAGAATATTTCTCAGCATTGAATGTATTCCGATATATAACATTCCGATCCGCCAGTGCGGCAGTCACCGCAGTGCTGTTCTCCTTTATTGTCGGTCCCTGGATTATCAAAAAATTACATAGCATGCAAATAGGTGAAACCATCAGGACTGATGGACCTCAATCTCATAGTGCAAAAGCTGGGACACCTACCATGGGTGGCCTTATCATCATTGGTGCGATTCTGGTTCCCACTCTGCTATTCGCTAGATTGGACAATATTTACATCCAGATGATGATTGTCTCTGTCGTGTGGATGGGCATTGTAGGGTTCATCGATGATTACCTTAAAGCGGTAAAGAAATCGAAAAAGGGTCTCATCGCCCGCTATAAACTTCTGGGTCAAATCAGTCTAGGATTGGTATTGGGAGCAGTCATGGTTCTCCATCCTGAATTCGCAGGTTTTGAAACGTCAACGACCCTCCCCTTCTTCAAGGATCTGGTTTTCGATCTCAAATCTGCCTGGATTTACATCCCCTTCGTCATTTTTGTAATTACGGCTACCTCGAATTCTGTCAACCTGAGTGATGGCCTTGATGGTCTGGCTTCGGGGCTCATGGCCATTGCAGCCTTGGTTTTTGCTGGAATTGCCTACATCACAGGTCGTGCAGATTTTAGTCAATATTTAAATATCATATATCTCCCTAGTGCAGGAGAGCTCACTGTCTTTTGTGCGGCACTTATTGGAGCTTCGCTGGGTTTTCTCTGGTATAACGCCCGACCTGCAGAGGTCTTTATGGGCGATACCGGATCGCTGGCTCTTGGTGCCGCACTTGGGGCGGTGGCGGTCATGCTGAAGAAAGAGTTCCTGCTGCCCTTTGCAGGCGGTGTCTTCATTATTGAGTCCATCTCCGTAATCATTCAAGTGCGCTATTTCAAATATACAAAGAAGAAGTATGGTGAAGGTCGCCGGTTATTTCGAATGGCTCCTATTCATCATCATTTTGAGCTCAAAGGCTGGGATGAAAACAAGGTTGTGATCCGTTTCTGGATCATTGGAATCCTCTTTGCCTTCTTAACACTGACAACATTCAAGATTCGGTAATATGAATAAATCTGACATCACAGGAAAAAACGTCACCGTCCTGGGCAGCCAACGCTCAGCCATGGGTGCAGCACGTCTACTCAGACATTTTGGAGCCAAGGTGCTCGTCAGCGAATTCGACGCAGATAAGTTTAGCACAGAGAAGCGTCAGATTCTGGCTGAAATAGATGCTGAATTTGAATTTGGCTACCACTCTCCTGATGTATTGAAAAGCGATTTTGTGGTGGTCAGCCCCGGAATTCCAGAGAATGCCGATATCGTTCAAAAGATTAGAGCCAAAAACATTCCCATGTTTTCTGAAATTGAAATGACTTCCTGGTTCATTGATGCTCCTATTATTGCTGTGACAGGCTCCAACGGGAAAACAACAACAGTAAATCTCATACACCACCTGCTTAGAACTGCTGGCTATGATAGCTTCCTGGGTGGCAATGTGGGTGTGGCTGCTTCTGAAGTCCTTTTAAGAAGCCTGGAAAAAGAGGCGGATAAGCCCATTTTTGTCCTGGAGGTGAGTAGCTTCCAGTTAGACAATATTGATACTTTTAAACCACAAGTCGCAGTCATCCTGAATCTGACTCCGGACCATTTAGATCGATACCCCAGTCTGGCTGCCTACTATGAATCCAAACTGGGTATCCTCAGAAATCTGGATGAGAAGTGTACAGCTATTCTCAATCGAGACGACCCAGAACTATCCCGACACGATATTAATGTCGATTCCAGCCGCTATTTCGCTGTTTCCAGCCTTTCAGGAGGCGAGGCCATGATGGCTGAAGGTGTCCTAGGTATGATGCGTGATGGTGAATGGAGCCCCATTCTTCCGGCCAAAGCACTGCCTCTGCCTGGAAAACACAATTTGAGCAATGCTCTCGCTGCGATCGCTGCCGTGATGGGTTTTATCAATGATCCTGAAATATTGGCTCAGGGTCTCATGACATTTGCCGCGGTACTCCACAGAATTGAATATGTGGGTAAAATCAATGGTATTCGGTGTTATAACGACTCAAAAGCCACCAACATCGCCTCCACCGAGGTCGCCATCCACAGTTTCTCGGAACCCGTATGGCTCATTCTCGGTGGCAAGGACAAGGGTGGGGACTTTACCACACTGATTTCCCAACTTGAGGGATCCACCAGGGAAGTTTTGCTGGTTGGAGCTGCTTCAGATATCATTGAGACCCAGATCAGCCCAGCCTTACCCACTCGTAAAGTGGAAACCATTGATTCTGCCATTGAATATTGTCTTGATCATGGAAAAAACGGTGACATCCTACTCCTCTCGCCAGCTTGCGCCAGTTTTGATCAATTTGAAAATTTTGAAGTCCGCGGTGATCACTTCCGCACTCTGATTCAGTCACATGAAGGGTGGTCGATGTGAAACAATTCCACCTGGATAAAGTCATGTTTATTATAGTAATAATACTTTTTGTTGCTGGCTCGGTCGTGATGTACTCCGCCTCGACCTCTCAAAATGCTGACTCATCGCATTACTTAAAACGTCATCTCTTAAATGCCTCCATTGCAGTCATGTTGGGTATCGCTTTTTCCAGATTCCCCCATCAATATTTCAGACACCTCCGTTACTTCATCCTCATTGGTATGTATATACTCTTGGTCGGTGTTTTGATCTACAATAAGTCTATGGGCTTAAGGCATCCTGCTCGTTGGTTATATCTGGGTGGTTTTAGTTTCCAGGTGGCTGACTTTGTCCGGCTAGGGATGATCATATTCATCGCGGATTATCTCCATCGCAATCAGCAAACTCTAACTGACTTCAAGCGAAGTGTCCTGCCAGCCTTTTTAATTGTATGTAGTGTCGTGGGTCTTATTGCTATCCAGCCTGATCTCTCTTCATCGATGATGATCATGATGCTGTGCCTTATCCTGTTCTATCTGGGCAACATTCAAATCAGCCACATTTCTGCCCTCCTGTCAGTGGGTTCAATTACCGCACTGGGGTATGCCTGGAACAATGCCTACATGTGGAAACGCATCATGACCTTTTTCAGCGACAATGTTGATGTTGCCAATGAAGGTTTTCAGGTGCACCACTCGCTCATGGGTCTGGCTCATGGTGGCATTGGTGGTGTTGGATTGGGAAATAGCTATGTGAAAGACCTCTTTCTCCCAGAACCACATACCGACTTTGTTTTTAGCATTCTTGGAGAAGAATTTGGATTTATTGGTTCTTCATTCTTCCTGTTGCTCTTTTTGCTCCTCTTTCTGAGGGGATTGAGAATTGCGAGAAATTCAGCAGATTCTTTTAGTATGCTTCTGGCAATCGGTATCAGTTTTTCACTTTTCAGCTTTGCCATGGTCAATATTGGGGTGGTCACAGGCTTCTTACCAACAACGGGTCTCCCCTTGCCTCTGATTTCGTATGGGGGTTCAAATTTACTGGCCACAGCCGTCATGCTGGGCATTCTATTCAATATTTCGTCTAACAATGAGTCGGGTAAAGCTTTATCAGCAGAAAGGGTCTTGAACATTGACTTCTGATAATATTCTGAGAGTTGCTTTTGCAGGTGGTGGCACAGGTGGCCATATCATCCCCGCCCTGGCCATTGCTGAAAAATTGCAGGAGTGTGTTCCTAAAGAGAGTGCCTTCAGAGATGTTGAAGTACTCTTCTTTGGAAGCGACTACGGCATGGAGACACGTCTCATACCAGAAGCCGGTTTTAAACTTGAAACCCTTCCCATTCGCGGGCTTTCCCGATCCATATCTCTTGCTGGTCTCAAACACAATTTTTTATTACCAGCTCGCATGATTGCATCAATCATCAAAGCCAACCGGGCTTTGCGGTCCTTTAGTCCCAATATTACAGTGGGCACAGGTGGCTATGCCAGTGCCGTACCTGTTCGTCAATCCCTGCGGAACAATATTCCCGTCGTCCTCCAGGAGCAGAATAGCTATCCTGGGATGGTCACACGCCTATTTGCTCCTAAAGCCAGCCAGGTTTTCCTGACTTATGAAGATGCAAAACACTATCTCAAAGGGTCTGAGACCCTATTGACAGGAAATCCCATTCGCTATATGGGCAATACGATTGATCGTGTTGAAGCCGCAGAGGTATTTGGGCTACATCCTGAACTTCCAACCTTGTTTATCCTGGGAGGTTCACAGGGAGCACGGGCTATCAACCGTCATTTTGTTGATCGCATCTCCAAATATCTTGAGAAATTAGGTATGCAGGTTTTATGGCAAACAGGCAAAGCTGATTTCGAATATTGCCAGAAGCAGATAGGCTCCAACCCCCGTATCGTCCTCAGACCATTTATTAAAGAAATGGATAAGGCCTATTCATTAGCAGATCTGATGGTATGTAGAGCAGGTGCCATGACCCTGACTGAGATCAATCATTTTGGATTGCCCTCAATTCTGATTCCTCTGCCAAGTGCAGCGGCCAACCATCAGGAATTCAACGCGAGAAGCCAGGAAAAAGCCGGTGCTGCCAGAGTCATCCTTGAGTCTGAACTGGCTGACGGTGCCTTTTTACCTCTTCTCACTGACATTTTTACCAATAAAGAGAAACTGAACGGTATGGCCAAGGCCTCAGCCGCACTCAAACGTCCCAATGCCACACAGGAAATCTGTGACAGCATAATTAGAATTGCGAGTACCTGTGCTTAGGTCAGCCCAACATATTCATTTTGTCGGAATTGGGGGCATTGGAATGAGTGCTCTGGCCCTGCTCCTGAAACAACAAGGCAAGCAGGTCTCTGGATCCGACCAGATGGACAGCGAGTTGCTCAACTCACTCCGTCGGGCAGATATTCAGATTCATATTGGTCATGCAGCCAGTCATGCTGAAGGTGCTGATCTCGTAGTTTATTCAAGTGCCGTGAAACCTGATAACCCCGAACGAGCCTATGCCGAGTCTCAGGGTATTCCTGAAATTCGTCGGGCTGAATTGCTGGGTCAAATAGCAGAAGCATATGAAAATACCCTAGCAATTGCTGGTACCCACGGCAAAACGACAACCACTGGAATGTGTGGTCAGATACTGATAGCGGCTGATATGGATCCCAGCATTTTGGTGGGCGGTATTCTACCTGATTTAAAGTCTAATTTGCGTCTCGGTAAACAGAATCACATCGTAGTGGAAGCCGATGAATACGACCGATCCTTCCTGGCGCTGAAGCCAAGTCATATTATTGTCACTACCCTTGAAGCTGATCATCTGGATATTTACAAAGACCTCCAGGATGTCCGCGATACCTTTCTTCAATTTATCACACAACTGGATGATGGCGGTTTGCTCGTTCTACAGGGAGATGATGCCGAATTGCTCCAACTTGCCAACCGCAGCCCTCATCCTGTCATCAGTTACGGACTCACCAATCTGCCTGACTATCGGGCTATTGATATAGAAATAAGCACTTTCACATCACGGTTCACCGTTGTCAAGCAGGGTAAGAAATTGGGTGATATTCACCTAAATATGCCTGGTGATCACAATGTCATGAATGCTCTGGGAGCTTGCGCACTTACCCATCAAATGGGTATTGCGTTCAAGGATATCAAAGCTGGCCTGGAGTCTTTCCATGGTGTAGAGCGACGTTTTCAACTCAAGGGTTCCAAAAATGGTGTGCAATTTGTCGATGACTACGCTCACCATCCTTCAGAGCTGGAAGCCACCCTCCTGGCCGCCCGCAGTGGTTGGTCTCATGCGCGTATAATTGCAGTATTTCAACCCCATCTGTATTCCAGGACCAGAGATTTTGCCAAGGAATTTGCAGCGGCACTGCAGATCGCTGATGTGGCCATCCTGACTGATATTTATCCCGCCCGTGAATTACCCATTCCAGGGGTAACATCGGATTTAATCATGGCAGCTGGAAATGATAAGATTCAACGCCTCTCTACCATTGAAGATGTGTATGCATTCTTAAGCCCAAAATTGCAAAGTGATGATCTGGTCATCACCATGGGTGCTGGCGATATCTGGAAACTTCATGGACTTTTCCTTGAGGAAAGCAAATAAGTGAGCCGGTCATCAAAATATAGCATTCCAACACTCAGCTGGGCTTTCTCAGCAGGGTTGCTGGCGGTTTTACTGCTTCTGGGTTTCATGAGCGTGAGTTATGCGACCCTGCTCAGGAGTGATGAAGTGGAAACTATCAATCTATATGGTCAACGTACCATGAGCCCGGAACGGGTTAAAAGCCTCACAGAAGTTTACCTGGGCGCTTCACTCATCGAGATCGATCTTGATGAAATTCAGGAAAGTTTTTTAGAATATCCACTCATTCGCAGTGCCAAAGCGACACGCAATTATCCTCATTCTTTGGACATCTATCTTTATGATGTTCTTCCTGTAGCCTACATCGCAATTCAGGATATCATGACTCTTGATGATAAAAGCATCTTGCTCCCCTTACCTGATAAAGGGATGCTCTATAATTTACCCATCATCACCGGAATCAATGTGGACGTGCCAGCATCAGATATTGGGCAGGTGATTCCTGATGAAACGGTGCAAATGCTGGTCAACTTTCTCAAGAATATTCGCAAAGAACATCAGAGCCTTTATCTCGACATTTCAGAAATATCGTATGACCGGCGCGGGATCAAACTGATCTCTGCAACTCATGGAACCACTGTGTTTCTGGGAAATGAGGATGATGCGCTGGTGAACAGTATCATTCTGGAAAAATTTATATCCGAAGAATCAGATTCAGGGATCATCAGTCCCTATCAGTATATCGATCTGCGATTTGATCGTCAGGTCATCGTAAAGGAGCGAAAATCACGATGAACAGCCGTGGAATTTACATAGCCGTAGACATAGGGACATCGAAGGTTTGTGCAATTGCAGCAGAACCGGATCACGAAGATGTTCTCAAAGTGGTCGGTCTCAGTAGCTCACCCTCCACAGGTCTTCGGCGTGGAACAATTGTTGACATCGAAGCCACCGCCAAGGCTATCCGTACCGCTCTGGATGATATCGAAGCGCGAGCTGGAATTAAAGCCGGTCAGGTCACTGTAGGTATTGCTGGCGAGCATATTGCCAGCTTGAATGCCACCGGTGTTATTGGCATCGCCGATCCTTCCAACAGGGGTCTTGAAAAAGAGCTGAAGATTTCACAGGAAGATGTGGATCGGGTTATAGAATCTGCTAAAGCAGTTGGTCTACCCAATGGTCGCAGAATCATCCATGTCATACCTCAGCAATTTACTGTCGATGACGAAGCCGGTCTGCGCAATCCTGTGGGAATGACAGGTCGCCGACTGGAAGCCCAAGTGCATCTAGTTACCACAGCCACTTCAAGCACCAAAAATATTATCACAGCTATTCGTCAAGCAGGTTGTCAGGTCAAAGATTTCGTTCTCGAACCCATTGCCTCGGCACAATCTGTTCTCACCGAAGAGGAAAAGAAAATTGGCGTCGGCCTTATCGATATCGGTGCAGGGACTACTGATGCCATTGTCATATCAAAGTTTGGTGTCGAACACACTGTCTCCCTCCCCTTTGGCGGGAATCAGGTCACTTCAGACATCGCCGGCATCCTGCGGATTACTGACGAGCAGGCTGATGATCTCAAACACAAATTTGGTCATTGCTTTACTGCTGACACAGAAGTGGATAAGGTTTTTGATGTCAAAGGTGTGGGTGGACGCCAGGATCGCAACATTAATGAATCCGAATTTTCCATGTACATCGAAGCACGTATGGATGAGACTCTCAGAATGGTCAAAGCCAATCTAGAAGAGAGTGGCATGATGAAGCACCTGAATTCTGGGTTGGTATTTACTGGAGGTGGCTCCAAGATTCCTGGAATTATTCCACTGGCCAAGCGTGTATTTGATCTGCCCGTCCGTCTCGGTAATCCCATCGGCTTTATTGACACAACCGAAAAGATCGATAGTCCTGAATATGCTACGGCGACAGGACTTATCGCCTATGCCGCGAAATTTCAATCAGAAGAAACGCGTCGTTATGACAGCGGAACGCTGACTCGAATGTTTACGACAGTAACTGAATTTTTTAAGAAAAATTTTTAATAGAAATCACATCCAAAACGGAGGATACTTACATGTTGTTTGAATTTGATAGTTTAAAAGAACAGAAGGCGCGGATTCGGGTAATCGGTGTTGGTGGTGCAGGTAGCAACGCCATCGATCGCATGGTCGACTCAGAACTTTTAGGCGTGGAATTTATCGCCGTCAATACTGATGCTCAGGCACTGGATAACAGCAAGGCTGATGTCAAAATCCAGATTGGTAAAACCATAACCAAAGGTCTCGGTGCCGGCGCAAAGCTGCATGTCGGTGAAGCTGCTGCTGAAGAAGATGCACAGGCTATCGCATCAGCCCTTGAAGGTTCTGACCTGGTCTTTGTAACTGCAGGTATGGGAGGTGGCACAGGAACAGGTGCAGCCCCAGTTGTTTCACGTATTTCTAAAGAGATTGGTGCCTTAACCATCGGGATCGTCACCACACCCTTCCGCTGTGAAGGTCCACAAAGATCTAAGCGAGGAAAAGAAGGTGTTGAGAATCTGCGCCAATATCTCGATACCCTGATCGTCATTCCAAACCAAAGATTACTCTCCATTGTTGAGAGAACTACCACGATGGTCGATGCTTTTCTGGAAGCAGATTCAGTATTGCTTCAAGCAACACGTGGTATTTCTGATTTGATCAATGTTCCCGGTCTGATCAATTTGGATTACGCCGATGTTAAAACGACCATGGAAGGCATGGGAGATGCCATCATGGGCACAGGCATAGCTTCTGGTGAGGAACGCGCTGTATTGGCCGCTCAGACCGCCATATCATCACCTCTGCTTGACGACACGAATATTAATGGTGCCCAGGGTCTACTTATCAATATTACGGGTGGTCCAAACTTGTCACTATTTGAAGTTGATGAAGCTGCCAATCTCATTTTTGAAGAAGTGGGTGAACAAGCTAACATCATTATGGGAGCGGTCATTGATGAAACCATGGGTGAAGAGCTCAGAGTAACTGTGATTGCCACCGGTTTTCACTATGATTCTGATCTCAAATTTGATAGGAAAGAAACCCAGCCAGCCCGAGTATATCGTCCAACTGCTCCAATGGCTGCATCCAAACCCGGCGAAGAGATTGTCATCGAAGCTCCTGTACAGAATTTTGTAGAGCCCAGGATTGCCCCGCGTCTGGAAACTTTTGAAAACCGTGAGAAATTAGAAGTTCCAACATACGCACGTCAGCAATCTGAATCAGAAGATGTCATCATGCATTTTAGCGATGACCTTTCTGTGCCAACGTATATCCGACGCAATGAGGGCTTGACTCTCTAAAGCGTTTCTGATTGTAGGATCAAACAGCCCGTTTATTCGGGTCAACACCCCGCCAGGTCGGGTCGCACAACCTCCGTTTCCCGTAAGCCTTGTTCTCCTGGGAGCAGGGCTTTTCCCAGGGTAAGGTACGCCCGTTACCTCATCCCCAGAGAATCGAGATTCTCTTCGTTCAGATCAATTGAATATCTTGTGACCCCATGTTGAACGGTCTACTTTCGCGCCTTGAAAGGAGATCAATTATCATGATAAAAACACTTCACATTCTCGGGGTTGTCCTCTTCCTGGGGAATATCATAATCAGCGCTGTTTGGCGACTGTTAGCCCAAAAAGCAAATGATAAAGCAATTCATAAATTCTCAATCAAGCTCATTCAGAGCACTGATTATCTGTTTACTGTACCAGGGGTGGTTCTCATCGCTGTCACAGGCCATATGCTGGCTACTGGGCTGGGCGGAATAGGTGCCCACGGTTGGATTTACCACAGCTATGCTCTGCTGAGCGTCTCAGCCCTTATATGGGTGGTAGGACTACTCCCTATTCAAAGAAAACAGATGCGACTCATTGATGAATCTCATTCTCTAAAGGAAGCGGGCATCCGCTATAAAACGCTGAATAAGTGGTGGTCCGTTCTTGGGATTATTGCTACTGTATTACCTTTAATTGCCCTCTATCTCATGGTGGTTCGTCCAGTCTGATGAAAGTCACTGTATTTATGGCCACAAGCCTGGATGGTTTTATTGCCGATGAAAATGGGGGTGTAGAGTGGCTCAATGAGCTACCTCCCCCTGACGATCCCAAGGAAGATTTAGGTTTTGGGGCTTTGATGCAATCTGTAGATAGATTGGTCATGGGGCGCACCACCTTTAACCAGGTATTGGGCTTTGGTAGCTGGGCATATGGTGATACACCGGTAACGGTATTATCCCACCAACCTCCTCCAGACAATATTCCAGTTGGTGCTATCGTAAATTTTGCACAGGGCACACCTGAGGCTTTGATTCAAAAATTCAAATCTGAAGGTGATCAACACATTTATTTAGATGGTGGCAATGTGGTCCAGCAATTTCTCTCATCTGGTTTAATTGACGAAATTATCCTCACCCAGGTACCTGTTCTACTGGGCAAGGGTATCAGCTTATTTAAGGAAGAACTTCCCAGAGATATTTGGAAGGTGGAACGGGTCACTAACTACCCCAATGGTTTTACTCAAACCCATCTCATAAAAAAAGAGCCAGATAATTAGTCTGGCTCTCTCATATTGTTTAACCTTGCGAAGGTTTAAAACCTTCGCAAGGTTATCTCAATTTCCTTATAAGTCTCTAATCACTTTACGGATAGACTCACCAATATGGTCGATACCTGCAGCAGTGACAGTAAGTGCTGGTGCCAATCGGACCGTTGTTTTATGGGTTTCCTTGGCATAGATGCCATTTTCCAGCAATTTTAGAGAAACTATATGTCCATCCAGACCGGGTTTATCAAACATTTCAAATGCTGTTAGTAGACCAGCACCTCTGCTCTCTTTAATCTTATCGGGAAATTCTGCTCGAATACTTTCAAAATGCCCGAGAAGTCTTGCACCCATGTTTCTGGCATTCTCAGCCAGTTTTTCATCAACCATGGCCTTAATGGAAAATACAGCCGTCACTGATGCCAGTGGGAAACCACCAAAAGTGGAACCCTCGGATCCTGGTGTCAATACATCAATGACATCTCTCCGTCCAGCCACAAATGAAACGGGCATAATCCCACCACCGGCAGCTTTGCCACAAGCCATGAGATCAGGTTTCACATTATAGAGCTGATGAGCAAAATGAGCGCCTGTTCTGGCGTACCCTGTTTGTACTTCATCAACACAGAAAAGAATATTGTACTGTTTACAGAGCTCAGCTACACGTGGCAGATAATCATCTGATGGCAGGATAACGCCTGCTTCACCTTGAATGGGTTCCACGATGAATGAAGCTATCTTGTCGCCCTTTTCTTTAAACAACGCTTCAAGGGCATAGGCATCATTAAAGGGGACTACCTCTATTCCAGGTAGAAAAGGACCAAAATCAGCTTTGGCAGTTGGGTCAGTTGAAGCAGAGACAGCGAAGAGAGAGCGACCATGGAAATTTTCAGCCGCAACCACAATGATGGCTTCATTGGCAGGTATACCTTTGACCCTATAACCCCAGCGTCGAGATAATTTGGCCATAAGTTCTGGAGCCTCAACTCCAGCTACCTTAGGTACTACCTTATCCATTTTGGTGATAGCTGTAGCAGCCATGAGAAAAGCCGCCATATACTTATGTCTGATTGAACGTGGAACGGTTGGAATTTTCTCATTCTGAAGATGTGCAATGACCGCATCCACAATAGTTTTGTTGAGCTGTCCCTGATTCACTGCTGAATAACAGCACAACCCATCTAGCAATTCTTCTTCGATGTAAGCCTTAACCCCTTCAGGATCAGGCTTGCGACATATTAAGGTTGAGCTGTCCTGCACATGGCTCACAACGACATTTTCAAGGGGGGCATAGTTCTGCCCACCTTTTTCTAATTCAATGGCTTCATGTTCTCCCGGACTGAGATCGCCAATACGAACGTTATTAATCGTAAGATCGTCACCGTAACCTGAAATTCTGATATCACTCATCTATAATACTCCTCATTATTGTGTAAAAATTGGTCCAGAGAAACCCTGTCCCAGTACGCATGACTCGTTTACTATATTTTTAAATCTAAAAGTAAGCAAGTAAGTTACAAACTGGGGGTCTAATACTCGACCAATTCCAAAGATCATTGTTGACAAGGCAACAAATGGGCCAAATGGAACTCTTCGCTGAGTAGAAAATCCTTTGAAGAAACCAACAAACACCCAGGTAAGAAAAGCCAGTAAGCTGGCCAGAAAAAATACATAAGCTGAAAGAATCCAACCCAACCACAAGGCCACTGCCAAACATAATTTGACATCACCCAAAGCCAGGGTTTTATCTTCGATACCATAGCGTTGAGGCAAGACAATGAAAAGGGATACAACCGCCGCGACACCCAGACCTATTAATGAGTGTCCAATACTCACTGTCCCTCTCATGATACCAAACACACCAATGGCAATGATGTAGACAATAAATGCGTTCGGAATGATCCATTTTTTCAAATCCATGTAGGTTACACCAATTAAGGCAAAGCATAGCACACTGATTTGAATTGCAAGTACGGGCTTCATTGCGCTGAATGCCCAAACGGTGAACACAAAGATGATAAACTCAAATAATGGATAAATACGTGGCGTTTCGTGTCCACATGCTGAACATTTTCCAGTAGATTGAGTTTCCGCATGGTTCCATTGATGCGGACCATGGGAATGGCACCGATACTTAAGTGTAGATCAGAAGATCCACTCTCCAGTGCGTAGCCAAGTAATTTGGTCTATCTTAGAAGGCATTGGGGTTACTCTTCTTCGTCGGAGCCGTAACCGGTGAATCTACCGTCATCAGTTGTATAGCGAACTTCGTGACTGGCACCCTGTTTCATTTCTTCTGTACTTAAAGCTGTGATTTCAGAGATACCATCACCACCACCAATAATGGTGAAGACCCATTGGCGCTTGGTAGCATTCTTCATCTGGATGTATTTAGGTTCCAGTTGTCCTTCAACATCATCTGGCCATTCGCCTCTGTCCTGATAATACATCTGGGCAGCATTCCAAATCGAACCAATGGCTGATTTAGCATCAGATGCGTAGGCACCTTTCACGTAGTTTTGGTAGATCGGGAAAGCTACCGCAGCCAGAATGGCAACAATAATAATAATAACCAATATCTCGATCAGCGTCAAGCCAGATTCCCGGGTTCTCAGGTTCTGTTTCATCTTCTCTCCTTAAAATATTATAATACAATGTACTCATTTTTAGCGGCGCAAGATACATGTGACACTAAGGACATTCAATTCGTACAGGATAAAAAAATGATAACAAGATTTTGATATATATCACACCTCATAAGACAGACTTTCCTTCTTCAAGCCAGAATTATCTCCGCGAAGGTATGATTGAGAGAAATTAAGCACCTCTGAGAAGCAGAAAATGAGTGCCCCAAAACATTGATCTAATGCGTTTTTTTACAGCCCTTTAAACGAGAATTCAGGCTATCTAAGCAAGCACGGCAATTACATCTATCCCCCGCAGCATGGGTGGTACTTCCTCCGATTTACCATTGATAACCTTGATAGAAGTCCAACTCAGGAAACCCCAAATTATCCCTTGTGTAATACTGAAGGTGAGTGGGATGAGCAGCATGGCAATAAAAGCATGAATGACGTTATCCATTTCGTTCCAGGCTATCTCGCGAACCGGCTTCATCATAAACACACCGAACAAAACAAGTGCATGTGCAGTCGCATACAAATTCAGTCAAAGAAAATCCAACGGTTGATATCATTTTGGATATTAATTGAGCTTTAACTAATATATTTCGCTCATTGACAACAGGTCAGCAGGGAGACTTTGGGTTTAACCATCAGATGATGATTCGAAGCCTACCCCCTGTCCAAAGACTACCGGAGTAAATCATAATGAACGAATGATGAAAATTCATCATTCATAATTTGAAATTCATAATTTGAAATATGGGGCCGTAGCTCAGTTGGGAGAGCGCTGCGTTCGCAACGCAGAGGTCAGGAGTTCGATCCTCCTCGGCTCCACTCGCCCCGCCACGGCGGGGCGACCGCGTCGAAGCTTCGATCGAAGCGAAGATGGGAGTCCCTGATCCAGCGCAGCGCCAAAGCCCTGAGTGATCATATATATCCTCACCTCCATAACATGGGTATTGATACCTCTGGCAAGGTGGCTCGATATTACTACTACCTCACACGTCAAACCGAGTATCTGGTATATCTTATTGAAGGAGCTTTTATGACAAATCCTGAGGAGGAGATGTTCTTGCTTTCAGAAGAAGGACTTGATGCATTGGCATTGGTTGCCTTTAAGGGTCTGGAAGAATTTCTGGAAGACAAAGCCGAGACACCATAGCAGATTTTTATTTCTTGCCATTAGCAATTAAGTACACACTTTTCCGGTTTTGAACTGCCAGCTTAACCTCTAGATTGTAGACCTGATCAAATCAGACTGATAGTATATTATAATTGAGATAAATGATTTAACGAGAGGAACGAATACCGATGTCACTTTTTAACCTGAGCTACAAAAGCATAAACGAACTTCCCGAGGGTCAAGAGGCCTTCATTTTCGGTATTTTTTCTGATTCTGGAGTCACGTCAAAATTTAAAGAGGCCCATCCAAAGCTCTCAAAAACGTTAACTCTTGCCATGGAGAATGGTGAATTCGAGGGTAAGCTAAATCAGGTTATTGTCATGTACTCCCCTGATTGTGAAACAGCCACCCGTTACATCGCAATCGGTCTCGGCGATACAGCAAAATATACTCCTGACTTCCTCCGCCAGGCCAGTGCGACTGCTGCCAAAAAATGTATCGAACTCAAACTGGGCACATTTGCCATCGAGTTTATGGGCGAAGACATTTTGGATAACGATGATGCACAAGCCTTAGCTGAAGGACTTGTCATGGGAAGCTACCGTTTCTTGAATTATCAGAAACAAGCTGATGATGCTTATGCTGGAATTCAATCAGTCATCGCGACTGCACATGCTAGCATCTCAGGTCCATTGGACTATGGAATGAAAATTTCGGGCGGTGTTGCACTAGCCAGAGATCTTGGCAACCATCCTTCAAACATTGCGACGCCTACCTATCTTGCTGACACAGCTGAAGCCATAGCCAAAAAAGGTGGTATGAAAACCACTATTTATAACCGGGAAGATTTCGAAAAATTAGGTTTTGGTGGAATCAGTGGTGTTGCACAGGGTTCAGACGTTCCACCTAAATTCATCATTATGGAATATATGGGTGGTGGTAAAGATGCTAAGACTTTAGGACTGGTTGGTAAAGGACTCACCTTCGATTCAGGTGGTATTTCAATCAAGCCATCTGCAGGAATGGATGAGATGAAATTTGATATGCTCGGTGGCGCAGCCGTCCTGGGAATTATGTCAGTTGTTGCTGAAACCAAACCCAATTTGAATATCATTGCAGTGGTCCCCTCTACCGAAAACATGAACGGTGGCGAGGCTTATAAGCCTGGTGATATCCTGACAGCCTATAATGGCAAAACAATTGAAATTTTGAATACCGATGCAGAAGGTCGCCTCATCCTGGCTGATGGCCTCGCATATATCACTGATAAGTATGAGCTGGATGGTGTGGTGGACTTCGCAACGCTGACCGGTGCAGTGGTTGTTGCACTGGGTCGCCGCTACAGCGGCATAATGACCAACGACCAGGAATTTGCTGACCAGCTGATCAAGGTTGGTGATAAAACTCAGGATCGTGTCTGGCAATTGCCTTTGGATGATGAATACGCTGAAGATATTAAATCAAAGATTGCTGATATAAAAAACCAGGGAGTTCTAAGAGAAGCTGGAACCATAACAGCTGGCGCTTTCCTTAAAGAGTTTGTTAAAGAAGGTACTTCCTGGTGTCATGTGGATATCGCTGGATCTGGATGGCTTAAAAAGGGTCGTCCCTACCTCCCAGGCGGACCTTCTGGAGCAGGTGTACGGCTCATTATGGAATTAATTAGAAGTTGGGAAAAATAAACTTTTGAGAACGTATCGTATAGCAGTTGACGGTATGGGTGGGGACAACGGTCCCAAAGCTGTTGTCGGAGGTGTCTGTAGGGCCTGTGAAGCTGGTGATCTTCAAATTCTACTTGCTGGTGATCAGAAAATTCTTGAAGCTGAATTAACTCATTTTCCAAAGGTCAGGAAATACATCGAGATCGTTGATGCTCGCCAATCCATTCCCATGGATGCCAAACCAAAAGAAATATTTAACAAGTATCCCCATTCTTCCATGATCAAAGCTGCCGAAATTGTTTCCACTGGTCAGGCTGATGCCCTCATCTCAGCTGGAAATACGGGTGCCCTCATTCTGGCAAGCGCTCAAAAGATTCCCCGTATCAAAACAGTCCACAGAACTGCCCTGGCTGCTGTGTATCCCACCAGTAATCAACTTAATCGCAAAGATATTTTTTCTCTCATCCTTGATGTAGGAGCCAATACAACCGTTGATCGTGATCATATGATTCATTTCGCACTCATGGGAAATGCTTATGCTCAGAAAGTTACTGGAATAGAAAGACCGCTGGTTGGACTATTGAATATGGGCTCTGAGAATAATAAGGGCGGTCCCAAATACGTTGAGGTCAACCGAATTCTGGAATCCCTCCCCCAGATCAACTTCTATGGTAATATTGAAGGCAGCGACCTCATGAAGGGCGTCGTTGACGTGGTGATTACAGAAGGATTTAAAGGAAATATTGCTGTAAAGACCATGGAAGGAATGGCTGAAGCTGCCATGGGATTAGGACGCATGGCCTTTCAGAAGAAACTTATCTGGAAAATCGGTATGATCATGCTCTCAGGTGGAATTCGCAAAGTCAAAAAAATTAGCGACTATCAGGAATATGGTGGTGCTCCTATCTTGGGACTCGAAAAATTAGTTCTGAAATGCCATGGTAAATCTACTCCTCGAGCCATTGACAACGCCATTAAGCTGGCCGTTAAATGTTCACGCGACGAATTGGTTGCTAACATGAAAGAAGCCATCAACGCTTTTGAGCAAGAATTTACTCATCCTGATTATGATCATATCACAGGCTATGATACCTAAACAATCCATTCAGCTTTTTGAAATAAATATTGATATCACCTTCCCCTGACTTAAAATTGATCGAAATTGAGTTAAGCAGATGAAAACAGCAAAATTGATATCAATATTAGCTCGATTGTTCTTTTTACTTGTCCTGGCAGGCATGCTCCAGGCTGGTCGTCCAGCCATCAGCGAAAACTCGGAACTTGCATCGTATGCCCAGGATTTGTATCGACAAAAGGGAATTAACATGTCACGCTCAGCGTTTGATTTGCAGAACAAAGAATCATGGGGCCGAGTGTTTATCATTCGAATTGTCAGTCGCAATACGACACTTTCAGATGATCTCCTCCAGGCATTTTTAGTTGGAGGGGCTGTTTCTCAACATGCCAAATCACCGATGAGCCAGATCGTGGTGATTGCTGAAGTCGAATTCAGTAACCGTAAAGCCATGGTACTCAGAGCTGATGGTACATGTTGTGAGAAGTTGTATAATAATAGAATGAGCGCAGAGGTCTTTACACAGGACTGTCTGCGAATGGAATAAAATTAGTAAACTGAGTGGAATATGAAAAAGGAGAATAGAATGTTCAAGAAATCAATGCTATTTATGGGTTCATTGTTGCTTATGGCATCTTCAGTCTTTGCAGGCAATCCCTTCGAAGTAAGCATCTGGTCAAGGTATGCAGAAGGTCTGGGTTGGGCAGTTGTTGCTTCAATCGGATTTTCAGTGGGTGTTGCCATCGCCCTGAAGGTTTTCGATTGGTTCTCATCAGATATTGAAGAATGGAAAGAGATCAAAAATGGCAATTGGTCAGTTGCTATGATTTTTGTTGCCATGATCGTTATGATTGGAATTTTGGTACACAAAGTTATCTAAACCATTTCCAAGAGATTGAAAAAAGGCTGGGTTTATCCCCAGCCTTTTTTTATGCTAGTTCTTCTTGAAGGGACTCAAGTTCTTCCAGCAACTCTAAATACTTTTCTTCCAGAACCGCCTTCTCATCCATGGCGGTTTGAATTTTTTCATATTCACTGGCGAGTGCGGGATCAACCAGGATATTATCTTGATGAGCAATAGCTAATTCACATTCCTCAATGAGCTGAGGGAGTTTCTTTAGCCTATTGGTCAACTTCTTCCTGGAGTGATAGTCTGTATTACCAGGTTTTGAGGATGTCTCTTTTGGGGCTCTCGATGGTTCTGTAGACACTTCTATCTGATCTTGATTTTTACGCCACAGATAATATTCATAATTTCCTGGAAAAATGCGGATGCGCCCCTGATCCACTTCAATAATGGTATTGGTCACTGCATTCAGGAAGTGTCTATCGTGAGAAATACATACCATGGTCCCGGTGAAGCTGGCAATAGCTTCCTGAACCACATCTCTTGATCGCATATCAAGGTGATTGGTCGGTTCATCCAGAAGAATGAGATCCGAAGGAGTTGAAAGCATTTTGGCCAGAGCTAACCGGGATACTTCCCCGCCACTGAGGATTTTAATTTTTTTATCCACTGTTTCACCTGAAAAAAGAAAGCTTCCCAAGTAAGTTCGCACCTCTGTGACTATCCATTTGGGATTCTCATTGGAAATTAAATCGTAGATGGAGTCTTCCATGGGTAAGGATTCGAACTGGTGTTGAGCAAAGTAGGCACTTTCTACACCCTCTCCCCAGACCAGGTTTCCCTCACTTAGGGGTTCTACATGTGCCAACATTTTCAGAAGGGTTGATTTGCCAGCACCATTGGGCCCCACAAGACCAATTTTCTGCCCCCGCTCAAGCGTGAGGTTCAATTGATTGAAAACCTCGAGCTTTCCATATGATTTGGCTGCCCCCTTAAATTCAGCCACTATTCTGGCGGATCTACCGGGTTGAGGAATGCGAACTGAAATACGGCTCTGTTCACCTTCAGGTGGCAGTATTCGCTCCAATTTCTCAAGCTTTTTAACCCTGCTTTGAACCTGACTCGCCTTAGAATCCTTATATCTGAATCTTTCAATGAATTGTTGCGTCTCAGCTATCATTTTCTGTTGATTCCGATAAGCTGCGAGTTGTTGATCAATCCTGAGCTTTTTCTCCTCGACATATTTGCTGTAATTACCAGCATATATCTGAATGGACATGTGATCGATTTCAAATATTTGATTGATGGTCTTATCCAGGAAAGTTCGATCATGGCTGATCAAGACCAGGGCTCCCGACCATTCTTTTAAAAAGGTTTCCAACCAGATCAGGGATGCCAGGTCAAGGTGGTTTGTGGGTTCATCCAGTAGCAGGATATCGGGATGTTTAAATAGAAGTTTCGCCAGTGCAACTCGCATTCTCCATCCACCACTGAATTGATCGAGAGGAACCTTCATCTGCTCAGGAGTGAATCCAAGGCCTCCCAGAACCTTTTTGGCCTCCGATTCCAGACTCCAGCCATTGAGCCGCTCAAATTCAGCCTGTACTCGGCCCAATTTGTTTAAAAGCTGTTCATTGTCAGGTTCCTGGGCAATCTGCAGGGATAATTCTTCAATCTTAACTTCCAACTCACCGACTTCAGGTATCTCGTTCAAAACCTCATGCAGAATGGTCTCTTCAGAAGAAGCGGTGATTTCCTGAGGTAAATATCCAATAGTGACTTTTCGATCTACCTGTATCTGTCCCTTGTCTGTATCTTCTTCACCTACAATCATCCTGAGCAGGGTGGTTTTTCCCGAGCCATTGGCTCCTACCAGGCCTACTCTGGAACCTCTTTTAATCACCAGATCCAGAGCCTTGAACAAGGTCTTGTCAGGATAGGTTTTGGTGATATTGTGAAGATTGATCATGGCAAAAATTTATTTGGGCAAATCATACTTTCGCTTATCGACTTCTTCGTGTTCCCGATAGAGTGTGAGAACATGACCGATGAGACTCACAAATTGCGCATGAGATCCTTCCTGGATTTCATCAAGGAATTTTTCCTTTTCCTCTTTAAAGGCGATGAACTTCACCTTCACCATCTCATGGCTATTCAAGGCTGTCTCAATACTCTGAATTGATTGTGTAGTAACACCAGCCTTCCCTATTTGAATCACAGCCTTCAGAGGGTGAGCTTTTGATTTTAAGTATTTTTTTTGTTTTGAGCTAAGTGCTTCCATTTTATTCCTTATCCCCTGCTTACCCTCGAATTGGCATATTGGGCACAACAGGTCCTTGAGTCTTTTCCGGTGATCTCCGCAAAAAGTCATTAATTAATAGGTGGTAGAAACTTACACCCACAGCATACATAGCTGCAGTAATAAGAAAAATTTGATAATATTCTAACTCGAGATGTCTAAGCATCTGAAAAATTTTCGCACTGATGAACCAGGATGCGCTCCAGATGCTTGAGCTCATGGCTGAAATCAATTCCTGATTTCGTGGACCAACATATTTCATTCCCAGCTCGCTGGTCATTGGACCTGCCATATTCATGAAGGGTTGACGCATCATGAAGGCAGCAATAGCAACATAAAAAGCCCAAGAATATGCCTGAGCGAGTTGTGTCATAGCCAGAATCACGAGAAAAAGAATAGCCAGGGATTGAGGAATCAGGATCGCAACCCTGAAGCCAAACTTGCGGCGAATAATGGGGATGAATAGCGTCGATAGAAATACAATCAATGCAGTTCCAGCGCCAATGAGACTGAAAGTGTCTGAATCCACTTTAAAAACACTATTGAAAAATAAATTGACGAAAGGAATCGTTAACCCGGCGCCAACGGCTATCAAGAAATTTGGGAAGAGCACCCGACCTATCAATTTCCAATCGTAGTCTGACCTCAGCACTTTTAAATTGTTGAAAAAACTACTTGAAATCGAACGAGGCTTGGCCTCTTTCATTTGTATCACCAGTAGAAACGATAGTGAGCTGATTGCAATGATCACCAGCATGATATGAAATTCATCCAGGGGGATGGTCACCCCTCCAATTACAATGGCATTCATGCGAGAGAGAAGATTAATCAATGAGCCCGAGACGATTGTGGCCAGAGACCAGGTCGAAAAATTCAAGGAGATCGCCTCTGACACTACCTCCTCAGGTGCAGAACGCATAATATATGGTAAGCCACAGACATTGAGAATCATGAACGAGATGCCCCATAGAACGAAACCTAATGTGATTCTGGCCTCATTACCTCCCTCAATGGAGAGAAGTAGGAACAGACTAAAAAGAGGAACCAGAAGACTCGCTGTAAGAAAGAAGGGTTTGAGAGCCTTCCCTTTAATAAAAATGCCTAGGGGGAAGGCAAAAAATAAAATCCCTAAGAAACGAAATGAATTAAACTGAGCTATACTTTCGTCCGCATAGCCTTTTTTGCGAAGATAGATATTGAGAATGAGGATAAAGGCAGCATTGATCATATGGATGAAGAATGCTGCTGAGACCATCAACAGAATCGATCGGGGTATCTTACGATATCGATTTAGGAAGTTCATATTTTTAGGAGGGCATACTTATTTGGGATTCCCCGGTTCACCCTTGGTTTGAGCGACACTAAATTGACTTCGGGGACCTTACCCTAAGACCGTCATAATCACAGTTATGACATTGGAATCGACGAATTTTTAATCTGAATACAAAGCCAAATATCCTTTGGAAGAGGTTTCTGTGAACCAAGACAAGATCACCACCACACTCAGGACATTCAGTTAACTCAGAGAGGATGGAAATTGACTTCTGTCTTACACGCGATACCAATAAATTAAAAGCAATGAATATCAATGTTGTGCCAACAATATCTGAGGTTTCATATTCTTCGGCTCTACCCAATAAAGTACTGACTAAATGGCTAATCCCTTGAGTTACATACTGAAATCCAGACACAACCCCATCGAAGACATACCGTTTAATTTCCATCTCTTCAAAAAGAAGAAATACCCCGAAAAAGAATATAATACCAATCATAATCTCGGCACTAAACTCACGAATAATAGATTTTTCGAATCGCTTACTCTTTTTTCTGTGGCGGTGTTGCTTTTCAGGGACATCCATACATTCATTTTCCTCATTCAATATCTAACCTGTGAAACTAAATCAATCCCCTTCTCAATACACCCAAAATATTGTTCATCATTTTGCATTGTGATTCCTCGTCATAAACAATCCTACCCTCTCTAAATTGCATTGAAATACCACTTTATCAATTTATCTTAGCCTATGTCTTCAGACGCTTCTCCACAAGTATCGCTTCGGTACAAATTTAAGATGGCCGATGCCAGATCCATCGAATTTGAGGTCCTGCTCAGCGCAGATAGGCTGGCTTACCAAACCTTGTCCCATGCAGAAAAGCCTTCCTGGACAGACCTGGGATTTCACATGTGCGAAGGTTGTAAGCTTGCGGAGACTGGTGTGAATCATTGTCCAGTAGCTGTCAACCTGCAGGATATCGTTACAACCTTTAAATCAGACGTATCTTATGACATCATTGATCTGAGTATTGAAACAGCGGAGCGAACTTATTCCAAGGAGAAGGTCTCCATGCAGAGTGGGCTGAGTTCCATTCTCGGTATCATCATGGTGACCAGTGGGTGCCCCACCCTTGACCATTTAAGGCCCATGGTTGCAACCCATTTACCATTTGCCAGTATTGATGAATCCATTTACAGGGCGATGTCAATGTATTTGCTAGCTCAATTCGTAAGGGCTAAAAATGGATTGGAACCCGATTGGACGCTCAAGGGTTTGAGCGGTATCTATGCAGAAATAGATGAAATCAATATTAGTATGGTAAAACGACTCCAGGCAGCCACTGAGGAAGATGCAAGCTTGAATGCCGTTGTCATTCTAGATTCATTTGCAAAGTTAGTCCCCATGAGTATTGTTGGATCATTTGGCGGCATGGAAAATTTATTCTGGCCCTACTTGCAGGACGATCCCATCTCCTGAAATTCATACTTCATTGATCCCTGATTCTTATTCAACCAGTTGTAAACCAGATTCGCCCGATCAAGCAAAAAACGTGGTTCGTCTTCTTTGACATTTGAACCAGAAATTCTTGCTGAATCTGATGTCGAATATTTGGGAAACCACCTCAGGTTACTTCCAATCCTTTCATTTCAATTGAATATGATCTGGGTCGATCAAATAGATGGAAATTTTTATGATGAGATATAGGCGATGCCGGCAATCTGGATCTTTCATGGTTGCCGGGTACAATAAACATGTGGATTCCGCGCTCTAAAAGAGGAAACAATGGTTCATAGGTTTTTTGGATTACGGAAAGCGGGATTTTTGAACGAAAAAATACATCACCTCCATGGACCAAAGCATCTACCCCCTCCTCCTGCGATTTATTCTTGGCCGAATGGGAAAATCAAAACCGAGGTGAGAATCTGAAAAAAAGAGGACTTTTATCATTTGGCGAAAATATCAATCCCGATCAATTAAATTAAAAGTGAGGGTAAATTGGGTTCCCTTCTCATGGCGTATATCTATAATCCCGCCCAATTGCTCGGTCAGAATTCTCACAATGCGCAAGCCCATGGATTGAGTCTCTTCAAAAATCAAGTCTTTGCCTAAGCCAATACCATTGTCTCTGATCTCAATGTAAGCCTCACTATCACCTGTATACCTTGCTGACACCCATATATCACCTTCTCGATTATCTGGGAATGCATATTTCATGGAATTTGTCACCAATTCATTCACGATCAACCCACAGGGGATAGCTTTGGAAATATCCAACCTGATCTCTTCAATTTTTTGATGAATATGAATACGATTGGTGTCTATCTTATAAAAATTATTGAGTTCAATAATCAGGGCATTGATATAATTTCCAAAATCTACCGCTGCCATTCGTTTAGATCTAAAAAGCTTATCATGAATCAATGCCATGGTTCTAATTCGGTTTTGAGTCTCTCCGAAAATTTTATGCAAGCGCTCATCATTAACATAATCCGCCTGAATATTGAGCAGACTGATGATGACCTGCATGTTGTTTTTAACACGATGATGAACCTCGCGGAGGAGGAGCTCCAACTCCCGTTCTGCTTCGATCACATTTGAAATGTCCCAAATAATTCCAGTGAAGGATATAGGCTTTCCGTTCGCATCTCTGTTGATAGTGCTATAATCACTAACCCATATATAACTTCCATCTTTCTTTTGCAATCGGTAAGGGGCAGTATCAAAGGCACTCCCGCCCCCATCCAGGCCGGCTCGTGTATTTTCTCGCACTTGCTCTAAATCATCAGGATGAATAATTTTGGTGGGCACCATATTATCACTCATGAATTCTTCAACCGTGTAGCCCAGAATTTTTTCCACATTTTCACTTACGTATAGCAACGGGTCCTCAGCAGAGTAGCCCCATTTGAGAATCATGATAGGACCAGCCATGAAAATTCTGCGCTCTTCCAGTTGAGCCTTCTGAAGTTTTTGTTTGTCCAGCTCAGCGAGATAGGTATCAGTCATATCTTCCATATTTGCCTGAGCGCCTATGACTTGACCCTCTGCATCCAGGACAGGTGAAATAATGAGCTTGAAATGCAGATTTTTGCCCCAATTCGATTCGTATTCCCCAGCAAATGATACGATTCTGTTTTCGGCTATCGTTTCCTGGAATTTCTCTGCAATACCAGCCTTTATGAGAGGTTGGAATTTGAACATATTGAAGCTTTGAGTTGCTTCCCTGGAGGGGGAACCAAGCATATCAACCATGCGTTGATTGACTTCCAGTATATTTCCATCAAGACCAATTCTCAATATCCCGGTTGGGGAATATTCAACTAAACTACGAAGACGCCGTTCCTTCTCAACGGATTCTCTCTGAGACACCTGGAGTGCTGTGATATCATAGATGTATCCCAGGATTCCTATGGCCTCCCCTGCTTCATCACGCTGGATATAGGCATAATCCTGAACCCAGATATAATCTCCATTTTTACACTTCAAACGGTAGGGATGGGCCAACATAATATCTGAACCATCAGCGATGATGGATCGAATATGGTTTTGTAGCTCCGCCCTATCCTCTTCATGAACGAGATCAGCATAAAGGACATTACCGTCTAGAAATTCAGAAGCATCATAGCCCAACAGATCTTTCACATTTTCCGAAATGTTGATCAATGATTCCTTCCCACTCATCGGCCACTGAATTAAGACAACAGGTCCGCTAAAAAAGATTTGCCGTTCCGCCAGTAGTTCCATTTCCTTCGTTTTGAGTTCTGAGATATCATCTACCACCCCATCAATAAACAGGTTTCGGCCCTCAGTGTCCTTGACTAGAACGGATGAGACTCGTCCAGGGAAAACGGAGCCATCTTTCCTCTTAAATGATATTTCCCGCTCTCGAAATTTCCCCCTCAATATGAGTTCTTCTCTCATCTTATCCCTATCACTGGGAATCTGATAAAAGTCCAGGAGAGGTACGGATTTAAGTTCAGCCTTATCCTGGTAGCCAAACATTTTCATGAAGGCAGGGTTCACATCAATTATTGAAGATGAATCTTCCAGATTCGTGCGAAACACAGCCGTATTCAGATTGTCCAGAATGGATGTTGTATTTCCATCAGCAAACGTATGATTTGACTTCATCGGGATCTCACTTTTTTCAAGTCATGCAAAAGAATTTATAGAACTATACATAAGATATTAAAGATCAGCACTCAAGCGAGATTGAAGTAGTGAAATCTCTCCCATAGATGGAGAAAGGATATTCTTGAGGAATCGAATGGAAAATCGTTCACATCTTCTGTAAATCATTTAGGTTACCAGCATGGAGCCACAATATTTCATAAGATCATGGCCTACCCTCTGGCTGTGGATGCAGTATCTGAATGACCAGCTGCAAGGTCGCAAGCTGGGGCTGACCTACACCTACCGCAAAGGGCGCCTGGATATTCAATTCCTGGATCGAGATGATGTTTTCTTACTCTCATGGGAAAAAAAGGGCAACCAAGTCACAATCACATCTTCACCGTCGCCCTCTCTCCCCCGCAAGAGAGTGGCAGTACTTCGGAATATGCCCTCTCACGCAATTGTGAGAGATATTCAAATTCATTCTCAGGATAGATTGTTGAAAATCAACTTGACCAATAGTGATGAACTTATTCTTGGATCCTACCCCGGTGCGAATAATGTCTTCTACCTCTCAGGAGAATCTCTCCAGGAAAGTTTCCTGAAGCAGGATGGGCTTCCCCCATATACTGACAGTTGGCTATCCCCGACTGACGAGCTGCCCCAATCCATTCCAGGCGAGAAGGTGACACACGCTCAGCTCATGGCAGGCAAAGCAGGTCTTTCAATAAATTGGGGAAAATCAATAATCAACTTTGGACTTACAGAGGATCAATCTGTATTGAACATTAGTGAACTTATTGTTGATGTATTGAAGCATGCCCATAAGCCCAAAGAAACGACAACAGCCTCTCTCCAGAAGACAGCACGAACTGTACTGAAACGCTGGAAAAGCAAAGCCTCTAAAATTGAACTGGAACTGGCTGAAGCCAGAACCTGGCCTGAGCTCCAGCAAAGACTTCAGCTGCTGCAAATTGGCATGGGAATGGGATTGAAGAGTTCAGATGGTCAGTTGAATATCCCGACAGAGTTTTCACCAACCGAACAGAGCATTTCCATCCCAGTTGAAGAAGGTGTCCCCCTCAATCAAATCATAGAGGCCACCGCAAAAAAAATCCGCAAATTTCAAGGGAAACTCATCCAATTGGGAAAGATTCGAACCTCGGTTCAGTTGGATATTCTGGCTCTGGTAGAAATTTTGGAAACGCCAGAAGATAAGCGCTTGCTGAGTTTTCTTCAAAAGCATGGTGAATCGCTTGATCGTGCTGGCAAACAGCAATTGGAGCGCAAACCTTATAAGAAGTATAAGTCACCAGGTGGATTTGATATTTTGGTCGGTCGCAGCTCACAAGACAATGATGCACTCACCTTTAAAGTAGCCAACAAAAATGATTGGTGGTTTCACGCACGGCAAATCAGGGGATCTCACGTTATCCTCCGCACAGGGAGCCAAGCACCACAACAAGTCGATATTAAGGCCGCGGCAGAGCATGCTGCTTTGAATTCCAAGGCCAAGCATTCAGGCGTTGTGGTGGTCCAATATTGCCAGCGCAAACACCTCAGTAAACCCAAGGGATCGCATCCTGGAGCTGTTCTGGTCCAGCAGGAACATTCCATTACTATTAATCTGGATTAAATAGTTATCTAGCTGGTTAGGAACATCAAATCAGAGCTGATCTCATCAGTTAAAGCCCACCCTGCTCTGGTGATCATCAAATGGCCATCCGAGACAATGATTTTATCAGCCCATTTCTGGAGCACGTCTTGTCTTGTGTGAAGAAGATTCTCATTATAAATATTTGAAAACTCAGACAGGTTTAAGCCCTGCGCAAGTCTTAAGCGGGTCAGTATCATCTCATTTCGAGCCATGAAGGGTGTAATGATTTCTGAATCTGCTTCACCGGAACCAGTCTCCTTCACCCCTGCCATATAGCCATCCAGGTTACGGATATTCCATGCTCTACGCCCCTTGAAATAGGAATGAGCAGCTGGTCCAAAGCCCAGATATTCTACACCTGTCCAATAATTCAGATTGTGGCGGCATTCATAACCAGGTCTGGCATGATTTGATATTTCATAGTTGGGATAGCCAGATTTTTCAAGATAGTCCCTCCCCCAGTCATACATCCCCATATCAACTGTCTCTTCCAGCATCCTTACGTGTCCAGCGTCAACCCATCTGTGTAGGGCCGTACCTTCTTCCACCGTCAATGAATACGTGGAAATATGCTCAGGTTGCATGCTGACAAGTTGCTCAAGATCTCCCACCCACTCATCCCGGGTCTGGCCGGGAACAGCAAAAATCAAATCTGCACTTACATTTACGAACCCTGCGAATCTCACATCATCGTAGGTTGAGAAACTCTTTTCTGCAGTATGAATGCGACTCATAAAGGTGAGCAGATGAGGTCGAAAACTCTGCATGCCAATACTTATCCTGTTGATACCCAATTTCTTATATGCCTTGAGATTCTCCAGACTTGCTTCACCAGGATTGATCTCCATCCCGATTTCCATATCCTCACCAAGATTGCAGAGGTTCAAAAGCGAAGTCATCAATTGTTCCAGTTGACGTGGTTCTAGTAGGTTGGGTGTTCCACCACCAAAAAAAATGGTATCTATGTAATAACTAGACAAATCATGGCTATGTTTTTTCTGCTCAATTTCGTTTAGAATACTTTTTAGATAGCCTGGAATGGAGAGCTCTCGTCCCACGATGGAATAAAAATCACAATAGGTACATTTTGCCTTACAGAAAGGCACGTGAATATATAGGGAGAGCGGTTTACGGTCATGTATCATGGCAGAATGTAGGGTGAAATATTGTGATTCCAATTTCAGCCTCATAATATTCTTCCAGACCACATCGTTTCCTTTTGCATGAGGGGTACTCAAGTTTACTTTGCGTTGCAAGATGAATGCTCACCATCTAACCTGCCGATTCTTCCCCCAAAGCTTACAGCCTACCCTTTCGAACCTGCAGTTTGATGGAAATGCCCCTATCGATCAACAATTAAAGCAAACCATGATTTAAGAGGTTCACCATGCGAAAATATAATACCTGGGAAGCCATAACTTTTGATGATGTCCTGCTGGTACCAGCTCAATCAGATGTATTACCCAACGATGTAGATGTGTCAACTCAACTCACCAGATCAATTCGATTAAATATCCCTCTCATGTCGGCATCCATGGATACGGTGACTGAATCTCGCATGGCTATTGCCATGGCCAGAGTTGGTGGGATTGGAATCATACATAAAAATCTGACTCCAGAGCAGCAAGCTTTGGAGGTCGATAAGGTCAAGCGCTCCCAGCATGGTGTTATTACCGATCCTTTCTCACTCACACCAAAGCACACAGTCGGTGATGCCGCAGATCTCATGGCACGCTACCATATTTCAGGTGTGCCTGTTGTAGTAGATGACATACTGCTGGGTATCATTACCAATCGGGATATTCGCTTTGAAGAAGATTTCACTCGCCTGATTGCCGATGCGATGACTAAAGATAACCTGATCACCGGGAATGAATCCACCACGCTCAAGCAGGCTAGCGCTCTCATGAAGCAATACAAAATTGAAAAATTGCCCCTTGTGGGAAAAAACAATACGCTAAAGGGTTTGATCACTATCAAGGATATTGAGAAGGCTGTTGAATTCCCGCATTCTGCAACGGATTCCAATGGTCGTTTACTGGTGGGGGCAGCAGTTGGTGCCCGAATTGAATCTCTGGAACGTGTTGAAGTTCTCATGCATACCGGTGTAGATGTCATTGTGGTTGATACTGCTCATGGTCATTCTAAAAATGTAACTACTATTGTTGAAAAGATTAAATCCAGCTATCCTGATATTCAGATCATTGCCGGAAATGTTGCCACTGCGGAAGCAACCAAAGCCCTTATCGGAGCAGGAGCTGATGCAGTTAAAGTTGGAATCGGACCAGGATCAATCTGCACCACGCGTATCGTTGCTGGTGTGGGTATGCCCCAAATTAGCGCTATATCAAATTGCGCCGAAGAAGCCGATAAACATGGTGTCCCCATAATTGGTGATGGTGGCGTCAAATTTTCCGGGGATATTCCCAAAGCAATCGCTGCTGGAGCATCCACCATTATGATTGGTGGGCTGTTAGCCGGAACAGACGAAAGTCCAGGTCACAAAGAGTTTTTCCAGGGTCGCGCTTACAAAGTTTATCGTGGAATGGGTTCGATTTCAGCGATGAATGCTGGTAGTGCGGATCGCTATTTCCAGGAATCTACCCAGAAACTCGTACCAGAGGGTATTGAAGGTCGTGTTCCCTACCGGGGAGCTATCAAAGATGTGGTTTACCAACTTATTGGTGGATTACGGGCAGGCATGGGATATTGCGGAACTGCAAATATTAATGAATTGCGTAAAAATGCTCAATTCGTGAAGATTAGTGGTGCTGGTTTAAAAGAGAGCCATCCCCATGATGTGCAGGTAACAAAAGAGGCCCCCAACTACGGCGCCGATATTTAAAATAATTGAAAAGTTTTCTAAACCATTTGTTTCAACAGGAGAAAGCATGAAAAACACCATCGTTGTTGGTGCTCAGTGGGGTGATGAAGGTAAAGGCAAGCTGGTCGATGTACTGGCAGAGCAAAGTGACCTGGTTGTCCGTTTCAATGGAGGCGGAAATGCAGGACACACCGTGATGCATGCTGGTGAAACCTATAAATTTCACTACATGCCTTCAGGGATGCTTCACAACAAACAATGTATTTTGGGAACTGGTGTGGTTATTAACCCCAAGGATCTTCTGGAAGAAATCAAATCATTTACTGACAGTGGTCATACTCCGAAACTGAAAATCAGCGCCAGAGCCCATGTGATCTTCCCTCATCATCAGCTCATTGATGCCAAGGAAGGCGGCAAAATTGGAACCACCGGGCGTGGAATCGGTCCTGCCTATTCTCAAAAGGCTTCCCGCATTAATCTGAGAATACTCGATATCATTGCTGATGACGCAGTTGATCGCATTCAGAAATCGCTCAGGGATGTAAAAGCTATTCTTATCACGGATGGCATCTTCAATGATTCAGAATATCAAGATTACTGCAAGACTGTGTCGCAGGAATACGCATCCTATGGAGCTGAAATCAAAGCCTTCGTTACCGATACTGAAGATTTAGTACGTGTGGCCACTAAATCAGAATTGCAGGTTCTATTTGAAGGAGCTCAGGGAACCTTACTGGATATTAACTATGGAACATACCCCTATGTAACTTCAAGCTCCGTGCTGGCAGCTGCAGCCTTTGTAGGTGGCGGTGCTATTCCTGGTGTCCCCATCAGAATTTTAGGTATCACCAAAGCATATACTACCCGTGTTGGTGAAGGTCCCTTCCCTACTGAGCTTGATGGTGATGCAGCGATCAACTTGAGAGAGGCTGGTCATGAATATGGTGCAACAACGGGGCGTCCCCGCCGGGTTGGACATCTTGATCTCTATGCTCTGAGATACGCCATTCGTATATCAGGTATTCAGGAATTGGCTATGACCAAGATTGATACACTGGCACTGGTGGATGGCGTGAAAGCCTGTACCGGATATAAAATTAACGGGAAGGAGATTGACTACTTTCCTGCGGATGCTCCAACTCTGGAACTGGTAGAACCCATTTATACAGATATTCCAAATATTGATGATCTCAGTAAAGAGGAATGGCTCAAACTGCAGGGAAAATCCAAGGTAGATCTTCCGGAGAGTATCCAGAGCTATATCAAATTTATCGAAGATTTCGTGGAAATACCCATCACCATTCTCTCACATGGACCAGAAAGGAATGAAACCATTGTCTTCTGAAGCACTTTTCAATCTATCACCCCTTGATGGTCGTTACGCTAATGACCTTCAGGAAGTACAGGACGCCTTTTCTGAGAGTCGTCTCATCCTTGAACGCATCCATGTTGAAATGGTCTATCTGAAAGCCTTTCTCAAAGCCACCGGTCGTGAGGATTGGTGGAAAGAAAGCTATATGTCCATTTACACAGGAATTGACACCAAGGATTTGAAAGCTGTCAAGGAGATTGAGAGTCGGACAAAACACGATGTGGCTGCTGTGATAGAATTTATCAAGGGTAAGCTTCCGGAAAAAGTAAGACCCTACGTCCATTTCGGTCTTACTTCTGAAGATGTAAACAACCTCTCCCATGGTCTGATGATAGTAGCTGCCCGAGATATTCTCCTCAAGCATCTCAAAGATCTAATCAAGGAACTGTCGGGAATAGCAAAAGACAATCGTGATCGACGCATGATCGGTCGCACTCATGGAGAAGTTGCGACCCCTACCACCATGGGCAAGGAGCTGGCACTCTATAGTCTCAGATTTGCAAAAATGTACGCTGAATTGAAATCCATGAACATTCAGGGCAAAATTCTCGGTGCTACCGGTAATCTGAATGCTTTCGTGGGTACTTATCCAGATGTAGACTGGTTTGAACTCACCCGTGAAGTGGTGGAAGAGCTGGGTCTGGAGCATACGCTATTCAGTTTGCAAATCATGCCCGGGGATACCTATGCAACGCTGCTAGATTCTGTAAAAAGGCTGAGTGGTCTTCTGATCGACTATGACCAGAATATCTGGACCTACTTTATGCTGGCTTATTTATACCAAAAGGCAGATGCCTCATCTATCGGATCCTCGACGATGCCACACAAGATCAATCCAATTAAATTTGAAAATTCTGAGGGAAATGCACAGCTTGCAGAAAGTCTGCTGACCTTTTTCAGTCAGAAATTCATGAAAACCCGTCTTCAAAGAGACCTGACAGATTCGACGGTGAAGCGGAATATTGGAACTGCTTTTGGACATATGGTTTTAGCCGTTATCTACGCCACTCGTGGGACCAAAGACATTCTCATCAATGATGCCAAAATGGATGAAGAGCTGGCAAATAATGGACAATTCTTTTCTGAGCTCATACAACTTGTTGAGCGTGATCGAGGTGCCTCAGATGGCTATGATCACTTGAAAAAGCAAACTCGTGGTAAGAGAATGAGTTATGATAAGATGGTTCAGATGATGACTGAAGCCGGCATTGAGGCTGAGACCATTGAAACCTATGTCAAGGGGTTGACCGGTGAGATCTGTGACAAGGCTCTTGAAGAGGTCAAGCGTCTGATATCCTAAGGGTTTTTATGAACTCTGCCTCAGTGTGGGCTGAAGCCCTTTTCACCCAGTCCTTCTTATCCCGCCCTGAAGGGCAGAGCAATTAATTACACAATCCTGAAACCAGTTATGCAATATATTACCCTGGCTTTTAAGCCAGAGGTTCTTTATTACACAAAATTTGAAGGGGTTTTAACCCCAACGGGTTCTTGGCAACACCAAAATCTGGTTAAAAAGATTCACTGTCAGCTTAGGTTTTATAGTCTACGATGACCGCTTTTGTTGTGACTTTGTGTAGAGCTTCAACGACACGACGATGCTCAGGATGTGTTCCATAGACCTTGAACGCCATTTCATCGGCAAAGGTTGAGATTAAGACCATATCCATTGCCAGCTCAGAATCCCTGATATTCAAGCCAACTTCATAATCCTCGATCTCAGAGATGAGTGCTGGAAGTTCCTCCAGCAATACTTTCATCTTTTTCAAATTAACGGCTTTTTTCTCTTCGGCGAATTCCCAGGATACAACATGTTTAAACATGGCTAGCTTCCAATATCCTTTCTGATCGTTTTTCCATCAAATTGAATGAGTTCAGCATTTTGATAAGATTGTGATAAGGCTTCAGCTACTGTTTTTGCTCTCGAGGTAACATTTAGGACTCTTCCACCAGAAGTTACAATTCTACCATCTTTTTTAGAAGTCCCAGCATGGAATACAACAGAAGTTTTGACGCTGTCTAGTCCTGATATGGGTAGTCCCTTTGGATAGGCTTCAGGGTAGCCCTGAGAAGCTAAAACCACTGTTGCAGCCGCACCACCGTCCCACTTCACGTCGATTTCAGACAACCTGTCATCGATGACAGCGTCTAAGATGTCAAGCAGATCGGTTTCAAGACGTGGTAAGATCACCTGCGTTTCTGGATCGCCAAAGCGAACATTGTATTCCAACACCTTTGGACCAGATTCGGTGAGCATAATTCCGCAATACAGAATGCCCTTGAACGGTCGTCCTTCCTGACGCATGCCTTCCAGAGTCGGTTCAATGATATTCTCCATACAATATTTTTCGAGTTCTTTATCATAAAGTGGATTCGGAGAGATCGCACCCATTCCACCGGTGTTGAGTCCGGTGTCCCCTTCACCGATCCGTTTGTAATCTTTGGCTGAAACCATGGGTACAGCAGTGTGGGCATCTACAAAACAGAGCATTGAAAGCTCGGGACCCGTCATGAATTCCTCAATAATGATTTCATCTCCGGCATCTCCAAAGACTCTATCTTCCATCATATCTCTCACACCCTGTTGAGCCTCTTCTCTTGAAAGCGAGATCAGTACTCCCTTCCCGGCGGCAAGACCATCTGCTTTGATTACAATGGGGTAGGTTGTATTGCTTTCTAAAAAATCCAACGCTTTGCCAGCGTCAGTAAAACGGTGATATTCAGCTGTAGGAATTTCATATTTGTAAAGGAGTTCTTTGGTAAAAACTTTACTACCCTCTAGGATGGCAGCCCTAGCATTGGGACCAAATATTCGTAAGCCAGCACTTACAAATTTGTCTACTATTCCATTTACCAGAGGAACCTCGGGACCAATCATGGTCATCCCAATATCATTGTCCCGAGCGAAGGCTAATAAGCCAGGGATGTCCCCATCGGAGAGGGGTAGATTCGTTGCAATGCTTGCAGTTCCAGCATTTCCTGGAGCACAAAATACCTCATCTACCTTGGAACTTTGAAGCAGTTTCCAGACCAATGTATGCTCACGACCACCACCACCTACGACCAATACCTTCATTTACAAATTCCTCATTTATGAACTATTTTCAATCTTTGCTTGAGGCTTCAATATAATCTTTTCAACACTGGGTATAAAAAAAAGGAGGACAATTTGTCCTCCCCATTTTTTAATAATTCACTTGATGTGGATCAATAACTTAGATAATTAATCTTTATCTTCGCCACCCTCGTGATCTTTTTCACCTTCAGGTTCGACAGCGTGCTCACCTTCTGCATGCTCTGCTTTCGCTTTACACTCTGCAGTACAGGCTTCGGTACAGACATGATCTGCATCATGTTTTTCCATATGGACGGCTTTGCACTCAGCTTTATAGGCTTCTGAGCATTCGTGTTCTTTGGCCATGGCATCAGCTGAATGATCACAAGCTTCTGTGCAAACATGGACTTGGGCCATCGCTTTATCAGCTGAGTGATCGCAAGCTTCTGTACATACGTGAGCCCCTTTTGATGCACAAGCCTCTTCCTTTGATTCACAGGCTGAATCATCAGAAGTGCATGCTTCTTTATGTGCACAGCTCATGAGCACAAACATGGAAACTATTAAAACACCGAGTAACTTTTTCACAAATTTTCTCCCTTAAGAATTGAATGTCATCTGAATACTTTTTGTATCCTTGACAATATCAATTCTATACAGTGGAATTCAATGACAAAACCAAGTAATTCTGTCGTCCCGGCTACAGTTTTAGTGTTTGAAGTGCCGCATCCCAGTAAACACCATGGAAATGCCATTTTTGTCGCAGGCTGCGATAGAGTCTTCATCTCTCACAGATCCACCTGGTTGAATAATAGCAGTAACTCCTGCTGTATGGGCTTTTTCCACTGAATCAGAGAAAGGAAAAAATGCGTCGGATGCTAATGATGATCCTTCTGTGGGACTCTTGCTTCTGTCCAAAGCATTATCCACAGCCCAGATACGACTGGTCTGACCTGCACCAACACCCTGGGTAGCACCATCTTTTACAACCACGATGGCATTTGATTTGGCATGTTTTACAACCTTCCAGGCAAACTTTAAATCTGCCCATTCCTGCTCAGTGGGTTGTTTCTCAGTCACGACCTTATAGTTTTCATCATCCATGGCATGATGATCGGCTTCCTGGATCAGTAGTCCCCCATCAACCTTCTTATAGAAATAGGGTTCTGGTGAAACAGGATTCATAATATCAGCCAGTTGGAGGAGACGTAGATTCTTCTTTTTCTTCAGGATAGCCAGGGCTGCTTCGGAATAAGCTGGGGCAATCACGATCTCGAGGAAGATTTTGTTCATCTCCACAGCTGTTGCTTCATCAACTTCACCATTGAGGACAACAATACCACCAAAGATAGAAACTGGGTCTGCCTTGTAGGCCCGCTCATAAGCGCCGAACAGAGTATCTGCTGTACCTACTCCGCAGGGATTGGCATGTTTCAATGCCACAACGGTAGGATCAGAAAATTCACGGATCATTTCTATGGCAGCTGAGGCATCTCCAATATTGTTATAGGAAAGTTCTTTGCCATGTAATTGTACTGCACCGCTCAATCGTCCATCCAGGAGGGAAACTTCGCGATAAAAAGCTGCAGATTGATGGGGATTCTCGCCATATCTCAGACTCTGCTGTTTTTCATATGTCATAGACATCTGTTCTGGTAACTCACTATCCCCCAGCTCCTTAGCCAGATATTGACTGATCAGGGTATCGTAGGAGGCGGTATGGCGAAACCCTTTGAGGGCCATTTTTTTACGGAAGGCATCATCAAGGGTACCAGCCTCAAAAGCTTCAACAAAATCTGAATAATCCTCAGGGTCAGTGAGCAAAGTGACCGAATCAGAATTTTTTCCAGCTGCTCGGATGAGGGTTACCCCACCGATGTCAATATTTTCAATGGCATCAGTCATAGTGACACCTCGCTTGAGAATGGTTGCCTTGAAGGGATAGAGATTAACCACGACAAGATCAATCATGGGAATACCCAGTTCTTCAGCTTCGGTCATATGACCTTCAATTTTACGATTAGCCAAAATTCCACCATGAATTTTGGGTTGAAGGGTCTTAACACGACCTCCCAAACATTCTGGGAATCCAGTAATATCACTGATGCTAATTACTGGTATATCATTGTCTGCCAGTAGCTTAGCCGTGCCACCGGTGGAAATAATTTCTATACTTTTTTCATTGAGTACCTGAGCTAACTCTAATACCCCACTCTTATCAGAAACACTGATCAACGCACGTTTCATTCCCGACTCCCTAGATCTTTTCGTTATATCAATTGTTTATGTAAACTTGTTGCCCTCGGACCTCAAGAAGTCCCAGTGCAAATAGTCGAACTGCTTCTGGATAGATTTTCCATTCAGCCTCTTCCATCACTCTTCTCTGTAAAGTTTCTGGATCGTCCCCCTGTTTCACTTTGACAGCCTGTTGCAGAATAAGTGGACCTGCATCCACCTCTGGAGTAACAAAATGGACACTGGCGCCAGTAACCTTACAACCTATTGCCAATACGGATTCATGAACTTTGAGCCCATAGTAGCCCGGTCCAGAGAATGCAGGAATGAGGGCAGGGTGAACATTCATGACTTTATTCTTGAAGTCGGTAAAAAAACCAGGTCCCAGGATGGCCATAAATCCAGCGAGTAGAACCAGATCTATATTGGCTTCTTTTAACCTGTCAGCCAAGGCCTCATCGAAGGCTTCTGGAGTCTCATATTGTTTTCTTCCAATGATACTGGTTTCAATATTTGCTTCAGCTGCCCGGGTGAGTGCATAGGCATTTCTTTTATTGGAGATCACTAACTCAATGCGAGCCTCAGGGATGAAACCCGACTTGATGCCATCAATAATAGCCTGTAAATTTGTGCCGCCCCCAGAAACCAGGACACCTATTCGAAGCATATAGGCGATTCTCCGCTCTCACGCTTTGTGATATGACCGATGATTGAAGCTTCTTCACCCATTTCTCTCAACTCGGCAAGAATGGACTCAGCATCCTCCGATGCCACCATCATGACCATGCCAATTCCCATATTGAAAGTGTTGTACATGGCATCAGCATCAAGTTGAGAAGTTTCTTGAATAAGATTGAAAATGTTTCGAACAGGCCAGGATTCTTTTTTGATAACCGCTTGATATTCCTCTGAATAGGCACGGGGAATATTCTCTATGAACCCACCACCGGTAATATGAGCAATGGCGTGTATAGAATGATTTTCCATGATTGCGAGAACGGGCTTAACATAAATTTTTGTGGGTGTGAGTAAGGTTTCCCCAAGGGTCGAATCGCCAAATTTTTCAGTCCAGCGATCCTCAGGGAAAAGCTTTCTGACCAGAGAAAAACCATTTGAGTGAACTCCTGATGAGGACAGCCCAATAATGACATCCTCCTCTTTAACGTTTTTCCCATCAATCATTTTCGGCTGATCAACCATACCCACAGTGAATCCAGCTACATCATATTCACCCCTGGCGTAAAAGCCGGGCATCTCAGCGGTTTCACCCCCAACCAGAGCAGCTCCACTTTGGCGACAGCCCTCTGCAATTCCAGCAACGATGCCTTCAACCTGCTGTGGTTCAAGCTTTCCAGTGGCGATGTAGTCCAAAAAGAAAAGCGGCTTTGCTCCGACACAGATGACATCGTTCACACACATCGCCACACAATCAATTCCGATACTATCATGTTTGTCCAGAGCGAAAGCGAGTTTGAGTTTTGTACCTACCCCATCGGTACCCGATACAAGGATGGGTTGTGTCATCCCGGAAACATCAGGGGCGAACATGCCTCCAAAGCCACCAATGCCCCCTAAAACTTCAGGTCCATGCGTAGATTCAACATCTTTTTTAATCCGTTGAACGGCTTCATAGCCTTTTTCGATATTTACACCGGCATCTTTGTAATCAATACTCATTTGCTTTCCTCGACAGGAACAGGATATTTACCATCAAAGCAGGCCATACACGTACCCAATCCTGATTTGGATAGACATGCATGCAATCCTTCATGTGACAAGTAGGATAGACTATCAGCACCGATTTCGATACCAATATCTTCAACTGGTTTTTTAGCTGCAATAAGTTTTGATCGATCCGGGGTATCAATGCCATAGAAACAGCTGTATTTCACAGGAGGACTGGTGATCATCACATGAACTTCCCTGGCACCGGCACGTCTCAATGATTTGACGATACGGGTAATGGTGGTTCCTCGGACAATGGAGTCATCAATCATGATGACGCTCTTGCCTTCAACATTCTGGCGAATAGGCGACAGTTTAAAATTCACACCAATTTCACGCATATCCTGTTTGGGGCTGATAAAGGTGCGACCGATATAGGCGTTTCGATAAAACCCCTTATTGAAAGGCACACCAGAAGCCTGGGAATATCCCAGTGCTGCTGATGTTCCAGAATCTGGAACATCAATGACAATATCGGCTATACGACCCGTTTCCTTGAACAGTTGATGTCCCATATTGATGCGGGCCTGATAAACATTCAAACCATCAATGACGGAGTCTGTCCGAGCAAAATAGACATACTCAAAAGAGCAAATGTGAGTGGAGCCCACTTTTGTTTTTTCAGAGTGAATACCATCTTTATCCACACAGATGATCTCACCGGGACGTACATCACGAATCACATCAGCTTTGATGGAATCAATAGCACAACTTTCGGAAGCAAATACATAGGAGTCATCCAATTTGCCCATGATGAGCGGCCTGAGACCCATGGGATCTCTGAAAGCATACAATTTATCCTGGGTTAAGAGAAGGATGGCATAGCCACCCCTGATAACGCTCATGGTTTTCTTGATAGCTTCAGTGACGTCTCTAGTCTCCATGGTATTTTTGGCAACCAACTTTAAAATGGTTTCAGAGTCGGTACTGGATTGAAAGGTGGCTCCCTGAGATTTCAACTCTCCCATGAGCTCCTTGGTATTCACCAGGTTGCCATTGTGGGCCAGCGCCATTTGTCCTTTAGAGCTGACAATCACAACAGGCTGAGCATTCTCATACGTCGTGCCACCCGTCGTACTGTATCGGACGTGACCAATACCGTGCATTCCCTGGAGGAAATTGAGCAGCTTGGGGTCAAAAACCTCCTGAACCAGACCTTCATCCTTATAGTAGTTGATCTGCTGACCGTCACTTACGGCAATACCGGCACTCTCCTGCCCCCTGTGTTGCAGGGCGAAAAGACCGTAGAATATGAGTTTGGATGTATCTTCAGCTTTGGTGTTATAAACACCAAAGACACCACACTCTTCGTTTAGTTTATCTCTCATCAATCAACTATCAGTTTTCATTAATTTATCAAATCCAGTAGCAAATGCAGTCCGGCAATCATCCACAGTAATGTTGATGAGCTTTTCATCCATATTGTGAATAAGGATATCCCGAGCTTCGGTCACGCGTCCAATAACAGCAGCTTCAAGACCCTGGGCAGCAGCCAGTTCAACTATTTTGTCAGTTGATGCCTCATCAGCCGAAAGCATAAAACGTGTCTGGCTTTCACCGAATAATAAGGCATCTGCCCGCATATCCAGATCTAATGAAACATCGGCTCCCAGTTCACCAGCGATACACGATTCAGCTAAAGCAACAGCCAACCCGCCATCACTCAGATCATGAGCGCTCCTCACAAGACCTTTGCGAATGATATCCAGCACATAGTCTTGTGCTTTGCGTTCAAGCTCAAGATCTAGCTCAGGCACATCTCCTGTAACCAGGTTATGGATGACATCCAAATATTCTGAAGCACCAAGTTCTTCTTTCGTTTCCCCGATAAGGATGACATAATCACCATTATTTTTGAATTCCATGGTTGTGACATGATCTAGTGACTTCACCAGTCCAGTCATTCCAATAATTGGAGTTGGATAAATAGATCCAAACTCAGGGGTCTGGTTGTAGAGGCTTGCATTTCCACCAATAACCGGGGTATCCAAGGCTCGACAGGCCTCACTGATACCAATAATGGATTGTTCCAGTTGGTAATAGACTTCAGGTTTTTCGGGATTGCCAAAATTTAATCCGTCAGTTATCGCGATTGGCTCAGCCCCGGAAACCACCTGATTTCTGGCGGATTCAGCTACAATACTCTGGGCACCGCGTCTGGGATTCAAATAGCAATAGCGACCATTGGAATCCATGGTGAGTCCAATGCCCTTATCGCGACCTTTGATACGTAAAATGGCAGCATCAGAACCGGGTTTCACGATAGTATTCATCTGAATTCTGTGATCATATTGCCTGTAGACCCATTCCTTTGAACAAATGTCCGGGGCACCTAACAATCTCACCAGGACTTCATTCAAATCTGAGGGTTGAGCAACCTGTTCATTTTTGAAGGCCATGGTTTCTTTTAAGTGCGAAGGTTCAACGGCATCAAGTATGTATGTGGGAGCATCCATGAGGGACCATACCGGTACTTCTCCAACAGTTTTACCGTCTTCAAGAACACGGTACAAACCATCATCGGTGACCTTTCCAATTATCACAGCATGTAAGTCCCACTTATGGAAAATTTTATTGACCTTCTCTTCCATTCCCTTTTTGACAATCAGCAACATACGTTCCTGTGATTCAGAGATCATGACCTCTTCAGGACGCATGGCTTCTTCGCGTTTGGGAACCAGAGCAACATCAATTTCAACACCATTGCCTGCTTTGCTGGCAGTTTCAACCGAGGAAGATAAAATTCCTGCCGCTCCCATATCCTGGACACCCACAACATAATCTTCTTCGAAAACTTCGAGACAGGCTTCGATAAGGAGTTTCTCCATGAAGGGATCGCCCACCTGAATGGCGCCGCGGTCTTCATCATTTTCCTCTTCGAGGTCCTTGGAAGCGAAACTGGCTCCACCCATTCCATCTCGACCGGTGAGGTTACCTACAATCATCAAACTATTGCCAACACCTGTCGCGATGGCTTTTTTGATTTCTGATTTCTTCATGAAACCAACACACATGGCATTTACCAATGGGTTGCCTTTATAGGCGTTGGAAAATCTGACTTCTCCGCCAACTGTGGGAACACCGACGCAATTGCCATACTCACCGATTCCGTGAATGACTTCTGAGATAAGCCAGCGAGTGTGACCCTTTTCTCCGGGATGCCCAAAATGTAGGGAGTTTAATGATGCGATGGGATAAGCACCCATGGCTAAAATGTCTCTTATAATACCACCAACACCAGTAGCGGCTCCTTGAAATGGAGCAATAGCTGAGGGGTGGTTATGACTTTCAAGTTTAAAGGTAATAACTTCATCATCATCAATATCCACAATACCTGCATTCTCGCCAGGTCCCTGGACAATACGTGGACCTGTAGTCAGAAAATGTTTAAACAGGGGACGAGTATGTGTGTAACCACAATGCTCAGACCACATCTGGGCATATAGGGCCAATTCCACTGTATTGGGTTCACGTCCCATATGTTTGGTTAATAATTCGTATTCAGAGTCAGTGAGACCTGCTTTAATCCAAATCTTTTTTTCCATGCCAGCCTTCTTTTCGCTCATATGATCCGACCTAACCCTGTTTCGATTCGAGGTGCTTTAACATCGAGACAAAAACACCCTTACCATCACTCAAACCCAGCGCACTATCAGCACTGCGCTCTGGATGGGGCATCATTCCAACCACATTCCCTGTCCGATTAATGATACCTGCAATGCTGTTTATAGAGCCATTGGGATTTGTTTTGTCGCTGACTTCACCCTCAGGGCTGCAATAGCGAAACAGAATCTGACCATTGGCCTCCATCTCAGCAATGGTATCAGGAGCAGCATAATAGTTGCCTTCATTGTGCGCGATGGGAAAAACGACCACATCTCCGGAAGCATATTCGCTGGTGAATGGAGTGTCTGCATTGTCCACTTTCAGGGTTTGATCCTGACACAGGAATTTGAGCCCGCGATTTTGTAACAGACTCCCTGGCAACATTCTGGATTCAGTAAGAATCTGAAATCCATTACATATACCTATCACAAAACCACCGTTAGTAGCAAATTCTTTGACTGCTGTCATGGCTGGTGAGAGATGGGCAATTGCTCCTGGACGTAAGTGATCACCATAGGAAAATCCACCAGGAATGATGATAGCATCCACATCTCCTAGATCGGTATCCTTGTGCCACAAGTATTTAACGGGTTTCCCTAGAATCTTATCAACGGCATGAAAGCAGTCTTCAGCGCAATTAGAACCAGGAAATAAAAGAACTCCCCAATTCATCAGACCTCCTTAATCTCAAAGCTGTATGATTCTACGACAGGGTTGGCCAACATTTTATCACACATGTCGTGAACAGAAGATTCAGCAGTTGCCATATCGGTCATCTCAAGATCCATTTCAAGTTGCTTCCCCACGCGAACTCCTTTGACCTTATCAAAACCGATTGATTCCAAACCGTTTTGGACAGCTCTGCCCTGGGGATCAAAGATTCCTTTTTTCAACATGACAGTTACGATTGCTTTCAGCATTTTTATTCATCACCCTTCATTGTTTGATTCCAGATCGAAAATTCATTCATACATCTGAAATAAGTGTGGCGTCTAATCTTGTTACGAGTCAATTGCATTAAGTTTTTTATACAGCTCTTTATTTTTGGAACTCAGGAAGTATTCAACTTCACGTCTTGCGATATCTGCGATTTCTTGTTTGTGTTCCTCTCCACTTCCTTTTTCAGTGAGGAATTTTTTGATCACAAGATATTTATCTTCCTGAATTTTTATAAACGCATCATCAACAACGGGAGTCTCCGGGTATAGGCCCTCTGCCTGTCCTCGTTTGAGAATAGCAGTGAAATTCTCACCCGTTTGAGCAGCTTCTTTTTTGGTCTTGTTGACTGCTTCATACCAGTCGTCGTGTATAAGAATATAATAGTCCCTCATTGACTGTTTGTTGAAATTCACGATATAATTGTGACCCTCAACATGACAGGTCAATGTTGCCCGAACAGAGTCAGTATCCAGTGTATCTACAAATACAAGATCCTGCCCATCCCTGGCGATCTCCCATTTCAGATCCCAAAGATTCAATCCCATCCGGTTGAATATCCTATGCACCATGAAGGACGCCAGTATGGCTCGTGCCAGCGAATCAGTGAATAATTCACCACCAATACCTGAGATAAGTAAAGCTTCCTGTCTGGAAATATTCCGGTCCTCTGGTTCATACTTTGTTGTCAGGTCGATCAAGGGGGCATCAAAAGTCTCCCAGGGAACGAGTTTGTTGGCGACGCCCAATTCTCTCAAATACGCCTTTTTTCCAGAATCACTTGATGCTTTATATTTTCTGAGGATGGATGATCCGCTTGTCACACCAAAGCGAACGATCTGCTCGAGTGGAATGACGAATTGATCATTCCCGTAATACTTTTCATAATCGTAGAGGTGTGCACTCATGAAGTTGACAGGTTCTGGTTTGAGTATGTTGTACTTCTTAATCATTGTCAAATTACTAAGCTCAGAAGGAAACGAGCTTGCATACAATTTTTCGTCATCTCCCCCGATCATTCCCTTATGGTGGGTTTTTAGACCGGTGGACTTGACCTTTTCCAGGATTTCCTTAATAATTGGCGTGTTCTGGAAATAATCTTCACCCCAATGTGTTTTGATATAGGATTCCATGTCAGCCCACTCATCAACATCCATCAGTGACCTATATACGAGATGGCGGAAACCAGCTCTTACGGTGTCGCTACCTTTTATGGCAAAGATGGTTCCCACATCAAATACAGACCCGCCCATGCTTGTTTCGCTTACCAGTGAATCGGGGTCATTATTAACTGAGTACAGTTTCTGGACAGAACCATTATAATATGGGTTGGTACGATCAAACTTAACTGTATGATTTTTATGAGACATATCAATCTTCCTTTATAAGCATCTCACGATGTACTACCGTGAAAATAATTATTTATTGTATTTCTCTTGAATCTTACGGTCCTTCTCCAGAACAGCATCACGCATCTCAACTCGATGTGCTTCCAATTTTTGGCCAATCTCGGGGTATTTAACTGCCAATATCTGAGCAGCCAAAAGAACTGCATTGTCACTGGCATTGATACCAACTGTGGCTACAGGTATTCCGCCTGGCATCTGGACAATTGAGTATAAAGCATCCACCCCATCAAGACTGGCTCGAATGGGTAATCCGATTACGGGTTTAATAGTTTGAGCCGCTATGACACCTGGCAAGTGAGCAGCTTTTCCTGCACCAGCGATAACCAGTTCAATGCCCCGCTCATCAAAACTTTTAATATATGACTCCACTGCTTCATGGGTCCTGTGAGCTGAGAGAATTCTTAACTCAAACTCCAGACCCAGTTTCTCAATAATTTTAAAACCTTTATCTAATACGGGAAGATCGCTGTCGCTTCCCAGAATAATTGCAATTTTAGCCAATTTATGATTCTCCTCGTTTGATTAGATGTGTGTCATCTCATCAGCTGTGAATACGCGTTCGCAATACTGACAAGCCAATTCCCGACTGGAGCTGTCCTGCAGATTAAAAATTGTCATCATAGGCTCAGCGTTGGTAATACATTTTGGGTTCGGGCAGACGACCAAGCCCTCAATGCGTTCAGGAATTTGAACGGTAGACTTATGGGTCACCTTAAAGTCTCTGATAATACTTACTTTCGCGTCAGGAGCAATGAGAGCAATACTATTGACTTCATTTTTTGTCAACTCGCGCCCTTCAATTTTAATGATGTCTTTTTTCTTCATTGCTTTGCTGGGGAAATTCATTCCCATCATGACAATATCTGTACTACGTGGTTTGAGGATGGCGAGTACTCGCTGAACTCGACCTGCAGGTATATGATCAATCACAGTTCCATTGCGGATGGCGTCTACTTTTAGAACTTTCATCATTTTGCCTCCCCGAGTAAGGTCGCCAATATGGCCTGCCGCATGTAGACCCCATTTTCAGCCTGGTCGAAATAATAAGCATATTTGGTCGTATCGACATCTGTGGTGATTTCGTTCACTCTGGGTAATGGATGCATAACCTTCATGTTGTCTTTGGCATTTTTAAGTAAATCAGCAGTAATGATATAAGCATTTTTCACCTTCTCATATTCTTCCCTATCCGGAAAGCGCTCACGCTGGATCCGCGTGACATACATGATATCAGTGGTATTGACAATTTTATCCAGTTTTGTGGTTTCCTTGAAGGGAATATCCATTTTTCTGAGGTCACTGAGTATGTGCGAGGGCATGGCCAATGATTTTGGAGAAACAAAGTGAAATTCAGGTTTGAAGGGTGCCAGTGCATAGGCTAGCGAATGAACGGTTCTACCATACTTCAAATCTCCTACGAGCGCCAGCTTCAAGCCCTCGAGAGTTCCCTGTGATTTAAGAATGGTATAAAGATCTAAGAGGGATTGAGTGGGATGCTGATTCGCACCATCACCGGCGTTCACAACGGGGACATCCACCTGTTCTGAGACATAGCGAGCAGCGCCCTCCATAGGATGACGCATCACGATGATATCCGAGTACCTGGCCATCACTCTGGCTGTATCAGCTAAAGTTTCACCTTTTTCAACTGAAGTGCCACTGGTACCAACCATGGCTATTACTTCACCCCCGAGACGCTTCATGGCAGATTCGAAGGACATTCTGGTTCTGGTTGAAGCCTCATAAAACACGGCTGCCATCACACGTCTAGATAAATCAATCTGACTTGGATTTTTTTCCAGACTTTTAGCCAACTTTAAAAGCTGGAGGGTTTTATCTGCGCTGAGATCACGCATGGAGATAAGGTGTTTCATTCAGTCCCCTTTATTTATTCTTGGATTGAAAGGCATTCCAGGCAGCCTCTCGATAACGTTTTGCTTCTGCACCAGGATCTGCGCTGGCAATAATGCCTCTACCAACAATAATTGCATCAGCCCCTCCCTCAATGGCGTTTTCCACGGTGAGATATTGCTGTCCCAGACCATCCCCCTTCGTGTCCAAGTTCACACCTGGCATAAGGAGCAGTTGATCCTGGGGTATTTTGTTCCTAAAACGTTTGATATCTTCAACATCAGCCCCGTGACCGATATATCCACTTACACAATCCTTGCGTCGTTTTCCGACTTCCAAGACTTGCCGGGTATATGTTTCGGAGATGAGATTGCCCTTAGCACTCATGCGGGCAAGCAGGAACCCTGATCTTGGGACATCCAGATCTCCAAATAGACCATCCAAAATGGCTTCACCAGCAATCATATGAACGGTTACATACTCAGCCCAATCGGCAATCTTGTATACGCCTGATCGGAATTGTTTACGAATGGTACTGCCGATATCAGCAAATTTGCGATCTTCGAAAATGAGGAAGTCATGTCTTTCAGCCAAGGCCTTTAAGCGTGGGACAAAACTACCGTTGTAGTCCTTTATGATGTCCACATGCGTTTTGACCATAAAGATTTCGGGACCTGTAGCCTCCAGAATCTCAAAGAAACTAGCCATATCTTCTACATCCAGAGAAAGTACCAGGTTTGATTGCTTCCTGAGCATGGCATCCATGAGTTTCCGGGTCATGGGCGAGGTGGTGGAAGCCACACGGTCAGCAAATTTCAGCAGTGGCTTTTCCACTGGAGTGGCTACAAAATCACGGACTTTTTGAGCAAGATTTTCATCGAGCTTACCCTCGGCACCTAAAACCGAGATCATATCCTCCACAGTGATGATCGAGCTCAGCTTGTATCCTTTAGTGGCTAGCATCTCTTCACCGTTAAAACTACGGTCAATCAGACACACAAAATCTTTTACTGCCAAACCGGCATGTTCCATACCTTCGGCCGCTTCAAATTTACTTTCACCGGTGGTGATGAGGTCGTCAATGATGAGACAGGTCTGTCCCTTCTCAAAATGTCCCTCAATCAATTTGCCAGTACCATAAGCCTTGACCTCTTTTCGTTGATAGACCAAGGGGGTGTCCATTTCAACAGATACTTGAGCAGCTAGAGGTAATGCGGTATAGGGAATACCAGTGATAACATCAAAATTTTTATCAGCTAATTCAGCTTTGAGTAGAGCTACAATATTTTTGATAATACTCGGATAAGAGATAATGCTTCTTAAATCAATATAGAAAGGTGAAGTGGCACCGGATTTCAGTTTGAATTCACCAAATTTTAAGGCGCCAATCCTGTGCAGATCCAGGATTAATGTTTTTTTGCCAGTATCCACCATGTGATTCTCCATTTATTCATTTTTTTCTAACCGCAGAGAGCGCAGAGTTCGCAAAGATTGTTTCTATGCATCTGAAACCACATTTTTGTACATTTAAACTCATTTCTATGTTGGTTGCCCAACTCATCTCTCCGCGCATTTCGCGTTCTTTGCGGTTGACAATTTTAAGCCCCATCATAGCACTGTTTTTCGCCCGGTTTTTCCACGATGTGCCACACCAAAATCTTCTAATCCATCCAGGGTCTCATTGTCCACAATTGGACCTTCCATGCAGAGGATGAAGCCAGTGGGATCCATGACACATGACCCACAAACGCCTACACCACATTTCATGTACCGTTCAAGGTTCACTTCATAGGGTAATTGATATTTTTTAGCTACAGCCACTGCTGCTTTCATCATCTTTTCAGGACCGGATATATAAATCTGATCAAAGGACTCTTTCTCCAGGATAGATTCCATCACATCGACACTGGTTCCCTTATGACCTAGTGACCCATCATCAGTAGCCACATGAGATTGATGAGATAAAATCTCAAAGTCATCCACATAGAGCAAATCTTCAGCAGAGCGGGCCCCGTTAATAGTGACGAGTCGTTTGACCCCATCTTCACGAAGCCTTTTGGCTAGAAATCGCAGTGGTGGAGTGGCATAGCCCCCTCCCACCATAAGGATATTGCCAGAATGTCGAGTGAAAGATCGCCCATAAGGACCACGGATGGATACCAGATCACCCACCTTCATTTTAAAGAGGCTGTCAGTGAACGGCCCAATATTCTTTATGGTCATCTCGAATGTGTTTTTATCAACATCCAGAATGGAAAAAGGTTTCTCTCCCTGACTGAAGATAGTGAGCATGATAAACTGGCCGGGTTCGGCATTGAGTTTACCATCAAATGTAAAGGTACGGAGGGAGGCGTTTTCTTCGCGGATCGCGGCTATGGGCAGGGTTTGACGATCACACTTCACGGTCAATTTTCCTCTAGAATTCCTATGAGGTCCGAATATTGGGCATACCCATGGACCTCCATGAATGTTTCCATTTCATCACAGATTTTTTTAAAGACATCCAGTCCATGGTCATACACGGCTGAGCCGACTCCAATGGCAGATGCGCCAGCCATCATCATCTCAATGGCATCCAGGCCGGTACTCACACCACCTGTCCCCAGAATCGGTATATCTACGACCTTATATGCATCATGTATAAGCTTGATCGCCAGGGGCTTGATACATGGTCCGGAAATACCTCCAAAATTATTTCTTAACACGGGTCGTTTGGCTACAGCATCGATGACCATGCCATGACCCAGTGTGTTAATCATGGTGAGACCATCTGCGCCTGCATCTTCAGTAAGCTTGGCAATGGCAGAGATGTCATTGGCGTTTGGAGATAGTTTTGCCAGCACGGGAATGGTACTCACAGCTTTTACAGCTGAGACGATCTCAGTGATTTTGTCTGGCATGAGGGCGAAGGGGCGTTTGAATTCATCCGTAACATTAGGGCAGGATAGATTTAGTTCGAGGATATCAGCACTGGATTCATTTACCGCTTTTGATAGCTGAACAAATTCAGCAGCATTTGCTCCAAACACACTGACAATAACTACTCCGCCAATACCGGCATGAAATTTTTCGACTTCTTCTAGACCCTCAGCAATGCCTGGATTTGTGAGTCCGACAGAATTAATCAATCCGCCTTCAAATTCTGCTATAACTGGACCTTCATGCCCTATGCGTGGTTCGATACTGAGAGATTTTGTGGTAACCATTCCTGCCCCATCACGGATAACCCGCTGAAGTGAAGAGAAAGAGATACCGAGTATGCCAGATGCGAGGGTGAGAGGGGTCGAAATTTCCTTACCCAGAAAACGCAAATCGACCTACCCTGCGAAATATTAGAGACACGGATTTTCTTTGGGAAATTGAAGGGGGTGATAATGGATTTTGAGCCGTTAACACAATGCTAAAATAGAAAATAAATGTGCAGGTCAAAGGTCGATTTTCACTTATTTCAAATTCATTTTATATAATTGAAAAAGCACCCAAACTTTCTTCATCAAAATGATTTGACAGCCCTTATACGCCGATTATATTGATGATCCTCTTGCTCGTTGGTTGGTGGATGTGGCAAAGGGATTTTTGAAGATTTGTAGGGGCCTTAGCTCAGTTGGGAGAGCGCTTGACTGGCAGTCAAGAGGTCATCGGTTCGATCCCGTTAGGCTCCACAACCATGAAAGTCTTAGTAAGTAATTGCTGAGACTTTTTTATTTCTAAAAAAATGACTTATACCGTATACATACTAGAAAGCTCTATGACAGGTCAATTATATATCGGCCAAACAAACAACTTTGAGAGAAGACTTCAAGAGCATATAGGCAACAAAGTTGTATCCACCCGAAATAGGGGACCCTGGCGAGTATTAAAAACCATTCTTGTTGAAACACGTACAGAAGCAGTAAGTTTAGAGATGAAGCTTAAAAAGATGAAAAATCCGGCCAGAGTAAAATCATTTCTCCTGAGGAATTATCCCGATTAGAACGAGCGTCCCGACACGCGTGTCGGGAAGGTCATCGGTTCGATCCCGTTAGGCTCCACAACCTTTAAAGTCTTAGTGAGAAATTGCTAAGACTTTTTTATTTCTAAAAAATGACTTATACCGTATACATACTAGAAAGTTCAAGCTCAGGTCGATTGTATATTGGCCAAACAAATAATTTTAAACGAAGATTCCAGCAACATCAGGACAATAAAGTTACCTCCACCAAAAATCGCGGACCCTGGACAGTACTTAAGACCATTGCAGTGGAATCCCGCTCTGATGCGGTAAATTTGGAACTAAAACTCAAAAGGATGAAGAATCCATTAAGAGTAAAAGCACATTTGAAAAACAACTATTCATAAATGGGAGAGCGTCCCGACACGCGTGTCGGGAAGGTCATCGGTTTCCCGACATACCTGTCGGGATTAGGCTCCACAACCATGAAAGTCTTAGTGAGAAATTGCTAAGACTTTTTTATTTCTAAAAAATGACTTATACCGTATACATACTAGAAAGCTCTATGACAGGTCGATTATACGTTGGCCAAACAAATAATTTTAAACGAAGATTCCAGCAACATCAGGACAATAAAGTTACCTCCACCAAAAATCGCGGACCCTGGACAGTACTTAAGACCATTGCAGTGGAATCCCGTTCTGATGCGGTAAATTTGGAACTAAAACTTAAAAGGATGAAAAATCCATTAAGAGTAAAGGCACATTTTAAAAACAACTATTCATAAATGGGAGAGCGTCCCGACACAAAGTGTCGGGAAGGTCATCGGTTTCCCAACACGAGTGTCGGGATTAGACTCCACAACCATGAAAGTCTTAGTAAGTAATTGCTGAGACTTTTTTATTTGTGGGCAACGATTACACCAATAACTCTGCTAAAGACTTACTGGTTCTCTCAGTGACACTTCAGTTGTCAATTATTCGTTTATAGCCCTAATATAACCCGATCATGGCACTCAGGTGGCTCAAATTGCTGGCAACCAAGTTCCCTTGCATGTGAGTCTGCTCTTTGTTAGGTGGTTTCAAAGTGGTAATCTGGAGGGATGTTGCAGTGCTCCCCTAGACGCCTTTGCTAGTAAATCTATCCACCTTTGAACAAATGCGTCGAATGCTTCATCGTCAATTTCCACCGGCCCAAACGCCACGCATATATGAGCCCCAATGTTCGAGAGTGCTAAGTTCATTTCCTCAGAAGTGCGAGCAGCATAAGGTTCATATGGTGTTTTTTTTTGCGAACGCATTTGAAAAAAATGAAACCTCGTACCAGCGATAATTGGAAATAGCTTTTGGTGAACCAAACAGCAGAGAAGCACCCCAACGATATTTCGGCTGAGATTGTTCTATCCATATTTCACCAGCCGATATGAAATCCCATTGGGTATCCGAGAAGGTGTTTTCATCAAACATTGTTCGAACAGAATGTTCGATCGTAATTGTCGCCTTCCCTAAACTAGCTGATGTCCTTCCGATGCATTGAATGCTGGGCACGTTTTCCGATAATTTTTTAAAGAAATCAGATTTAATACTTTCGAGTAAATGGAGACTTTCAGTATGAAGTGCCTTTCGCTTTTCTCTTAATAGTCTTACCGTCTCGCGCTTTGCTTCAATAGCAGTATGCTCTTCAACGACTTCTGCATCTGCTTTCTGAATTGAGTCCCATTGAATTGAATCGTCCGTTTTCTTACTTGAGACCTGAATGTCTCTAAGTATGGTTAAGATTCTTGAGATCGCAGGGCGAGTCTCAGGATTCTTTCTAAGCATCATTCCAATTAGTGATCTTAGCCTATTGGGAATTCCCGATATGGTTGGTGGTGGGTGTTGAAGGTGAGCTTCCTTAAGGTCAGATATCTCAGATTTTTTAAAGGGTGGTGAGCCAGTAAGGAGAAAGTAGCAGATACAGCCTAAACCATATATATCAGTTGCACTTGTTGCATGCTCAAAGTTCCACTGTTCAGGTGCTGCGTAGTGAGGACTTAAAAAATCTTTTAGCGTTCTTGCAGAAGTCGATTTCTCAATGAATCGCGCTATTCCAAAGTCTGATAGCATCCACTTATCATCACGAAAGAGGATATTACCAGGCTTCAAATCTCTGTGCACGAACATATGTGTTTCTGATAACCCATTACAAATGTTGATTAGTATCTCAACTGCCTTTTCAGACGTCACTGATCCTGATTTCTCAATGTAGTTTTCAAGGCTGTACTCAGCTAGCACCATCACTAGAAAGTAGTTATTTGATTGAGCGTCTATCCCGTAATCAAACACACGAATCACGTTCTCAAATCCAGGTTGAGAAAGTTCCTCGGCAATTTCCATCTCTCGATGTGCTAGTTTATCTGGGCCAACCTTAAGTCTTTTTACTGCTACTTCCGTACCTGCAGTATCGAGTCCCAGAAATACCTCGCCAAATCCACCTTCAGGACCAAGAGGTTGATTAGGGTCGTATTCCCAGGCTGATTGATTTAGTTTGATTTGTATCATTTGGCTCACTCCAGTAATCCACCTAACGCTTTAAACTTGAGCTGCTTCCCGAAACAGACTCGCTTGATAAATTCAATGTATCCATCCACATCATTTCCCCCTCGCACTTCTTTGCGTGTGAGTCAGTTCTAAGCTTGTCAGAACGTAGCCCGGAGGGCGTAGTCTGGCCTTTGTTAGCCAGAGAATAATACAGCTTGAGCAAATTCTTATAATGGCTGAAATTTAGGAAACTTATCAGAACTAGAGTGATTGGTTACATTGACTTGAGCTGTTCCATCTGCATTCATTAAATATATCTCCTGATTACCGTCCCTATCAGATGAAAATGTTATTAAAGAACTAGTTGATGAAAAATTGGGCAGGAAATCGTAGCTTGAATTATGAGTTAAGTTTGACCTATTACTACCATCAATATTCATCAAATATATATCAGATGCTCCCTGCGTATAAAGCACCATCATGCCATTTGGTGAAATCTCCGGATTACTCAGGCCTGTACCAGATGCAATTTCAACATGACCACCACTGTTAATATCCATTAGAAATATGCCTTCCGATTTGCTGAAAATAATCTTCAAACCATCAGGAGAAAATTTACCACCATAAGAGTTTGCCGAAAGTAAGCGCTGATTTCCTCCATCAATATCCATCATATACAAATCTCCCGTCCGATAGAATAAAATCGAATATCCATTAGGAGAAAAATGTGGATCATCATCATAACCAACATAATTCGATAAATTCGTTTGACCGCTTCCATCGGAATTCATGATATATACTTCATTATTTCCATCCCGATAAGAAGTAAACACAAGTTTTGAACCATCTGGCGAAAATTCTGGATTTTCATCTCTATCACTATTATTTGATAAATTTATTTGATTACTCCCATCTGAATTCATTCCGTATATTTCTCTGTTTCCATCACGCTCTGCCCTAAAAGCGATTCTGGATCCATTGTGGGAAAAAACCGGTCTGCTATCATCTTCAGGGCTATTTGATAAATTTGTAACTCCATTCCCATTTATATCAATGATGTAGATATCTTGATTTCCTTCTCTATCAGACGAAAAGGTTATTTTTGGATATGATGACCCAATTTTTATCGGGCTAATACTTTCTAAATTCCATAAATCCTGAACCACTACTTGATAGTACCTATATTCGCTCCCCACGATCCCTTCAACAGTATATTGAGTATCTTCCGACCCATTAGATGAGAATATTTGGGTCTTTCCACTCATATCTTCGGTGGAAGACTCAAATAGGGCGTATGAATGGAAGTCAACATCATCACTTTTAGTCCAGCGTATGCGAAACACAGTATCATTGAAATCAATTGATTCAATCAAAGAGATTGTTGGTGGTAATTCGATAACCATGTAGCCACTACCTAGTGTGGATAGACCAAGTGAATCGCTTACCAAAATCCAGTACCACATTTCATGAGTCGGATCAAACTCGGTTATTGTATGAGTAGTATCCATTCTGTTATCCACTATTCCTAATAACTCTTTAGAACCACCTGATGATGAAGAATGAAATATTTGGTAGTTGTAAAAATCACTTATTTGAGATTTCTCCCAAGTAATATTTAGCTCACTTAATGTGTAATTAATATTAATTATATGCACTGGTGCGGGATATGAGTCTGTATTATCAATTGTCACTTGAATAGGTTGTGATTCAGTTGAATTATCCGATGTGTCATATGATATAACTCTTATTGTATGCTGTGAGTTGTTACTCACCGATGCCGTATTCCAATTATAAATATATGGAGCATCCTGGTCAGAATGATGCAACGAATCGTCTATATAGAATTCAACCTTCTTGATATTCTCGTTATCACTTGTTGAAACCCTTATCTCAACTAAATCAGAAACTACTATACCGCTCAGAGGGGATTGAATCGATACGACTGGAGGTGTTGTATCAGACTCCAGAAGACTTTCACATCCCCAGAACGCTATCGATAGGATTCCAAATATTAATAGCCATCCTCTCGTTCTCATTTATGACCATCCTCTCTTCTGGCTAACGCTTTAGGCTTGAGCTGCTTCCCGAAACAGACTCGCTTTGTAGGTTCCGTTTATCCGACCAAATCATTCTTGACTTCCATTTCCCCTTCATGCGAGTCCGCTCTTTGTTAGGCCTAATTGGGAATCCGATCAGTGTCTCCGCAGCACTAATTGTATCAATGATATCCTTCTCTGTCAAAACTTGAGAAGATTCCCCCTTGTGCACGATTTCGTTCCGTCTTTTACGTGCCCAATTGATTTTGCCAACAATATCGGAGTAATTATCAGGCTTCTTGTCTACAATTATTCCAAGCTGGATGTTTAAGAGTTGAGAAAAGGTAAAATCATCAACGTAGGTATCAATTGATGTGTTAGATGTACCTTGTTTCTTGAGATATTCCACGAAAGCAATTGAAATAGCTATTTCACATGCAGTGCATATTTGGATTAGAGCCTGATCAAAATTCCCATAAAATCGATCAGAAGTGGCACTTAGTAGAATCTGATGAACTAATGCTATCTCTTTTCCCAGTTTTAATTGGGTATTAATGTCTTCAATTTCGTCTGATTCTAAGCTAAAAACTGGCTTGGCAGATGAAAGAAGCATACTTCCAGAAAACTGTTCACAACCCCGTATATCGTCTTTACCTGAAATCACTATCCAAAATACAGGATAGCTAGTAATCGATTTATATGACTTCAGATGAATTGCCTTCTCAGGAACCCGCTCTCGAATTGTATCAATGAGCTTAGAAGTTGCTGCGACTAAATCCGATTGCCAGAATTTAAGATTTGTTTCAATAATAGACTCCGGAGTATTCCCTGATACAGAATATTGATGAGAAACAAATGTACGCATTGGAACAGCATGAAAACCGTGTGAGGCAGCCTTATGATTGCGAAAGTCCTTTAATCCCTTTCTATGCAGTAGATAATAGGGTAGCCTATCCTTATCATCTTCTCCTTCTCCGATATATGCCCGTACCATACTGTTGCAAACACTTAAATCATAATCTCCAACTTGGAATAGTTTTTCACCCATTTCACCAAGGCCGGGCAGAAAGAAAGGTAACTCGGTTCCAATTTCAAATTTGTATTGTCCGTCTTCGAGGGGAGGAACATCATGCCATAGTTCCCCAAGAGATTTGTCCTTTTGTGAATCCGGATGTATCTCTGACATCATTCTTAAATACTCTAACCGGTATCCATAAGGCATGAACAAGGAACCTAGAACGGCCTTCTCATTGATTTTAGGAGCATCTTCGGTTAGAAGCTGAACTGTAATTAGTTTTACTACATTTTTCATGTTTAAGCCTAACGCATTGCGCTTGAGCTGCTTCCTGAAACAGACTCGATTTGTACGATATTTGTATCCGTCCACATCATTTTCGTGTGGCACTCCATTGCGTGTCGTAGATCCCGCCGAAGGGGAACACGAAGTGTCGGGATGAGTCCGCTCTAAGCTTTTGTTGAGGATGTCGA